>Ga0073914_10000246_pt1 | contig 11191 bp, 11 predicted proteins | sample GWRWT4_30Apr14_FD_71481 | JGI IMG/M metagenome (GOLD analysis project Ga0073914, IMG submission 71481) | Sand microcosm microbial communities from a hyporheic zone in Columbia River, Washington, USA - GW-RW T4_30-Apr-14 | ecosystem: Engineered > Artificial ecosystem > Sand microcosm >... | reverse complement strand
GGGAATGACAGGTTGTAATGAATGCCGGCAATGGTCTGCATCTTGCGGCCGTAACGTACACCGAGACCGCGACGGTACAAGGTTTTCATGCGGCCGATATTGGAGTGGCCGTACTGGGCCAGCGGAATGGTGTCGTCCTCCCCCAGAATGCAGGGCATGGAATTGACCCAGAGCTGTTCGTCACCCAGACAGTGATAGACAAACCGGTGCGTGTCTTCGAGAAAGCCGAGGGTTTCTGCAATCGAATGGGTAGCGGGTGTAATCAGCTCGATCAGGGATTCGGAATAATCGGTGGTAATCCACGGATGGGTCAGTGCCGAACCGAAGGAGAGATGATGCGGTGTATGCGCAAGATGGCCGGAGGCATCGATACGCAGCGATTCCTTTTCAAGGCCCCGGCGCATGCCACGCAGACGGGAAGCCTCGGGAGCAAGCCATGCAAGGGCATGGGAAAGAGTGGCATCCACAGAAAACTCCTCGGCCTTTTCAGGAAAAGATCAGCAACAGAACGTCGGGCCTGACCGCATGCGGGACAATGAGCCGGGATGTGGGGGCTGGCCAGGACGTAAACAAGTGAAGGTGGTCAGCCTTCATTTTTCCAGATGGCAAACGTACCGCTGGCCTTGGCCACCAGCTTGCCGCCGGCCGTCACCTCGGCATCCAGAACGGCCGTACGCCGCCCCCTGTGAATCACGCGTGCCGTGCAGCGGATCAAGCCTTCGCGCACCGGCCGGATGTAATTGGTCTTGGCTTCCAGTGTCGCCGCCAGCTCCTCCATGTCCAGCAGGGAGTAAATGGCCGCCCCCATAGCGCAATCAATCAGCGCAAACGCAGCACCACCATGAAAGCCACCCACCACATTCTGCAGATACTCGGCCATGTCGATCTCGGCCGTGCACAGGCCATCAGCCACACTGACATAGCGAATGCCGAGATGACGGCTGAAGCGTGAACCTTCGTCGCGCAGGATATGGGCCTTGTGTTTCATCTGGAGGAGCCTTGCACCGTACCGGGCCGGCGAGCTTAGCAAAAAAGCGGATTGAAGGTGCAGGGGCCGAGACATGTTGAGGAGACCTGTCATGCGCCAGCCCGTTGCCATCCTGCTTTTGACCTTGTCCCTGCTGGCCTGCCAGTCCGCAGCGCCAGCAAATGCGGCCGACATCAGCCAGTACCTCTGCCCCAACGGCCTAATGGCGCGAGTCAGCTTCAACGAAGACAAGTCGACCTTGCGCCTGGGCATCAAGGGACGCACCCACACCTTGCGTTACGACGAGAAAATTGCGGCCTACCGCAACGGCAAGATCAGCGCCAAAGTGGACCAGGACTTCTTGCGCCTGGACTCCACCAGCAGTCTGCTGCGGCAAAACGGAAACCGGCGCCACCGTGGATGTCAGCGCTGCGGCAACGGTCAAAGGCCGTATCGTTTACCGGCAGCGCATTGCGCTCAGCCCTCATGCCGTGGTGACCGTACGCCTAGAAGATGTCTCGAAAATGGACGTGGCAGCCACCGTGATTGCCGAAACCACGCTGAACAATCCGGGCCAGGTGCCGATTGCCTTTGCACTGCCCTACGACCCCTCACGCATTGAGCCGGGCCATCGCTATGCACTGCGCGTACGGATTGAAGAAGAAGGGCAGCTGCGCTTTATCAATACGCGATCTGTCCCCTTGCCCTCTGCAACAGATACACCGGACATCCTGGTGGAGCCCGTGAGCGCGTAATCACGAATGGCGGCCATGAAAAAGGGCGGGAAAATCCCGCCCTTTTTCATGTTGCAATGCTGCTTAAAGCGCCGTGCATGTCGCATGCACCTGCAGTGAGCTCAGCACACTGGCAGCACCTCCGATATTGATGCGTACCGCATCAAAGGGCTTGGTGGGCGTCAAGCGCAGCAAGCCCTTGTCAGAGCTGCACGTCAACAGACCCAGCGACAAGGTGGTGGAGTCCGTGAAGGATTCACTCACTGCTGCACCATTCAGCGTTTGCACGGTCACACCTGTCAGCAAGGTCAGATTAACCAGTGAAGGGGTTCCGGAAATCACGAACCCGACTTCGTGCCCTTGCGGCTGAGGCAGAACGGCACGCACACCAGCATAGGCCGTTCCAAGCAAGCCCAAGGCATCCGCCACCAGATTAAGCGAGGCGTAATTGGTCGCATTGGTATCGGTCAGGGCCGACACATTGCTGACCTTGCTCAGCGTAATGCCCAGGAGCGACGAGGTAGGGCTGTTGAAGGCAGCTGCCTCAGGCTCAAGGAAGGGGCGATAACCCGCACCACATACATTCTTGATGGGAGTGTCGCAGACATCCCCCACGCCATTGCTGTCCTGCTGATTGGGGTTGTAGACACCAACACAATTGTCGGCAGCACCTCCCGTATCAATCACGCCATCAGCGTCAGCATCGGCCACTGTCGCCCACCGGATCGTCTGCGGAACAGGCAACCAAGGCCAGGCTCGTCATCATGACTAACAATGCTACTTGCGATATGTGCTTAATGCTTTGAGTAAAATTCATGATCATATCCCTCGATTAATGCTTTTCCGGGCTCACTGCTTTGCCTTGCTGATCACCATTTCCACACGGCGATTGGCCTCTCGCCCTTCTTCTGTGTCATTGCTGGCAACCGGTCTTGTCTTGCCATAACCCTTGGCTGCAAGACGGTTGGCATCAATACCTTTTTCGATCATGTATTTCCTGACAGAGCTGGCACGCGCCTGAGACAACGTCAGGTTGTACGGTGCGGCACCACGGGCATCCGTATGCCCTTCTACCGACAAGTTGACGGCGGTATCTGCCTTCAGGAACACCACGACCTGATCAAGAATCCGCTGACCATTCAGCGTCAGGCGTGAAGAGCCTGTTTCAAAGGTCACATCCCGCACCGTCAGTGTCTGTGCAAGCACACAACCGTCACCATCCACTTTGGCGCCTTCCGGGGTGTACGGGCATTTGTCGCGCGAATTGATCACGCCATCCTTGTCGAGATCCTGATCAGAGATGGAGGCAGCGGCCACAGGCACCGGAACCTCGCGGATGATTTCACGGGTTTTCTCCTGCACCAGCCGGCTAGGCTCCGGTGCCGGTTGCACCGGCTTGCTTTTTGTCAGCGCAAATTCAAGACCGGCTGCAATACGGTAATCGGTCATGCCGCTCTGGAAGTTGTCATAAACCGCGCGTGCCTCCAACCTCCAGCGCAACAAATCCATACGAAGAATTTGCTGGTAATGCCGGCGCCGACATTCCCGAAATAGTCCCAGTCATCCTGCACATCAGGCACCACGTCGTTATAAGCACCGCCAGCACCTGCCAGCACATAGGGAGTGAGCCTGTCACGGTCACCGAAGGCATAAACAATGTCGCCCCCCAAACCATACTGATAAAAGTCCGTGGTCTGCTGGCTACCCTTGTCGAGATTGGTGCCGAAAAGATGCCCCTCCAGCCACCAGCTCTCATGCAGACGCATGCCGGGGTTAAGCTGGATACCCAGATTGCTGTCGCCCAGATTGCGGCCTTCATCCGCGAACAGGTAATAGCCACTTGTGGCGATATAGCCGTCAGACTCGGCAGCCTGCAGAAAGGGTGAAAACAGCAGCGCAGACAAGGCAGCCAGACTCACGGCAAGGCGCTGCAGCCCCCGTGATAACAGTGAAGAGGACAACAGCAGAATCCGCGTCGCAAACGTATTCGGCATGGCAAGAGCTCCTTTTCTTTCTGAACAGATATTCGGGGCGCATCGTTTTGGCGCCATGTACTTACAATTACCGGCTTAGATCAGATTTTCCGAAGAGAAAAAGAAGCCGACGGGCGGAGCAGGATTGTTTGTGCCTTGTAAACACAAGGCCGCTCCTCTTTCATTCATGCAATAAAAAATACTGATTTATCCGGTTTGTTGACTGGATAAATCACAAAAACCATATCTCACGCATAAAAAAGCCGTGCGCTGTCCAAGACAGCGCACGGCTTTGGAGGACCGACCGGCTTACTGCTTGACGCCAGCCTTCATCAACAACGCACCCAGACTGCCCGCTTTGGCAGGTGCCTGCTCACCGAAACTGCGCTTGCTGGTGACATTATCGCCACGTGCCGCCGGCTTGCCCCCCTCGCTTTTACGTGCCGGTGTGGCTGCATCATCCAACCGCATGGTCAGGGCAATACGGGAGCGTGCTGCATCCACTTCCACCACTTTCACACGCACGATGTCGCCGGCCCGCACAACCTCACGCGGATCTTTGACAAATTTTGTGGACAAAACGGAAATATGTACTAGGCCGTCCTGATGCACGCCGATGTCCACAAAGGCGCCGAAGTTGGCAACGTTGGTCACCACGCCCTCGAGAATCATGCCCGGTTTCAGGTCTTTTATTTCGGTCACGCCATCCTGAAAGGTGGCTGTCTTGAACTCTGGTCGCGGATCACGGCCGGGCTTCTCCAGCTCGGCGAGAATGTCCGTGACGGTGGGCAAGCCGAACTTGTCGTCGACATAATCTGCAGCATTCACACTTTTCAGAAAGCGTGCATCACCCAGAAGCTCGCGGATGTCTTTGGTGGATTTTGTAGCGATCTTCTCCACCACCGGATAGGACTCCGGATGCACGGAGCTGGCATCAAGCGGATTGTCTCCGTTCATGATGCGCAGGAATCCTGCAGCCTGCTCAAAAGTCTTTTCACCCAGGCGCGGCACTTTTCTCAGGTCATCGCGCGAATTGAAACGGCCGTTGCTGTCTCGATAACTGACGATGTTGCCGGCAATGGTGCTGTTGAGGCCGGCAATGCGTGACAACAGGGCCGACGACGCCGTGTTCACGTCAACACCAACGGCGTTCACGCAGTCTTCCACTACCGATTCCAGTGACCGTGCCAGCTTGGCCTGATTCACATCGTGCTGGTACTGGCCGACACCAATCGCTTTCGGATCAATTTTCACCAGCTCGGCGAGCGGGTCCTGCAGGCGTCGTGCAATTGATACGCCGCCGCGATACACCACATCCAGTGTCGGGAATTCCTGCGCGGCAAGTTCCGACGCGGAATACACCGAGGCGCCGGCTTCGCTGACCACGATCTTGGTCATTTTCAGTTCGGCATGTTTCTTGATGAGTTCGGCAGCGAGCTTGTCGGTTTCACGCGAGGCGGTACCGTTACCAATCGCAATCAGGTCGACCTTGTGGCGCTCGCAAAGCACGGCGAGCACGGCAATGGACTTGTCCCATTCGTTTTTGGGTTCATGCGGGAAAATCACGCCGTGATCCACCAGCTTGCCGGTGTTGTCGACTACTGCCACCTTGACGCCAGTGCGCAGGCCGGGATCAAGACCCAGCGTGGCGCGCGGGCCGGCCGGTGCCGCCATCAACAAGTCTTTCAGGTTGTGGGCAAACACCTTGATGGCTTCTTCTTCGGCTTGTGCCTTGAGATCACCCAGCAGGTCGGTTTCCAGATGCGTGAGCATTTTCACACGCCAGGTCCAGCGCACGACTTCTGCCAGCCAGGCATCGGCAGCACGCCCCTGGCCCGGGGTAATGCCGGCATGTGCGGCAATCATGCCTTCGGCCGGATGCGGCGCACCGGCGTCGAGACCGGGGATTTCCAGCGTCAGTGTCAGCACGCCTTCATTGCGGCCTCGGAACATGGCCAGCGCGCGATGCGAGGGCACGGTCTTCAGGGCTTCGTGATGTTCGAAATAATCGCGGAATTTCGCGCCTTCATTTTCCTTCCCCGCCACTAGCTTGGCGCTGAACTCGGCATGTTCGCTGATATAGCTGCGCAGGCGCGCCAGCAGATCTGCATTTTCCGCAAAGCGTTCCATCAGGATGTGTTTGGCACCATCCAGCACAGCCTTGGTGTCGCCATAATTCAGCGCGGCATTGAAAAAGGCCTGTGCCTCGGTGTCAGGAACCAGTGAAGGATCGGCGAGCAGTTTGTCCGCCAGCGGCTCAAGACCGGCTTCGCGCGCCAGCATGCCTTTGGTGGTACGGCGGGGCTTGTAAGGCAGATACAAATCTTCAAGACGGGCCTTGGTGTCGGCACCCAGGATCTGGCCCTGCAATTCAGGCGTGAGCTTGCCCTGCTCATCAATGCTTTTCAGGATGGCGGCACGGCGCTCTTCCATTTCACGCAGATAACCCAGTCGCTCCTCCAGATTGCGCAGCTGGGTGTCATCCAGACCTTCGGTGACTTCCTTGCGGTAACGGGCAATGAAGGGCACCGTAGCACCGCTGTTGAGCAGCTCGATGGTCGCCATTACCTGCTGCGGGCGAACATTCAGTTCCTGGGCGATGGTGCGGGCAATCTGGACATCGATGGCCGACATGAAAACTCCTGAAGCTTAAAATACATGCAAAGTGAAGGCGGGCATCTTAAAGGCGTGGAGGCGGACTGGGCAGACTTGTCTTCACGGAAACGTCATGGTGGGTTGATGACAGTGCGCCGGCCCGATCGCTAGACTTGCGCCTCAATTCATGGACAGAAAATGAACAACGCCCCCGCAGATACCCCAACACGCCCTGCACCCGTTTCTTTTCGTGAAGCCCTGACGTTCTGGTGGAGGCTGGGCTGGATCAGTTTTGGCGGCCCCGCCGGACAAATTGCCATCATGCATGAAGAGCTGGTGGAGCAGCGGCGCTGGATTTCCGAAAAGCGTTTTCTCCACGCACTTAACTACTGCATGGTGCTGCCGGGCCCGGAAGCCCAGCAGCTAGCCACTTATATCGGCTGGCTCATGCACGGTCGCGCCGGTGCCATCGCGGCTGGCACCCTGTTTGTCCTGCCCTCGCTCTTTATCCTGATGGGGCTGACATGGATTTATCTGAGTTTTGGCCATCTGCCCGCCTTGGCCGCCGTGCTATGGGGCATCAAGCCGGCCGTCGTAGCGATTGTGCTGGCAGCGGCCTGGCGGATTGGCAAACGTGCCCTGAAAAACCGGCTGCTCTGGGGTCTGGCCGGACTGTCCTTTGTCAGCCTGACCTTCCTGCAACTGCCCTTTCCCGCCATCGTGCTGGGGGCTGCCTTGCTGGGGATGCTCGGCGGGCGTTTTTATCCGGCCCTGTTCAAGGCCAGTGCCGGCCATGCACAGAAAAGCGGCCAGCATTGGCCGGCCCTGATCGATGATCACACCCCGACACCTGCCCATGCCCGCCTTCAAAAGCGTCAGCTACTGCACCTGCTTCTAGCCGGACTGGTCCTGGGGGGTGTTGTACTGGGCGGGCTTTGGCTGGCGGAAGGAGGCATCGGCCTGCTCACGCGCATGGGCCTGTTTTTCACCCAGGCAGCCTTGCTCACATTTGGCGGCGCCTATGCCGTGCTGCCCTATGTTTTTCATGCCGCCGTCAGTGATTACGGCTGGCTGAGCGCGCCTCAGATGATGGATGGCCTGGCATTGGGCGAAACCACGCCGGGCCCTCTGATCATGATCGTGGCTTTTGTCGGCTTTGTCGGAGGCTGGGCACAGAGCCCGCTGCTGGCAGTGGCGGGTGCCATGGTGGCCACCTTTTTCACGTTCCTGCCGTCCTTTCTTTTCATTCTGGTGGGCGGCCCCTTTATTGAAGCCAGCCAGAATGAAGCACGCCTGACCGCCCCCTTGACCGCCATTACCGCCGCTGTGGTCGGCGTCATCCTTAATCTGGCCCTGTTTTTTGGCCTGCATACGCTTTGGCCCACGGGTGGCGACACCATCAGTCTGGCGACCATGGACTGGCCGGCTTTCTTGCTGGGCGCCGCCGCCTTGCTGGCACTGACCCGCTTTGAGGTCAAGGTCACGCACCTGGTCGCAGCCTGTGCGGCTCTCGGCATGGGCTGGCGGCTGCTCTGGTGAGCCCATGGATACTTGGGCAGAGGTTCCTTACCATGCGCCATCTTTCACTGACGGCCTGAGCCCATGGACACGCCCGTAGAGAACAAGCCCGAAGCCTCAGCCGATGGCAGCCAGACCCGCATCCTGGTCGTTGACGACGATGTGCGTCTGCGCAACCTGCTGCAGCGCTTTCTGGAAGACCAGGGCTATACCGTTCGTGCGGTGCCGGATGCCGTGCAAATGGATCGCGTGCTCGGGCGCGAACTCTTTGCCCTCATGGTGCTGGACCTGATGCTGCCCGGCGAAGACGGCATGGCCATTTGCCGGCGACTGCGCCAGGACGGCAACAACCTGCCCATCATCATGCTCACCGCCAAGGGCGCCGATGCCGACCGCATTTCCGGTCTCGAAGCCGGCGCCGACGACTACCTGCCCAAGCCCTTCAATCCGCAGGAGCTGCTGGCACGCATCAAGGCCGTACTGCGGCGCCAGCAGCGCGAGCTGCCGGGCGCGCCTTCGCAAGTCGCCGAAAAAGTGAAATTCGGCCCTTATGACCTGGACCTGTCCACGCGCCAGCTCAGCAAGAACAATGTTGATGTGCCGCTCACCACCGGTGAATTTGCCGTGCTGAAAGCGCTGGTGCAGCACCCGCGTGAGCCCCTGACGCGCGACAAGCTGATGAACCTGGCACGCGGCCGCGAGTGGGGCGCCATGGAGCGCTCGATCGACGTGCAGGTCTCGCGCCTGCGCCGCCTGATCGAAGAAAATCCCGCCAAGGCACGTTACATCCAGACCGTGTGGGGCGTCGGCTATGTATTTGTGCCGGATGGTGCCGAGTAGCACGCAGGCAACTTCAACAGGAGTTCATGCAGCAGGGATGGCTGTCACCTTGAAACCATGCAAAGGCTGTTTCCCGTGATCCGTTTCAACAAGCTCTTCAATCGCCTAAAGCCGCGCTCTGCGGTGTGGCGTACCACGCTGGTCATCGCACTGGTTGTCATCATCAGCCAGTACCTGTCCATTGCCTTTTTCTGGACCAATCTTTTCGTCCCTGAAATAAAACAGCACGCCCATTATTCGGCGGCACACATCAGCCTGCTGCGTGAAGCCGAGGCCGAGGCCTTTTCCAATCCACAGGCGCTGGAAATGCATGCCTGGGTGAAACGCTCGACCGGCATAGAGGTTGTGCGCAACCCGGAAGATTTTCCCGGCGTAAAGGAAAAACCCTTTGCTGAAATATTCACGGATGTTTTTGAACGCCAGCTCAGTGTCGAACTGAATGAACCGGTGGATGTCTATTTTTCCTTCAAACCACAACCGCGCCTCTGGATACATGTTCCCTCGCTGAAAGACGTGTGGATACGCGAACCCTTGCTGTTCTTCGCCCAGTACAACCCCTACATCATCATTGCGTGGATTATCGGTGTGCCGCTGATGACGCTGATTGCGATTGTGGTGCTGGTGCGCCAGCTCAACCGCCCGCTCAAGCGCTTGCAACTGGCCGCCTTGCGTGTCGGCAAGGGACAGCACTCGACTACGCTGGAAACCCAAAGCGGTCCCATGGAAATCCGTGCGGTCAATCGCGCCTTCAACCAGATGACACAGGAAATACAGCAAGCCGCCAAGGAACGCGCGTTCATGCTGGCCGGCATTTCCCATGACTTGCGCACACCACTCACGCGCCTGCGTCTGACCGCTGAAATCATGAAAGAGAAAGAGCTGGCCGAAGGCATGGTGCTGGACATCGAGGACATGGATGCCATCCTCGACCAGTTCATCGCCTATATGCGTGGCGGCTCCGATGAAACCGTGGAAACGGCAAACCTCAATCTGCTGATTTCGGAAATTGTCGCGCAGTTCTCGCCGCAAGGGCCTATCGAATTTGTCCCCGACAATCTGCCCGACATGCCCATGAAGCGCCTCTCGCTGAAGCGCATGCTGGACAACCTGATCAGCAACGCTCTTCACTATGGTGGCGCGCCGCTGCACATCAACACCACCCATGACGACACATCCGTCACCCTGACCTTGCGTGATCACGGCCCCGGTATCAATGAAGACGAGCTGCCCGATTTGCTTCAGCCCTTTGTACGGGGTGAATCCGCACGCACAACCCAGGGCTCCGGCCTCGGCCTCGCCATCGTGTCACGCATCGTGAAAATGCATAACGGCCAGCTCAGCATCCGCAACCATCCGGAAGGCGGGCTCATTGTGCGGGTGACGCTGCCGCTGAACCGCCGCCCCGGAAGGGCGTAAGTAATCAAGTCCCCGACAGCAATAAAAAAGCCGGCAATGATGCCGGCTTTTTTATTGCTGCGCGATGATCAACCGCATGAATACATCAATGCAGCTGTCGCGACACCCCTGATCCGCCACGCAGCATTTGCTCCACATCAATCGGGTCAAACCGGTATTCCTGATTACAGAACTGGCAGGAAATATCGATGGCACCCTGCTCGGCAATGATGTCGCGCAACTCAGCCTCTCCCAGTGACAGCAATACCTGCTCGGTACGCTCTCGCGAACAACTGCAGCGAAAAACCACGGCATCCGTCTCGTGCAGCTCCACCGTTTCTTCGTGATACAGGCGATACAGCAATTCTGTTGCCGGCAACTCCAGCAGCTCTTCCGTTTTTACCGTATCACTGAGCTGACACAAGCGCGGCCAGATATCCGCATCCTCCTCCTTGTCATGCCCCGGCAATACCTGCAATAAAAGCCCGGCCGCAGCTCCCGCTTCAGCGGCCAGCCACAGTCGTGTGGGCAACTGCTCCGATTGCTCAAAATAATGCTCAAGACACTCAGCCAGCGTGCTGCTGTTCAAGGGGACAATGCCCTGGTAACGCTGGCCATTGTCCGGATCAATCGTGATGGCCAGCTGCCCGTCACGAAACAACTCCGGCAAGGACAGGAAAGCAGACTCATCCGTCCAGCTTTCCGACAGCTGGGCAATACCGCGCAATTCATGCCGGTGATTGCACTCCACCATCAGGGTTTCCAGCGGACCACTCCCGCTGGCCTGCAAAATGAGCGAACCTTCGAATTTGAGGGTGCTGGCCAGCAGCACGCTGGCCGCCAACGCCTCTGCCAGCAGATTGGCCACGCGCTCAGGATAACTATGCCGCTCCAGAACCGCCTCGATGCTGTCGCCAAGCTGCACCAGCATGCCGCGCACGGGGCTTTCGCTGAAATGAAAACGCTGGACAAAATCGCTCATCAGGACTCTCCGGATCAAGGCCGCAGTTTATCAGTCGTTCGCAGCGGGCCCAATCAAAGTGCCGAGGAATTTGCACGAGACTTCCCTGGCAGTGGCCGCCAATGTGCAGCGCCCGCCACCAAATTCGTCTTGACCTTGAACACTCTCCGCCGTAGCGTGGCCGCCACACAAGCTTGGCGCTATTGGC
>Ga0073914_10000238_pt1 | contig 11361 bp, 14 predicted proteins | sample GWRWT4_30Apr14_FD_71481 | JGI IMG/M metagenome (GOLD analysis project Ga0073914, IMG submission 71481) | Sand microcosm microbial communities from a hyporheic zone in Columbia River, Washington, USA - GW-RW T4_30-Apr-14 | ecosystem: Engineered > Artificial ecosystem > Sand microcosm >... | reverse complement strand
GGCCAGTTCCATCCAGTCCTGGTCGGCCACTTCATCTTGATCGACGATGGGCTTGACGTAGGCCGAGGCGTACAGCGCGGTCTCGGACAGCATCTGGCCGTCGTCTTCCAAAGCATCGAAACTGCCGGTGCGGGCAAAGGTTTCAACGCGGCTCCATTTGTCGGCAAAGTAGTCGGCCAGGGCTTCGCTGCCGCCTTCCAGGTCGCCCACGGCGGTCAAGAACTCAACCGGGCTGGCGTCTTCGCGGAAGATGATGGAGTTGACCATGCCGCGCAGGTGGGTGCGGGTGAGATCTTTGTAGCGCTTTTCGATCACGACCGCGCGGGCGAACTGGGCCGGGGTGACCATCAGGTTGATGATCGACTCTTTGGAGTTGTCGTACTCGCGGATGACGGCCAGGATGTCCTTGGGTGGCAGCTGCTCCAGCACCACCATCAACGCACCATCGCCCTCGGTGTCGGCCAGCTCGACCAGGGCGGATTCGGCCCCCACGATGTCGCCGGCGGCGATCAGGCTTTGGGTTTTGGCGATCAGGGCAAGGTGGTTGCTGCTCATCAGGGCTCTTTCTTCAAACGGTCAGTCAATCGATCAATCACTCTTTGCGGTCGAAACCTTGCTCGACCATCCAGTCGGCGCCGGCCTCTTCGCGAGCACGGGCGTCGTCGCTGTCCTGCTGGCTGAAGTCGCCGTCGCGGTCTTCACCATCCTCTTCTTCCGTGTCCTCATCAGCCGCCTGGGCGGCTTGTGAGGGGTCGGCCTTGCCATGCATGTATTCCAGCCCGGCGGCCACGGTCAGGAAGCGGCCGCCTGAGGGTTCTTTCAAGAAGACCTGGGCCAGCTCCTGCGCCCATGGCGTCAACTGAACAGCGTTGCCCAGGGTGTCCCACTCCGGAAACTCGTCCACTTCCAGGCTGAGCAATTGGTCCATCAACACCGGCTGCGGAAAGCGAAAGCCTTGGTGGAACACCACCGCGACCATCTCGGGGCAAACCTCGACCATTTGCAGCAAAAAATCGACCTCCTTGCGCTTGGCGGCCAGGCGCTGGCGCAGCACATCCTTGCCTTCGGAGTCGGAGCTCAGGTCGTCGAGTTCGGCCTGGTAGGCCGAGCGCAGTTCATGGAAGAAGGGGGAAATACTCATGTGGGGCTGAAGTTCGTCAAAGCAAGGCGCTGAAGTAGTTTTGCCAGATGTCTCTGGCGGTCTCGATCGGGCTGTCGAGCAGGTTGCGGCGGCGGTTGTCGTCGTAGGCCTGGCGTTTGGCCGCGTCGGACAGGACGTCGTAGGCCTCTTGCACCGCCCGAAAACGCTCGGCCGCGTCGTCGGCGGTGTTGCGGTCAGGGTGGTAGAGCGAGGCCTTCTGGCGGAAGGCCTTCTTGATGTCGGCCAGGGTCGCGGCGCTGCCCAGGCCAAGGCTGGCGTAGTGGTCTTTCATGCGCTCTCCGGGCGGGTGCTGCGGCTGTGCACGGCATGTGCAAAGACCGCCATTATTTCACCTGGCGTGCAAAAGCGCCTGCGAAAAAAAACCGCCCCTTGATCAGGGGCGGTTTGCAGCCTTGAACAAAGTCAAGGCTGATCAGCCAGTTCAGGCAGTTGTGCGGCGGCGAACCATGGCGCCCACGGCCAGCAGGCCCATGCCGAACATGGCGTAGGTCGAAGGCTCGGGAATCGCGGGGGCGACGAAGGTTCCTTCAGCCTGTGTCGTGCCCCAGTTGGCCGTGCGCACCAAATGGGCCACGGGATCGATCAGGTCTGTCGACAAGCCCAGGTCGGCCAGGATGAGGTCGGCCGTCACCAAATTCATGCGCAGGCTGCCAGCGAGGCTGCCGCTGGCCTTGCCAACGGGCTGCCCGCCAGGACCCACGTCCACCACGATGTTGCCTTCGGTGCCACCAACCACGCCCGCAATGTCGGCCGTGAAAATGGACCGCGTGCCGTAGCTCACCAAGGCACCGGCATTCGTACGCGAGTACAGGTCGGCCGAAATGGTGGAGGTGGCCAGGTTCACGTCGAAATTCGCCATGAAGATCGAACGTTTGGTGATGGTTTCATCCTCGTTGAAGATATTGCGCCGAATCTCCACAAAAGAGTTGGCCGCGTGGAGCGAGGTCAGGCTGTCACCCGTGACGGTGGCATCGCTGAATGTCAGGCTGACGTTGCCGGTGGCCTTGGTGTAGGCAGCGGTATTGGTGGCGCCGCTGATGTCCAGACCAGCGATGGTGGGTACAGTGGGGGCGGTGATGACGTTGGAACCCGAAGCGGCAAGGGCGGACAGGGCATCTGCCGAAAAGGTCAGGCCGCCCGAACCGGAAACCACCTGCCAGTTCAAGCCAGAGGCTGCGCTGGCGGTGTTTGCAGCGACGAACGTGGCGGCGACGATCAATGTCTTGTAGGCAAATTTCATGTTTTAGCTCTCCACTGAATTCATGATGATGAAAAGGGAGGCCGCCCTCATTCGAGGAAAGAGCCTCCCGCTCTACCCCCTTTAAGGGCTTTTGAATTCTAGTGACCAAGTGGAGTGCTTGTCCGCAGGGGTTAGCCCGGACATGTCACTGATTGCTGGCCCGGCGGCAAAATTTTGTCCGCGACTGGGCCCGCTGATTGCCCTGATTGCTTCATCCGGCCGCAAGGCCTACTTCCCTGGATGAGTGCCATGAAGAACCCTTGGACCAAGAAAAATCCGTTCATGAGCATGTGGCTCAGCGGCGCCAATGCAGCCATCGGGTCGGCACGCGGCCGAGCTACCGCCGAATCAAAGCGTCAAGCGAACGCGATGGTGACTGAGGGCACCAAGCAGATGCTGGATCTTTGGACCAGCGCGCTGACCTCGCCCGCCAGGTCGCGACGCAAGCGCGCAAGTAAGTAAAGCCCAACGCATGAGCGGTGCGGCTTTTAAACCCGGTTAGAAGTCCCGAGATGCTGTCGCTGAACTCGGGTCTTGGTGAGAACCTGTGCAACCATTTCTTGGCGAGGGTGTCGTTCAGATCATGGGCTGTGGGGCTCATGGATGCTGGGTTTCAGGGTGACGCGGCTGGGGTAAGTCCCCCACAATTAAGTCCGCCTGACTGAGCCGCTTCGTCAGGGGCATCCAAGCTGCTCGCCTGTAATGTCCGAAATTTGCGCACAAAATACGGACAGAAGCCGTATTCATGTCATCGACAAGCGACCACATTTCAGCGCTCATCAGCGTTACCGGGCCCGGACACGTCTGGGTACCCGGCGACTTTGCGCAGCTAGGCAACCGCGATGTGATCGACAAGACCTTGCAGCGCATGGTCGCCAGCGGCCAATTGCGCCGCATTGACCGTGGCCTGTATGACCAGCCGATCATCAACAACCTGACCCGCCGGCCGACCACGCCGGACTACCGCGCCGTGATCGACGCACTGGCCAGGCGTGACCAGGCAAGGATGCTGATCGATGGCATGACCGCCGCGAACGACCTGGGCCTGACGGATGCCGTGCCAGCACGTGTGACCATCCACACCGACATGCGCCGTCGCTCCATCCAGCTTGATCAACTCACCATCGAATTCAAAATGACGGCGCCCAGCCGCCTGTATTGGGCAGGCCGTCAGGCCATGCGGGTTGTGCAGGCCTTGCACTGGCTCAAAGACATGCTGGCCGCAGATGGCGACACAATCAAGAAGAAGCTGGCCCGCATCCTGAACGACGCCCAGCATGGGCACGCCATTCGCGCCGATCTGGCGCAGGGCTTTGCCGCCATGCCCGGATGGATGCAAGACTTCCTGCGCGCCATGCCCGACTTCGATCCGGCCATGCCAATACCTCCCAAGAAGGGCCACGATGAACCCCGCCTATGACGAGGTGATCTCCGCCAGCGATGCAGACCGTGGCGCGCTGTTCGCCGAAACAGCAGCACGGCTTGACACCCCGGTTCAGAACGTCGAAAAAGACTTCTGGGTCTGCTGGACGCTGGATGCGCTGTTCAACGGCCTTGAGCCAACCAATCCGCGCCTGCTGTTCAAAGGTGGCACCTCGCTGTCCAAGGCGTTTGGCCTCATCCCACGCTTTTCAGAAGACATCGACATCACCGTGTTCCGAGAAGACATCGGGCAGACCATCGACGCGGCAGAGCTTGATGCGATGACCGGCAAGCAGCGTCGCAAAAGGCTCGATGCCATCAGAGATGCCTGCCACGCCTACATCCATGGCCCCTTCCTGAGCCAACCCAACGCGCCACCGCCGTCATCGGCAAGGATCGCTTTCGGCTAGAGGCGGACCCGGATGATGATGACGGGCAAACGCTGTTGCTGTGGTACCCCGCCGCAACAGCGCGACCCAACGGCTACATCCGCTCCGCCGTCAAGATCGAGGCCGGGGCCAAGTCCGCACTTGACCCGCATACCCTGGCCACCGTGAAGCCCTATGTGGCCGATGACCTGCAGCGCCTTGACCTTGCCGTTTCGAACGTCGTGACCGTTGAAGCCGAGCGGACGTTCTGGGACAAGATCATCATCCTTCATGGTCTGCGCCAATGGCATGACCGGCGCGGCGTCCTGCGGCACGGCGGGCAACGCGTATCGCGCCATTACTACGATGTCCATCAGCTCTTGCGCCACGAACAGGCCAATCAGTGGCTGAGCAACCGTGCCCTGGCCACCGATTGCGCGCAGCATGCCAGGTTGTTTTTTGGTAGCCCCGATCTGGGCTTGACCATGGCGGCTCATGGCTCCTTCACATTGACGCCATCGCCCGACATGCGTGAAGCACTGAGGGCAGATTACTCGGCCATGGCAGGCATGGTGTTCGGTGAAGTACCAACGCTTGACGCGGTGTTGAGCAGCATTGAAGAGGTTGAGCAAGCCTTGAATAGATGAGTTATTCGGGCGCCCTCACCTGCCCAAATACACACAGCCGCAATTTGCTCGCGCTCATGCCCAAGGCCTCCTTATCGATCCGCTTCTGCTCCGGGCCGTCAAAGGACGCCATGAGACTCAGAAACGCAAAAAGCCCCGTGTTGACGGGGCTTTCTGGTGGTGACGGGGGTCTTGGTGAGACCCCGTGAAACCATTTCTTGGCGGAGAGGGTGGGATTCGAACCCACGGTACCTTGCGGTACGCCTGATTTCGAGTCAGGTACATTCGACCACTCTGCCACCTCTCCTGTATGCGGGGCTCGCTGGGGTCTAGTCAGCGTCCAGCCGATGCTGGAAAGCCGCAGATTATAGCATCAAGGTTTCAGCACTTCCTGGCCGCCCAGGTAAGGCTGCAGCGCCGCCGGGATGCGGATGCTGCCATCGGCCTGCTGGTGGTTCTCCAGCACGGCCACCAGCGCGCGGCCCACGGCCAGGCCGGAGCCATTCAGCGTGTGCACCAGCTCGTTCTTGCCTTGCGCGTTCTTGAAGCGTGCCTGCATGCGGCGCGCCTGAAAGGCTTCGCAGTTGGAGACCGAGCTGATCTCGCGGTAAGCGTTTTGCGCGGGCAGCCACACGTCCAGGTCAAAAGTCTTGGTGGCGCCAAAGCCCATGTCGCCCGTGCACAGTGACATCACGCGGTAAGGCAGCTCCAGCTTTTGCAGCACGGCTTCGGCGTGGCCCACCATGGCGTCCAAGGCTTCGTAACTGAGATCAGGATGCACGATCTGCACCATCTCGACCTTGTCGAACTGGTGCTGGCGGATCATGCCGCGCGTGTCCCGCCCGGCGCTGCCCGCTTCTGATCGGAAGCACGGCGTGTGGCCGGTCAACTTGATGGGCAGCTGGTCCACCGGCACGATGGTGTCGGCCACCGAGTTGGTGAGGGTGACTTCCGAGGTGGGGATCAGGTACCACTTGCTGCCCGAGGCATCGCCATCACCCGAGGTGACATGGAACAGGTCCTGTTCGAACTTGGGCAACTGGCCGGTGCCCTGCAGCGCCTTGGCCTGCACCAGGTAGGGCGTGTAGCACTCGGTGTAGCCGTGCTCAAGCGTTTGCGTGTCCAGCATCAACTGGGCGAGCGCGCGGTGCAAGCGGGCGATGGGACCCTTCAAAAAGGTGAAGCGGGCGCCCGACAGCTTGGCGCCAGTTTCAAAGTCCAGGCCCAGCGGGCTGCCCACGTCCACGTGGTCCTTCACCTCAAAGGCGTAGGTCTGCGGTGTGCCCCAGCGGCGCACTTCCACGTTGCCGGATTCGTCGGTGCCCACGGGCACGCTGTCGTGCGGCAGGTTGGGCAGGGACAGCAGCAGGTCTTGCAGCTCGGACTGGATCACGTCCAGGCGCTCGGCACTGGCCTTGAGTTCATCGCCGATGCCGCCAACTTGGGCCATCACGGCCGAGGTGTCTTCGCCCTTGCCCTTGAGCGCGCCGATCTGCTTGGACAGGCTGTTGCGCTGCGATTGCAGCTCTTCGGTGCGCGACTGGATGGTCTTGCGCTCGGCCTCCAATGTGCGGAAGCGGGCTTCGTCCAGAAAGGGCTGGGGGTTCTTGCGCAAGGCCAGGCGCGCCAACACGCCGTCGAGGTCTTTGCGCAGCAGGGTGATGTCAAGCATGTTGGTTCAAATGAGAAGAAGCTGAAATATTAGGAGGCGCTGCGCTGCGTGGGCAAGGGCCGGTCCAGCCCCGTGCCGCCCAAGCCTTTGGGCAAGGGGAAACGCACCGATTCTTCCACGCCCTGCATGCGGCGCACCGACACCGCGCCCAATTGCTTGAGCTGGGCGATGACTTGCTGCACCAGCACGTCGGGCGCAGAGGCACCTGCGGTCAGGCCCACGCGGGGGCGGCCGTCGAACCAGGCTTCCTGCAAGTCTTGCGGGCAGTCGACCATGTAGGCGGGCGTGCCCAGGCGCTCGGCCAACTCGCGCAGGCGGTTGCTGTTGGAGCTGGTGGGACTGCCCACCACGATGACCACGTCCACCTGCGGTGCCAGCACCTTGACGGCATCCTGCCGGTTCTGGGTGGCGTAGCAGATGTCCTGGCGCTTGGGCTCGCGGATGTTGGGGAAGCGCTGCTTGATGGCCTCCAGGATGGCGGCGGCATCGTCCACCGACAGCGTGGTCTGGGTGACCACGGCCAGCTTGTCTGGCGTGGTGACCTGCACGGTGGCCACGTCCTCGATGTCCTCGACCAGGTAGATGCCTTCGGACAATTGGCCCATGGTGCCTTCGACCTCGGGGTGGCCCTTGTGGCCGATCATCACGAACTCGTAACCCTCGCGGCGCAGCTTGGCCACCTCGATGTGGACCTTGGTGACCAGCGGGCAGGTGGCATCGAACACCTGGAAGCCGCGCTCGTCGGCCTCGTGGCGCACGGTCTGGCTGACGCCGTGGGCGCTGAAGATCAGGGTGGCGCCGGGCGGCACGTCGGCCAGGTCTTCAATGAAGATGGCGCCCTTGGCCTTCAGGTCGTTGACCACGTAGGTGTTGTGCACGATCTCGTGGCGCACGTAGATGGGTGCGCCGTATTGCTCCAGCGCGCGCTCGACGATCTCGATGGCGCGGTCCACACCGGCGCAAAAGCCACGCGGCTCGGCCAGCAGTACATCTTCAACCTGGTTGCTCATGGTGGTGGCCTTGGGTTGGGCGGGGTTCACAGCACGCCGATCAGTTGCACTTCAAAGGTGACCGTCTGGCCGGCCAGCGGGTGGTTAAAATCGAACACGGCCCAGTCTTCACCAGCCGGGCCCATTTCGCGCAGCACGCCCGCGAAAGCCCCTTGGCCATCGGGCGTGGGGAACTGGACCACATCGCCCACGTCCCAGGTTTCGTTCAGGTCGCCCAGCTTGCGCAGCAGCGACAGGGCCACGCGCTGCACCAGTTCGGGGTTGCGGGGGCCAAAGGCTTCGCCCGGATCCAGCTGGATCACCGTGCGGGTGCCTTCTTGCAGGCCCAGCATGCGGGCCTCCAGCGCAGGCGACAACTCGCCCGAGCCCAGCGACAGCGTGGCGGGCTTGTCGGCAAAGGTGTTGACGATGTCGCCGCCATCGGGGCCTGCCAGACGGTAGTGCAGGGTCAGGAAGGAGCCGGGAACGACGGTGGGCACAGCTGTGGTCATGGAAACGTGCCCCACCCTTCAGGAGGATTGGGCTTTCAGTTTGGAGAAACGACAATTTTAGGTTTGAGTCAACCAATCAGGGAACGTTTCCATGAAAGATCTTCCCGCCGCCCTTCGGCCGCGCGAAAAATTGCTGTCCATGGGGCCGCAAGCCCTGGCCGACACCGAACTGCTGGCCCTGCTGCTGCGCACCGGCCTGCAAGGGCTGGGCGTGTTGCAACTGGCAGAAAAAGTGTTGAATGACCTGGGAGGATTGTCAGGCCTGCTGCGGGCGCAACCGGCGCAACTGTCTGGCATCAAGGGCCTGGGGCCGGCCAAACGCTCAGAATTGATCGCGGTGATGGAACTGGCTCGCCGGGCCATGACCCGCGAGTTGAGCGAGCAGCCGGTGTTCACCTCGCCGCAAATGGTGAAAGATTATTTGCGCATGCACATCGGCGCCCTGCCTCACGAAGTGTTCTCGGTGATGTTCCTGGATTCTCAGCAACGCCTGATTGCTTGCGAGGAGATGTTCCGGGGCACACTCAGCCAGACCTCCGTGTACCCGCGCGAAGTGGTGAAGCGGTCGCTGGCACTGAACGCGGCCAGCGTGATCCTCGCCCACAACCACCCCTCGGGCGTGCTGGAGCCCTCACGCGCCGACGAGTTGCTCACGCAAACACTCAAGAGCAGCCTGGCCTTGGTGGACGTGCGCGTGCTGGACCATTTCGTGATCGGCGCAGGGGGCGCCCTGTCGTTTGCGGAGCGCGGTTTGCTGTGATTTAAAAGCCGCTTCAGGCTTGAGGTAGGCTAGGCACCGTGAGCCCAGCCCGCAAGTCCTCCACCAACACGCCTCTGAGCGACTTCGCCGACCTCAAGCGCGCTTTGAAAAAAGCCGCCAAAGAGGCGGCGGCCAAGCTCGCGCAAGAACAGGCCGAGCGGGCCGCGCGAGAGGCCGAGCAGCGTGCCCATGAGCTGGAGCAAGAGCTGTTCAAGCACGCTGTGGGGCCGGTCTACGCCATGGCCCCCAATGGGCGTGCCGTGGGCTCCAGCGCCACGCGCCCGGCGCCTATCCCCAAGCTGCGCCAGCAAGATGAAGCCTCGGTGCTGCGCGAATCGCTGTCAGACGAGTTCGACGTAGAAAGCCTGCTGGAAACCGACGAGTCCCTGTCCTTCCGCCGCCCGGAAGTCGGCCAGGACGTGACCCGCAAGCTGCGGCGTGGCGTGTGGGCAGTGCAGGGCCACCTGGATTTGCACGGCCTGCGCACCGACGAAGCCCGCGAGCGCGTGGGCGCGTTCTTGCGCGAGGCCCAGACCAAAGGCTGGCGCTGCGTGCGCGTGGTGCATGGCAAGGGCCTGGGATCGCCCGGCAAGCTGCCGGTGCTGAAAGACAAGGTGCGCCGCTGGCTGGTGCAAAGCGACCGCGTGCTGGCCTTTGTGCAGGCGCGTGGCGATGATGGTGGCGCGGGTGCCCTGGTGGTGCTATTGAACTCTGGCGGCAAAAGCCCCGCCCCGCCAAAAACGCCGAAACCCGCACCCAAAGTCGCCAAATAGGCCGCCAGATAAGGCGGGCCTTCAGACGCCTTGGTTGCGCATCCAGTCGGCGGTCTGGAAGAAGGACTTCTCCAGCCGCTCGGCCAACACCGGATCCACCTGGACCTCTTGCATCGCCTGGAACATGCAGGCCAGCCATTGGTCGCGCTCGAGGATGCCGATGGAAAAAGGCAGGTGCCGGGCGCGCAGGCGCGGGTGGCCGAACTGTTCAACGTACAGATCGGGGCCGCCCAGCCAACCGCTGAGGAACCAGTACAGCTTGTCCCGGGCATCGGTCAGGGTGGTGCCATGGGCCTGGCGCAATTCCTTGTAGGCAGGCTCCAGGTCCATCAAATCGTAGAAGCGATCGACCAGGGCGCGCACTTTCGCGTCGCCACCCATCACGTCATAGGGGGTCGGAGCGTCAGCGGTCACCGGGGTGTGAGCTTGGTGGCGATCTGGACGATGCCTTGGGCGGCGGGGCTGCCGGGCATCAGCTCCATCAGCAACTGGCGCTTCTGAATGGCTTGGCGCACGGCCGGGTCGGTCGGGACCTCGCCCAGGAAATGGAGCTTGGGCACAACTCCGTTGGGGCCTTGCACAAAACGATCCACCACCGTTTGCAATTGGGTGCAAATGGCGCGGCCCTCGCCGGCACGGCTGACCTGGTTGACCACCAGGTGCAGGCTCTCGCGCGATTGCTGTGACGACAGCACCTTGATGGTGGCGTAAGCGTCGGTCATGGAGGTGGGTTCGGGCGTGGCCACCACGATGATCTCGTGGGCCAGCGACACGGCGTACAGCACCACGTCAGAGATGCCCGCGCCGGTGTCGATGATCAGCACGTCGAAGCGCGGCGACACGGTCTCGATGATGTGCTGCAACTGGTCGCGCACCTCAGGGGTCAGGCGAGAGTATTCAACCAGACCGGAGCCGGCCAGCAGCACCGAGAAGCCACCGGGCGCGGGCAGGATGGCTTCTTCCAGCTGGGCCTTGCCGGTGAACACATCGTGCAGCGTGATCTTGGGGTACAGGTTCAGCACCACGTCCAGGTTGGCCAGGCCCAGGTCGGCGTCCAGCACCAGCACGCGCAAGCCTTGGCGGGCCAAGGCGGCGGCCAGGTTGGCGCTGACGAAGGTTTTGCCAACGCCGCCTTTGCCGCTGGTGACCGCCAGGGTGCGGGCCAGGCGCGGCGTGGCAGCCGGCTTGGACGTTTCAGGGGTGGAAGTGGGGCTGGACATGGTGACCGTCATTCCGTGGTTTTCGGCACAAAGTCGATGGGACCTGAGTCCGCAATGAAGTCGGATTGCGCAAATCCGGCAAATAGCAAGCTTTTCTCTTCGGCGCTGACCACCGTGAGCGGCGGCATTTCAAGGCAGGTGCGGTTGCGGCCTTCGGTTTTGGCGCGGTACAGCTGTTGGTCGGCACGCTCGCACCACAGGCTGGCGGAGGAGCGCACCCACTGAGGTGCAAAGGCGCCCCCGATGCTGATCGTGATGGACAGTTGCTGCCCACCAATCACCATCACGGGCGACGTGGCCACCTTGTGGCGCACGCGCTCGGCCACGGTCTGGCCAAAGGCGGGCGGGCAATTGGGCAGGATGATGGCGAACTCTTCGCCCCCGATGCGGGCCACGGTGTCCATGGGGCGCACACAGTCCTGCAGGGACGCGGCCACCGACTGGATGACCACGTCGCCAGCAGCGTGGCCATGCGTGTCGTTGACCCTTTTGAAATGGTCGATGTCGACCATCAGCAGCAGGGCGGGTTCGCCGATGCGGGCCACCCGGTCGACCTCGCGGCCAATGGCGGCCTCGAACAGGCGGCGATTGGACAGGCCGGTGAGCGCGTCGCGGCT
>Ga0073914_10000237_pt1 | contig 11377 bp, 8 predicted proteins | sample GWRWT4_30Apr14_FD_71481 | JGI IMG/M metagenome (GOLD analysis project Ga0073914, IMG submission 71481) | Sand microcosm microbial communities from a hyporheic zone in Columbia River, Washington, USA - GW-RW T4_30-Apr-14 | ecosystem: Engineered > Artificial ecosystem > Sand microcosm >... | reverse complement strand
TTCGTGAGTGATGGTGAGCGTGGGCGGTAAATCACCGGCATCCACCAGGCCCAGGCCCGTGAGCTTTTCAAGCCGCGCATGGTGTTGCATCGACACGGTCTGGCCGGCGCGCAGCAAGGTCCGGTCCAGCACCGCGTGGTAGATGGTGGAAGATGAAGTGTCGGACCCGCTGGTGTCCACGTGGAAGCGCCACGGTTCGATGCCCTGGTTCCAGGTGGACCACACAAAGGCCATGTCGGCGCGGCCTTGTGCATCGGCCTTGCGGGCGCTCACGAAGTAACCGGTCTCGTTTTCGTTGCGCTCTCCGCGCTGGCAGTAGTCCCACATCAGGCGCGGCAGCTCCTGCTTGACCATGGCCAGGCCCTGCTTGTCAGTGCGGCCTGACCACACCGGCTCGCCCAGGCAATCCGAGATCTGCACCTGCGCGCCTTCCACCGGCTTGCCCTTGTCCAGCGTGGTGACCCACACCAGCGAGTTGTTGGCACTGGTCTTGAAATGCACGCCCAGGTTGGTGACCAGCACGCTGGTGCGCACGTACATGGGCGCGTTGCGGTCCAGCAAGGCTTGGCCCAACTTGGCCGATTCAACCTCGACCACGTGGAAGCCGGGCTGAGACATCGGGATGCCAATGACCTCGAAAGGCCGGGCATCCACCTTGGCATCGTTGGACGGCAGGCTCAGCTTCTTCGCACCAGATTCGCGGTTCAACAAACTCACCGTGCGCGTCTGCACCACGTCGGGCGGGTCTTCGTGGTCCTGTTCACCGTCGGGCACCTCTTCGCCATAGCGCTTGGCCTGGCGTGCCGGCTTGGCCCGCTTGACTGGCGGCGGCAGCTTGATGCCCAACTCAGATTGCACCTCATCACGCGGCAGGCGGCCTTCGTTGTAGCGCTTGACCTTGCCCAACCAGTCGATGATGGCGCGGTCATCGGCCAGCTTCAGGTCACGCACCGCACTGCCCGGCGCAGCCAGGCCTTTGACCTTCAGATCCCCTTCGATGCGGCGCACCGTCAAAGGCAGCATGGGCTCGGCGTTCAACTCCAAGATGCCGAAGGTGGCGGCCGGGAACTTGGCGAGGGCCGGAGCTTCTGCCGTGCGCGTTTTCAATGGGAAGGCGCTGGCGTTGCTCAGCACCCGGCCCGCGTCATCGCGCAAGTCGGCGGGCAACTCAATGCGGATGTCGGCGCTTTCGGGCAAGGGGCCTTTGAACTGCACCGCGCTGATGCCGCTCTCGGACGGATCAATGCCCACCTCGCCCTTGCTGCGGCTGAACAGGTAAAAGAACTTGCGGATGCCGTTCTGCACCACGGACAGCAGTTGCTCCTTGACCTCGCCGCGCTGCTGCTCAAGCTCGGGCTTGTGCGTGCCATCGGGTGTGATCAGCACGATGCGTTCGGCCAGCTTGCGCGGCACGGGCGACGAGAACTCAATGCGCATCGGCCTGATGGGCAGGCAGTCAGCCCGCGAACTGGTGCGCTCGCACGTGAAGCTGGCGCTGAACGGCGCACGCACGGTGTAGTCCAGGCTGCGGTCGGCCGAATTGGCCACACCGGAAGGCGTGGCAATGCCGCGCCCCCACACCACCTGGGCCCGCGCATCATTGGGCAAGGGCCGTGCGCATTGCACTGCCACCACGCGTGCTTGCTGCGGCACCAGGTCAACGGCTTTCAGGATGGCCTCGCGCACCGGGCCCGTCACCACCTTCAAAGGCAGTTGCTCACCCAAGCCGGCCACTTCGCAGCGGCCATGTTGCTCAACGCTGGCCGCCGTGGCCGCGCCAGTCAGCAGCAGCGCAAAGACCTGCTCTTCCTCAATCCGGCTGCCTTCACCCGCCGAAGGGTAGGCCCGCACGATCGATGGGCCGCCCGTGCTGAAGTCATAAGCGACGGGGCCTTGAACCGACTCACCCGCCAGCGTCTTCACGCCCGGCTTGAGTTTGAAGCTGCACTTGGTGCCTGCTGGCACGTCTTGCGTGAAATCGTGCACCCAGGTCTTGTCGTCCACCCAGCGGCCTGAACCTGCGGGTGGCGTGCTGTTGGCGCAAGCCAAGTCAAACGGTGATGGCAACTTCGGATCGCCAAAACGCACCATCGATTCCGTGAAAGTGGCCCGCGCCTGGCGCACCTTGGCCACCTCGCCCTGCGGCGAAAAAGTCTGCACCGTGGCGGCGGACAACACCCCCGTGGTCAAAGCCAACGCCGTCCAGACCAAAGCCCTGGGCATGCGGTGGCGAAACCAATCTTGACTCATGGGGGCATCCTCTGCTTTGTTGTCCTGGCAGAGACGATATCAGCCTTCCGACCAGGCCAGCGGCCACCCCTTCTCATGCAGGCGCCCTTGCGTGATGCGGATGCGCAGCAGGCGCAATGCGCCCTCGTGCTCAGCCTGCTCCGGGCTGTCGTGATCGACGTGGGCCCAGCCTTGCAACCACAACAGCGCGCCACTGGCAAAGTCGATGAACAACAGGCCCACCTTGGGATTGCTCACGATGTTGCCCAGGGTGTTGAACATGAAATTGCCGGTGTAGTCGGGCACGGTCAAGCAAGTGCCATCGGCTTCTTCGCGCACCTTGACGAAACCTGGCGACCCACCTCGGTGCGACACGTCCACCCCCTCACTGCTCGCCATGTCGCCATCGCCTGAGTGCAGCGAAGCCGAGGCGATGAAAAAGGTATCGGCTTTCTGGATGATGGCCATGGCCTGCGGCGACAGGTCGGGACCTTCTGCACGCACCTGAGGCGCCTCCTTGGGCAAGCCACCCCCACCCATCCACACCGCCTGCCGCGGCTGGATGTACTTGGGGCAATTGCCAAAGCTCTGCCGCACCGCCACCAAGGCGCCTGCTTCGCCCACCTCGGTCAACACGCCATTCATCCGATTGCGCCGACGGGTGTGCGGCTGGATGCCCAGCAAACCCAGGGGCGCCCCGGCGTGCCAACTCGGCGCCAGAGGATCGTCGGTCAACAACCCGGCATTCAAGCGCAGCACCTGCGGATCTGGCGAATCCATGAACCCCGGCGGGCCTGCCATCACCGTGGCCCACGGGTGCCCCTTCGCGTCCAGCGCCCCGATCACGATGAAGGGCAAGGCTGCGAAGAAATCGCGGTGCTGATCGGGCATGTGATCCCGGATGACCTGGCGCCCACGCGCCTCCATCACCTCGCGGACGCCCACCAGGCTCTGCATGGCTTGCTCGCCAGCATGAAAGGGCGAGGGGCTGGTGTTCATGCCGGCTTCTTGAAGGGCTGGGTTGACGGCATGGGCACGAAACCTGGCAGGGCTTCCAGCTCGGACAACCAACGCCGCACATGCGGGTACGCCTCCAGCGACATGCCGCCTTCGGGCGCGCGCACTGTGTAGCTGTAGAGGGCGATGTCGGCCACGGTGGGATGCCCCTCCGAGGCCAGGAAGCGCTGACCGGCCAGGTGCTGGTCCATCACGCGCAGTAATTGCACCGCCGTGTCGATCACCGCTTGGTCGGGCGTGCCGCCGGTCAGGCAGATCCAGCGCGCGCGGGCCGCGCCTTGCGCCAACTGCCCTGCCGCCACGCTCAGCCAACGCTGCACCCGGGCGATCTGCACTGGCGACTCGGGCCACCATTGCCGCGACGGATCGTGCTTCAAAGCCAGGTAGATGTTGATGGCATTGCTGTCGGACAGGATCACGTCGCCATCCTCCAGCACCGGCACCTGGCCAAAGGCGTTCAGGGCCAGGAATGGCTGGCCTTTGTGCTCGCCTTTGAGCATGTTGACGGGCACCGTCTCGAAGGGCAAACCCAGCAGCGACAGGAACAGGCGCACCCGGTGAGCGTGGCCGGACAAGGCAAAGTCGTGCAATCGGATCGACATGGTGATGGCTCCTTGGTTTGAACAGTGCGCTCACCTTATTCCCACCAGATGACGCTGTGAATCCCCATGAATAGAAAATCATCGTTGCAAATTGCGCAACAATGAACCCATGGACCAGCTTGAATCAATGCGTGTATTCGTCGCCGTGGCCGAGGCCCACAGCTTCGCGGGCGCCGCCCGTTTTCTGAAATGCTCGCCCGCGGCCGTCACCCGTGCGGTGGCCGCCCTGGAGGCCCACCTCGGCGCGCGCCTGCTGCACCGGACCACCCGCAGCCTGCGCCTGAGCGAGGCCGGCGAGCGCTACGTGGCCGACTGCCGCCGCATCCTGGGCCAACTGAACGAGGCCGATGCCGTGGCCAGCGGCGCGCACGTCGAACCCCAGGGCTACCTCACGGTGACGGCGCCAGTGCTGTTCGGCCGCATCCACATCGCACCGCTGATGCTGGACTTCCTGAAAGCGCACCCGCGTGTGCAGGCCAAGGCCTTTTTCGTGGACCGCGTGGTGCACCTGATCGACGAAGGCATGGACGTGGCCTTGCGCATCGCGCACCTGCCCGATTCGTCCCTGAGCGCGGTCAAAGTGGGCACCGTGCGGCGCGTGGTGGTCGCCTCACCCGATTACCTGGCCCAGCATGGCGAGCCTCTGACACCCGACGAGCTCGGCCAGCACGACGCCATCGGCATCTCGACCTCAGGTGGGCCTTTCACGCCCTGGCAGTTCGCCCGCCCCGATGATCCCAGGCGCGAATTGCGCCTGGCGCCCTCACCCCGTGTGCAGTGGACGGTCAACAGCAGCGAGGTCGGCATCCTGGCCGCACGAGCTGGCCATGGGCTGGCGCGGGCCATCTCCTACCAGGTGGCCGAGCATGTGGCCTCAGGCCATCTGCGCATCGTGCTGGCGGCTTACGAGCCAGCCCCCGTGCCTGTGCACCTGGTGCACCCCGAGGGCCGACATGCCGCCGCCAAAGTGCGCGCCTTCATCGACTTTGCGGTGGCTCGCTTGCGTGCCCACCCTGCGCTCAACGAGCTTGATCCGTCCCGTTCACCGTGATCCCGACATAGGCCACCCTGACCTCTTCAACACCGTGCAGGCGCTCCAGCCGCCGCACGATGAAGTGCCCACGCGCCATGCACTGAAAATGCTCCATGAACAAGGTGTTGATCACCGCGCCGCCCACGGCCCCCACGATCGGCACGGCCTGCGCCATCACCTTCTCGGACACGTTCACTGAGAAGCGCGAGGCCACTTGCGCAATGAGCTGAACCAGCGCCGTCCCCTTGCGCTGGACCAGGCCTTTTTGCGCCACCTGCCGGGCAGCCTCGGACACCGCCTGGGCCATGGCCGCGCGGGCGGCAAAGTAGCCCGTCTCGGCCGCATCGTCTTTGTGGGATCGGCCGCCCAGTGCCAGCACCTGCACGCACTCCAGCTGAGACTCGGGCGTGCTCAGATCTTCGCCTTCACTGCGAGCCACATCGGCGATCGAGCGCAACATGATCGTCGTCGACACCGGCAATTCAATCAGCAAGGTGGACAGGCCAAACGCGCCACCAACAGCGCCACTGGCCCCCACCGCCAGCTTGTGCCAACCGTTGGACGAATGGTTGGATGGCAAGCTGTTCATGGTGCTCAAGGCCACGTCCATGGCCTTGGCAATGGCCTTGCTGGCAGCCTCGTTGACCATCGCGCCCCACTTTTTGGGAAGCATGCCGAAACCTTTTTCAAGCGGCGTGCCCAGCACATCACTGATCCTGGCCACCAGGCCTGGGTTTTCAAGCAGCGCCTTGGCTTGGCGAAGGTCGCCCATGTCGGCAGATGAAAGTGGCATGTTGTGGTCCTCAGGTTGGATCTTCACCAGCAAATGATGCGCCCACGCCAGGCCATCCGCAGGGCCAAGTGAAAAAAGGTATTCTGCGGACCATGCGTGAACGACGTGCCCACCATCACCTTGCTCTGATCGCGACCACCATCGCGGCCCTGCATGGCGCGTCCGCCAACGCCGAGTCCCTGCGATGCAACGGCAACATCGCCGCCGAAGGCGATTCCCGCATGTCCGTTTTGTACAAATGCGGCCAACCCGTGCTCACCGACAGCTTCTGCGCGCCCGTGTACTACGCCCCCTCGCTGATGCCCGTGCCCCAGCCCTTTGCCAGCGTGGTCATCCCTTGTCAGCAAGTGGAGGAATGGCTTTACGACCGGGGCGAAGGCAACCTCATGGCCACGGTGCGCTTCAGGTCAGGGGTGGTGCAGTCCATCACCTACGGCCGCTCCCCACGCTGACCCAACCCCAACCGCACGGCCAGACGGTGAAAGTTGCTGCGGTCCATGCCCGCTTCGCGCGCGGCGGCTGCCATGGCGCCGTCATGCTTGGTCAAAACCGCTTCGATCCACCGACGCTGAAACGCATCCGTGGCGGCACGCAGCCCCGCCCCGTCAACCATGTCCGAAGGCGCTAGAACTTCGGCGCCTGACGCCATCGGCGGCGTGAAATTACTGCCCGACTCGCCCAAGTCGAGGTGAGCCGGCTCAATGGCCACCCACCTCGCGGCCCGGCCTTGCTCGGACAAGGCGCGCAAGGCAGCCCGATTGATCAGATGCTCCAACTCGCGCACATTGCCAGGCCAGTCATAAGCCAGCAGCGCGGCCTTGCCCTGCGGCGACAAGCGCAGGTTGCGCGCACCCAGGCGGTGCTGGTTTTCCTCCAGAAAACCGCCGGCCAAGGTCAGCACATCGCGGCCACGCTCGCGCAATGGCGGCACCAACAAGGGGTACACGGACAAGCGGTGGTACAGATCAGCCCGAAAACGTCCTTGTGCCACCTCCTGCTTCAGATCGCGGTTGGTCGCGGCCACCACCCTCACGTCCACCCGCAGCGCCTTGTCGCTGCCCGGCCGCTGCAACTCACCGCTTTGCAGCACGCGCAACAATTTGGCCTGCACAGAGGGCGACAACTCGCCCACCTCGTCCAGAAACAGGGTGCCCCCATCGGCCAGTTCGAACTTGCCCACGCGGTCCTGCACGGCGCCGGTGAATGCGCCCCGCTTGTGCCCGAACAACTCGCTGTCGGCCAGGTTCTCGGGCAAGGCCGCGCAATTCAGCTGGATGAGGGGGCGATCCCGCCGCGCGGATTGAGCATGCAGCTGCTGCGCCACCAGCTCCTTGCCCACACCGGTCTCACCCAGGATCAGCACCGTCAGGTCTGAAGAGGCGACGATGTTGATTTCGCCCAGCAACTGCTGCAAGGGCGGGCTGTGGCCCAGCAAGCGCCGGGGCTGCTGACCAGTTTGCAGCAAGGCCCGCGACACGGCCTGCTCGCGCTCGGCACGCTCGGCCAGCGCCCCCATGGTGTTCTGCTTTTCGATGCCGTCTTCAAACAGGGCGGTCAACGCTCGCAACTGGTCAGGCGAGACATTGGCCAGCGCCCCAGGGGTCAAGGCATCCAACGTGATCAGCCCCCACAAGCGACCATCCACCACCAAGGGCGCGCCCATGCAGTCGTGCACCGGCAGGATGTCCGGGTGGCCCGCCACCAGCCCATCGTAAGGATCAGGCAGATTGCAATCGGGTGGAAAACGCAGGCCCTGCCCGCTTGAAAGCAATTGCGCCAACCTGGGGTGCTGCGCCACGGCAAAGCGTCGGCCCAGCGTGTCTTCGCTCAAGCCATCAATGCCCACAGGCACCAATGCATCGCCCTCCAACCGAAGCAGGGCCGCAGCATCGCACTGCACCAGGGCTCGCGCTGCGGAAAGAAGCCTCCGATAAGGTGGCTCCGGGCTTTGTTCAGTCAATTCGACAACATTCATGTCATTAAGACAACAATTTTCATGCTGTCATTTTAACAACAAGACAACGAGCGCATATCAGATCAAGCACTTGCGAGCGGCGAGGGGCTGGCACGGTAATTGGATTGAACTCATCAAGACGATCAATCAACCACCCTCAGGAGCCCTTCCATGTTTTCAGCCCAGACCATCGCCCTCATCAAGGCCACCGTACCCGTGCTTCAGCAGCACGGAGAAGCCATCACCACGCACTTTTATCAGTTGATGCTGCGTGAGCATCCCGAACTCAAGGCCTTCTTCAACGAGGCCCACCAGGCCCACGGCACGCAAGCACGTGCGCTGGCCGGCGCCGTGCTGGCCTATGCCGCCAACATCGATCGCCTGGAAGCCTTGGCTGGCGCCTTGCCGCGCATCATCCAAAAGCACGTGTCCCTGGGCGTCGAGGCCCAGCACTACTCCATCGTCGGCCAATGCCTGCTGCGCGCCATCAAGGAAGTCCTGGGCGATGCAGCCACCGACGACATCATTGCCGCCTGGGGTGAGGCCTACACGGCCTTGGCCAACATCCTGATCGCCGCCGAAGAACAGGTCTACCAGGACAACGCTGCCAAGTCAGGCGGATGGCGCGGCACGCGGGCCTTCAAGGTGGCGCGCAAGGAGCCCGAGAGCGAGCTGATCACCTCCTTCTACCTGGAACCCACCGATGGTGGAGCGCTGCCCGCCTTCCAGCCCGGCCAATACCTGACGTTGGTGCTCAATGTGAAGGGGCAGGAACTGCGACGCAACTACTCGCTGTCTGATGCACCAGGCAAGCCCTGGCTGCGCATCAGCGTCAAGCGCGAAGCTGGTGGGCTGGCGTCCAACTGGCTGCACGATGACGTGCAAGTCGGCCAGGAACTGCAGGTGCAGGCCCCCGCCGGTGACTTCGTGCTGGACGAAGCGACACGACCGCTGGTGCTCGTCACCGGTGGCGTGGGCATCACGCCCGCCATGAGCATGCTGGAAGCCAACGCCGCCTCCGGCCGCCCCATCCACTTCATCCACGCGGCCCGCCATGGCGGCGTGCATGCCTTCCGCGACCGGGTGGAAGAGTTGGCAGCCCAGCATGCCAACGTCAGTGCCACCTATGTCTACGAGCAACCACGCGGCACCGAGCTGCCCCACACCGCGGGCCGCGTGAACCAGGATTTGCTCGGCCAACACTTGCCGGCCGACCGTGACGTGGACGTGTACTTCATCGGCCCCAAGCCCTTCATGCAGGCCATCTACCAGATCGGGCGAGACCTCGGCGTGCAATCCAACCGACTGCGCTACGAGTTTTTTGGCCCCATGGAGGTGATTGCGTAGCCCCAGGGCTGGCACAAAGCATGCATCCGCGTTGTCCCCGGGAGACAACCCGTGGACAGACGACGCGAACGGCGCTTGCAGCCAGACCATTTGTCGAGTGCCCCGCCCCTGCCCGGTGGGGATGTAACCCGGATTCGGATCACGCGGGTCAATGCGCGCGTGCCCATGAATCGTGCGGAACAGAGGGTGGCGCTGCTGATCTGGGTTTGCTCGATCTGCATAGCCCTGCTGACTCTTTTTGAAATCTGCGCGGCGGTCTACCTGGCCATGCCGTGAGTCACACGATGCCCCAAAGAAAAACCCCCTGCAAGTACAAGACTTGCAGGGGGATCTCTGTTTTGGCGGAGATGGAGGGATTCGAACCCTCGATACGCTTTTGGCGTATGCTCCCTTAGCAGGGGAGTACCTTCGACCACTCGGCCACATCTCCAGCACAACAAGCATTATAGCCTTGAAAACGGCGCCAACCCTCGCGCTGAGCTCAAAACAACGCGGCTCTGATCAAGCTGCGCGGGCTTCTTCCAGCCCAAACGCCTTGTGCAGCGCACGCACCGCCAACTCCATGTACTTCTCGTCAATCACCACCGAGGTTTTGATCTCGCTGGTGGTGATCATCTGGATGTTGATGCTCTCTTCCGACAGGCAACGGAACATCGTGCTGGCGATGCCCACGTGGCTGCGCATGCCGATGCCCACGATGCTCACCTTGCAGATCTTGGGGTCGCCCACCACCTGCTGAGCACCCAAGGCGGGCACCACGCTGGTTTGCAGCAACTCCATCGTGCGGGCGTAATCATTGCGGTGCACGGTGAACGAGAAGTCCGTCTTGCCATCGTGCGACACGTTCTGGATGATCACGTCCACGTCGATGTTGGCGTCGGCCACCTTGCCCAGGATCTGGTAGGCGATGCCGGGAGTGTCGGGCACGCCGACCACGGTGATTTTGGCTTCGTCGCGGTTGAAGGCGATGCCAGAGACAACGGCTTGTTCCATTTTTTCATCTTCCTCAAAACTGATCAGCGTGCCCGATGCGGCTTCCACATCGAGGTCAATGTCCCACGGGGTGAAGCTGGACAACACTCGCAGGGGCACACGGTATTTGCCGGCGAACTCCACCGAACGGATCTGCAGCACCTTGGAGCCCAGGCTGGCCATCTCCAGCATCTCTTCAAAGCTGATGCTGTTCAGGCGGCGCGCCTCGGGCACCACGCGCGGGTCGGTGGTGTAGACACCATCCACATCGGTGTAGATCAGGCATTCGTCGGCCTTCATCGCAGCGGCAATCGCCACCGCCGAGGTGTCCGAACCGCCCCGGCCCAACGTGGTGATGTGGCCGTTGGGATCCACACCCTGGAAACCGGTGATGACCACCACTTTACCCGCGGCCAAGTCCGCACGCACGCGCACATCGTCGATGCTTTCGATGCGGGCCTTGCCGAAGGACGAATCGGTCTTGATGGGCACTTGCCAGCCAGCGTAGCTCACTGACTCCAGGCCTTCGGCCTGCAGTGCGATGGCCAGCAAACCCACTGACACCTGCTCGCCGGTGGAGGCGATCATGTCGAGTTCGCGGGGGCTGGCGCGGTCGGAGATTTCCTTGGCCAGGCCGAGCAGGCGGTTGGTGTCGCCGCTCATGGCCGAGGGCACGACCACCAGTTGATGGCCAGCCCGCACCCACTTGGCCACGCGCTTGGCAACGTTGCGGATGCGCTCTGTGGAGCCCATCGACGTGCCGCCGTATTTGTGAACGATCAGTGCCATGTCAGGATGAAGTTGAAGGGTAACGGTTACTCGGTCGAGCCTTCGATTTTAGCCCGTTCAGTCACCGCTGCCCCACTTCCCACGATCGAGACACGTTAAATTGTCAGATTGGGCACCCAAATCAGGGTGACTTGCGGCTCGCCAGGGGCGGCCAAAACCCGTGCATCCATCCCCAAGCCCCGAGCGAAAACCAGCTCGCCGTGGGCAAACACGATGGGGCCAGAACGCTCCCACTCGGGCACGGCCTGCGCCTGGAACTGCTTGCGCAAGGCGCGCGAGGGGCGATTCGGACCCAATTGGAAGTCCTCGCCGCCTGAGCGTGCTCGGATTTCGACCTGCGCCAGGCGAGACAGGGCCACCCCACCGCTGTCGACCACCGACACCACCAACTCGCCGCCCCAGGCCGGCAAGGCATGGCGCCCCGGCCCCTCGATGCGCAGTAACACAGGCACCAATGCCTCGGTGGATGAATGCCCAGCCAGCGCGGCAGGCCGGCAAACCAACACACCACGGTACAGGCAGACATCGAAAGCGCCCGCCCGCCACAAGATGGACCGGCCGGTGTCCACCAGCGAAGGCAGCTCTTGCGTCAGGCGCGCCACGGCGCTGGCCGGCAGGTGCCGATCAGTGCGGGTGCTGAA
>Ga0073914_10000236_pt1 | contig 11381 bp, 7 predicted proteins | sample GWRWT4_30Apr14_FD_71481 | JGI IMG/M metagenome (GOLD analysis project Ga0073914, IMG submission 71481) | Sand microcosm microbial communities from a hyporheic zone in Columbia River, Washington, USA - GW-RW T4_30-Apr-14 | ecosystem: Engineered > Artificial ecosystem > Sand microcosm >... | reverse complement strand
CGAACGCATTCCATCGCCAGGTCGGACTCGCGGCCTGTGCCATGCACCAGGTCGACCCGGGCGCCGTGCTGGTCGCCGCGTTGAAAGACGCTGATGCCGCGCTGCGCGCCCGTGCCCTGCGCGTCGCTGGCGAGCGCGGCCAGGTCGAGCTTCTGCAAGCCTGCCTGAACGCGATGGCCGACGACGATGTACGTTGTGCCTTCGAAGCTGCGCGCGCTGCCGTGCTCCTGGGTGACCGTGTGACGGCGGTGACCGCCTTGCACGCCACCTGCGCGGAGCCGGGGCCGTGGCGCGGCCGTGCCCTGGGTCTGGCGCTCAGGCTGCAAACACCGGCTGCGGCCCATGCCGCCCTGAAGGCCCTCTCGCAAGACCAAGCCAGCGTGCGCCAGCTGATCCGCGCCATCGGCGTGGTCGGCGACCCGCACTACGTGCCGTGGCTCGTTCAGCAAATGCACGACCTGAAGCTCACGCGCCTGGCGGGTGAATCGTTCAGCTTCATCACCGGCCTCGACCTCGCCGATCTCGACCTCGACCGCAAACCCCCCGAGAACATCGAACTCGGCCCCAACGACGATCCCGATGACACCAACGTCGCGATGGACGAAGACGACAGCCTGCCCTGGCCCGACCCGGACAAGATCGCCGCGTGGTGGCAGGCGAGCGGCCCGCGGTTCTCACCCGGAACCCGCTTCTTCATGGGCGAGCCGCCAGCGCCGGCACACTGCCTGGCCGTGCTCAAGACCGGCTTCCAGCGCCAGCGCATCGCGGCGGCGGAGTACCTCTGTCTGATGAAGCCCGGCACCGCGATGTTCAACACCGCTGCGCCCGCCTGGCGGCAGCAGCGCTTGCTGGCACAGATGGCCGCGTGATGCCTGCCTTCGAGCCCAAGCTGGTTTTCGCCGTTCTCGGCCCGGTGTTCCTGCTCCTGGCGGGTTGGCGGTTCGCGCGCGCCGGAGCCTTGGTGCCGCAGGCCCGCACCTGGTTGATCATCGGCGTGCTGTTCAGTGCGGTGGCCGCGTGGTTGTGGTCACGATGAGTCCTCGCCGCTGCTGCCGTGGCGCCACAGGCGCCGGTCGCAGTTCACGCCAGGCCGTGTCGCGCCCGGCCGTTGCCGAAGTTCATGTGACTTTCGTTGATTGCCGCTGCGCCGCCGCTGACGGATAAAGACGACATCGCCCACCCTTGCAGCGCACGAGAGCTCCAGCAGCCACCGCCCCGTCGGCCCCCGCACCATGAATCTCGTCATCCGCGCCCAGACCCTCAATGACCAGCCGCTGTCGCAGGCGATCGTCGGCTGTTTCGATCTGAAAGGCGGCACGATCGGCCGCTCCGACACCAACACCATGGCGCTGCCCGATCCCGAGCGCCACATTTCGCGCTTGCAGGCCGAGGTGAGTGCGCGCGAAGGCAGGTTTTCGATCCGCAATTCCGGCGCCGCCAACGCGATCTTCATCAACGGGCGCGCGCTCGCGCCCGGCGAAGGCAGCGTGCTGGCCAGCGGCGACGAACTGCGCATCGGCGGTTACGCGCTGGGCGTGATGGTCGAGGCACAAAACGAAGTCGTGCGCACGATCACGCAGGGCCGCGCGGTGGTTGATGCGCGCGCTGTGATCGTCGGTTCGGCGGTCGAGAACCGCACCGACCCGCGCAACATGGGGCAAGGGCGCAAAGCGGTGCCCGCAGCTGCCGCGCCGGTCGCCGCCCCGCCGGTGGCGCCAGCCGCTGTCAACCTCAACCCGTTTTCCGATCTGCTCGCAGCGCCGGCCGCATCGGCTTCGGCGGCCGACGATCCGTTCGCCTTCCTCGGCGCGCCGAGTGCACGCCCGGCCCCCGCTGTGGTGCCGGCCGCGCCGGCGCCGTCGGGTGCGCCGGCCCGCCTGCCCGATGACTTCGATCCTTTCGCGGGGCTGCAAGCCACGCCTGCACCCACCACACCGGCTGCGGTCTTCGAAACCCCTGTCGGTGCCAACGATTTGCTCGCCTCGGTGGGCGCCAGTGCGGGCAACGCCGCGTCGCTCGACACGAGCTTCGGCCTGAAAGGGGCCTCGAGCGCTTCTTCGGCCGACCCGCTGGCCGCTTTCATGGGTGGCAGCGCCGGCGCGCCCGGCGCTGCCCCTGCGATGGCGGGTGCCGGGTCGGCGAGCACCGACCCGTTCGCCATGTTCGGCGCCGCCGGCGTCAGCCCGCCGGGCCCGGCTGCGTTCAACCACACGCCGGAGCTGAAGGGCGCTTACGAGCCGCCGCCGGTCATCAACGAGACCCGGCCTGCGGTGCGGCATGTGGCGCCTGCGCCCGTCGTGCCACCCCAGCCCGTGGCGGCGCCCGCGGCTGCCGATCCGTTCGCTGGGCTGGAACTCGGCCAGGCCGCGTCGATCGACCCGCTGGCGGCGTTCATGGCAACGCCTGCAGCGGCGGCGGCCCTGGCCGCGCCGCGAACGCCGGTTGCCGCGCCGGCAGCGCCCCCCAAGCCCGCATCTGCCGCCCGGAGCGCTCCGGCTGCGCCCGTGGCCGCAAGCCACCCGCCCGACGCCTTGTGGGCTGCCTTCTGCGAAGGTGCCGGTGTCGAGGTGCCCTTGCCGCAAGGCCTGAGCCCCGAGCAGATGCGCGTGCTCGGCACGATCATGCGCGAGGCCGTCGAAGGCACCTTGCGCCTGATGGCCGTGCGGGCCACGGCCAAGACCGAGTTGCGCGCCGCGGTGACCACGATCCGCGCCCGCAACAACAACCCGCTCAAGTTCTCACCGGGTGCCGACACGGCGCTGGCCCAGTTGCTGCAACCGCCGCTGCGTGGTTTCATGGCCGGGCCGGTGGCGATGCAGGACGCGATGCACGATCTGGTCGGCCACAGCATCGGCACGATGGCCGGCATGCGGGCGGCGCTCGCCGGCGTGCTGGCGCGCTTCGAGCCGGGCCAGCTCGAAGGCAAGCTGGCTGGCAAGAGCATGCTCGACAGCCTGATGCCCGGCGGCCGCAAGGCCCGACTCTGGGACCTGTACCTGCAGCATTTCGAGTCGATCCGCAACGATGCGCACGACGACTTCCACAACCTCTTCGGCGCCGCTTTCGTGGCCGCTTACGAAGAGCAGCTCGATCAGTTGCCCCCGCCACGCGGCTGACCGGCCCGGTTCTTGTTCGCCATTCTTGCCTGCACCACCATGCCCGATGTCGTGATCGCCAGCCGCAGTGAGGTCGGCGCACGCAGCCGCAACGAAGACTATCTTCAGCACGGCGCGTTCGACGCGGGCTGGTACGCCGTGCTGTCCGACGGCGCCGGCGGCCACAGCAACGGCGCGGTCGCCGCCGATCTGGTGGTGCGCATGGTCGCCCATGAACTCGGCAGCCAGCTGACCCAGCAGGGCCGCCAGCAACCGGCGCTCGATGAAGTCGTGCACACCGCGAACGACGCGCTCAACCGCCAGCAGCACGGCCTGCGGGGCCAGAAGCGCATGCATGCCACGCTGGTGATGCTGTGGATCGCCAAGGAGAGCCGCCAGGCGGTGTGGTCGCACGTCGGCGACTCGCGCCTGTACCTGTTGCGCCAGGGCCGCGTCGCGCAGGTCACGCGCGACGACAGCGTGGTGCAAACCATGGTCGACGCCGGCCTGATCGCACCGCACGAAGCGCGCAGCCACTCGCAGCGCAACCAGCTGATCGCGGCGATGGGCTCCGACGAACCGATCGAGCCGCATGTCAGCGACCCCGGTTTCGTGGTGCAGGACGGCGATGCTTTCCTGCTCTGCTCCGACGGCTGGTACGACCGCCTCGAAGAAGCCGACATCGAACATTGCCTCGCCGAGGCCGGCAGCGTCGAAGGCTGGCTCGACGGCATGCAGACGCTGGTGCACGAGCGCCAGCGCGCCAACCAGGACAACTTCAGCGCGGTCGCGGTCTGGGTCGGCAACCCGGCCGAGGTGACCCGCATCGGGCCGTTGTAGGCGGCCGACCCGGCGACGCGCAGCGCTTGCAGCGCGTCGTCTTCGCATTCAAGACCTGTCAGATCCGAACCGAGGAAAACATCATGCAAACCACCACGCCTTCACCTGCTGTATCACGCCCCGCCATCACCGCGAAGCGCCTGGCCGCGCTCGGGCTGATGTCGTGCCTGGCCTTCTCGCAAGTGGTCTCGGCCCAGTCCGGCAACGGCAAGGTGCTGACCGGCAAGGCCGTCACCGAAACCAACCTGCTCGACGCGCTGACGCCACCCGCTGCGGCACCGGCCGCTGAAGGCAGTGGCGATGTCGATGTGGGCGTGCGCACCCGCAGCCTGCGCGTCACCTCCAACACGCCATCGGCCGCTGCACTCGCGCCGCGCAAGAAAGCGAGCGCGTCGCTGCTGATCACGTTCGAGACCAATTCGTCGCAGTTGACGGCACGCTCGAAAGAGCAACTCGACGTGGTCGCGGCTGCGCTCAAGAACGATCGGCTGAAAGAGTTCGGCTTCGAGGTCGAAGGCCATGCCGATGCGCGCGGCGCAGCCGATGCCAACCAGGTTCTCTCTCAGCAGCGCGCCGAAAGCGTGCGCGCGTTCCTGGTCGGCACGCACGGCATTCCCGAAGCGCGCCTGCGCGCGGTGGGCAAGGGGGACACGGAGCCGATGAACACCCGCGACGTTGCCGCCGCCGAGAACCGCCGCGTCACCATCACGACCATCACGCAGTGACGCCGGCGCGCGCGCCACGCGCCACTACTTGCCGGCCGCTTCTTCGGTGATGCTGATCAGCGTGGCGCCGAAGCCGGCCGGGCAGGCCGCGTCAGTCGCACAGCGCGCGGTGCCGGCATAGGGGCTGGTGCCGGAGGGCGCTTGTGCCCACAGCCGCTGTAAGGTGGCCAGGTCGAACTCCGACAAGGGGTTCGCCGGCTTCAGGCCCACGCCCGAGAAGTCGCGCGGCGAGCGCGAGACCATCGCCACGATGTGGTCGACCCCGGGCGGCCCGCCCGCCTCGATGTTCCAGCCCTTGCCCGGCAACACCACCTCGGTGTCGGCGGCGATCCTGTTCTTGCTGTCGTTGGTGTTGGGGAAGAGGAGCGTCAGCCCGGCGTTGTCGGTTCCACTGAAAAAGACATAGAGGTAGCCCGCCTCGTTCGACTTGACGCGGAACTTGATGCTGTCGCGCCCGATCACGAGCGTTTGTTTGTCTGCCAGCGTGCTCACCGAGATCAGCGGGTCGGATGAGCGCACGATGTCTTCGAGTGCGGCCACGGTGCTGAAAGGGCCACGCAGCGGCGCGGTGGCCACGTCGGGCAGGGCGGGCGGTGCGACGCTGCTGGCGGCCGCCACAGTCACTGCAGGCGTGGTCACGGCCGGCGCCGTGCCTTCGCCGGGATGGTCGCTCCCGCGGGTCAGGAACCACACCACGCCCGCGCCCACCGCGAGCATGGCCACGCCCGCGATCAGCGGCATGCGCGACTTGCGCACCACCGCTGCCGGCGAGGGCCGGCGAAAGTCCGACTGCGGCGCGGCCAGCGCACCGAAGTTGGTCGAAGGTGGGCCGCCTGCCGGTTCCAGCAGCACCGGTGCCGGCGCCATCGTCGGGCGAATCTGCGTCACGTCGTCACCGGCGTCTGGCAGTTCGGTCGCGAACAGGCCGGCACGCAGCGCGTTGATGTCCTGCGGCCGGTGTTCGGGCCGCACCGCCAGGCCCCGGTCGATCGCGGCGAGGAACGCGGCCGAGTAGCGGCCGCGCGCGCTCTCCGAGACCGGCACCATCTCGTCCTTCATCAGCCGCCCGACGGAAGGGGTCGGCGCGCGCCCGGTGATGCCGGCGTAGAGCACGGCGCACAGGGCGTACACATCGGTCCATGCGCCTTGTTTCATCGAAGGCACTTCGGCGTATTGCTCGACCGGTGCGTAGCCGGGCTTCAGGATCACCGTCAGCGCCTGCGTCGCATCACCGATCACGCGCCGCGCCGCGCCGAAGTCGAGCAGCAGCGGCTTGAGCTGCGAGCCGAGCAGCAAGATGTTGTCGGGCGCGATGTCGCGGTGGTAGCAGTGGTCGTTGTGGATGATCTGCAGCGCGTCGAGCAGCGGCCTGAGCAGATTTTTCAGCCAGGCTTCGTCGGGCGGGTGCGGCGACTGCTTGAACAGCGCTTTCAGCGTCGGCCCTTCGTAGAAAGGCATCACCATGAAGGCCGTGCCGTTCTGCTCCCAGAAGCGGTACACCTTCACCAGCGACGGGTGGTCGAACGACGCGAGCAACCGCGCTTCGTTGACGAAGCTGCGCAGCCCGAGCTCGAAGGTTTCGCGGTGGCGCTCGGAGCGCAGCGAGATGCCGTGGTCGGCGCCGCGCGTGGCGAGCGAACTCGGCATGTATTCCTTCAGCGCCACGGTGCGCTGCAGCTGCAGGTCAAGGGCCAGGTAGACGATGCCGAAACCGCCAACGCCTACCACCTGCACGATCTCGAACTCGTGAATCTTGTAGCCCGCCGGCAAGGCATTGCCCCCTTCGCCCGGCGGTGGCGGCACCGGGCGCACGCTGGCCATCGTGGTGGCGAACTCGGTGAAGGCCGACGGCGTGCCGCTGTTCTCGGTCAAGGCCGCTCTCCCGGGGGTGCCGCGCCAGCGTGCTGAGGGAACGTCATCTTCACCAGGTGCCTTCGAGCATGTGAATGAAGGAATCGCCGCCAGGCAGGCCGACCGCCGTGCTCAGGCTGCTCGGGCCCGCACCCGGGCGCAACGACCACCACAACGAGCAGCCCCGAAAGCGCAGCAGGCTTTCGACCACCGCCAACTCGTTCAGGCATTGCGCCAGCGTCACACCGCTCGCCAGTTCGTGGCGGCTGCGTTCCGGCCATTGTGCCGCAGCCCAGGGCGCGGCCGGCTCGCCAGATGGCAGCCGCGGCGTCTGTGCCAGCTCGCTCTCGAACTGCTCCAGGCTGCCGCCCGGCTGCAGCGTGCCGAGCGCGGCACGGGCGATGTTCGAAAACCAGTGTTCGAGCTGGTTCAGGCCCTCGGTGTTCTGCGGCGCTTCGTTGCAGGCCTGGGTGACCAGCAGCGGGAAATAACGGCCGACGTTGTCGACGCTGGGCATCAACACGCCGAACCACCAGCGGGTGTCGAGCACGCCGGGTGCGAGCGCGAAGCGCCACAGCGGGCTCGTGAGATAAACGTTCAACCAACGTTCACCGAGCTGGCCGCGGCTGGTGTCGACGCCGCGTGCGAGCCAGGTGTCGAAGACCTGCGCCGTGTCTTGCGGCAAGCGGCGGCTGGCGAAATCACCCAGACAGGCGATCTTGCCGAACCAGGCGGGTGCGGCATCGAGGCTGGAGTGCTGATTCACGGGCAGGTCACCGCACTCAGATCGCGTTCGGGCAACCGAACGATGCGATTTCCGGCAGCTTGAACGGGTTCACGACACTGCTGGCCGTGACTTCGAACGTGGCCTTGCGGTTGTCGACATTGAAGGTGACCTTGAAGCGCTCGGGCCCGCCCGACTGCACGAGGTTCAACTTGTCGAACATGCGGAACAGCGCCCACGGCCCTTCGGTCGTCAGCCCCGAGCTGCCGCCGGCCAGCGCCGGCTGCAGCTGCACCCGCACCTGGGTGCTGCCTTTCGGGCCGGGCCACTGCACGGCGGTCGGGATCTGCGGGCCGTGCGCGTACTTCACGAGCTGGCCGTCGAGGTCGAGCGTGAACTGCGTGATCGACTCGTCCATCTCCTGCGGCTTGAAGTCGAGCCGCAGTCCGGCCGCCTTGCCGCCCGAGCGGAAGAAGGTGTCGCGGATGACGGCGGCGCGCTGGAACTGGGCCAGCGTGCCGCTGTCCTTGCCCAGCGACGTTTCGCCCAGCTGGCGGAAGCTCCAGGGCCGCGTGTTGGTGTCGACCAGCGCCGCGAGGTTCTTCTGGAAGAACTCGTCGAACAGGCCGCCGGGCGAGAACAGGCGCGAGAAGTCGTCTTGTGTCACGTCGGTCGTGCTGTTGCGCGAGAACGGGTAACGCCCGTTGATCGCCTGGCGGCAGAACTCGCCGATGCTCGAATTGACGCCGCTGCTGATGTTGCTGCGCATCTCGCGCGCCACGGCCGCGCCGCTGCTGGCCGAGAGCGTGTTCATCAAGCTGCGCAAGGGCTCGGGCAGGCGCGCCGCTTCACCCTTGACCTTGTTCGGCACTTCCGACGGCGGTGGTGCGTTGCCCCCTTTCACCGCGGTGTCGGCGGCGTTGAGCAAGGCGTAGACCTCGTTGATCAATGCGATGGTGCCGTCGAGCGGCGCCGGCCCGCCCGGCGCGCCCGGCTTGACGAGCTGGCGCAAGCCTTCGAAGCGGTCGTCGACGAGGCGTTCGATGCGCGCCGCCGGCGCCGCCGCCGGCGCGTTCTTGTCGCGCAACATGCTGAGCAACTGCTCGCGCGACTTGTCGATCGTGCTCTTGGCCTTGTCGCTCGCCTGCTCGACGACCGACTTCGATTCGGTGGCCGTGAGCGTGGTCTCGCGCACCAGCGCGCGCATCAGCGGCGCCAGCGGGTTGTCGGGCGCGGAAAGGATGCGCGCCATCTGCACCGACTGCGCGAGGTTGCCCATCGGCAACATGCGGATGTCGGCGATGTAGTTTTCCCAGAGCTTGGCGTATTCGAGCAGGTAGGCGCGCCGCACTTCGTCGGTCAGGCGGCCGAGCGCGAGCGGGTCGCGCAGCGCGGCCGAGCGTGACGCTTCGGGCAGGCCGAGCACCCAGCCTTCTTCGTCGCGCAGCTGCTTGGTCGTCTTCTCGACCTCGGGCTGGAAGCCCTTGTAGTAGCCGTCGTAGGTGAACAGCCCCGGCACGCCGCGCGTGATCGGCTGGCCGCTGGCGCGCGCGAACACGAGCGCGGCGCTGGTACCGGCGGCCTTGGCGATGCTGAACTCGGGGATGTCGGCGCCCACGCCCTGCAGGCGGATGCGGTTGTAGACGCGCTGCGCCAGCGGCACCGACGCGAGCTTGGCCCGCACCTGCGCGATCAGCGCCTTGTCTTCGGGCAGCGGCGAGACCGTGGCGCCTTGCGCCAGCAACGCATCGAGGTGCGATTCCAGCTCGGCACGCTGCTCGGTCGTCACGTCGCGCGGCAGGTTCACTTCCCAGTCGACCATCACGTAGAGCTTGAGCGCCTGCGCGTCGAAGTGCTCCGGGTCCTGCAGCATCATGTAGGCCTTGAGCGCCTCGTACTGCGACTCGGGGTTGTCGAAGCTGCGCTTGAGCTGGTCTTCCACCCGCAGCGCGATGCGCGGCTGCACCGCGTCGACCAGCATGCGCTTGTAGACCTGCTGCGTCGCCGAGTCGAGCTTGCGGCCCTGGTACAGGCCGAAGCCGAGCGACCACGGCACGCTGCCCTGTTCTGCGACCGCCAGCGCCTTGGTCGCGGCCAGCGCCGGCAGCAGCACGGTGATGTCGGACGACGCGCGGTTCGGCGTGGCCTGAACCAGCTGGCGCACGCTGTCGACCTTGGCCGTGACTTCGGCGACGTACTTGCGGTTGTTGAGGTAGCTGATCGTCCAGGCCGTCGTGGCGCAGACGAACACGAGGCCGATCAGCGCATAACCGCCGGCCGCGAGCAGCGAGCGGCGGCGTTCCCACTTCAGGTTGGTGCCGGCGAGTTCGGCTTCGCTGAACACCACGTCCTGCAGCAGGCGCGACAGGAAAAAGCTCTTGCCGCTGGCCTGGTTGGCCGGCACCGGCGTGCGTGCCAGCCGGTAGGTGCGGGCGATCGTGCCGAGCAGCCGGTCGATCGGCGTGCCTTCCTGCGTGCCGCTGATGAAGTAGACACCGCGCAGCAGCGGGCGCTCTTCGAACTGCGACGGCGAGAACACCTTGTCGACGAATTCCTTCAGCACCCCGCGCAGCCCCGCGAACTGCTGCGGGAAGGCGTAGATGCGGGCGCGCCGGGCCGGGTCGCGCTCGCTTTGCAGGCGGTCGATCAGGCCGTCGGTCAAGCGCGCCTGCAGCAGGTCGAACTCCTGCGGCAACACGCTCGGGTCGGTGCGCTGTTGCGCGTCGAGCGCGAAGGTGAAGCCCCAGGGGTCCTGGCGCACATCTTTGCCGGCGTCGCCCAGGTAGTCCATGAACCCGGCGAGCAGGTCGGTCTTGGTGACGAGCAGGTAGATCGGGAAGCGGATGCCGAGGTGCTGGTGCAGTTCCTGGATGCGGGTGCGCACGGCGGCGGCGTATTCGGCGCGTTGTGCAGATGTGCGCGTCAGCAGGTCGGGCACCGAGACCGTGACCAGCACACCGTTGACCGGCTGGCGCGGCCGGCTCTTCTTGATCATGCCGAGGAAGCCGGTCCAGGCTTTCTGATCGGTGTCGCGGTCGCTGTCCTGCGTGGTGTAGCGGCCGGCGGTGTCGATCAACACCGCCTGGTTGGTGAACCACCAATCGCAGTTGCGCGTGCCGCCGACGCCGCGCACCGCCGCGTCGCCCATGCTCGCGGCGAGCGGGAACTCGAGGCCGGAGTTGAGCAGCGCCGTCGTCTTGCCCGAGCCCGGCGCGCCGATGATCACGTACCACGGCAACTCGTACAGGTAGCGCTGGCCGACGCGCGCCGAGGCACTCGACCACAGGCTGCGGTTGCTCGCGAAACGGGCCTGCTTGAGCGTGCTCAGTGCCTTCTGGAAACGTTCGTTGATGGTCGCCAGTTCAGCGCTCGCCGCATCGCCGCCGCCCTTGGGCGCTTCGGCGAGCATGTGGTTCACGACCGCGCTGTTGGTGCGGCGTGCACTCCACGCCTTCCACGCCTTCTGCAGCAGGTAGAGCAGCACGATCGCGCCGATCACGCTCAGGCGCACCGTGGCGCTTTCGAGCGGGCGCGCTTCGCCGATGCCGATCATCGGCCCGACGATCCAGATCAGCAGCGAGATCGCCAGCAGCCCGAGGATCGCGAGCACCCAGCCGTTGAAGATGAGACCGAACAGCTTCTTCATGACGCTGCCCCCGTGCGCGCCGCGACGAGCGTGACTTCGACCCGCCGGTTGATCGAGCGGTTGCCCGGCGTGTCGTTCGCGACCACCGGCTCGCCGTCGGCGCGCCCTTCGGCCACCACGCGGGTGGGTGCGACGCCACGCGATACCAGGATGCTGCGCACCGCCTTCGCACGTTCTTCCGAGAGATGCCAGTTCGACGGGAAACGCACCGAGCGGATCGGCTGGTTGTCGGTGTGGCCGGTGACGAGGATCTGCCCCTGCACCTGCGCCAGCGCTTCGGCGATGCGTTTCATCAGCGCTTCGCGGTCGTCGCTCAGGCTCGCGCTGCCGGGCTCGAACAGGCCGTCGCCGCGGATCGTGATGACGCTGCGGTCGAGGTCGTCGCGCACCGCCACCAGGCCGGCCTTGATCTCGCTCGCCAGGAACTGCGCCAGGCGCGGCTTGGGGGCAGGTTGCACCACGGTCGGCGTGGGCGGCAGCAGGCGCAGGCTCTGGATCTG
>Ga0073914_10000235_pt1 | contig 11383 bp, 10 predicted proteins | sample GWRWT4_30Apr14_FD_71481 | JGI IMG/M metagenome (GOLD analysis project Ga0073914, IMG submission 71481) | Sand microcosm microbial communities from a hyporheic zone in Columbia River, Washington, USA - GW-RW T4_30-Apr-14 | ecosystem: Engineered > Artificial ecosystem > Sand microcosm >... | reverse complement strand
GGCAGGTCTTCGGCCGTGGCCGACGAGCGCACCGCGAACGATGCCCCGGGGTTGCCGGCCGTCAGCTTGGCGAACTCCGCGCCGATGGCAGCGTCGAGCTCGGGCGGGAACGGCGTGGTCTCGATCCAGTGGCGGATCTCGGCGCCGGCCGCGGCCAGCGCCCGCACGTCGTCGGTGTTGAGGGTGGCCAGGCGCGCTTCGATGCGCTCGGCCAGGCCGTTGTGCTTCAGGAACTGGCGGAAAGCATGCGCCGTGGTGGCGAAGCCGCCGGGTACCCGCACGCCCGAGGCGGCCAGTTGGCTGATCATTTCGCCGAGCGAGGCGTTCTTGCCGCCGACCGCTTCGACGTCGGTCATTCTCAGGTGTTCGAACGGGGCGACCAGGGCGGTCGCCAGGGGGCTGCTTGACATGGGAAAGCTCCAGGATGGTGAAAAACCGGTGCTTCTCTGTCTTGGCGGCGGCAACCCGAGCAGCGCTCGAGGGTTGCGGCGGTCCGAGCGCACACCCGGCCCGAGGAAGTCTCTGCGGGGGTGGGAGCGGCGTTCATCGGGTGCGGCAGTGGAAGCGTGGGATCGATTCTAGGGGCGAACTGCCTATCATCGTCCCCACCCCCCACGAACCGGCGCCGCCCTTCGCAACCATGGCCAATCGCACTGTCTTCTTCATCTCCGACGGCACCGGCATCACGGCCGAAACCTTCGGCAACTCGATCCTGTCGCAGTTCGCTGTTCGGCCGCGCCACGTGCGCCGGCCGTTCATCGACACCGCCGACAAGGCGCACCAGGTGCTGCGCGAAATCAACCACACGGCCGACACCGAAGGCCGCAAGCCGATCGTGTTCATCACGCTGGTGAACCCGGAAATCCTGGCGATCGTGAAGAGCGAGTCCAAGGGCCTGGTGCTGGACATGTTCAACACCTTCATCGAGCCGCTCGAAGCCGAGTTCGGCATGACCTCGAACCACCGCGTCGGCCGCTTCGCCGACGTGTCGAAAAGCCAGGAGTACACCGACCGCATCGAGGCGATCAACTTCTCGCTGACGCACGACGACGGCCAGTCGTCGAAAAACCTGGCCCAGGCCGACGTGATCCTGGTCGGCGTGAGCCGCAGCGGCAAGACGCCGACCTCGCTGTACCTGGCGATGCAGCACGGCATCAAGGCCGCGAACTACCCACTGATCCCGGAGGACTTCGACCGCGGGCAGATCCCGTCGTCGCTGGCGCCGTTCAAGAAGAAATGCTTCGGTTTGACGATCGACCCGGAGCGGCTGAACCACATCCGCAACGAGCGCCGGCCCAGCAGCAAGTACGCGTCATTGGAGAACTGCCGCTACGAAGTGAAAGAAGCCGAAGGCATGATGCGGCGCGAAGGCATCGCCTGGCTGTCGTCGACGCACAAGTCGATCGAGGAGATCGCGACGACGATCCTGCGCGACCTGCGGCCGGACCGCCTGATGTACTGAAACTCAGGCGCGCTGACGGGCCGATTCGTAGAGGCACACCGCCGCGGCCGACGCCACGTTCAGCGACTCTTCGCCACCGGGCTGCGGAATGCGCAAGGCCTCGGCGCAACGCTGCATCAGTGCTGCCGACACGCCATGCCCTTCGTGCCCCATCACCCATGCGCAGGGCCACGGCAAGCTCGCCTCGTGGACCAGACGGGCTGCGTGCGAGCTGGTGGCGAACATCGGCATCTGCAGCGCGCCGAGCGCCTCTTCGCTCACGCCTTCGACGAGCCGCAGCGCGAAGTGCGCCCCCATCCCGGCACGCAAGACCTTGGGCGACCACAGCGCGGCCGTGCCCTTGACCGCGATGACCTGCGTGAAGCCGAACGCCGACGCGCTGCGCAGGATGTTGCCGACGTTGCCAGCGTCCTGCAGCCGGTCGAGCACCACACTGGGCTGGTCGGCCGCGAGTGCGCCCGGCCCGGCCCACGACAGCACGAAACCCAAGGGCGCCGGTGATTCGAGCGCGCTCAGCGTGGCCATCAGCGGCACTGGCACGATGACGACTGCGGGTGCGGCGCTTGCGAGCCGCTGCAGCGCCGGCACCTGCCAGGCCTCTTCGGTGATCACGGCCTGCAACGCAGCGCCGCCGCGCTGCACGAAGGCCGAACACAGGTGCTCGCCTTCGATCCACACAGCGCCGAGCTTGCGGTAGGCCGCCGGGTCGGCGGCGAGCTTGCGCAGCTGCATCAGCAGCGGGTTGTCACGCGACGTGATGTGCTTGACCTGGGTGCCGTCAGTCATCACAAAGCACTTCACGCACGGGCGCGAAGCTGCGCCGATGCTGCGCGCACGCGCCGTGCTCGCGCAAGGCCGCCAGGTGCGCCGGCGTCGGGTATCCCTTGTGACCATCGAAGCCGTATTGCGGGTGCGAGGCGTGCAGCTCCAGGCACAGGCGGTCGCGGAACACCTTCGCGAGGATCGACGCCGCCGAGATCGCACGCACTTTCGCATCGCCTTTGACCACCGCTTCGGCCGCGATTTTCAACACCGGCAACCGGTTGCCATCGACCAGCACCTTGTGCGGCCGCAGCCGCAGCCCGTCGACCGCGCGTTGCATCGCCAGCAGGGTGGCCTGCAGGATGTTCAACGCGTCGATCTCTTCGACACTGGCTTGCGCGATGCTGCAACACAAGGCCTTGGCGCGGATCTCGTCGAACAGGAGCTCGCGGCGGCGGGGGGTCAGAACCTTGGAGTCTCTCAGGCCTTTGATCGGCAACAGGTCGTCGAGGATCACGGCGGCGGCAACCACCGGCCCGGCGAGCGGGCCACGCCCGGCTTCGTCCACGCCGGCCAGCAAGCGGCCGGGCGTCTCGAAGCTCAGGTCGAGCTGCTCAGCCCGCCAGAACTTTTTCGATCGCATCGGTGGCCGCCTGGGCGGTGTTGCGGCGCAGTTCGCGGTGCAGGCCTTCGAAGCGCAGGCGCAGCGCTTCGCAGCGCGGCGCGTCGTCGAGCCAGGCGAGTGCGGCGTGCGCCAGGCGTTCGGGCGTGGCGTCGCCCTGCAGCAGTTCGGGCACCGCGAAGTCGTTCAGCAGGATGTTCGGCAGGCCGACCCAGGGCTGGTATTTCATGCGCTTCATCATCTGCCAGCTCAGCGCGTGCATCGCGTAGGTGATGACCATCGGCCGCTTGAAGAGCGCCGCCTCCAGCGTGGCGGTGCCGCTGGCCACCAGGGTCACGTCGCAGGCGGCGAGCGCTTCGTGCGAGTGGCCGTCGAGCAGCTCGATGTTCAGGTCGGCCGCGAGCTGTTTGCGCAGCGGCTCGAGCAGGTGGCGCAGGCCCGGCACGACCGGCAGCACGAAGCGCAGGCCCGGGCGCAGCCGGTTCATCTGGGCCGCAGCAGCGAGCAGCAATGGTGCGATGTACTGCACTTCGGCGCGGCGGCTGCCCGGCAGCAGCGCGACCACGGTTTCTTCCTCGCCGATGCCGAGCGCGGCGCGGCTTGCGGCCCGTGGCACGTCGAACGGGATCGCGTCGGCGAGCGGGTGACCGACGTAGGCGGCCGCGATACCCTGCTTCGCGTAGATCGGTGGCTCGAACGGAAAGATGCACAAGACCAGATCAGCGGCCTGGCGGATCTTCTGGATGCGCTTGCCGCGCCAGGCCCAGATCGACGGGCTGACGAAGTGGATGGTCTTGACGCCCTGCGCCTTCAGCTTCGCTTCGAGGTCGAGGTTGAAGTCGGGCGCGTCGACGCCGATGAAGGCCTCGGGTTTCTCTCGCAGCAGCCGCTCGGCGAGCTGCGTGCGGATGCCCGAGATCTCGCGGTAGCGGCGCAGCACTTCCATCGAATAACCGTGCACCGCGAGCTTGTCGTGCGGCCACCAGGCGTCGAAGCCCTGCGCCGCCATCTTCGGTCCGCCGATGCCGGCGGCCTGCAGCTTCGGCCAGCGTGCTTTCAGGCCGCCGAGCAACAGGCCGGCCAGCAGGTCGCCCGAGGCTTCGCCGGCCACCATCGCCAGCCGAGGTGCGTTGGAATCCATGCTGTCGAGGTGTCAGCGTGCGATGCCGCGGGTGGCTTGCGCCAGGAACTCGCTCATCATCTGCACGTCGGCCGCTGCTTCCGGTATCTCGCCGGCCAACGCCGCGATCGCCGCGGAGGCTTCGGCGAAAGTGAGCCCGTTGCGGTACAGCAGGCGGTGCATCTGCTTCACGGCCGCCAGGCGCTCGGGCCCGAAACCGCGCCGGCGCAGGCCTTCGACGTTGAAGCCACGCACCGCCAGCGGGTTGCCGTCGACCATCATGTAGGGCGGCACGTCTTGCGTGACGGCGCTGGAGAAACCGACGAAGGCATGGGCACCGATCTTCACGAACTGGTGCACGCCCGAGAGGCCGCCGACGATCACCCAGTCGCCCAAGTGCACGTGACCGGCGAGCGTGGCGTTGTTGGCCAGGATGGTCTGGCTGCCGAGCTGCACGTCGTGCGCGATGTGCACGTAGGCCATGATCCAGTTGTCGGAGCCGACCCGGGTGACGCCACTGTCTCGCGCGGTGCCGGTGTTGAAGGTGCAGAACTCGCGGATCGTGTTGCGGTCGCCGATCTGCAGTTCGGTCGGCTCGCCGGCGTACTTCTTGTCTTGCGGCGCGGCGCCGATCGAGCAGAACTGGAAGATGCGGTTGTCGGCGCCGATCGTGGTGCGGCCCTCGATCACGCAGTGCGGGCCGATCGTGGTGCCGCGCCCCACGCGCACGTGCTCGCGCACGATGCTGTAGGCGCCGACGCTGACCGACAGGTCGAGCTCGGCGCCGGCTTCGACGATTGCCGTGGGGTGGATGCTGGCCATCTCGCGCAGGGCTGGTGTCAGGGGATGCGGCGCATCGTGCACAGCAACTCGGCTTCGGCCGCGATGGCACCGTCGACCGTGGCCTGCGCCGTGAACTTGACGATGCTGGCCTTGATGCGGTCGAGCGTGACGTTGAGCATCAGCTGGTCGCCCGGTTCGACCGGGCGCTTGAAACGCGCGCCGTCGATGCCGGCGAAATAGAACACCGTCTTGTCGTCGGGGAACACGCCCATGTTGTCGAAGGCCAGGATGGCCGCGGCCTGCGCCAGCGCTTCGAGGATCATCACGCCCGGCATCACCGGCCGGTGCGGAAAGTGGCCGACGAAGTAAGGCTCGTTCATCGTCACGTTCTTCAACGCCTTGATGCGCTTGCCTTTTTCGAGCTCGAGCACACGGTCGACGAGCAGGAACGGGTAGCGGTGCGGCAGGCGCTTGAGGATTTCGTGGATGTCCATCGTCATGCTGTCTTCGGATCGTTGATCTTGTTCTGGGGCAGGCTTTTTTCGAGCATGCGCAAACGATCGCGCAGCGAATGCAGCTGGCGCAGCGTCGCTGCATTCTTTTCCCAGGACGCATTCTCGTCGATGGGGAATACGCCGGTGTACACGCCCGGCTTGTGGATCGAGCGCATCACCATCGAGCCGGCCGAGATGTGCACGTGGTCGGCGAGCTCGAGGTGGCCGATCACCATGCCGGCGCCGCCCACCGTGCAGTGTTTGCCGATCACCGCGCTGCCGGCCACGCCGACGCAGCCGGCCAGCGCCGAATGCGCGCCGATGCGCACGTTGTGGCCGATCTGGATCTGGTTGTCGAGCTTCACGCCGTCTTCGATCACGGTGTCGTCGAGCGCGCCGCGGTCGATGCAGGTGTTGGCGCCGATCTCCACGTCGTCGCCGATGCGCACCGCGCCGAGCTGTTCGATCTTCTCCCAGCGCCCTTCGGTCGGCGCGAAGCCGAAGCCGTCCGCGCCGATCACCGCGCCGCTGTGCACGATGCCGCGCGCGCCGATCGAACAACCGGCGCCGAAGGTCACGCGCGGTGCGAAACGGGTGCCCGCACCGACGCGGGCGTTGGCGCCGATCACGCTGTGCGCGCCGATCTGTGCGCCGTCGGCGATCGTGGCGCCGGCTTCGATCACGGCGAACGGGCCGACCACGGCGCTGGCGGCCACGCGGGCTGCCGGGTCGACCAGCGCGCTGGCGTGGATCCCCGGCTGCGGCACGGGCCGGGTTCGCGCCGCCCACCATTGCGTGAGGCGAGCGAAGTACAGGTAGGGATCGGGGGTGAGGATCACCGCGCCACGCGCCACGCCGGCATCCCGCGCGGCCGGGCCCACGATCACGCAGCCGGCGCGTGTGGCGTCGAGCTGCGCACGCAGGCGCGGGTTCGAGAAGAACGTGATGGTCGAGGGCGTGGCGCTGTCGATGGCACCGATGCGCTCGATGACCGTGGCCGCGTCGCCGATCAGTTCACCACCGAGCTGCCGGGCGATCTCGCCGAGGGCAACACCAGCGACGGCAGCCACGCTAGTTCACTTCGCGCCTTGGGCGTTGAGCGCCTTGATGACCTTGTCGGTGATGTCGACGCGGGCGCCGGCGAACACGGCTTCCTGCAGGATCAGGTCGTACTTTTCCGACTCGTAGATCTGCTTGATGACCTTGTTGGCGCGCTCGACGACCGAGGCCAGCTCTTCGTTCTTGCGCTGGTTCAGGTCTTCCTGGAACTCGCGGCGCTTGCGTTGCAGCTCGCGGTCCTGGTCGACCAGCTCGCGCTGGCGGCGGTTGCGCTCGCTTTCCGCCAGCGTGGGCGCGTCCTTGTCGAGTTTGTCGGCGGCGGCCTTCAGGCGGCCGGCGGCGTCGTCGCCTTCCTTCTGGCGTTTCGAGAACTCTGACTCGAGCTTGGCCTGCGCCGCCTTGGCCAGCGTGGCCTCGCGCAGCACGCGGTCGCTGTTGACGTAGCCGATCTTCAGTTCCTGCGCCTGCACGGCGATCGAAGCGGCGGCCAGCAAGGCGGCGCCGACAACCGACTTCAGCAGACTCGACTTTGACATGGAGCTTTTCATTAGAACGCGGTCCCGATCTGGAATTGAAGGCGTTGAATTCTATCTTGTGGGCGCTTGTTGATCGGCGTGCCGTAGCTGATCTTCAGCGGGCCCACCGGAGACACCCAGCTCAGGCCGACACCGGCCGAAGAACGCAAGTCGCCGAAACGGATTTTTTCGGGCTCGCCCCAGACGTTGCCGGCGTCGAAGTAGGTGAACAGGCGCAGCGTGCGGTCGTTGCCCGTGCCCGGCACCGGCAGGTACAGCTCGGCGTTGATGTTGACGCGCCGGTTGCCGCCGATGAAGGCGCCGGTCACGTCCGGCGGACCGAGCGAGTTCTGCTCGAAGCCCCGCACCGTGCCACCACCCAGGCCACCGCCGTAGAAGTTCTTGAAGATCGGGTACGGCCGGCCGCCCAGGCCCTTGCCCCAGCCGAGCTCGGCGTTGATGCCGAAGGTGTACTTCTTCGACAGCGGAAAGTACTGCTGGAACTGCGTGTTGGTGCGCAGGTATCGAGTGTCGCCCGCAATGCCCCAGTCGAGGTTGAAACGCATCAGCCGGCCATCGTTGGGTACCAGCGCGCTGTCGCGGCTGTCGCGCGCCCAGCCGACGGTGATCGGCACAGACGTGCTCGTGCTGCCGAAGTTCTCGATGTAGAGGTAGTAGTTGTTCGGCAGCGCAGTGCCCTTGATCTCGGTGCGCTCTAGACCGATGCCGAAGAACACCGTGTCGTTCTCGCTGAACGGCACGCCGAAGCGGATCGTGGCGCTCGGCGTGACGAGTTTGTACGATTCACCCTGGCTGTTGAGCGGGCGCTGGGTGCGGTAGGCGATGTCGAGCGCGCGCGAGATGCCGTCGATCGTGAAGTACGGGTCGACGGTGCTGAGCACCAGCGTGCGGCTGTACTTGCTGGTGTTGAGTTCGATGCCGAGGTAGTTGCCCGAACCGAACGCGTTTTCCTGCTTGATCGAGGCATTCAACGACAACTTTTCGGCCGACGAGAAGCCGGCGCCGAGCAGCAGGTTGCCGGTCTGCTTTTCCTTGACGGCGACGGTCAGGTCGACCTGGTCTTGCGTGCCGGGCACTTCGTTGCTGTCGACGGTCACGTCGCTGAAGTACCCGAGCCGGTCGACGCGGTCGCGCGAGAGCTTGATCCTGCGGCCGTCATACCACGACGACTCGAACTGGCGGAACTCGCGCCGCACCACCTCGTCGCGCGTGCGCGTGTTGCCCGAGACGTTGATGCGGCGCACATACACCCGGCGCTGAGGTTCGGCCACGATGGTGAGCACGACCTGGCCGCGGGCACGGTCGATGTCGGGCCGCGCCTCGATCTTGGCAAAGGCATAGCCGAAGGTGCCGAAGCGGTCGGTCATCGCCCGCGTGGTCCGGGTGACCGATTCGGCGCGGTAAGGCTGGCCGGGTTTGATCGCCACCAGCGTCTTGAAGTCTTCTTCCTTGCCTAGGTATTCACCTTCCAGCTTCACCGCCGTCACCGTGTAGAGCTGGCCCTCTTTCACGTTGATCGTGGCCGTGATCTCCTGCTTGTCGGGCGAAATCGCGATCTGCGTCGACTCGATGTTGAACTCGAGGTAGCCGCGGTCGAGGTAGTAGGCGCGCAGGGTTTCCAGGTCGGCGTCGAGCTTGGCGCGCGAGTAGCGGTCGGCCTTGGTGTAGAAGTTCAGCCAGGCGCCGTCGTTCAGATCGAACAGGTCTTTCAGCGTGCCTTCGGAGAATGCCTTGTTGCCGTTGATGCGGATCTCGGTGATCTTCGAGGCCGAACCTTCGGTCACCGTGAAGCTCAGGTTCACGCGGTTGCGTTCCTGCGGCGAGACCGTGGTCACCACCTCGGCGCCATAGAGGCTGCGCGTGAGGTACTGGCGCTTGAGTTCCTGCTCGGCGCGGTCGGCCAGCGCCTTGTCGAACGGCTGGCCTTCGCCGATGCCGAAGTCTTTCAGCGACTTGGTCAGTGCCTCCTTGTCGAATTCCTTCAGGCCGACGAACTCGATCGCGGCGATGACCGGCCGTTCTTCGACGATCACCACGACCACACCCGCGTCGAGGTCGATGCGCACGTCTTTGTAAAGACCGGTGGCGAACAGCGCACGCAGCGCTGCGGCACCCTTCTCGTCGGTGTAGGTGTCGCCGATGCGGAACGGCAGCGATGCGAACACGGTGCCGGCATCACTGCGCTGCAGGCCTTCGACCCGGATGTCTTTCAGCACGAAAGGCTCCACCGCCCAGGCGGACCCGGCCTGAAGCGCTGCGGCCAACGCGATGCAAAATACGGTGGGGCGAAGGGAAATCGAGCGGGAGGGGAGTCGCATGCGGTCGGTCATTGCAGGCCCAGGAGGCGGGCCACGTCGTTGTAGAGAGCCAGGGACATCATCATGAGCATGATGGCCACTCCGCCACGCTGCAGCCGGTCAAGCCACACGTCGGAGACAGGCCGCCCTGTCACACCCTCGAAAAGATAATACATCAGGTGCCCACCGTCGAGCACCGGCAGCGGCAGCAGGTTCAGCACCCCGAGACTGACGCTGACGATCGCGAGAAAACCGAGGTAGTAGGCCAGGCCCAGGCGCACCGACTGGCCCGCGTAGTCGGCGATCGTCAGCGGCCCGCTCAGGTTCTTCAGCGACGCTTCGCCGATCAGCATCTTGCCGAGCATCTTGAGCGTCAGCGCCGACATCTGCCAGGTCTGCACGACCGCGCGGTACAGGCCGTCGAACACACCGTATTGCACCGTCACCATTTCGGGCGGCTGGCCCGGGTACACGCCGATGCGACCGAAACGCTCGCCGCCTTCGGCCACCACCGTGGGCGTGACGCTGAACTCCATCACCTGGCCGGCGCGCTCGACACGCCACAGCATCGGTTGTGCCACGCCGGTGTTGCCGCTGGCGCGGATCAGGTCGCGCACACGCGTGGCGTCGGCCACCGTGTGAGCGTCGATGCCGAGCACCCGGTCGCCGACGCGCAGTCCGGCCTTGCCGGCCGGGCCACCTTCGGTGACCTTGCCGAGCACCGGCTCGCTGAAGACGCTGCCGATGCCGATGCGCTGCATCAGCTTGGCGTCGACCTCGCTCGAGGCGAGCCGGTCGAGTTCGAGCGTGGTGCGGCGCTGGCCACGGCCGTCGCGGTCGCTGACCATCAGCTGCAGGCGCTCGCCGCGCATCACGGCCTGGGTCATTTCCCAGCGCAGGTCGGTCATCGAGCGCAGGTCGTGCCACTCGGTGCCGTCGGTCGAATAAGCCCGCACCCAGTCGCCGGCCTTCAGGCCGGCGCGTTCGGCCACGCTGGCCACGGCCGGCGGGCCGAGCACGGCCTTGGGTTCGTCGATGCCGATCCAGTGCGCCGCGGCATAGAGCACGACCGCCAGCAGCAGGTTGGCGGCCGGCCCGGCGGCCACGATGGCGGTGCGTTGCCACAAGGGTTTGCGGTTGAAACTGCGGCCGAGCTCGCTCGCAGCGACCGCGCCTTCGCGCTCGTCGAGCATCCTCACGTAACCGCCGAGCGGCAAGGCGCAGAGCACGAACTCGGTGCTGTCGGGCGTGGCCTGGCGGCGCAGGATCACGCGGCCGAAGCCGACCGAAAAACGCAGCACCTTCACGCCACAGGCCACCGCCACGCGGTAGTGGCCGTACTCGTGGATCACGATCAGAACGCCCAGCGTGAGGATGAAGGCCAATACGGTGATGATCATGCCGACAGGCCCTTGACGTACTGCAGTGCCTCGTTGCGCGTTTGTGCGTCGAGTGCGATCAGCGCCTCGATGGAATCGCAGGCACCCGCTTGCACGGTGACACGCTCGACCATTCGGGCGTTCACGCTGTGAATCTGATCGAAGCGAATGGTTCCCGCCAGGAAGGCCGCGACCGCCACTTCATTGGCCGCGTTCAGCACCGCGGTGCTGCCTTGTGCGCCTGTCAAAGTTTCCCAGGCCAGGGCCAGCCCGGGGTAGCGCGCGTGGTCGGGCGGCTCGAAGCTCAGCGCCGCGAGCTTGCCGAAATCGAGTTGCCCCGCGCCCGATTCGATGCGCTGCGGGAACGCCAGGCCGTAGGCGATCGGCACGCGCATGTCGGGCGTGCCGAGTTGCGCCAGCACCGAGTTGTCGCGGCACACGACCATCGAGTGGATGATGCTCTGCGGGTGGATCACGACGCGGATCTGCTCTGGCGTCAGGTCGAACAGCCAGCGCGCTTCGATCACTTCGAGCGCCTTGTTCATCATGGTCGCCGAGTCTACCGAGATCTTGCGGCCCATCACCCAGTTCGGGTGCGCGCAGGCCTGGTCGGGCGTCACGTCTTTCAGCGTGGCCGGGTCGCGGCTGCGAAACGGGCCGCCCGAGGCGGTGAGCAGGATGTGGTCGATGCGCGAAGCCCAGGCGCTGCGGTCTTCGGGCAGGCACTGAAAGATGGCCGAGTGTTCGCTGTCGATCGGCAGCAGCGTGGCCCCGCCGGTCTTGACGGCCTGCATGAAGAGCGCACCGCCCACGACCAGCGCTTCCTTGTTGGCGAGCAGCAGGCGCTTGCCGGCGGCCGCGGCCGCGAG
>Ga0073914_10000234_pt1 | contig 11397 bp, 5 predicted proteins | sample GWRWT4_30Apr14_FD_71481 | JGI IMG/M metagenome (GOLD analysis project Ga0073914, IMG submission 71481) | Sand microcosm microbial communities from a hyporheic zone in Columbia River, Washington, USA - GW-RW T4_30-Apr-14 | ecosystem: Engineered > Artificial ecosystem > Sand microcosm >... | reverse complement strand
GGCACGACCTTTAAAATAGAACAGGATGAGCTGGTCATTGGGGGTGATCAAGTGGCCGAGGGTTATCTGGGTGCCAATGCAGAACAGAACCTTAAGTTTTTCAGGGATAGAACGAATACGCTGAGTTGTTATCGAACCGGTGACTCAGTGCGCGAAGAATCAGGGCACTTTATTTTTTCAGGCCGGGTTGATAGACAAATCAAAATAAACGGTTTTCGTGTCGAATTAGGTGAGATTGAATCCGTTATTCTTGAACGTGATGAAATAGAAAATGTCGCTGTAATCGTAGCTAAAGATCACGACCAGGCACTGGTGGCCTTTGTGGTGTCACCCTTGTCACAAACAGACCTTACAAGTGTGGTGTTAGAACAATGTGAGCAACGTTTGCCCGATTATATGCGGGTAAATCACGTTATAAAAATCAACAGCATGCCCTTAAATTCAAATATCAAAACCGATTACAACGCACTAACTATTTTGTTCAAAGAATATCAAGACAAAACGGTTGAAACTACCAAAGATAAACCCGCACTGATTCCTGCTGAGTTTGCCGAACAAATAAAACAGATATGGCAAAAACGATTACACCTGAATTATGTAGACGAAGCCAAGGGTTTTTTTGACTTGGGTGGTAACTCATTAATTGCCGTGCAGATAATGGCGGACATTAAAAAAACATCGGCTATTGATGTGCCCTTAGATGCGTTTTTGTTGAGTTCATTTAAAGAATTTATTAACGAAATTCTCAAACAACATACTGAAAATATAACAGAAGAGCGTTTTATTGTACCCCTTGCCCAGCATCAAACTTCAGGCCCGCCGTTATTTTTTGTGCATGGGGTGGGCGGTGGTGTGTTGAATTATAAATTGCTGGCTGAGCAATTAGGTGCAAAAGCAGTGTATGGAATTCAGGCGCGCGGGCTCGATGGTATAAGTGAGCCCATTGCCGATATAAAACACATGGCGGCTTTATATGTAAAAGCAATTAAAAAAATACAAACCCACGGCCCTTACTATTTACTCGGCGGGTCAATGGGCGGTGTGGTGGCTTTTGAAATGGCCTGCCAATTACAAACCCAGGGTGAAGAAGTCGCCAAACTGGTGATGTTTGATAGTTATCCGCCAGGGGGCTATCAAACACTGGACAAACAAACATTCTATGAACGATGTGTAATATTTTTTACCAATGAATTAAATAACGAAAATAAACCTTTGCGTTATACGGCGTCTACGTTTTTGACAAAAATCACAACTCTATGCATTGGAAAAATCCAGAGCACAGGAATAAAGTTATTTACTCACTTGTGTATAGCCTTCGGTTTTCAACTTCCTTATTCATTAAGGTACCTGCATGTTCAGGCCATTCATTTGAAAGCCTTGGATGTGTATCGTCCATCAAAACATTTTTATGGCGATGTTCTGTATTTTAAAGCTACAGATGACTCTAAAAATTCTGAAAATTTAGAAACCGGATGGCTTGAATTTATTAAAGGAAATCTGACAGTAAAACCGGTTAACGGCGCACATGAGAATTTAATTGAAAATGATAAGTTGGCTTGTTATTTACGGGAAGAATTCGTTTGAGTGTAAAACATTTTTTTGCGTAAATTCTGCCTTGAATCACGGAACCATATAAGCAATTTATAATTATACAGTTCCGTAGAAGTCTGATACTCAAGCCCGCATCGCCTGTCTTTCATCTTTGCGTATATTTCTTCGATATTCACCGGGGGATATATCGGCCCAGCGTTTAAAGGCGTGGTAAAAATTGGTGGGCTCTGAAAAGCCCAGTCGGTTGGCTATTTCGTCAATGTTAATGGTGGTTTCTACCAGATAACGTTGTGCATGCTCAAAACGGATGGATTCTCTAATACTCACATAGGATGTTTTTTCTTTTTTTAATCGGCGTTGCAGTGTGCGTGTGGTGATGTTCAGCCGCCGTGCTGCATCTTGCATAGAGATAGGGCGCACGCCCATGTTTTCTTGTAAGTAGCGAATAATTTGTTTTTCAACGCTTTTGCTTCGATCAAGCTCCATAAGATAAGTTTCAGCCTGATGCTCAAAACTTTCGTTGAGTTCTGGATAACTGCCGGAAAGGGTTTGCTCAAGCAGTGCTGCATCAAAAATAATGGCCGAGCGTGATCGCTGAAAATAAACCGGCGTTTCAAACACTGCGGCATACACAGAAGCGTGTTCTGGTTGCGGGTAGTCAAATTCCACTCGGTTTAACTTGAAGGGTTTGGCTGTTAATTCAGAAAAAATTTTGTGCAGGCCCGCAAGAAACATTTCGCAATAGCTAGCTTGACGCGTGATTTCGTTATTAATACTGGGGGAATAGGAAATCACCGCTTCTCTGCCTTCTACATGGACATCAAAATCCATGAAGGGGTGTACTAATTCGCGGAAGTGGTGGTAGTGATCAAGCGCATGACTGAGTGTGGAGGAGGTGCCAATTAGCGAACCGACTAAATTGAGTGAATCAATACGGGTCATGCTGCCCATGTGCAAACCAAAGGCCGGGTCACCCATGCTTTTACCGCATTCCTGATAGAGCGCATTCAATTGACCGAGCTTAATGGTGGCTTTGGGGTCGCTTACAATGCTGGGTGAAATGCCCACGTCGTTTAACAGGGTGTTGGCGCTGACGCCATGTTTGATGGCGATATTGATCAAACTGGGTACGGTGACGGGATTGAGCGAAATAGTTTGTTGGCTCGCAGAGTGTTTGTCCATGATTACACCTTCCTTTGTGGGTATTTTTAATGGTTAGAACTATCTGCTTAACACTGCAGAAAGCGATAGTTATTATTTTTTTGAGCTTGTTAATCGCATTTCAGACTTTGAACTAAAAGTGTTACCACACTATCGCAAGAGCGCTTCTCTCACAAGAGCCATAAGCCGTGCGGTATGCAATGTTTTAGTATTTTAAATGTATTATTACGACAAATTGAATTATTTTTTATTAATGTCGCGAAATATCAAAATCAGTGGGCTGAAATTTAGTTATTGCCTTTTCTTCGGTAAAGATACTTAAAAACTTCTGATTGTTATTGTCTTAGTGTGACATGGCTTTTGATGAGTCTGCTGACTTGCATACACTTTAACCTGTTCCAAAACGCTCAAATCGTGTACGAAAATTAACCGTTTGTTACCTGCGCTTGAGCATTCCTCTCCTAGTCTTTTCATTAACACCGCAGCTTTTATTCGTCTTGAGGCTTTGATTTTTATATCGCCTGACTGACACGAAACGCAATGTTTCAAGACGATAAAAGTGCTCCGGTGCTTCTTTTTTAATTTTTGATATCTGCACAAATCGCTTTGTCGACAAATCGTTATGAGACATGACAAGGATGGCTATGTTGTTCAGTGTTGCTAAGGGTAGGCTCATGAATCACTCACGTGTTGGACTTGTATCATTATTCTTTTCCTTGTCTCTTACGGCACTTGCTGAAGAACAAAATACGCTGCTCTCGCCTTTGGCCGTAAATAAAAACGCGGTCAACATGGCTAATCAACCAGTGCCCATTCAGAACGCGAGCTCAGACAGCGATCTTTATAAAAAGATCAGCGCGCTTGATACAGATTTAATGCTTGCCTTGGTAGACAGACCGCCTGTTCGTCAGCGAGAGCGTGACAAACATGACGACAGCGAGCGTGTTTTTGAGCCTGATGACGTTACAGGTTTTTCACTGTGGCGCGATGTTACGTTAAAAGCAGTGCTTGGTATGTCGCAAAGAACAGACAATGTGTATTGGAGCATTGCAAACGATTTAAGTGGTCGCGTGGGCCCCAGCGTTTTATCGGAACTGGATTACAAGGGTTTGCGTATACGAGGCGTTGATCTGTCCAGTTCAGTCGAATTTGATGGCGGCTGGTTAGAAGATTTTTTTCTTTCGGGTCGTTTGTTTAAAGGAACGATTAGCGATGGCCTGACCCGCGATTCTGATTACAGTGGTGATAATCGAACCCAGGAATACAGTCGTAGTTTGTCTGAAAACACGGGTGATTTTGTCGCTGACTACAGCGCGTCTTTAGGTTGGACGGTGTTGCAGGTGCACTCATTCAGCAGCGCGCTTGAGTTGGGGTATTCACTGCATCAACAGCATTTGCGCAAACAAAATGCCATTCAGGTTGTTGATCAGAACACGTCTTCAGCCTCAATCGAAGGGCTCAATAGTACCTATCAAAGCGAATGGCAGGGCCCATGGCTGGGTTTGAGTGCAGAACTGGCCTATGAGCGACACGCATTAAAAATAAGAAGCGAAGCGCATCAAGCGCTTTATTATGCCGAAGCAAACTGGAACCTGCGTGATACCTTTATGCATCCGAAAAGTTTTGATCATCAGGCCCAGGGGCAAGGTCTGGTTATAGATGCCTCTTATGCTTATTCGTTTGATCTCCCGCAGGCAAAAAAACTCACCTTGGCTTTAGGTTATCGGGCAGATCGCTGGCAGGCTGAAAATGGACGGGATACCTTGTATTTGGCAACAGGTGAAACAGTCTCCACGCGTCTCAACGAAGTGTTATGGAATGCAGATACCTTGGCACTGAGTGTTAAATTTATTCATTGATGGCGCTGATTTAGGTTAGTATTGGCAACCTGATCAGACTGCGTTTTTTCTGTGGCGCAGCTGATGGGTGTTATTGCTTGGTGCGCGCTTTTTTTTGTTTGCCCAAGGCCTGATTACAGGTGACAGACAAAGGCAATAAACCCAGTATGTGGATATGCTTTGTTGTTTAAATATTATTGGGTTGCTTAAATATTGTTGGGTTGTTTAAATACTTTTTTGGTTTTTTAAATGCTTTTTTTGAGGATAGGCCTTGTCAGTCAATACGTCTGAAACCCTTGTTACGCCACCGCAAGCGCTTTCCCGTTTAACGCAATTAAGCCAGTTTCTCGCCCCTTACCGTTTGAGAATTGTTATCGCACTGATTGCGCTGGTGTTTACCGCCGCCGTTATGCTTTCTATGGGGCAGGGTGTGCGTGTGCTGATTGATCAGGGTCTGGCAACCACGTCTATTGAAAATTTAACCGTGACCATCATTGGTTTTTTTGGTCTGACCCTGGCGCTGGCGATTGGCACGTTCACGCGTTTTTATCTGGTTTCATGGATTGGCGAGCGTGTGATTACCGATATTCGCAAAGCCGTTTTTGATCATGTTATTGAACTCCATCCCGGATTTTTTGAGACCAACCTGAGCGGTGAAATTCAATCACGCATCACAACGGATACCACCTTGTTGCAATCGGTACTCGGTTCGTCGATTTCAATCGCCCTGCGTAACATCATTATGATGATTGGTGGTGTGGCGCTTATGCTCATCACCAATATCAAACTGTCAGCGATTATTCTGGTTTCAATGCCCTTTATAGTGTTTCCCATTTTAATAGTGGGTCGACGTGTACGCACCTTGTCGCGCGAAAGTCAGGATAAAGTGGCCGATGTCAGCACCTATGTGGGCGAATCATTAAAAAATATCAAAACGGTTCATGCCTTTAATCAACAGAACATGGCAAAAAAGCATTTTTCTGGTTTTGCGGAACAAGCCTTTGATACGGCTGTAATTAGAATTCGTGTGCGTTCTATCTTGATCGCTGTTGCTATTACGCTGGTTCTGGGCGCTATTGGCGCCATGCTCTGGGTCGGTGGGCGAGACGTTTTGAATGGCACCATCAGCGGCGGCGATCTGGCCGCTTTTGTGTTTTATGCGATTTTGGTCGCCATGTCGCTGGGGGCAATTTCTGAAGTCTATGGTGAGTTGCAACGCGCTGGCGGGGCAACTGATCGTCTGGTGGAGTTGCTTAATACGGAATCCCTGTTGCTTGATCCGGTTTCGCCGCTGTCCTTGCCACAGAATCATCAGGGTGAAGTTGAAATAAAAAACTTGAGTTTTATCTATCCATCCCGCCCCGATCATCCTGCTTTAAGTGATCTTTCGCTAAAAGTACACGCAGGAAAGCGCATCGCTATTGTGGGGCCTTCGGGTGCCGGGAAAAGCACGTTCTTTGATCTTATGTTGCGTTTTTATGATCCGCAAAACGGCGGGATTTACATTGATGGCATTAACATCCGTGATTTGACGCTGGAAGAGTTGCGTCGTGATATTGCCATTGTGCCGCAATTGCCGACCTTGTTTACCGGCACGGTCAGAGAAAACATTTGTTATGGCAAACCCGAGGCCTCAGAAGAAGAAATGATCGCGGCGGCCACGGCGGCCTATGCCGAGGAATTTATCCAGCGCTTGCCGCAAGGCTATGACAGTCAGCTGGGGGAATCGGGCGTGCGTTTATCAGGCGGGCAACGGCAGCGTATTGCCATTGCACGGGCGATTCTTAAAAATCCAAAAATATTGTTATTGGATGAAGCTACCAGTGCGCTGGATGCTGAAAGCGAACACGAAGTACAAAAGGCACTAGAAAAACTTATGGAAGGGCGCACAACATTTGTCATAGCCCATCGCTTATCAACCGTCGTCCATACCGACCAGATTGCGGTATTTGATCGAGGACGTTTGGTTGAAATGGGTAATCATAATGAATTAATGGCCTCCAGTGAGCTTTACTCCCGTTTGGCCACGCTTCAGTTTAAAGAGCCTGCCTCGAATCTTGTTCAATAAGTTTTACTGACCGCCTTCGTTTTCAGAAAGCGTTTGGCACATCGAAAGGGCCGGTTGTTCTACGCCAGGGTTGCCGACAATTTTGGCTGGAACACCCACAACGGTTACATGCGGGGGCACATCTTTAAGTACCACACTGCCTGCGCCCACTTTAACGCCTTCACCCACTACCACATTGCCCAGTATTTTGGCGCCCGCCGCAATCAAGACACCTTTGCGTATTTTGGGGTGACGATCACCCACTTCTTTTCCGGTACCGCCCAGTGTGACGTTTTGCAAGATCGACACATTGTCCTCAACAACGGCCGTTTCGCCAATAACAATGCCGGTGGCATGGTCCAGCATCACACCGCAGCCAATTCTGGCGGCGGGATGAATATCAACAGCAAATACCACAGAAATCTGATTCTGAAAAAACAGAGCCAGGGACTCCCGACCATGCTGCCAAAGCCAGTGGGCAATACGGTAGGCTTGCAAGGCATGAAAACCTTTAAAGTAAAGGAAGGGGGTCGATAAATTGCGACACACGGGGTCACGCTCTTTTATTGCTTTGATGTCACAACGGATCGCATCCAAAATAGCAGGGTCCGCCGCCAGCGCATTTTGAATAATTTCCCGAATGACCATTGCCGGCATGGTGGGGCTGTCGAGTTTGTTTGAAAGATGAAAACTGACAGCGGCCTCCAGGGTGTCGTGATTAAGAATGGTGGAATAAAAAAAACTGGCAAGAAAGGGTTCGTCTTTTGTTAACAATACAGCCTCATCGCGTATGGCTTGCCACAAGAGATCATGTGCTAAGTGGTGTGAATTCATCATTACTCCGAACGAATAAATCAACAATAGAGAGCTTGTGTGTTATGCCCAAGGGCAAATTCAATGTGATAACTTTGCCCGATTAATGGCCAAAAAAAGATAATAAAATGTACCCGCATTTCAGGGGGAATGCATGTTAAATTTAATTCAAACATTCGTTTAAAAATACTGGTGAATGGCTTTGTTAAGCGGTAGTATGCCGGACAGTCAGGTATGAGAGGCGGTCCATCTGTACTTTAAATTCGTGTTGCCGCATATCTGACAGACCTATGCTATAGGCCGTAACAGAAAAATTATAACGACCGGATGTTTTTTGGGTGCCAACTCAAAAGCCTGGAGCGCGCTCTCTATCAGTATTAAAAAAGGGATAATTTATGATCAAGTCCATTGCAAATTGGTTAGTAGAGAAAAGGAATCCAATAACACTTGCAAGCATCGTTTTGATGATTGTCTTCGCAAGCGGCATATCAAAAATCGGGTTTAATGGTGATTTTCGGCATATGTTTGGTGAAGATAATAGCGATTTGATGACGCTTGATACCATCGAATCAAAATTTCTTCAGGCTGATAATGTCGTTTTTCTTATCAAACCCGCCAATGACAAAGTTTTTACCAAAGAAACGCTGGTTCTGGTTCAGGAGTTAACTAATAAACTCTGGCAGACCCCGTATTCCATTCGCGTCGATTCCTTAACCAGTTATAACAAATCGTCATCGGCCGACGATACCTTTACGGTTGAACCCTTGGTTGAAGATGCAAATTTACTGACTGAAGACGATATTCGATCCATTCAGCAGTTTGCGCATCAAGACGCCTATCTGAAAAAAGGGCTGGTATCTGAAGCTGAAAATGTAACAGCCATGGTGGTTACGTTTGCTCTGCCTACTGATCCGGTCAATCGTCTGCCCGCTGTGACTGAAGCCGTTCATTATCTCGAAGGCATTCAGGCCGATCTGGAAAAACAGAATCCCGGCATGGAAGTGCATTTTATGGGTGGGCCTTCACTGGAAGCGTCCATGGTTTCTGTGGTTAAAGAAGATTTGCGCTTTTTGATTCCGCTCACCATTGTAGTGACCTTCGTTACCCTCGGATTTATTTTACGTTCAGCCGTGGCGGTGCTGGGTACAATTTTAATTATCATCGTGTCTAACACCTTGGCTATGGGTATCGCGGGTTGGTTAGGTTTCAACCTGACACCTACCTCACTGATGGCACCTATCATGATTATGATTCTGGCGATTGCTGACAGTGTTCACCTGATTACTTCTTACATTGTTTATTTCAGGCAGGGCATGTCTAAAATTGATGCGATGAAACGCAGTATCGAAACCGGTTTTATAGCAATTATTTTGACCAGTGTTACGACCATGTTTGGCTTTATCAGTATGAATTTTAATTCATCGCCGGCCTTTCAGGATTTTGGCAACATTACGGTGATAGGCGTTACGATTGCTTTGATTTATACCTTTATTTTCCTGCCTGGTCTGGTGCTGTTTTTCCCCATGCAGCCAACGCAAAAACCCATTGAAATGACAGCGTTGATGGAAAAATGGGCACGTGTGGTAATTAAACATCCCAGAACGATTGTCTGGATTAATCTTATAGCGGTTGTCATAACGTGCTCGTTTATCCCCAGAAATGAATTAAACGATAACATTATTGAATACTTTGATGACTCGACACCTCTTGCAAAGGCGGTGGATTTTGCCGATAAACACTTGTCAGGTTTCCAGTACATTATATTTTCACTGGAGTCGAAGCAGGAGGGTGGGGCAAATGATCCAGCGTTTATGGCTAAAGTGGATCAATTCTCTGAATGGTTACGTGCACAGGAAAGTGTAGTTAATGTCTTTTCCTATATTGAAATTGCTAAAATGCTTAATAAAGCCATGCACAATGACGATGAGGCTTTTAAAGTAATACCCGAGTCTAAAGAACTGGCATCGCAGTACATGCTGCTGTATGAAATGTCTTTACCCGCAGGCAATGATTTAACCCGGGATCTTGATGCTGATCGTTCGTCTGTGCGACTGATGATTAATCTGGGCACTATTACCAATAACCGTTTGATTGAACTTAACCATCAAGCACAGGCATGGTGGGAAAAAAATGCGCCTGAATACGCTTATACGGGAGGTGGTAGCCGTTCACTGATGTTCGCCAATATCGGCAGTATTATTGTGCAGGATCAGTTGGGCAGTTCGGTGTTCTCTTTTATGGCAATAACTTTGACCATCATCATTGGTCTTAGATCATGGAAATATGGTCTTATTAGTCTGGTACCCAATGTATTTCCCGCCGCTATGGTCTATGGCGCTTGGGGTTATTTTGTAGGTGAGGTTAACCAGGCAGCGGCGATTACCTTCAGTATTACGCTGGGGTTGGTGGTGGATGATACGATTCACTTCCTCTCCAAATATATGAAGGCGCGAGAATACGGTAAAACGCCAGATGAATCTGTGTTTTATTGTTTTTCTTCAACGGGTACTGCGCTTTTCACCACCTCTGCTGCGTTAGTGTCAGGGCAATTGGTATTGATGTTCTCCAGTTTTGTGCCCAACCAGACCATGGCTATCATGATGTCGGCCATTATTGTGATGGCTTTGGTGCTTGATTTTGCCTTGTTGCCCGCCATGCTGTTGTTAATAGATCGTAAATCAGAAGCCAAAGCATCCGCTAAAATAGCGATACAAAGTCATCTGGCAGACTTTGACGTTGCTGCGCCCTTGGGTGCCAAGGGTGCTGCGGTAATGGGTATGGAGAAAACCAAAGTCGGCGTTTGATTTTCAAGCGCGTTTTGTGCAGAAGGCATCCCTGGTAACAGGGGTGCCTTTTTTGTTTCTACGTTTTATTTTTATATTTTGATGTGACGATGATTGATACAGAGTTAGAAGAATATTACCGCCACCTTTTTGTGTCTGACCTTCCTTTGCTTGATGTGCGTGCACCGGTGGAATTTGTTCGTGGTGCCTTTCCAATGGCCACCAATCTGCCTTTACTTAATGATGAAGAACGTAGCGAGGTGGGATCTTGTTACAAAATCTTTGGACAGGAGGCCGCTATTGAATTGGGCCATACACTTATTTCGGGTGACATAAAATCCGCACGCATTGAACAGTGGCGTTATTATTTGCAAAAACATCCTGAGGCACATTTGTATTGTTTCCGTGGTGGATTACGCTCGCGAACAACACAGCAGTGGCTTGCGGAACAGGGCATAGATGTTCCGCTGATTCCCGGTGGTTATAAGGCCATGCGAACGTTTTTGCTCAAGCAATTTGAAACCCTGACAAATAAACGTGAAGTCTTTGTTTTGGGTGGTTATACCGGTGTTGGTAAAACTACCGTCATTAATCAGCTGCGTGGTGGTGTTGATCTTGAAGGTTATGCAAAACACCGTGGTTCGAGTTTTGGTCAGCGGGCTGAAGCCCAGCCCAGTCAGATTAACTTTGAAAATGCATTGGCTGTGGATGTACTCAAGAAGAACCATCAAAACTGTCGTTCATTTGTGTTTGAGGACGAAGGACGAATTATCGGGCGCTGCGCTGTTCCTTTGGAATTATTATCAAAGATTCGCAGTGCCCCCATGGTGTTATTAAGGGCCGAGTTTAGCGAGCGTGTGAATGCAATTTATCAGGAGTATGTTTGTGGAATTAATAACGGGATCTTGTTACACGGCCCGGAAGCTGAAAACAAACAGGCGCTGTATTTATTAGGGAGTTTGCAAAAAATAAAAAAACGTTTGGGTGGCAGTACACATGACAGAATTGAACATCTGATGCGTTCGGCGCTGGCTGAGGACGCATTATCGTCTGATGGGCGCGGAGGTAAATTATTTCATGAACAATGGATTGTCGATCTGCTCACTCATTACTATGACAAAATGTACGACTACCAGTTGAGTCAAAAACAAAATACACGGGTGTTTTGCGGCAATTACGCAGAAGTACTTGCCTGGTTTGAGGC
>Ga0073914_10000231_pt1 | contig 11465 bp, 9 predicted proteins | sample GWRWT4_30Apr14_FD_71481 | JGI IMG/M metagenome (GOLD analysis project Ga0073914, IMG submission 71481) | Sand microcosm microbial communities from a hyporheic zone in Columbia River, Washington, USA - GW-RW T4_30-Apr-14 | ecosystem: Engineered > Artificial ecosystem > Sand microcosm >... | reverse complement strand
CGTAAGCGCTTCTTAAATTTAAATGGTTAGTGGCCCGTTAACTGTGATTTGGCGTGCAAACCCGTTGGGTTCTGGGGATGATAGAGATAGTTGAACAGCTTCCACCGCCGCTGCGACTCGCGGTTGCCTATGCGCCAAAGTCGACACGGGTCGCTTTTGCATTGTTGCTTTTGCTCGATGAACGCCTCGCCCAGATCGTCGAAAGGGCAACCGAACCGATGATCGCACAGTTAAAGCTGGCATGGTGGCGCGATGCTTTCACGGCGCCGGTGGAGCAGCGACCCAAGGGGGAGCCGTTGCTATCTGCGCTGTTTGATCAGGCGAGGCCCGAATTGCTGACCGTAGCAGGCGATCTGGTGGATGCATGGGAACTATTGCCTTGTCTTGGCGAATGGACCGATGCCGAACTCAATGCCTTCGCCCTAAAGCGTGGCGATGCCGTTTTTAACGGATATTGCCGCCTTATCGGTTTGAACCAAAGCGCAGCTGCGGCGGGTGAAGAATGGGCAAGGGGTGATATTGCCGCCCGCTATGGCGGCGCGGTGCCAGGTCCGGCCTTGTCCAATGTTCCTTTGCTGAAGGGTCGCATTTTCCGGCCATTAACAATTTTGACAATGCTGTCCCGTGGTGTGTCTGGCCCACGAATAATCTTGCATAGCTTGACTGGGCTCTAAATTTCTGGCCACTACGCCATGACGTCAATGTGTGCTAGGGGTATGGAATTGCAGAGAATTTTGTTGGGTGGATTAGGCGCGCTGATGCTGGCAGCCGGTGGGCTGTGGCTGTGGCAGACGCAGGCCGCTTCGGAAAATCCGATTCCTGCCGCACCGCCGGCCGAGATTGTATCGGATGCGTTGCCAATTGCAGGCGTGAATGCACCCGCCTTCGGTCCGCCCCCGCCAACACCACCCGTTGCACCCAAGGCCAGCCGTGAAGAGGTGCGGTTCAACCGTTATGACCGGAACCGCGACGAGCTGATTTCGCGTGTCGAAATGATGGGTAGCCGGACGAAAGCCTTCAAGGAGCTCGATCGAGACGGCAATAATCTGCTGACTTTCGAAGAATGGGCCGTTGCGACGGGGGATCGCTTTGCCTCGGCTGACCGGGATGCGGACAATTTGCTGACCCGAAAGGAATTCGCACGAACCCGACCGAAGCAAGCTGCCAAACCAGAGTGCCGGTGTTAGGGTAGATATAACAATTACTTATGATGCAATCCTATGGCATTGTATCCACTGCGCCATATCAGACCGGGCGCGGGAGGTTATTGCGGCTTTGCGTTGCTTTTTATGACAACTTTCTTCCAGCGGGGCGAATAAGCCGAAATTGACATTCATTGGTTGATAGTCATCGGCATGGGCATCGCCGGTGATGTGACCAAGCAAGGCGCCCAACGCCGTTGTTGCGGGCGGTTGCGGTATTTCGGAACCGGTTAACTCGGCGGCCAGCATCAGACCTGCCATCAGCCCGATAGCGCTGCTTTCAACATATCCTTCGCATCCCGTGATTTGACCGGCGAAGCGAATATGGGGTGCGGTTTTCAGCCGCAACTGGCGATCCAGTAAAATCGGCGAACGGATGAATGTATTGCGATGCAGACCGCCTAAACGAGCGAATTCCGCCTTTTCCAATCCGGGGATAGTGCGGAACAATTCCACTTGCGCGCCGTGTTTCATCTTGGTCTGAAAGCCGACCATGTTCCACAGGGTTCCCAATTTGTTATCCTGCCGCAACTGCACCACTGCGTGCATCCAGCGCCCGGTTTTAGGGTTGTCGAGACCCACCGGTTTCATCGGACCAAACCGCAAGGTATCCAGTCCGCGTGAAGCCATAACTTCTATGGGCATACAGCCTTCGAAATAGGGTGTATTCGCCTCCCATTCCTTGAACTCGGTTTTTTCGGAGTCCATCAACCCTTGATGAAAAGCGCGATATTGCGCTTCGTCCATCGGGCAGTTGATGTAATCCTTGCCCTCACCTTTATCCCAACGGGATGCGTACCATGCCACGTCCATATCGATGCTGTCATGATAGACGATTGGCGCAATGGCGTCGAAAAAGGCCAATCGATCTTCACCCGTTTTCGCCATGATATTATGCGCCAAATTGGTTGCGGTAAGAGGGCCAGTTGCCACAATAACCGGAACATCTGATGGAATTTCATCGATCCGTTCGCGCACAATTTCTATATTGCCGTTATTATTCAGTTCTTTGGTAACAATCTCTGAGAATAAATCCCGATCTACAGCCAGGGCCGACCCAGCCGGTACTTTTGCAACCTCCGCTGCCGACATAATAAGCGAGCCAAGTTCGCGCATTTCCTGATGAAGCAGGCCGACCGCATTGCTTTGCGCGTCATCCGAACGAAAGCTGTTTGAACAGACGAGTTCTGCCAGTCCATGGGTTTGATGGGCAGGGGTCATTTCACCCGATCCGCGCATTTCCGACAGTTTGACGCGAAAGCCGCGCCGCGCCAATTGCCACGCAGCCTCGGTGCCGGCCAATCCTCCGCCGATGATATGTACGTCATGTTTTTTGTTCATGGCGACGGCGGCTATCAAAATTTCATGGGAAAGCACAGGCAAAAGCGTCATGGTGTCTCGATGACATTTACCTTGCAACTATCCGGCGAAACGCTGATCACACAGCCCCGACTGACACCGCCAGCGTCAGATACCCATAAATATCTGCGCGGCCATGCCGTGGTGATGAGCGGGCCTGAACTGAAAACCGGCGCATCTCGGCTTTGCGCCCGTGCCGCGTTGGCGATAGGGGCGGGACTGGTTACGATATTGGGGGATCGTCCGGCGCTTTGTGAACACGCGGCCCATGTCACGGCGATCATGCTCAAGGAAAAAGACGCGGCGCTCAGCGCCATTGATGATCGCGTGCGGGCCGTCGCCGTCGGGCCGGGGGCAGGGACCGACGATAGCTTGCGCATTTCGGTACTTCAGTTGCTTGCATTAAAAAAACCGGTCTTGCTGGATGCAGATGCTCTCACGGTTTTTGCAGGAGATAATACACAATTATTCAGTGCCTTATCTGAAAATGACGTCATGACGCCACACCTCGGTGAATTTGCTCGCCTGTTCCCTGACATTGCAACCGCAGACCCAGTAGCAGCAGCGGTGGAGGCCGCTCGCCGGTCTGGAGCTGTCATCCTTTTGAAGGGGCCACACAGCGTAATTGCGGCGCCAACGGGGCGTTACGCCATCAACCGGCATTCTTCGCCCTGGCTTGCGACAGCAGGGTCAGGCGACATTTTGTCGGGCATGATCTGTGGATTATTGGCCCAGGGTGTACCTGCGTTCGACGCGGCGGCGATCGCCGCTTGGTTGCACGGCGATATCGGCGTTCGCGCCGGTGCCGGTCTGACGGCGGATCGGATGACGGATTATATTCCCCTTGTCTTGCAAGGCTGTTTGCAAGAAGGTTCAGCAAAAGGGGTATAGACCTATGTCGCAGGACTTAGCGCACAAACGACCGTGGTTATTGGCCAGCCTGCTTGCCGGACTAAGCTTTCCAGCGACTTGGCTTTGGCTGCCGATTGAGGGCGGGATATTTGCCATCATCTGGAAAATGGCGGCTGTTGGCTTGCTGGTTCCCTTTGCCTTGCGCCGTCACCATGTCGGCGAATTTGTGTTGCTGGCAATTATGTTGGCCCTGTATGCGCTAGGCGATGGGTTGATTGAATTGAACATGGTGGCCGGAGCCATTGCGTTTGCCGCAGGGCATCTGGTGGCAATAGCAATCTATGCCCGACATCATAGGGTTGGTGCCGTTTTCAGCCAGAAATTATTTGCTGTGACGCTGTTTCTTTTGACGCCAGTAATCGCCTATTTTGCACCCGGAAATCCGGAACAGGGCATTCAGGTGGCTGCCTATAGCGTAGTTTTGGCAGCCATGGCAGCCATGGCGTGGAATAGCAATTTTCCACGCTATCGCGTCGGTATGGGGGCGGTGCTGTTTGTTGTGTCGGACCTGCTGATATTCGCCCGCCTTGGCCCCTTGGCGGAATCCGAAACGACGAGTGTGGCGATTTGGTATCTCTATTATTTCGGCGTGTTGATGATTACAGTCGGCGTTGCACAAACGTTGGTCAAGCGCGGCCATTTTGCACCAGGGGAAGAGCGGGATTGAATTCTCACCCCTTCAACATCACAAAACTACATCACGCCCTAGACTTCAATCTCCGGCTCTTGCGTTGACGGGGCCTCGATTGCCGCATCGGCATCATCATCGCTTTCCTCTATTTTTGCGGCGCTGACGACATGTTCGTTCTCACCGACATTGAACAGTCGGACACCCGCGGTGCCGCGGCCCAGCACGCGCAAGCTGTCCAAAGGCATGCGGATCAGCTTCGCTTGATCTGTTACAAGCATTAGCTGATCACCTTTGGTCGCCGGAAAACTGGCAACAACAGGGCCGTTGCGTTCGACATTGTCTATATTGGTAATACCCTGACCCCCGCGACCGGTGCGGCGATAGCCATAGGCCGATGAAAGTTTGCCATAGCCATTGGCGCAGACCGTCAGGATGAATTGTTCACACTCGGCCATTTCCGCAATGCGTTCTGCAGATAGCGTCGGCTCGCCCTCTTTTTCAGGCTTCCACGGGGCAAAGCGGAGATATTCCTCGCGCTCTTCTGCGGTGGTGCCGACCCTTTGCAGGATCGACAGCGACATCACCTGATCGTCCTTACCCAGTTTCATTGCCCGAACGCCGGTCGATGCTCGGCTTTGGAATTCGCGTATGTCATCTGCGGCAAAGCGAATCGCCTTACCGTTGCGGCTTGCCAATAAGATATCGTCATCCGCGCTCAGTAATTCCACGCCGATCAAGCGATCATCGGCATCTTCGCCTTCGAACTTCATGGCAATCTTGCCGTTGGATGGCACATTGGCAAAGGCGTCCATGCTGTTGCGCCGCGCATAGCCTTTGGCCGTTGCAAAAACGACGCTCAAGCCGCCCCATTCGGCTTCGTCCTCGGGCAAAGTCAACACGTTGGAAATGACTTCGCCTTCGCCCAGCGGAAGCAAATTAACCATCGGGCGGCCGCGGGTCTGCGGCCCACCTTCGGGCAGTTTCCATACTTTCAGTCGATAGACCTTGCCGATGTTAGAGAAGAACAGCACTGGCGTATGTGTGCTGGTGACGAACAACTCGGTTATGGCATCCTCATCCTTGGTCGCCATGCCGGCCCGGCCCTTGCCGCCGCGGGCTTGCGCGCGGAACGTAGCGAGAGGGGTGCGCTTGATATATCCGCCATGGGTAACGGTTACGACCATTTCTTCGCGTTCCATCAGATCTTCGTCGTCAAGACCGTCCCAGCTCGCGGTGATTTCGCACACGCGCGGCGTTGAAAATTCCGCATCGATCGCAACAAGTTCATCGCGCAGCACCGCATAAAGCTTCACACGGTCGCCCAATATTGCGAGAAACTCTGTAATACTGACCGCAAGTCCAGATAATTCCTTGCCTATTTCGTCGCGTCCAAGTGCCGTCAGGCGATGCAAACGCAATTCGAGAATGGCGCGAACCTGTAACTCCGATAACTGATAACTGTCGCCGGTTACATCTGCCTCAACCGCCTCAACCAATTTGATATAAGGCGCAATTTCCGCAATCGGCCACTGCCGTGCAATTAATGCCGCGCGCGCTTCGGCGGGGCTGGCCGATCCCCGGATAATGCGGACAACCTCATCAAGATTGGTGACCGCAACTACCAGCCCAAGCAACAGATGGGCGCGTTCACGGGCCTTGTTGAGTTCGAATTTGGTGCGGCGGGTAATCACCTCTTCACGGAAACGGACGAAACTTTCGATGATATCGCGAAGGTTTAGCACTTCAGGCCGTCCGCCACGGATGGCGAGCATATTGGCGGGGAAGCTCGACTGCGCCTGCGTATGCCGCCATAGCTGGTTAAGCACCACATCTGTCGTGGCATCGCGCTTCAGATCAATGACGATCCGGACACCCTTGCGGCTTGATTCGTCACGGATGTCCGAAACGCCCTCAATACGCTTGTCTTTCGCGGCTTCTGCAATTTTTTCGACCAGGCCGGATTTGCCAACTTGAAAAGGGATACTGGTGAGAACAATAGACCGTCGGTCGCTTCGACCTTCTTCAATTTCGTGCCGGGCTCGCATCATGATCGAACCCTTACCCTCACGATAGGCGGCGCGCGCGCCACCTTGCCCCAAAATCAGCGGAGCGGTCGGAAAATCGGGTGCGGGTATGATTTCGATCAGTTCATCAATCGAAATCGCGGGATTATCGATATAGGCGAGACAGGCCTTGATAACCTCCCCCAGATTGTGTGGAGGAATGTTTGTCGCCATGCCGACCGCAATGCCGCCTGCGCCATTAACCAGCAAATTGGGGAATCGCGCAGGAAGCACTTGCGGTTCCTGCCGGCTGCCGTCGTAATTGGGTTGAAAATTGACGGTGTCTTTATCGAGATCATCCAGCAGGGCGTTGGCAACCTTGTTCAGGCGCGCCTCTGTATAGCGCATTGATGCGGGCGGGTCTGGGTCCATCGATCCGAAATTGCCCTGACCGTCGATCAATGGCACGCGCAGGGACCAATCTTGCGTCATTCGTGCCAAAGCATCATAAATGGCGCTGTCGCCATGCGGGTGATAATTGCCCATGACATCGCCGACGATTTTTGCGGATTTGCGATAGGGTCGCCCGGCGACAAAGCCACCTTCCTGACTGGCGAACAAAATGCGGCGGTGTACAGGTTTCAGCCCGTCGCGCACATCGGGCAGGGCCCGTGCCACAATGACCGACATTGCATAATCGAGATAGCTCGACTTCATTTCATCGACAATGTCGACCGGGGAAATATCTGATGGGTCTAGAGTGGCACTATTATCGCTCACGCCGCGAAAATCCTTATATTTTTAGAATATTAGCACCTTAGCCGAGGTGGCCAAATAATGCCACCCAAGGTCGAATGAAAAACGGCTTTTTCGACAACTTATCCACAGATAAGGGCACAATAGCCCTAAGGTGCGATTACACCGCCGTCATATCCGATAAGTTCACCAGAATCTTGCGGTCGCAATTTTTGTAATGCATCTAGCATCTGTGAAGCAGCTCTTTCCGGCGAGAACCGCTCATGTTGAGGGTTGCCCTTAAACGGCGCACTTAATGCGGTTTCGACCGTGCCGGGGTGCATTCCAACGATGATGCTTTCGGGGTTTCTCCGCTGCCATTCAATCGCGAGATTCCGGATCAGCATATTCAATGCAGCCTTGGATGCGCGGTAACTGTGCCAGCCACCCAGACGATTGTCCGAAATGCTGCCGACCCTGGCAGAGAGTACCGCAAAACACGTCCGTTCAAACTTTGGCATTAGCGGTAGGAAATGCTTTGCCACCAACGCTGGTCCCACGGCATTCAAACGATAATTCTCGATCATCCAGTCCGGGTCAAGTTCACGAAGGCTTTTTTCCGGGCCTTTGCCATTTTTGTGTAAAATACCCGTGGCGACGATAATCAGGGAAGGGGCCAGTGCTGATTGTGACAGACTGGATGCAGCATTTGCGATGCTGGCTTCGTCAAGTAAGTCGATTGCGGGTGAACTATGTCGCGATAGCCTGAGTATTTGGCCAAAGCCGCGATCCAATGTCAACCGATCGGCGAACGCCGCGCCTAAGCCCCCACTTGCACCTATTATAACCGCGGTCTTGACTGTCATTGTTGGTTCGTTTCCGTTGTTCAACCGCAATTCATGCGGTGGCTCTATGGTGTTTGCGCTTAGCGGGGCAAATAACTATAGACGATCTCGTTATAGAAAATATGCCTAAACACCTTAATCGCGGAGAGTAGAATGAAGTCTGTTTCCAAAATTGCCCTGATCCTGTCACTTGTCGTTGTACCCGGCATGGCGACGCCGGCCTTTGCACAGGATAAGCCCGTCAAGGAGAAGAAGGGTAAGGACAAAAAGGACGCCGCACCCGCAGCACCCAAGCGCAACTATTCTAAGCCGTTTATTGCAGCTTTTTCCGCTGTTGTTGATATTTTGACCAAGCAAAAAAACCCGGAAGCTGCGAAAGTGGAATTCCCCAAGGTTTTGGCTGCAATCGCCAATGATGATGACCGCTATGAAGCAGGCGTTCTTGCCATCAATATTGGCGCAGGGGTCAAGGATCTCGCGATGCAGGAACAGGGTATCGATCTGTTGTTGGCATCGGCGACGACGCCTGCAAACCTAAAGACCGAATATACATTCCGCAAAGCGGCCTTCGCCTATGACAGCAAGAATTTTGTGAGTGCGGAAAAGCTGATGATCGATGCCTATAATATGGGTCATCGCGGCAACACGATCGAATTTCTGATCTCCAATGCGATGTCGCAACAGGGCAAGGATGCCGAAGCGATCACCTGGCTTGCAAAAGCAATCGAAGCCGACAAGGTTGCCGGCAAAGTGAATAAGGCTTATTTCGTCCGCGCAGCTATTCTGTCAGCGAAATCAAAAAATTACGTCGGTGCTGCAAATTGGTATAAGCAGTTATTGGCGACTGAAAACAACGCGGACTACTGGCATGATGCCTTGGCATTTTTTGACAGGTCGCTCACATTGAATCCCGAAGAGTCCCTGGATGTCATGCGCCTGATGCGCGTTACCAATGCGCTGCGGTTCCAACAGGAATATGCCCAGTATCTGGATAGCTTAAGCTATGTCGGTGTGCGTTATCCTGCCGAAGCGGTTTCGGTTCTGGAAGAAGGTTTCGAAAAGGGCGTAATCTCGCGGAACAATGTGACCTTCAGTGAAAAATACAATGAAGCGAAGACGCGACTGGTCGAAGACACTGCTACGTTAGCCGGCACTGTTGCGCCAGCAAAAGCGAATGCCAAGGGAATGCTTGCCTCCTTGACGGGCGACTCGTTCTTTTCCCATAAGAAGTATGAGACGGCCAAAGAGCTTTATGAATCCGCGCTGTCAAAAGCCCCGATTCTTGACAAGGAAGGGCGAGATCAAACCGATCGCACTCGGTTCCGTTTGGCCATGTCGAAAGTAATGCTGCGGGATTACGCCGGTGCGGCATCTGATTTTGCGATGGTTACCGGCGCTAATCGAAAAGCGATAAGTGAATATTGGGTCATGTACATTGACCAACAGATCAAAGCCGCTGCTCCAACCCCGCCTGCTGCGACTTAATGGCTTAGATTGAAATTGTTTAATGAATTGGTGGCGGGTTTTTTAACTCGCCGCCATTTTTACATTTCGGGAATAGGCACGCCGGGTTCATCTTTGGCAGTGCGAATCGTCAATGATGTTTTAACGCTGCTCACATTGGCTGCCGACGTCAGCTGTGAGGTTAGAAATTCCTGAAACGATTGAAGATCACGCGCAACAATCTTTAATATGAAATCTATTTCGCCATTTAACATATGGCATTCCCTGACATTCGGCAAAGCGCGCACATGTTGTTCAAAGGCCTTCAGGTCGTCTTCAGCCTGACTTTTCAGGCTAACCATTGCGAAAACGGTAATTGTGTAACCCAAAGAGGCAGCGTCAATATCGGCGTGGTAAGATTTTATCGTACCCGACTGCTCAAGCGCCCTCATCCGTCGTAAGCATGGCGGTGCAGTAAGGCCAACTTTAGTCGCGAGGTCCACATTGGTAATACGGCCATCTGCTTGTAACTCGGCAAGAAGCTTCAAATCTATCGAATCTAAGTTCATCGTGGCCATGATTATGTTATTTCCCATTTCCATTCGTACATGAACTTATAATATTATTATAGCGGATTGCAATTGTCCCATAGTGTGACGCGTTTATTTTGCTCCTTTCGGATAGCATTAAGCGGGTATATCGGTCATAGGGACAGGGATAATTTTGCATTAGGAATGTTTGCATTTGCGTTTTGACGATCGCCTCGAAACTGCCTTGCGTCAGGCAAATGACAGCGATTTGGGTGCAGCCGCCAAATGGCAGCAACTCGTTGATATACTTGCCCAAAATCCGAACCAATTTGATTTGGCTTATGTCGCGAACGGCCTGCAAAAAGTACGCGATTATCTTCCGTTGGTGGCACCCAAAATTCGCGAACAGTGCGTGCGCGCGTTACATGGCCGGATTTCGTCCGCGCCGCTGGTTCTGCTTTTGTCAGGTGACATTCCAAAAGTTGCCTCTGCCGCGGTTGCTGGCGCGTGCTTAACGGACGACGAATGGTCGAATATCATCGCTGCGATGCCGGTCAGGGCGCGTGGATTTCTTCGTAATCGTCAAGATCTCGGGCCCAAAAGTCAGCGCGCCCTTGCCATTTGTTCGGCATTTGATTTCGCTTTGCCGGTTCCTGAAGCTGGTGTTGAAACCAGTGCGCTCAACGGAGCCCAGATTCGCGACATCGTAGAACGAATCGAGAAATTAAGGTCAGAGCGGCAATCTGAAATTGTTACCCATACGCCTGTGGAGATAAGCCATTTTAGCGGCTTCTATGAAACCATAAACGAGATTCGGTTCGAAACCGACGAAAATGGAACCGTAAGCTGGATTGAAGGTGCCCCGCCCGGCGCGGTCGTCGGCGTCGACATTGCTGAACCTGCGTTTGATGACGGTCCCGGACCGGATGCGTATGGCGCGGCGGCATTCCGGCAACGGATGCCTTTGGAAAATGCCCGAATGAGATTGTGCGGCGCGCCGGCTGTGGCAGGCGATTGGCGCATAAATGCGGCGCCATTTTTTGACCCCATCAGCGGACGATTTAGTGGCTATCGCGGACTATTCCGTCGCCCGACAGTTGCCGAAAGCGCACTGATATCGCCGCAAAACCAGCATAGTTCCGATCATATCCAGCAATTGGTCCATGAACTGCGGACGCCGCTTGGCGCGATTATCGGTTTTTCAGAAATCATCGAGCAACAGCTGTTCGGTCCGGTTACAGAAGATTACCGGCTACTTGCCCGGAATATACTGAATGATGCCGAACGCTTGCTTTCAGGATTTGACGATCTGGCTACCGCTGCGAAAATTGAATCGGGAAGTTTTTTTGCAGAGCCGGGATCAACAGACTGTGACTGGTTGACGAACAAGCTCGCGGATCGCTTGCGCGGGCTAAGCGACCTGTTGATGGTTACGCTTAATCTTGTTCACGCACATCCCGTCCGGCCCTTTGCTGTAGATAAGGAATTGGCAGAGCGGATTTTTTCCCGCTTGTTGTCGGCCGTCATCATTGGATGTGAGCCCGATGAAATACTGGACGGGCGGTTTCGGACCGAACCCGGCGTAAATGCTATCAATCGTTTTGTGCTCAGCCTTCCGCGAAAATTGTTGGAGATGGACGAAACCGAATTATTCGGTTCCGGACCTGCTGTGCTGGATGAAGTCAGTGAAGCTCCCTTATTGGGACTGGGTTTCTCGCTCCGGCTCGTTCGTAGCCTCGCCAAAAATGTTGGCGGAGATTTACGTTTTTACAATGAAGCGCTGATATTGTCTCTACCTGCGATGG
>Ga0073914_10000229_pt1 | contig 11496 bp, 9 predicted proteins | sample GWRWT4_30Apr14_FD_71481 | JGI IMG/M metagenome (GOLD analysis project Ga0073914, IMG submission 71481) | Sand microcosm microbial communities from a hyporheic zone in Columbia River, Washington, USA - GW-RW T4_30-Apr-14 | ecosystem: Engineered > Artificial ecosystem > Sand microcosm >... | reverse complement strand
GTAAGCTGGAATAAGCAATCCCGCCATCACACGCGAGCGTGTCACCCACGATATAATCGCCGGAACGCGCCGCCAAAAAGATGGCGAGACCGGCCATATCTTCAGGTGTACCGATTCGCGGAAACGGAATGTTTTTCGCAACCGCATCGCCATGATCGCGTGCCGCCTTGTTCATTTCCGACTGGAATGCACCGGGCGCTATACCGCTGACCAGGATATTATCCTTGACCAGTTCGGCAGCCAAGCGGCGGGTCAGATGGATTACCGCAGCTTTGGACGCTTGATAGGCATAAGTTTGCCAAGGGTTGATCTTGATACCATCAATCGAGGCAATATTTATGACTTTGCCTGGCCGTTCAAATGTTGCGGCCTTCTTCATCAACGGATGCAGGGCCTGCGTCAGGAAAAACAGACCTTTGACATTCAAATCCATTACCCGGTCCCATTGTGCGTCTGTGACTGTTCCGAAATCCGCGCCCCACGCTGCACCGGCATTATTCACGAGGATATCAACTTTTTCTTCGCGCTCGGCAATTTGCGCCGCCAATGAGTTGCAACCTTCGACAGTCGAAAGGTCACTTGGCAGGCCAATAACCCTGTCGCCATATTCAGCGACAGTCGCTTCGATCTGGTCAATTTTACGGGCGCTGATATAAATGCGCGCGCAACCGGCGTTCAAATATCCTTCGACAATCATTTTGCCGATCCCCCGCGAACCGCCGGTGACGACCGCGACACGATCATTCAGGTTGAATAAGGTCTGTAAATCCATGTGCATTATCCCTTTTGAAGTCCCTCTCGAGAAGGGCTGGTAATTTAGTAGCCGTTCATCGTCGCAACGCGGTCGGCATGGTAATAAGCGTCACCGAAAAACTCGTTCAGGCTGCGGTCGCGCTTCATATAAAGACCAATGTCATATTCATCGGTCATGCCGATACCGCCATGCATCTGCACGCCTTCGCGCACGGCAAGATTGCAGGCCAGGCCGGCCTTTGCCTTTGCAGCAGCTACATACAATTCGGCCTTGATATGGCCTTCATCCATCAAGGATTGCGCTTTCAGCACAATGGAACGGGCGCCCTCCATCTCGCCATAAAGATGTGCGGCGCGGTGCTGCAGCGCCTGAAACTCGCCGATCACGCGATCAAATTGCTTGCGGGTTTTCAGATATTCAAAGGTCATATCCATCGCGCCAGTGCCGACACCCACCATTTCGGCCGCCGCGCCTACCCGGCCTGCGTCCAGCATTTTGCCCAAGACCGACCAACCGCCATCGACTTCACCGATAACGGCATCGGCATCGACCTGTACGCCATCCAGTGTCACATGTGCCGCCATCGCCGAGTCCACAAGCCGCGCAGCCTCCATCGACAATCCGGCCGCGTCCTTTTCGACCGCGAACAGGGTCAGACCGTCGGTCTCCCCAGCCGCTCCGGCTGTGCGCGCTGCAACGATCAGCATGTCGGACGATGTGCCTTGCACGACGAATTGCTTATGGCCCGACAGTTTGAACCCGTTACCACTGCGCTCTGCCGTGCAGGCGATTTTCTCGGGCCGGTGTTTGACACCTTCATCAATGGCGAGGCCGATAACCGTTTCCCCTGCCAAGATGCCGGGAAACCAGCGTTCGCGCATCGCCTTATCGGCGAGCTTCAGTGCTTCCACTGCCGCCACAGACGTGGACAGGAACGGCGAAGGTGACAGATTGCGCCCGATTTCTTCGAGTACGATCCCGGCTTCGATATGACCCATCCCCATGCCGCCATCGGCTTCGGGAATCAGGATTCCGGTGAAGCCCATTTCAGCAAATTGTTTCCACAAATCATGGCTAAAACCGTCCTTGCACCCCATGTCGCGGAATTTGCGGAAATGGGTGACCGGAGCTTCGCTGGCCATGAAGTCGCGTGCGCTGTCGCGCAGCATATTCTGGTCGTCGTTCAATGTCATTGCCATGGTTATGCTCCCGGCATTTCAAGTATACGTTTGGAAACGACATTCAGCATGACCTCGCTGGTGCCGCCTTCGATCGAGTTCGCTTTGGTCCGCAGCCAGTTACGCGCCTTGGATCCGCCATTTGAGCGTTCGCTTTCCCATTCCAGCGCCTGCGACCCGCCGATGGACATGACCAGTTCATTCCGTTTTTTATTCAGTTCGGTGCCGACATATTTCATCAGATTGGAATAAGCAGGGTGCGCCTTGCCGGTTTTCCATTCATCCATGAAGCGTTCGCCATGAGCACGGAAGGTCAGGTTGTCGACATCGAACAGCGCCATTTGCGCGCGCAACACAGGCTCTTCAGCCAGCACCGCCTTCATCGCGGCACCGATCGAGGTGACCCCGCCATCACCGCCCATGCCGGAAATCATCTCACGCTCATGCCCGAGCAGATATTTCGCAACGTCCCAGCCACGGTTGAGTTCGCCAACAATCTGGTGCTTGGGCACGACGACATTGTCAAAGAAGGTTTCGCAGAAAGGCGAGTTGCCCGAAATCAGCTTGATTGGCTTTGTCGAAACGCCGGGCGTTTCCATATCGAACAGCAGGAAACTGATGCCCTGATATTTATTTGTTTTGTCGGTGCGGACGAGGCAGAAAATCCAGTCGGCCTGATCGGCATAGGATGTCCAGATTTTCTGGCCATTGACGACCCAATGGTCGCCCTTGTCCTCGCCATAGGTTTGCATGGAAACAAGGTCGCTGCCTGAACCCGGTTCGGAATAGCCCTGGCACCATCGGATTTCGCCGCGGGCGATCTGGTTCAGATAATGCACCTTCTGCTCTTCGGTGCCGAATTTCAGCAGCGCCGGTCCGAGCATCCAGATGCCAAAGCTGTTAAGCGGGCTACGGCAGCTCAGCTTTGCCATTTCCTGACGCAATACCTTGGTTTCCTGTGGGCTCAGTCCGGCTCCGCCATAAGCTTTGGACCAATCAGGAACGGTGTAACCCTTGGCCGCACAACGCTCCATCCAGATTTTCTGGGCTTCACTCTGGAACTTGAAATTGCGACCACCCCAGCAGACGTCTTCATCCCCTTTGACCGGGGTACGCATTTCAGGGGGACAATTTTCTTCGAGCCATGCGCGCGCTTCTGCGCGGAATGTTTCAAGGTCGGACATCATGCTCTCCTGTTAATTGCTTGGCTAAAATTTGGCCCTTCGTTTTGCGAAACGCAAGCGCTTATCATTGATCGTTGTATGCCGTAACGTCATTTGCGCGCTGATTGACAGGCATCTTGGCGGCCCTAGCATGGCTAGGAATGAGGAGCTCCCCCGTATGCGATTCGCCGCAGTTTCGAAGATTGCTGTGTCAGTATGACAACAGCTACTCGACTTCCTACATCATTGAAAATTTTTCATGGCCTCGGTGCGGTTGCGTATGGAATTAAAGATAACGGATTTTCCGTCTTTCTGCTGATTTTCTATAATCAGGTCATGGGACTGGATGCTGGCCTTGTCGGCACCGTCATCATGGCCGCGCTTATTTTTGATGCATTGGCCGATCCCGTCATTGGCGAACTGAGTGACCGGACGCAAAGCCGTTGGGGACGAAGGTTGCCGTGGCTTTATTCTGCGGCCATTCCGGTTGGCATTGCCTGGATGTTGCTATGGCACCCCCCCGCTTTGGACGAAACTGGTTTGCTGTTATGGCTATTTGGGACCGCCATTCTTGCGCGATTTCTGATCGCGATGTGCGAAATTCCGTCCATTGCACTGGTTCCCGAAATCACGTCCGACTATGACGAACGCACGGTGCTTATGCGATACCGGCTGCTCTGTGCATGGGGCGGCGGATTGCTAATTCTTATTCTCGCTTATGGCGTGTTTTTTACCGATACAAAGGGTGTGGGCGACCCTGATGGTTATGATGCGTTTTCATTATGCGGCGCGTTGATCATGACGGGATCAGTGCTTTTTTCTGCTGTGGCGCAGCATCGTTATGTCGCCAAACAGTCCCCTGCCGCGCGCCCCGCGCACAGTTTGCGGCAGGCACTTTTTGAAATGCGCGAAACATTGTCCAACCGTGCCTTTGTCATTCTGGCCTGCGCTGCATTATTTGGGCTTATCAACCAGGGTATGACCTTTGCGCTTAGCAATTATTTGTTGAGCTATGTTTGGCAGCTGGAGCGAATGGAGTTTCTCTATTACGGTGTGATATTATTCGCCAGTGTCATCATTGCATTCTTTGTCGTGCCTTCGGTTTCGCAAAAAATGGGCAAGAAGAATGGGGCAATCATGCTGGCCATACTGACCTTGTCAATCAACACCGCGCTGTATTCTTGCTGGCTGTTTGGCCTCGTGCCCGGTGGGACAGACAACCCGCAACCTTTGTTCATGTTCGGCTTTGTAATCTTGGCCAACAGTGCTGCCATTGGTATGATGATCCTGACCAATTCCATGTTCGCCGATGTTGTCGAGGCATCTCAAGCCGAAACCGGCAGACGGTCGGAAGGCCTGTTTTTCGCTGGATATTTTTTCACACAAAAATGCGCGGTCGGGATCGGAACTTTTTTCGCCGGGATGATTTTGACATTTTCAGCTTTTCCCGAAAAGGCCGTTGCAGGACAGATTGATATCGCAATACTCAACAACTTTGCATTATTTTATATGCTCGCGCTTTTGACTATCGGGATTATCGGCATATCCATCTTGCGGCACTTCCCAATTTCGCGCGAAAGTCACAATGAACGCTTGCGCGCCTTGAATACAGCGGCAGAGTCTGCCAGTTAACCGGTCAATTAAAATTTAGCAGAGGATGATATATTATGGATTTCGATCTCACCGAAAAGCAAACCTATTGGCGGGACCGTATCCGCGAGCATAACGAGCGCTTCATCCGCCCACGCGTCGCCGATTATTATGCCGAACAAGCAACCGGTAGCCGCTGGAAAGTCCTGCAGGTTGTTGAAGAGGAAAAGGCGCGCGCAAAGGCTGCAGGCCTTTGGAACCTTTTCATGCCGCCAACGTCTGGCCGTGTGCACGTAGACGACAGCGTTGCATTCGAAGGCCCCGGCCTGACCAATATGGAATATGCCTTGTGTGCCGAAGAAATGGGCCGGATTGGCATGGCGTCGGAAGTTTACAATTGCTCTGCGCCAGACACCGGAAACATGGAAGTTTTCCTGCGTTACGGCAGCGCGGAACAGAAACAGAAATGGATGATTCCGTTGATGAACGGAGAAATCCGCTCGGCCTTTTTGATGACCGAGCCGGCCGTTGCCTCGTCGGATGCCACCAACATCGAAACTTCGATCCGCCGTGAGGGCGACGAATATGTATTGAACGGCGTGAAATGGTGGTCCTCGGGCGCTGGCGATCCGCGCTGCAAAATTGCTATCGTGATGGGCAAGACCGATTTCGAGGCCAAACGACACGCGCAACAGTCGATGGTGTTGATGGAACTGGATGCTCCGGGCGTGAATATCCTGCGACATCTGCCAGTGTTCGGATATGACGATGCACCGCATGGACATATGGAAATCGAACTGAAGGATGTCCGTATTCCCGCTTCCAATATGCTGCTTGGCGAAGGCCGTGGTTTTGAGATAGCGCAGGGTCGCCTTGGACCTGGCCGTATCCACCATTGCATGCGCACCATCGGAACGGCTGAAGAGGCGCTCGAAAAAATGTGCAAGCGCTTGCAAAGCCGTGTCGCATTCGGCAAGACCATATCCGAACATAGCCTGTGGGAAGAACGCATCGCGCGCGCGCGTATCGACATCGAAATGACCCGCCTGCTATGCCTTAAAGCCGCAGATATGATGGACAAGGTCGGCAACAAAGCGGCCGCGGCCGAAATAGCGATGATAAAGGTTCAGGCGCCCAATATGGCGTTGAAGATCATCGACGATGCCATTCAGGCGCATGGCGGTGGTGGCGTTTCCAACGACTATGGCCTTGCTTATGCCTATGCCGGACAGCGGACCTTGCGTCTGGCCGACGGTCCGGACGAAGTGCATGCAAGGGCCATTGCCCGTATGGAACTGGGCAAACATGGCGGACGTGGTAAAGACGGCATGTCGAGCGGCGACATCGGGGTTTCCCGATGAAAGCAGCCGTCCTGATCGAAGCGGGCAAGCCGCTCCAAATTGAGCAGGTCAATATATCAAACCCCGGGCCGCATGAGGTGCTGATCCGCACTGCGGCCTGTGGGCTTTGCCACAGCGACCTGCACTTTATCGAAGGCACCTATCCGCACCCCTTGCCCGCCATTCCCGGCCATGAAGCAGCAGGAATTGTCGAAGCGGTGGGAAGCGAAGTCCGCACGGTGAAAGTCGGCGATGCCGTCGTCACCTGCCTGTCCGCCTTTTGCGGCCATTGCGAATATTGCGTAACGGGACGGATGTCGCTTTGCCTTGGCGGCGACACCCGTCGCAAAGCAGGGGATGCCCCGCGCCTCACACGGTCCGATGGCAGCATCATGAACCAGATGCTCAATCTGTCGGCCTATGCCGAAATGATGTTGATACACGAACATGCCTGTGTTGCGATCAACCCGGAAATGCCACTCGACAAGGCATCGGTCATTGGGTGTGCTGTAACCACAGGTGCCGGAACAATTTTCAACGCCTGCAAGGTGACACCCGGCGAGACCGTTGCGGTTATCGGGTGCGGCGGCGTTGGCCTTGCAACGATCAATGCGGCGAAAATTGCAGGGGCGGGACGCATAATCGCGGCTGATCCTGTGCCTGAAAAACGGGCCCTCGCCATGAAGCTTGGCGCGACCGATGTTGTCGATGCGTTGGCCGACAATGCAGCGGCGCAGATCCAGGAACTAACCAAAGGCGGCGTCGACCACGCTATTGAGGCGGTCGGCAGACCAGCGTCGGGCGAACTTGCGGTCAAATCGCTCAAGCGCGGCGGAACGGCAACGATCCTCGGCATGATGCCGCTGTCACATCAGGTCGGTCTTTCGGCGATGGATCTATTATCTGGCAAGAAGCTTCAGGGCGCTATCATGGGCGGCAACCGCTTCCCTGTCGATATTCCGCGCCTCGTCGATTTCTATATGCGCGGATTGCTCGATCTCGACAGCATCATTTCCGAAACGATTCCACTGGAACGCATAAATGAAGGCTTTGACCAAATGAAACGCGGTGACGCGGCACGTTCGGTCATCGTATTTGATCAATGACCGAACTTACCCCGATAGATGCACAGGCTGCTTTTTCAGGTACCGTAGCCCCGACCGGCGCGGACAAGTTGGACGAAGTTAAACTTGCGGAGTGGATGTCGGCCAATGTTGCCGGCTTTGAAGGACCGGTGGTCGCATTGAAATTTGCCGGTGGTCAGTCAAATCCAACCTACAGACTGAATGCCAAAAGCGGCTCTTATGTTTTGCGACGCAAACCGCTGGGCGTATTGTTACCCAGTGCCCATGCAGTGGACCGTGAATTTAAGGTCATTGCCGGGTTGCATCCGACCGGATTTCCGGTGGCGAAACCTTATGGGTTGTGCACCGATGAAACCGTCATCGGTGCGATGTTCTACATCATGGATATGGTCGAAGGCCGCACGATCTGGGACGGCTCCATGCCCGGTTCCAACCCTGTTGAACGCACTGCCACTTATGAGGCAATGATCGACACCTTGGCGGCGTTACACAATGTGGACGTCGAAGCCGCAGGCCTGTCGGATTTCGGTAAGCCCGGTAATTATTTCAGCCGGCAAGTCGAACGCTGGACGAAACAATACCGCCTCGCCGAGACCGAGGCCATGCCGGAAATGGAACGGCTGATCGAATGGCTGCCCAAGACCCTGCCTGAACAGTCGCGAACGAGCGTCGTCCATGGCGACTATCGCATCGACAATATGATTTTCGATGCCAAGGAACCTGTCGTCCGGGCCGTGCTGGATTGGGAATTGTCGACTTTAGGTGACCCCCTTGCCGACCTTACCTACGTCGCCATGGCATGGGTCACGCCGAATGAAGGGCGGTCAGGCGTCATGGATCTGGATCGCGTAACCTTGGGCATTCCGGAACTCGATGCGATGGTCGAACGCTATTGCGCGGCGACCGGCCGTGATGGCGTGCCCGATATGAACTGGTATTTCGCCTATAATTTCTTTCGTCTTGCCGGGATTATCCAGGGCATCAAGAAACGGGTGATAGACGGCACTGCCAGTTCGTCGCATGCTCAGGCGATGGCCGAACGGGTTTTCCCGCTGGCCGAATCCGCTTGGAAATTTGCGGAGAAAGCAGGGGCCTAAGCCTTGCGTTAATAAGGGAGAGACAAATGTCGCTATTCGACATGACCGGCCAAGTGGCCGTAATCACCGGCTCATCACGCGGGATCGGCAAGGCGATTGCGTGGGAAATGGCCGAGCAAGGCGCCAAGGTCGTAATTTCCAGCCGTAAGCTCGACATTTGTGAAGAAGTTGCGGCCGACATTAACGGCAAATACGGCGAAGGCACGGCCATTGCCATCGCTGCCAATATTTCGTCGAAGGAAAGCCTCCAAAATCTGGTCGATGAAACGCGCAAAGCGTTTGGCAAAATCACGGCACTTGTCTGTAATGCGGCATCCAATCCTTATTACGGACCGATGGCCGATATTTCGGACGACGCATTCCATAAGATTCTGACCAACAATATCGTCGCCAACAACTGGCTGATTTCCATGGTCGTACCGGAAATGGTGGAGCGCGCCGAAGGTTCGGTGACCATCATTTCATCAATCGGCGGCCTGAAAGGCTCTTCCGTTATCGGTGCCTATTGCATTTCGAAGGCCGCCGATATGCAGCTCGCCCGAAATCTGGCAGACGAATATGGCCCCAAGGGCATACGGGTGAACTGCATTGCGCCGGGGCTTATCAAAACGGATTTTGCAAAAGCTTTGTGGGATGATCCGGCGACGCTGAAACGATCCACGGCGACCGCCTCGCTCAAGCGTATCGGCGAACCGCACGAAATTGCAGGTGCTGCGGTTTTTCTGGCATCGCCAGCAGGGGCCTTTATGACAGGTCAGACAATGGTGATTGACGGTGGCGTCACCAGCAGTGGTGGAGGAGTAGGTTAATGGGTGCTTTGGACGGCAAAATTGCCATCATAACGGGCGCGGGATCAGGCATCGGTCGCGCATCGGCCGTACGCTTTGCCGCCGAAGGCGCAAAGGTCGTTTTGGGCGATATGGCCGCGTCGGTGCATGAGACTGCGGAAATGATCGGTGCTGCGGCAACCGCCGTGCAAATGGACGCAGGCGACGAAAGCGACGTGGCTGCGCTGGTCGCGACCGCGATCGATCTGCATGGACATATCGACATTGCCTTTGCGAATGCAGGCATATCCGGCGGCATGGAGGGCATTTTCGACAACACGGTCGAGAACTTCACCAGCGTTTTGCGGGTGAATCTTATTGGACCGTGGCTGATGGTGAAACATGCAGGCAAGGCAATGGTCGACGCCGGAAATGGCGGATCGATCATCCTGACCGCCAGCGTTGCGGGCATCCGCTCGGGCGCAGGCGGCCCACCTTATTCGGCATCCAAGGCCGGTGTTATCAATCTGGCCAAGGTTTCGGCGCAGCAATTGTCGGGCACCAATGTCCGCTGCAACGCGATCTGCCCGGGCCTTACCGAAACCGGTATGACCAAGCCGACATTTGATTATGCCAAGGAAAAGGGCGTCACCGACAAGATCGGCCGGCTCAACCCGCTGCGCCGCGGTGCACAGCCGGAGGAGCTTGCCAATGTGGCACTGTTCCTTGCCAGCGATCAGGCCAGCTATGTCAACGGGCAAGCTATTGCGGTTGACGGCGGCCTTTCCAGCTCTCATCCGGTAACCCGGCAATTGACAGGACAAACAGCAGTATGAGCGCCGATGAACTAGGATTTCTAACGGACCGGCTCGCGCGGATACCGGAATTTGTACAGGCGAATTATCTCGACAGCGGGAAGCTTCCTTTTGCGTCGCTGCTCGTCGGTCGCGGCGACGATATAGCGCTCAATTGGAGTTCAGGTGTCGCCGACGATGCCATATTCCGCATAGCTTCGATGACCAAGCCGATCACGTCGGTGGCGTTCATGCAACTGGTCGAACAGGGCAAGGTCGCGCTCACCGATCCAGTGGCCAAATATATACCGGAATTTGCCAAGCTCGGTGTCTTTGTCGCAGGTGGCGGCAATATCCCATTCGTGTCCCGCCCGCCCGCGACGCCGATGCGTATCGTTGACCTGCTGCGCCATACGGCCGGGTTCACCTATAGCTTTCAGGAACGCAGCAACATTGACGCCGCGCATCGCAAGACAGATGTCGAAAGCTGGAGCCGCAACACGTCGCAAAGCTTCATCGATATATTGGCCGAAATACCTTTGGAATTCGACCCGGGAACCGAGTGGAACTATTCGGTGGCAACCGACATTGTGGGGATATTGGTCGAACGGATTAGCGGCCAGAACCTGCCCGACTATTTCCAGCAAAATATTTTCGCACCGCTCGGGATGAACGATACCTTCTTCACGGTACCAGCCGACAAGGCGGGACGTTTACCCGAAGCCTATGTTTTCGATGCAGAAGTGAAATTGAAGCTGTCTGACAAAGCGGGAAGCGAAAGCCTCTGGGCCAAGGGATGGTCGTTCAATTCCGGCGGCGGTGGCCTTGCTTCGACCGTTGCGGATTACCACCGCTTTTGCCGCATGCTCTTGAATGGCGGCGCCTTGGACGGTGCCCAGATCATCAGCCCCAAAACGCTTGAGCTGATGACCGCCAACCATCTTCCCGGAGGCAGGGATCTGACCCAGATGTCCAAATCGCTGTTTAGCGAAGCGGACATGGCGGGTATCGGCTTCGGTCTCGGCTTTGCTACAACGATCGACAGCGCCGCCACGCTCGTTCCCTGCTCAGCCGGTGATTTTTATTGGGGCGGGATGTATTCGACCGCCTTTTTCGTGGACCCGGTTGAAGACATCATCATGATTTTCATGACGCAGCTAATGCCGTCCACCACATACCCGGTGCGGCGCGAAATCAAGACGATGATCTATTCGGCGCTGGCGGCCTGAAGCGCGGCAATAGCGCGACGGGTCGAACTTACGTAACTACCCCGGGCATAGCGATACGTCCCGATGTAGTGAATGAATGCCGGGTCAACGGGCAGGTCTTCTTCCCAATGGTTGGTGTAGCGATCATAAGGAAGCTGGATCGGATCAGGATCATTTGCGACTACAAAATTCGATGCCGCCTGCTCGCTGCCCCATTCGCTGAATCTTGGACCAACGACACGACCGGTGTCGACAGCAAAACGTTCAGCAAGCGCCCGGCCGCTTGATGATCGGGAAAAGCCAGCAAAGCCGGCACAGCCCCTGATATATTTAAGCCTTTCGGCGTCAGGAATGTCCCCCAGGGCAGATTCAATTACCGATTGGATATGCTGATGGATAGGGCCATCGGGGTAAATATCGCGGATCATCTGTGGTATAGTCATAAAGCCGTGTGCGACATCTTCGATACCGCCGCCAAGGGTGAAGCTGCGATTATCGGCGATAGCGTCCGCTATTTCCG
>Ga0073914_10000225_pt1 | contig 11607 bp, 14 predicted proteins | sample GWRWT4_30Apr14_FD_71481 | JGI IMG/M metagenome (GOLD analysis project Ga0073914, IMG submission 71481) | Sand microcosm microbial communities from a hyporheic zone in Columbia River, Washington, USA - GW-RW T4_30-Apr-14 | ecosystem: Engineered > Artificial ecosystem > Sand microcosm >... | reverse complement strand
GACCCACAAAGCTGGCCAAACGATTGTTCAGCCCTTCGGCGCCCGCACGCTGCTCCAGCCGGTCTTTAGGATTGGGCCGGAATTTCATCCATGCAGAAACGGCGGCTACCGAAGCAATGGCAAAGCACAGCACTTGCGCTACCGGTGAAAGGCCAAGTATCCACGTCAGCAAAGCCACCAGAAAGGCGCCGGCACAGATGCAAAAAAAGAACAGCGTGCCGGTCAGCATTTCAATGATCAGAAAGACAAAACCGGCGCAAAGCCACCAGATGGCGGGATGCAGAGCGAAGTAATCCATCATCAACCCTTTTTGTGCTGAAGCTCTTTGACGATTTCACCAATGCCGGCAATCGAACCAATCACCTGCGACGACTCCAGAGGCATCATGATGATCTTGCTGTTGCTGCTGGCAGCGAGTGTGCCCAGTGCCTCAATGTATTTCTGTGCCACAAAATAATTCACGGCCTGGATATCACCCTTGGAAATGGCCTCCGACACCATCAGGGTGGCTTTTGCTTCTGCTTCGGCCTGACGTTCGCGCGCTTCTGCCTGCAGGAAAGCCGCCTGACGCTCACCCTCGGCCTCCAGAATCTGCGAAAGCTTCTGGCCTTCTGCCGCCAGAATGGCAGCCTGACGCGTACCTTCGGCTTCAAGAATCTGCGCACGCTTGAGGCGCTCGGCCTTCATCTGGCCACCCATCGCTGCCACCAGATCTGCCGGTGGCGTGATGTCCTTGATCTCAATACGCGTGATCTTGATGCCCCAGGGGTTTGTCGCCTGATCCACAATGGTGAGCAATTGCGAGTTGATGTGATCACGCTGCGACAGCATCTGGTCCAGATCCATGGAACCGATCACAGTACGGATATTGGTCATGGTGAGATTACGGATGGCGTAATCAAGATTGCTGACTTCGTACGATGCCTGAGAAGCACTGAAGACCTGATAAAAACAAACGGCATCAATGGTAACCATGGCATTGTCACGCGAGATTACCTGCTGGGGCGGAATATCCAGCACCTGCTCCATCACATTGACTTTGTTACCCACCTTGTCAAAAAAAGGCACGATGAACTCAAGGCCCGGCGACATGGTGCGGGTGTAGCGACCGAATCGCTCCAACGTCCATTCATAACCCTGTGGCACCTGCTTGACGGCCATGGTCACGAGGACGACAGCGAAAAAAAGAATAACGATTGCTAGGGTTTCCATAACTACTCCTGTGGATTTCTCATTTTAAATTCAGTTCAACGGGGCAACGCGCAGTATCTCTTCTATCGTGGTCATCCCCTGGGCAACTTTTTGTGCGCCGGAAAGGCGCAATGGCAACAATCCCTCCTTGTAAGCCTGCTTGCGCACATCCCCCAGAGAGGCACCATCACTGATGATTCTCTTGAGCTCGTGTGACAAGAGCATGATCTCATATATTCCCATGCGTCCGAGATAACCGGTATCACGGCACTCGAGACAGCCTTTTGGAGAAAATATCTTTTTCGGCAGAGGTGCTTTCCACGGTGCCGTCAGATCCGTCCAGACCTTGGCATCGCACTCCGCTTCCACCTTGCAGTGCGGGCACAGCGTACGCACAAGACGCTGCGCCATCACGCCCAGCACTGTTGCCGAAATCAGGAAGGGCTGCACACCCAGATCAACCAGACGGTTGATCGATGAGGGCGCATCATTGGTGTGCAAGGTAGACAACACCAAATGACCGGTCAGCGCTGCCTGAATGGCCATGTCGGCGGTTTCAGGATCACGCACTTCACCCACCATGATGATGTCGGGATCCTGGCGCATCAGGGAACGGATGCCTTCGGCGAAATCCAGCTCGATATTGTGCTGCACCTGCATCTGGTTGAAGCTGCCCTCGATCATTTCAATCGGGTCTTCAATCGTGCACACATTCACTTCATCAGTGGCCAGCTGCTTGAGTGTGGAATAAAGCGTGGTGGTTTTTCCGGAACCAGTGGGGCCGGTGACGAGAATGATCCCGTTGGGCTCCTTCACCATTTTCTGCCATTTTGCATAATCCTCGCCGATCAGACCAAGCTCCTTGAAGCCACGTACCAGCACATCGGGATCGAAAATTCGCATCACCATTTTTTCGCCGAAAGCGGTCGGCAAAGTGGAGAGGCGTAATTCTGTTTCCTGGCCTTTCGGGTTACGCGTTTTCAAGCGCCCGTCTTGCGGCTTGCGTTTCTCGGCCACATTCATGCGGCCGAGAATCTTGATGCGGGCCACCACGGCATTCATGATCAGCTGAGGGAACTCGTAAATATTGTGCAGTACACCATCAATACGGAAACGCACGCGACCAATGTCACGGCGCGGCTCCAGATGAATGTCGCTGGCACGCTGGTCAAAAGCGTACTGCAGCAACCAGTCCACGATATTGACGACATGCTGGTCATTGGCATCCGGTGCCGCCGAGTTGTTGCCCAGCTCCAGCAACTGCTCGAAATTACTGACGTACTGGTTTGATACGCCATCGCTGGTATTGGCACCCTCAATGGCACGAGCCAATCGGTAGAATTCGATGGTATAGCGGTGAATGTCGGCGGGATTGGCCACCACGCGCTTGATGCTTTTCCCGCGCAGGGTCTGCTTGAGATCGGCTTCCCATTCGTTATGAAAGGGCTGGGCCGAGGCCACCGTGACTTCATCCTGGGTTACTGCCACCGCAAGAATGCCGTGACGATCGGCATACTTGTACGACATGGCCTGGGTGACTTCGCCCGCGCGAATCTTGATGGGGTCAATGTGAAAGACAGGCTGTCCTGCCCTGCCGGCCAGCCAGGCCGTGAGCACGTCCAGTTTCAGAGGGCCCTTGCCAGCCTCATCGGCAAAATCAAAGCTGGCAATGATCTGCAGGGGGTGCCAGTTGAGCTGCTCGCGCGAACGCGGGCTGGTTGAGACCAGATTGGCATCCCGCTGGCTGATGCGGCCGTCCTTGAGCAACTCGTCGAGGCACCAGCGCAGGTCGACGCGGAAAGAAAACGGGGTGGGAGTCTTGGCCACGGACTTGTTCATCTTTTTCTTCTCGCCCTCAAAGTCGTTCGACTATACCGCTTGTAATTCTGCCCGGCAGCCCTATCTTGTGAACGTCATTCACAAAGCAGGACGCCACCATGTCACGCCTTCGCCTTCTCGCCACCTCCTTGCTGGCCCTCCTCACCCTTGCCCTCACCGGCTGCGGCTACAACGCCATGCAAGGCCAGGACGAGGCCGTCACCTCAGCCTGGTCCGAAGTCCTGAACCAGTACCAGCGCCGCGCCGATCTGGTCCCCAATCTGGTGAATGTGGTAAAGGGCTATGCCAGCCATGAAAAAGACGTGCTGATTGCCGTGACCTCGGCACGTGCCAGCGTGGGTGGCATCAAGGCCGATGCCTCCCTGGTCAACGATGAGGCCGCTTTCAAGAAATTCCAGCAGGCACAAGGTGAAATGAGCTCGGCCCTTTCGCGCCTGCTGCTGGTGTCGGAAAACTACCCGCAACTCAAGGCTGACCAGAATTTCCGTGACCTCCAGGCACAACTTGAAGGCACCGAAAACCGCATTACGGTGGCACGCAACCGCTATATCCAGTCGGTGCAGCTCTATAACACCACCGTGCGATCCTTCCCCTCCAACCTGACCGCCATGGCGTTCGGCCTGAAAACCAAGCCGAACTTTGCCGTGGACAATGAAAAAGCCATCAGCGCTCCTCCGGTGGTGGATTTCTCTGCTCCCGTACCTGCCGCCCCGGCAACTGCCCAGTAACCTGCCTTGCTGGTGCGGGCCTGCCCCGCACCAGCACAGGACCTCTTGATGCGCCTGCTTTCTGCCCTGACTCTGTTCCCCCTGCTCTGGCTGGCCGGCATCGGCCTGGCGGCTGAAGGAGACATGCTGCCAGTCCCTGCCCTTGCAGCGCCCCTCACTGACCAGGCAGCCCTGCTCAGTGCAGCAGATGCGGCCGCACTCAACCAGAAACTGGCGGCCTTCGCGCAGGCAAAAGGCAGCCAGATTGCCGTCCTGATCGTGCCCACCACCGCTCCCGAAGACATTTTTTCCTACAGTTTTCGTGTTGCTGACCAGTGGAAGCTCGGAAGAAAAGGGGTGGACGATGGTGTGCTGCTGGTCATCGCCGTGCAGGATCGCAAAAACAACCTGCAGGTCGGTTACGGCCTTGAAGGTGCCATCCCCGATGCCCGTGCAAAACAGGTACTGGATGACATCATCCGCCCCTATTTCCGCAACGGTGATTTTGCCGGCGGCATCAATGCCGGGACTGACGCCCTGATCAAGCTGATCAATGGCGAAAATCTGCCCACGCCAGTACAGAGTAGCGGCAGCAAAAAGCCCAACAGCAATGTCCTGATCCTGGCGATCATTGCAGGAGCCGTGGCCGGCTTTATCGCCAGATCAGTCATGGGCAATGTGGTCGGCGTCCTCACTGGCGGAGGCGTCGCCCTGGCCATTGCCCTGCTGCTGGGTGCCGCATTCGGTGTTGCCATTTTTGCTGCCGTCTTTGCGGCCATTGCTGCCGCTTCCAACGGCCGCGGCTTCAGTGGTGCAGGGGGCTTTGGCAGTGGGGGCTTCGGTGGAGGAGGAGGCTTCGGCGGGGGCGGATTTTCCGGTGGAGGCGGCGGCTTTGGCGGCGGTGGTGCCTCCGGCAGCTGGTAACCGGTCAGCGCCGGCAACGATGTGAATGCGCATCATGAATAAAAAGAAGTCGCCACGAATCATTCCCCTCGGTGCCGGCATGCCGGCACGCGGCAATGCATTCAGCCAGACCCTGGGTATTTTCCTGCTCTGGCTGATCGGCTGGCGCGTCCGTGGACAGCTGCCGGACACGCGCAAGGCCGTCATCATCATGGCGCCGCACACCTCCAATTACGACGCCGTCGTGGTGGTCAGTGCCATTCTCGCCCTGCGCATGAAAATTGCCTTTTTTGTAAAGCACAGTGCTTTTCGCTGGCCGTTTGGCGGGCTCATGCGCTGGTTCGGCGCACTGTCTGTGCGACGTGAGGACTCGCAGGATCTGGTAGGGCTTTCCGTACAGAAGTTTGTCGAGAAAGAGGCACTGCTGCTGGCCGCTGCACCCGAGGGCACCCGCCATTCCGCAGCCATCTGGAAAACCGGTTTTTACTGGATCGCACAGCGGGCACAAGTGCCGATCGTGGCTGTCGGGTTTGATTATGAAAAAAGAGAAGTCGTGATCCTGCTCACCCTTATACCGGGTGGTGACATCGACACCGACATGGCCACCCTCATTGGCAGCTATCACGGGATGCATGCACGCCGGCCGGAACGACTTTCTGCTCCCCTCAAGGCCCTGCAAGCCCCGCAGGCAGGTTCAGAATAGGCGCAAGGCCCGACAGGCCGACTCGGCAAAAAATTCCCGCAACTCCAGCAAGCCCGTGCTCCGGCGTCCGGCCAGCCAGTGCCGGGCATAGTCATGTACCGGCCCCACCACCAGCGCCAGATAGGCATCCTGTGGCCAGCGCAGGCGCTGACCTGCCGGCATGCGTGCCAGAAACCACTCGGCAAACTGTTTCTGCGACTGGCTTGTTTCGGCGGCCTGCAAGGACTCGCTCTGCGCCGTTTCCAGTACCCCACGGTGATTGAAGAGATAGCGCGCCCACTCGGGCTGCTGGCAAATCCAGTCCACATTGGCATGGACAAGCGCACGGATACCTTCCTCCAGAGACTCCGCCTTCGCCAGGTACTCCTGCTGCAAGCGCCTGAAGTCACGCAATCCCTCCAGGTAAACCTCGGCCGCAATGCGCTCCTTGTTGGCGAAGTGGTGATAAAGGCTGCCGGTGCTGGCGCCGGATGCCTCACGAATCCTCTCTATGGTCGTGGCCTCCACCCCGTGCTCGGCAAAACACTGCAAGGCCGCCTGAACGATCGCCTCACGACGGCCCTGCCCATTTGCTGTGACCTCTGCCTTCCCGACCATACCCACTCTCTCTTGCTCTTGACCGTGCCAGACCAAATAGAACACTATTCTAGAATTTTATTCTAGTCAGCCCTGGACCCTGCCGCCGGAGATAGCCATGATGAATGCCCTCGCCCTGTTCAATCGCATGAAGTCCTGGCCTGCCGGTACCTGGATGTTCAGCCGCGGGGTCTGTTCGGCAGCGCCTTATTTCAAAGGCATCAGCCCCCATGTCACCGAGCTGCGGCCGGCCCTCGTCACGGTGAGCATGCGCAAGCACCGGGCCGTGGAAAACCATCTCAAAACCGTGCATGCGATTGCCATGTGCAATATGGCGGAACTGGCCGGTGGCCTGCTGACGGATGTGTCCATTCCCAAAGGCGCACGCTGGATTCCCGCCGGCATGACCGTGCAATACCTGGCCAAGGCCAAACCGATCTGGTGGCAACGGCCGATGGCAGCAGCGTCGACTGGAGTCGTGAAGGCAATACTGTGGTCACCGTCATGGTCCGCGACACGAATCAAACCGATGTGTTCCGTGCCGACATCACGATGAATGTGAAACATGCCAAATAGGCGGAACGTTTTTACGGAAAACCGAGCTGCCGGATCACCCGGCAATGAGACAACAGGATCCTGAAAACCGATAAAACGGCATATCATCAGCCATAAAAAAGGCGGGAAATTCCCATCTTTTTTATGGCTCAAACAAACATCATTTCAGCTTTTCGTAATGTACTTCCGCCGCCAGTTTTGTCAGCTTCGCCACCGCCTCATCCGTATTGCTTTCCTTGCGGTTATCGATCCAGCTGATCACCAGCATGTGTCGGTCACTCATCACGGAAGCCAGCTCCCAGCTATTGCCGTCTGTGCTGCTGACCATGGCCTTCACACCATCAGGCAGTGACACCTGCCGCGGAATGCGCGTCCGCTCCTCCGGCTTCATCACATCCACCTGGGGATCACCCGCCGTCGCGTTGGCCCCGGTGATCTGGGCTTCCAGCACCACGATCTTGGCTTCCATGGTCTTGCGCAGGCCATCGAGGATGCTCTGGCCGTCTTTCTGACCCAGCCGCTCAAGATCGGATTCTTCGTATTTCAGCGCCGTCAGTTCAAAACGGATTTCCACAGGATCGGCAATCCCGTAAGTCACCGAGACCATGCCACTCTTGCACTTGCGATCGCTTTCCTTCTGACCGTCGATCTCCGGCCGGGACGGCAAGGCATCCATCAGCTTCTGCAATTGCGGATGGCAATCCACCGGCGCCGACTCCACCACTGCAGGCCTTGCCTCTGCTGCAGTAGCCGCATCAGTCTCTACCGGTTCTTTCTTGCTGCAGGCGACAAGCCCCAGCAACAGCACCACCAAAGCACTCGCACGCATCATCGAGCCCGTTTCCCTGTTCATCATGCTGCCTCCTTGTCGACAATCCGCTACCTGGAAAATCCGAATGTGAAATCGCGGATACGCTAGCACAAGCCTGCAGCGGCTACTGTGTACTGCGCGTGAAGCGTGATCCAAAGCACAAACGAACAGCGGGCATTACGCCGGCAACATCATGATCATGCGGCGCCAGGGAGATCGAAGATCAGGCAGGTCGTCGTGGCGTGTGCATAAAGGGAGCCATCGGGCCCGAAAAGGCGCCCCTCGGCGGTAGCCACCTGCCGGCCGGCATGAATGATTTTTCCTTCGGCACGCACCAGTGGCACTTTTTCCGTGAGCGCCCGCACCATGTTTATTTTCAGCTCCAGCGTGGTGTAGGTTTTCCCGGCAGGCAAGGTGCTGTGTACCGCACAGGCCACGGCAGAGTCCAGCAACGTGGCATACCATCCGCCATGCACCGTGCCCAGCGGATTGTAATAATCAAATGCCGGTCGACCCTGAAACACCACGCGGCCCGATGCCACTTCCGCCAGATTGAAGCCCAGCGTGCGGGTAATCGGCGGCGCAGGCAGCTCACCGCTGATCATCGCCTGGAATATTTCCAGCCCGGTACGCCCCTTCACCTGATCCGGCCTGGCCAGCCCGAACTCCCGGGTATTCGCCTTCATCTCCTGCTCGCGCAGCAACCATTGCTCCAGTACCTCGGCACTCATCTTTCATTTCCCGTTAACGTAAAAGGGTTTTCAGCACTTCGGTGGTGATGCGCCGGGACAGAGCACATTCTTTTTCACGCAGAAAGGCAATCAGGCGCTCGGCATAGTCCGGTGGCACGGCATTGATCACGGCAGGACGATTCCCCAGATGCCAGCGCCACTCCCGCAGACGTGGAAAACCGTCAAACCCGAAGTCGTGAATGGCTTCAAAGACATCGAAATAGCGGAAGACCGGTGCATAAAAACAATCCACCAGACTGAATTTTTCTCCGGCAAAAAAGGGACCCGCTCCCAGTTCTTTTTCAAGCTGTGCGAATTTGGCAATGAGGGCATTGCGCTTTTCCTCCATGACCTCTTCTTCCGGCGCCGTGTAAAATCCCCAGATCAGTGTGAGCAGGACAGACCCAAACTCCATCCAGCTGCGATGACGTGCCCGCAGCAAGGGATGCTCAGGATGCAATCGGGGTGCAAGCGTCTCGTCCAGGTATTCGCAGATCACCGACTATTCAAAAACCGGCACACCATCTACCAGCAGCACCGGCACCTTGCCCAGCGGCGAGATCTCCCGGAACCAGTCCGGCTTGTTGGCCAGATCAATGTATTCGCGCTCGAAATCCACCCGCTTTTCGTTAAGGGCAATCGCTGCCCTCTGCACATAAGGGCAGAGCGGGTGGCTGATCAGTTTCAGGCTGGGCATGACGGGCACTCCGTTTGAGCAGGGTTTATTTCAGCAGGCCTTCTTCACGTAACGCCTGCTGAACCTGGGGGCGCGCCGCTACACGGGCCATATAGGCCTGCAAGCCCGGATAAGCATTGAGACTGAGACCGAGAAAATTGGTCCAGTTGATGATGGTGAAGGCATAGGCATCTGCCACGGTGAAATGTTCACCCGTGAGATAGGCATTTTTCCCGAACAGGGCATCCAGCTCGGCAAAACGCTTGGCAAGATTGTCACGTGCCGTTTGCCGAGTAACGTCAGGTGTTTCCTTTTTCCACAAAGGCGCGAATGTCTTGTGCAGTTCCGTGCTGACAAAGGTCAGCCACTCGATCACGGCCAGACGCTCCTTGCTGCCGTAGGCCGGCAACAGGACATGAGAGGCATCCTGATCACCGATGTATTGCAGCAGTGCCACTGCTTCGGTGTGGCGCGAACCGTCATCAAACTCCAGCAGCGGCACATAACCGCGAGGGCTGATGCCATAGTAATCCGCACCACCTTCCACCAGCGTGTGCGTGGTCAGGTCGACCTTGACCAGGGTCAGGTCCACCCCGGCTTCACGGGCAGCAATGTGAGGAGCCAATGAACAGGCACCGGACGAGTAATAGAGTTTCATGGCATTTCTCCTTGGGGATGGGAAGCACGCTCAGGTGCAGCAAAAAGCGTAGTCGAGCATTGACAGTGAGGGCAGTGTAGACTTCCATTTTTGCAATGAAAATCAGCATGAGTGCATACCTTGATTGCACAGACGCAATACCGACTCAGCCCCTCCGATCTTGATCTGGTACTGGCTATGGTGCGTGGCGGCACCCTGGCCGAGGCCGCGCGACGCATGGAAGTCGATGCCTCTACCGTCTTTCGTGCCCTCCAGAAGCTGGAAAAGAAACTGGGGCAGACACTCTTCCAGCGCAGCCGCTCAGGCTATCTGCCCGGTGAGCAGGCGCTTACTCTGGCCCAGCATGCAGAGCGCATGGAGGTGGAGCTGGAGCTGGCCCGTACCGCCGTGGCGGGCAACGAGAGTGAGGTCAGCGGGCTATTGCGCATTACCACCACCGATACCTTGATGGTGGACCTGCTCCTGCCAGCACTGGCGCGTGTCAGCCAGCGTCACCCCGCACTCGATTTCGAGTTCACTGCCACCAACCAGCTGGCCAATCTCAGTCGTCGCGAAGCCGATCTGGCACTGCGCCCAAGTCGAAAACCGCCGGAGTATCTGGTGGGCAAAAAGCTGGGCAAAATGACTTATGCCGTTTATGCAGCGCCATCCTATCTGCAGAAAAAATCGGCCAGCCTGGAGATCAGCCAGCACCAGTGGATCGTGGCAGACGACTTCGTGCCCGAGCATCCCTCGGTGAAATGGCGCCAGCGCCATCTGCCCAAAGTGCGGCCACGCTTTCAGTGCAACACCATTCTCGGCGTGGCCGAGGCAGTGCGTGCAGGGCTTGGCGTCGCCATCATCCCCTGTTTCATGATCAAGCCTTTCGACGGCATGGTGGCACTGACGGATTCGCTGCCTGAATGTGAAACCGACTTGTGGTTGCTCACGCATCCGGAGTCGCGGCATCTGCGCCGTGTCGGCCTGATGTTTTCCGAGCTGGGGCAGGAGCTGGCTTTACCTTGAACGAACGCCAGCTAAAGAAGCTTCTGTCACCGGGCAAAGAACTGAAGTAGAAAATGGCATTCCCCTGGCACCCCGCAGGGGTCACATTTTCTTTGCTTACTTTCTTTTACTCGGCCTGCGGCCTCGCCCTTCGGGCCGCCCAACAAAATGGGCGTTCACCTCGCGATGCGAGGATGTGGCTCCGCACAAGAAAGTGAGGCCCGCGCCAGAGCGCACCGCCCTGAAAAGAAACAACAGAAGCAACCCGGTCGGGAGCACCTTACCGTAAAGCGAGATAACACCTGAATCCCCGCACTCCCGGGCAAGCGGCAGGCAAAAGTCCAGGCCGCGCACACCCAAACCGTTAAATGGATGAGAAAAAAAGCCTGGAACAGGTCCGGGCTTTTTTCTGAGTTATTCTCCGTCTGGGTCTGATCCCGACGGCTTCATGCCGTCGGCAACTGCCCGCAGGATACAGCACGGCCCGGGCAGTGCCGCAATCCAGGGTGAGCCCACTCCTGCCGCAGGACATCTCTGGACAATCATCGGTTAAATCCGGCCACGGCTTTTGCGCCTGTCCACGGGACCCGACAGCACATGCCACAGGGCTTGCCGCGCAAACACGCCTGTGATCCCAAACAATAAAGTCTGTCGGAGCTTAACCTCCGAATTTCATCCGTAAGAGCATGCATCCCAATAGAAGATGGCAGTGCCATGAATTTTGAGGTCCGCCATCCCATCTGAACTGGATGCCTAAGCAAAACTTGCCGCCGCTATTGAAAGGCGGGAGTTATAGGTTATGGTTTCGTCAATATTTCACAACCTATAGCTCCCATAATGACCTCCAAGCGGTTGCCGTTTAAGTATGTCGTCATGATGCAGCGTCAGCTTGATAAACGACTGGCCACCTTCCGGTTGTCCCCTGTTTCAGCCCGTCCACAACGAGGCTGGGTTCATATGAAAAGCGTTTCGGCACCTGGCGAAAAGCATTAGAGACATTTGTTCTCTGGGTTAATGAAGGAGAACTTCTCGAGGAAAAAGAAAAGCCACTATCCCAAGGCAAGAAAACCCCTAGAAATATAAACTGGCGCCTTCGCGCAATGGTTCTAATGAAAGATGGAGCCCGTAGACAACGGGCTCCGACCGACCCGGAGAGAGCCCGACTAACAAGTTGGTTGCCACCACTTGTTCTGACTGATCCTCAGGGCAAGGGCATCACCGCTGAACGAAAGAGGCCTCCGGGTGCGGTTTATACCGTGGTCCGAGTGTGGCA
>Ga0073914_10000223_pt1 | contig 11634 bp, 10 predicted proteins | sample GWRWT4_30Apr14_FD_71481 | JGI IMG/M metagenome (GOLD analysis project Ga0073914, IMG submission 71481) | Sand microcosm microbial communities from a hyporheic zone in Columbia River, Washington, USA - GW-RW T4_30-Apr-14 | ecosystem: Engineered > Artificial ecosystem > Sand microcosm >... | reverse complement strand
CCATGGTGGCGAGAAAGATGATGCCGAGGTGGATCGGATGTACGCCATAGCCCACGGCCATGGGCAGGATCAGCGGCACCATGATCACCAGCGCCGAAAAAATATCCAGCATCATGCCCAGCAACAGCAGGAAGAGGGTGAGGAGGAAAAGGAAAACGTATTTGTCGTGAATGTGCGCGCGCACGAGATCAAACAGGCGCGTCGGTATTTCTGCATCGATCAGCCAGTTGGTGAAGGACATGGCAACACCGACAATCAGCAGCACGCTGCCCACCATCATCATGGCTTCACGCATGATGCGCGGCAGCTGCTTCACCGTGATCTCGCGATAGAGAAACATCTGCGTCACCAGCACATAGAGCGCGGTCACGGCGGCGGCCTCCGATACGGCAAAGAAGCCACCGTAAATGCCGGCAAAGACAAACACCGGCAAGGGCAACTCCCACTTGGCCTCCAGCGCGGCAGCACGCAGCTCGCCCCAAGAGAATGCCTGCAGGGGAATATGGTTCTGCTTCGTCACGCGCAAGCCGAACAACGAGAGCGCCACCACCATGAGCAGACAGGGCAAGAGACCCGCCACAAAGACATCCTGAATGGTGACACCGGCACCGGAGGGCAATTGCTGGGCAATCACCGCGAACAGGATCAGGGGCAGCGAAGGTGGTAGCAGCAGGCCGAGTGCACCGGATGTCGTGACCAGACCCAGTGAAAAGCGGTCGGGATAACCGGCCTTGGTCAGCGCCGGATAGAGCATGGCGCCCAGCGCCACAATCGTGACACCGCTGGCACCGGTAAACGCGGTGAGAAAAGCACAGGTGAGGAAAGCCACTACCGGCAGGCCGCCCGGCATCCAGCCAAGCGCCGCGCGCGCAAGGCGCACCAGACGATCCGAGGTACGTGACTCGCCCAGCAGATAACCCGCAAACGTGAACAGCGGCAGCGCCAGCAAAAGCGGGGTATCGACCAGACGATAAAGCTCGACACCGATCACGGTCAGCGGCGTTTCACCGCTGTAAAAACCCAGCATGGCGGCGGCGGCAATGACGGCAAAAATCGGCGAGCCCATGATGGCCGCCAGCAGGATGACGGCGATGCAGAGAACAATCATTTGCCGGTTTCTCCGCCGTCGGCGAGTGACACGCCGTGCGCTGTCGCGGGCAGAGGCAGGGCTCGCCAGGGGATCAGTACCGCCAGCAACAGATAGCGCACAGCAATCACGGTAAACGCAAAGGGCATGATGCTTTCGCATACCCAGGTGGGAACTTGCGCAAACGCCATGCTGGGGGATTCGTATTCCACCCGCACGAAATCAAAAGAATAATACGCCAGCGCAGCAGCCACCCCCGCCGTAAACAGCGCATTGAAAACAGCGGTGACACGGGCGGCACGCGGCGGCAGAAAGCGGCCAATGATGTCGATATTGATATGGCGGTGTTCGCGGCTGGCCGCCATGGCACCGGCCAGTCCTATCCACAGCACCAGCACGCGCAGAAAGCTTTCAGCCCAGAGAAAGCCGCCGTCAAAACCGTTGCGCAGGACGATTTGCGTCACCGCGACCGCAATCATCGACAGCAGCAGGAGCACCAGCACGCCATCTTCCAGCCAGTGCAAGGCCCGCACACTGCGGGCAAGCCACAACTTCATTTATTTTTTTCCACTGCGAGCGGCCTGCAGGGCCGTGTTCATCTGTGCGGCGGCCGGCTGGCTGACAATGCCGTCCTTGACCATGGCCGCACTGGCCAGCTCTGCGTACTTTTCCCACTCGGCCATTTCCGTCGCGTTCGGCTTCACCAGCTTGATGCCCTGCTTCAGCAAGGCGTTGTAGGCAGCCATGTTGTCCTTGCGGTTCTGGGCATTGATATCGACAAACACACGGCCCATGACATCGCGCACCACGGCCTGGTCAGCCGGCGAAAGTTTGGCGAAGGATTTCTTTTCAATGGCGAGCGTGCCGACAAAATAACCCAGCGGCACTTCGGTGATGTATTTCACCTGGGTATGCCATTGCAGGGCCACAGTGGCAATCGGCGAAGACGCCACGGTATCGATGATGCCGGTCTGCAGGCTGGGCAGCACGTCGGCCAGCGACAAGGGCACCGGCGTCACCTGAAACACTTTCATGGCTTCTTCAGACTGGTGATCGTTGTCCGGTATCCACACGCGCTGCTTGCGCAGGGCACTGATGGAGGGAATCGGCGCATTCTTGGACATGGCGTAGGCAAAGCCGCCTTCGGCAAAACCGAAATTCACGAAACCGCCGTCTTCCAGCTGCTTCGACAGGCCGGCATCCATCTTGCTGCGCACATAATCCACTTCGTCGAAGCTGCGGAATTTCAGCGGCAGTGAGTACACCTGAATGTCGCGAGCGGCATCCGCCAGGCTGCCACCGGTGATGGCTCCGCCCTGCAGCTGGCCGATCTTGATCTTGTTGAGCACGGCCTTGTCATTGCCCATGGTGCCGCCGGTATAGAACTTGAACTCCACGCGCCCCTCGGTGCGCGTCTTGATATCGGCCGCACCGGCACGCATCTTGGTCATCCAGCCGGAACCATCCGGTGACAGCGTGGCGATCTTGAGGGTTTGTGCATTGGCCGCAGAGGCCAGCAGGCCAAGCGTGAGGGCCTGGGCCAGAACGGCCAGCAGATTCCGCTTCATGGAAGACTCCGTGTTAACAATCCTGTGGGTTCAAAACAGATGCCAATAAAAAGCAGCATCAAAACAATCCATGCCGACCTTGCTGCGCCGGCGCATCAAAAAAACTCGTCGGCCGACTTCAGCAAAGCCGCTGCTTCCTGCCGGGCCAGGGTGTTGCTGAGCGTCCACCCGGGCCAGTGCGGATCGGCTGCCAGCACTTCATTGAGCAGGCGGTCGTGCAGCTCGCGATCATACACGCCGCGTGCATAGTTTTTGGCGTAATAGACGCGGGCCATGAGGTTATGCCCGCCGGACAGGGCAATGGCTTTTTCAAAATGTGCCCGGCCCACGTCCGGCCGGCCGCCCAGCGCAGGCGGAATGGCAGTGGCCATCACGCCCAGGTAAAGATAGGCCGCCCCGCCCTGGTATTTTTCGTCCAGCTCCACCACCCGCTGCATCATCGCTTCCACCCGCGGCAGGTCGGCCACAGCATTGAAATCATCGCTGTGCGCCTGAACCCAGCCCGCCCAGGCCGAACCGGCCGTGTACAGCAGGGGCACCTCTTCCGCCTTCAGGACAGCAAGCTTTTGCCGGAGTTCGTCCACCGGCATCTCGCGCAACTTGCAGAGCGCGTCCTGCTCCATGCAGAGGGCCTCAAGGCCATAGGCCAGCGCCTTGTCCGTGAGAGCCGCCGCACGCTGCGGGTCTTTGACAAAGGCACCGGCATAAGCGCTGTTGAGCGCCGCCGCGGCTTGCCGGAAGGCCGGGCTGTCCGGCTGCTGGCGCACCAGCGCATCCAGCATCAGCAGGTAAGACGCCGAGCCTGCTTCAACAATGGCCGGATCATCGTTGTCCATCATCGCGGAGGTGAGGTTGCCGGCAAAACGCCGGCCGGTTTCCTCGAAAAGGCCACCACAGCCCTGCAGGCCGAATGCCAGCAGCAAGACGGGAAAGGTATGGGTGATGTGCCGGCGGGTAGTGCCCTGAAGACGAAACATGCGTGCATCCTGACCGGCAGGCAAAAGGCCCGGCCGGTATCTGTTTTTTTCGGGCAGGCACTTATAACAACCGGTGTGGATCAACTCAACCGGCGACCTCCGGAAAGGCGCGATTGACGGCAGCTTGCCCACGAAAACGTCTTGCCGGTGCGCGCCGGGCTGTCCGGGCGGCGCAAATGTGCACTGATCCATAAATGCGGGGCACGGCAGATGAAGAGCCGGGCCCGACTCGCTATGATGATCCGCAAACCCTGCATACCGGACGCTGCTGACAACCATGTTCCTGACGCCAAGTGATCATCGCTTCAACTGGAAACAACCTCCCCGGCTGGTACTGGGCCTGGCCCTCGTGCTCACGGCCATCTTCCTGTTCTGGTACCCGGCCGACCACCAACGCCAGCTGGCGTTGCGGGCGCAATACAGCCAGGAGCTGCTCGCCACCGAGTGGCCCCTGTATGAAACCCACATGCTCAAGACCGGTCAGCGCCATACCCTCGGCCAGTTGAAAGCGGCCAAGGCCGCCGGCGAGACCGACATCCTGGCCGACCACATGGGGGCGGACGAGAAATTTGCCGATGGGGTGCGCCTCAACGGCAAGGATTATCTGCAGAACGATGTGCTCGATCGCTGGGCACCGGCACGCGACCGCTTCGATGCCGAACACAAAAAACTGGCCGCCGAAGTGCTGGGCGTGGACCCGGAGCATTTCCGTCCGATCACCTTTCTCACGTTCAATCTGGTGCCTGCCAATGTTGTGCAGTTTGCGGGTGCCCTGCTGCTGTTACTGACCGCCGGCATGGCAGTGGAAATTGCCCTTGGCAGCGGAGCCCTGCTCGCCGGCTTTCTGGGCAGCGGCATTGCGGGTGCGCTGGCCTACCTGATGGCCAATGGCGGCGGTGTATTGCCGTTGACCGATGCCGGTGCCGGTGCCGCAGGCGTGGTCGGCCTCTTCCTCATGCATTTTCGCTCACAGCCGCTACGGTACTTTGGCAGCGTGCAGATCACTGCGCTGCTGATCCCCGTGCTCTGGCTGGCCTTTCTGCTGGCGCAGTATTTTTTGGCCGAGCCGCGCATTCCGGAAATCGCCGCACAGATCGCCGGTTTTGCGGCGGGCCCGCTGCTCTACCTGATGTACCAGCGCTGGTTTGCACACGAGACCGACCATCTGGTTGACGTACAGCCAGAAGAAACAGCAGCCGATCTTGATCTTCAGTACCGCGAACAATTGCAGCTGGCGCTGGATGCCGTGGGCCGCATGGAATTTGTGGAGGCGCAAAAACGCCTGCGTGAACTGGTCAAGGCCTACCCCCAGGACCTGCGTGTGCTGCTCCAGCTCTATCACATTGAAAAACTGGACCCGAACAGCACCGCCTATGATGCCGTCAGCCGCCGCCTTTTCCTGCTCAGCACCCACCGTGAAACCGGGGCCCATGTGGCACTCCCCGTTTATCGTGAATACGACAAGCTCTCACTGGAAAAGCGTGCGCTGGATACCGAGGTCAGCCTCAAGCTGGTCATGCGCTTTGCCCGTGCCGGTGACGTGAAAGATGCCGAGAAACTCATGAAGACCGTGCTGGCACGCAAAGCGGCTCACGCCTTGCTGCCAAAAGCCGCGCACTCGCTGGCCCAGGCTTTTGAGCTGCTGCACGACCCTTCCCGTGCTGAAACCTATCGGGACCTGGCCAATTCTGCTCGCGCATAAACACAGCAGGAATTGGCAAGACGCCACTAGCTCCCCTGAATGAAAAAGCCCGGACATAACGATCCGGGCTTTTTCATTCATGCGTGATGCCTGCCACTCACACAGGCTTTACCTGTGCCGTCAGGGTGCGCATGGCTCTCTGGATATCCGGATAGCTTTTGTGCGTCTTGAAGCGTCCGTCCAGAAACTGCACGAGTGCCAGACCTTTTTGCGGCAAGCCCAGTTTTTCCGCCAGCAGGCGCGCCGCGAGCAGATACGCATCCGGCAGGCGTACATAATGCGGCGAGTCCTTGTGCATGCCATTGAGCACATGCACGGCCAGCTTGTAATCGCCCATGCGCTCAAACGCTACCGCAAGGTCATAACAGACATCGGGATCATCCGGACGGTAACCGGCAATGCGCTGGGTATAGGCACGCAGCAGTGAAGCCACCTGAACATCACGACCGCCTTCCATCAGCGCCTTGAAATAAAGATTGGCATGCTGGCGCAAGGCCTGCTCATCGTTCATGGCCCAGATCATTTTGTGGTAGCGCTCATGAGCCGTGAGGTTGGCGCCTTTTTTGGTCGTCTCCCCCTTCAGAATCGACGTGGCCTTGCCGTAATTTCCTTCTTTCAGGAACATTTCCATGCTCACCATGACAGGGTCGCCACGCTTGAGGTTCTTGCGCGGTTTGCCGGCATCACCCAGTGGTGTAAAACCAAGCGACTCCTGAAACTGGAAAAGCACATAACCGCAAAGTGCAAACAGGACGATGGTGAAATAACTGTAGGCCGTCAGGGCCATGGCACGGCCCCAGGCCACCGGCAGAATGTCGGCAAAAATGCTGACAAAAGACTGCAGTGCAGCGAGCAGCAGGACGGCCAACAGCACCAGCGCCACATAGACCGGGCCGACGCCGCTCACCGCCGCTTTCAGGCCCTCCGCATTCATGGCGGCGTTAAAACTGCGATTGGTCCCGGCAGCCACCAGCATGGCCGGTACCACGGCCAGAAAAACCACGGCCAGTGCCGTGCCGTAAAAAGCTGATTTCAGGAATACATAGGCCGTTGCTGCACACAGGCCCACCAGCAAGACACCCACGCCAATGGCAAGTTCATTATTGTCAGCCTTGGCGAGGCGCTCAGGACCAATCGGCACCAGATCGCCCCCCGATACCTGCTCCAGTGCAGTCCATGCATATTTGATCACCACCAGTAAAACAGCAGCGCCTGTGGCATAGGCCACCAGTGCCGAATCCCCGAACAGGAGCGGCGCCAGAAAAGCCAGCACCAGCAGGATCATCCCGAGCGGAGAGAAGGGGTAACGCAAAAAATCCGTCAGACGCTGCCAGAACGGCGCCGCCGCATGAGCCGCTCCGAGTGGCCGCAGCTCACCATTGCACAGTGGACAGTAATGCACGGTGGACTCACCACCCGGCTGATCGGGTGAGCAAGTGGCGCAGAAATCAATCCGGCAAAGCTGGCAGTGCCAGTCAGCCAGGTCCAGAGCATGGTATTTGCAGTAAAGCGTCATGTTGTTTTTCTCGGTGTGGCCGAAACCGCTTGCGGGCCAGACAGGGAACGAAGCAAGCACCGGCAATCCTGCCGGCATCCGTCCTGTGCGGCAAACATAACGGTTTGCTGCGACAGCGCCAAGGTAAAGGCTTGTGGCAAACCGACGACTCCCTGAAACTGCGCGCTGATCTGCACGCCGCACCGGCCCCGATCCGCACACCAGAAAGCCGGTTGCGCCCTGATGATGCCAGGCCACTGGCCCCCTCTTTTTCCCCCGGAGTTTTCATGTCGCTGCTGTCCCGCCGCTTTTTGGCCCGACGTCCACGCCCGCAGGTGGTGATTGTCGGCGCCAATTTCGCCGGCCTCAGTGCAGCGCGCGCGCTGGATGCCGGGAAGTTCCAGGTCACCGTGGTGGATGCGGCACCGGCTGCACAATGGTTGCCGAATGTGCACGAGCTGCTTTCGCGCCGCAAAACACCCGAACAGCTGCTGCAGGACCGGCGCACCATCCTGGCGGTACAGGGACACGATTTCCTCTGTGCCAGTGCCCGCAGCATCGACCGCTCGCAACAGCGGCTTTGTCTGGACGATGGCAGCTGGCTGGATTACGACGCGCTGATTCTGGCCACCGGCAGCATGGCCAATGATCGCGGCATTCCCGGCGTCGCCACACATGCCCTCTTTCCGCGCTCAGTGGCCACCGCCACCCATATTGGCCATGCGCTGACACGCCTGGCCGCGCTGCCTGCCGGTCGTGACGTTGTGCTGGTGGGGGGCGGTATCGAGGGGCTGGAAATGCTGGGCGAAATACTGCGCCGGCACGGCCAGGACCAGCGCTTCACCCTGCATCTGGTGGAGATGTCAGCAAAACTTTTCCCGCGCTTTCCCGGCCTGCATGAGCGCCTGCTCGATGTCATGCAGGGACAAGTGCGCCTGCATCTCGGCCGTAGCGTGAAAAGCGTGCATGCCGACTGTGTGGAGCTGGATAACGGCGAAAGCCTTGAGAGTCGCCTGACGCTCTGGTGTGGTGGCCGTCGCGGCAGTGCGTTTACCGCCAGCGCCGGTCTGAGCCAGCCCGGCGCCGATGTGCCCGTGTACGACACCCTGCAATCACAGGCTGATGACCGTCTCTTTGTCGCGGGTGACGCCGCCCTCTTGCCGCAGCCGCTGGAGAAGCAGGCCTATTACGCCCAGGACATGGGCCGGCATGCGGCACTGAATGTGCAGCGCCTGCTGCAAGGCAAACCACTGCAAGCCTTCCGGCCCCTGCACAAACCGTCCCTGCTGTCGTTTGGTGATCGTGACGGCATCATGCTCTACGGCAACCAGGCGCTGGCCAGCCCGGCGCTGGTGGCCCTCAAGGAAGCCATTTACCAGTACGGTTTTCACCAATGGTCACCCCCCCGGTCGGGGCGTGATGTCTTCCGGCTGGCGCGGGATCTGCGTCATGGCATCCAGGAACTGAATACCTGGCGGCTGCTGGCAAAGTCCTCGGATACCCGGATGTTCCAGGCCCGCTAACGCGCGCGGATTTTTACGGCCACCGGGCAGTTCGGTTTGAAATTCGCGGCACATTCGGTGGGTTCCCCTGCGGGCGTGAGACACACGCGGATCTCGCTCAACAACGGCGGCCGGTCACGTCCCTCGCACCGCAACACCACACCACGCTCCGGAAAACCGGGATTCAGGCGCCGGAATTCACGCAGCACCAGAGCACGCTCGACAGTCGCATCACGTCCCTGCGCTTGTAACTGTGCCGGCCATTTCAGCTGCCTGAACTCATGGCTCAGCAAGGCAAAATAAGCCGCCGGTTCGAGGCCGCTGCAGCTGCCATGCTTTTTCCACTCGTGCTGGCGCAAACCGCCATCGGGAATAACGCCACGCAAATCGTTTTCCTGTGCCGTACTCAATTGCAAGCGCGGGCCGGCACAGTTAGCCGGTGCACGTCCGCCAGCGTTTTCCGGCCACAGTCCGTGCACGGTAAACGACAGGCGATCCCGGCACTGCAGACTGTCGCGCCATTTCGGATTCTGGTCGCAATAAGCAGGCGTCAGGCTCACCGCCAGCGTGTAGTAATCGAAAGTCCCGGCAAAAACAGCCGGTGCAGCGGCCAGACCCAGAAAAACCAGCAGCAGGCGCGAAAAACTCATGGGGCAAACTCCGGATACTTCACACCGGCCAGCATTTTCAGCATGCGCGGGTCCTGGCTCAGTTTGGTGGTGTCATAAGGCTGCTTCTGCAGCAGCACGCGCAAATTCTGCAAGGTATTTTTCGGCATGCTGACCACCACCAGATTGGCAATCCAGAGCGGAATATGGCCACCGGGATCGGCATTGCCGTCGAGGCGCACATCGGTTTCCTGCGCCGACACCGGTGTCACGATCCAGCCCGACTGCATGCGCGGGATACGCACCCGTTCGCGCATCAGCGGGTAGGCATCCGGCCTTGCACTGCCTGTCATGCTCAGTACCAGCGTCTTCGGATCCTGAGCCATCGTCATCCTGACCACGGCATCACGATCACTGACCGGCCAGATGCCCTTGATCACCATGTACAGCAGGTGGTTGTCGCTGCTGCGTGCATCCAGCACGCGTGCTTCCTTCATGTTGAAAAACCACTGCGGCATGGCCTCCACATCCATCAGGGCCGCCACCACTTCACGCATGCTCGCCTTGACGCGCAGCACCCCGCGAAAATCCTTGAGGTCCTGTCCCGGCACGGCCCGCGTATAAATCGTCAGCCCCGGCTCATGCGAGGCCACTTCCCAGTCGGCTGCCTGCACCGGCAAAGCGAAACACAGCAGACCAATCAGGAAGGCACGCATCATGAAGCCTCGTCATCCACAGGACCGATGCGCAGCGCAGCAGTGGCCAGATGAATTTCCCTCAGGAAAAGCAGCAGACCGACAATGAAAGCGCACATGCCGATAATGAAAAGCACCGGCACCACACCGCGCAAATGAATGTCCATCAGCGCTTCCACAAACAGCGTGACAATGATGAGCGAGACAAAGAGCGAGCAACTGGTGCAGAAACTGATGGACCAGCTGACCAGACGTGCGCGCCGCGACAGCAGGCGCATGTCGGCATGCAGGCGCAGCCGTTCTGCGGTGTGTGAAGACAGCTGATGGCGCTGCTCAAGCTGGCGGGCGCGATCAATGATGCGGGCCAGACGATTGGTGAGCACGCCCAGCATGGCGCCGACCCCCGTGAGCAGGAAAACAGGGGCTACGGAGAGCTGGATAAACGAAACGATATTGCCGACGGCATCGGGAGTGATGACTGGCGTCATGGCAGGAAGCGGCATGGAACAGGCCCGGTAAAAGGAGTTTGGCCCGAATATAGCAGGCCCGCCCCGCATTGTTATGTCTTGTTCTGTTGCCGTCCCCCGACTTTGTGGCGGGTGTCACGGCAGCCGTGCAAGGCGCGCTATAATTCGCCGCCTTCCGCCTTGCCAGCCTCTTCATGACCACGCCTACACCTGACAACCCTTTTGTCGACAACACCCCCTCCGGGAATACGGCCGACGACGAGTACGAGCGCCGCTTTACCGGCACAGCCCGTCTCTATGGCGAAGACAGCTTTGCGCTGTTCCGGCAGGCACACGTGCTGGTGGCCGGTGCCGGCGGTGTTGGTTCCTGGGCCATAGAAGCGCTGGCGCGCACCGGCATCGGCCATCTCACGCTGATCGACATGGATGTGCTGGTCGCCTCCAACGTCAACCGCCAGCTGCCCGCCCTGAGCGAAACCTTTGGCCGCGGCAAGATAGACGTGCTGGCCGAACGTGCGCGCAGCATCAATCCGCGCATCAGGCTCACCCTGGTGGATGACTTCCTGACCCGGGAAAACATTGCCGAGCTGCTGGCCGACACCCCGGATCTGGTGCTGGACTGCACCGATGATGTCGATGCCAAGATCTCGCTTATCGTGTGGTGCCGGCGCCGGCGCATTCCCATCGTCATTGCCGGAGCGGCCGGCGGCAAAACCGATCCCACGGAACTGCGTGTGGATGACCTCACCCGCACACATCGCGATCCCCTGCTCGCCAAAATCCGTCGCCAGCTACGCCGCGACTGCGGCTTTCCGAAGAATCCGGAAGAAAAATTCGGCATTCCCTGTGTCTATTCAAACCAGTCCGTGCACACACCGGAGGGTGACAGCTGCGACAGCGGCAACCTGAGCTGCACCGGCTACGGCTCCAGCATGGTCGTCACCGCCACCATGGGCATGCTGGCCACGGGAGAGGGTCTGCGCCACATGCTGCGCCGCATGAAGCTGCGCCATGCGCGTGCAGCGGCTGCCGGAAAATCCTGACGCCTCAGGAACCCGTCATGAACATCACTCCCCTGTCGCACCATCCGGAATACATTGCCACGCTGGCCGCACTGCACCTGCCGCAATGGCAGGTCTCGCACCGGGGCTGGACACAGCATGACTGGGAAAACGAATTCCGCCGCCATCTCACCGACCTGCCCTGCACGCTGCTGGCCCTGAACGCAGAGGGCGAACTGCTGGGCTCAGCCAGCCTTGTAGCCGATGACATGAACGGGACCGCACCTTATTCACCCTGGCTGGCCAATGTACTGGTGCTGCCGGCCGCACGCGGTGCAGGAGTGGGGGCGGCGCTGATCAGCGCCATTGAAAAGAGGAACGAAGTGCTGGGGCACCCTGCACTGCATCTTTTCACGGAAGATCAGCAGCGCTTTTACGAGCGCCGTGGCTGGCAGCACATCGAGCAAAGGCATCACGAAGGCAAGCCTGTCAGCATCATGCGGAAAAGCTGCCGGCAAAAGCAGTCCTCCTG
>Ga0073914_10000222_pt1 | contig 11648 bp, 9 predicted proteins | sample GWRWT4_30Apr14_FD_71481 | JGI IMG/M metagenome (GOLD analysis project Ga0073914, IMG submission 71481) | Sand microcosm microbial communities from a hyporheic zone in Columbia River, Washington, USA - GW-RW T4_30-Apr-14 | ecosystem: Engineered > Artificial ecosystem > Sand microcosm >... | reverse complement strand
AGATCGGCAAAGCTGTCCTTCATATGCGGCGGCAAATCGGCGCGCACGTCGATCTGTTCGCCCTTGGGGTGGTCAATGCGGATGCGCCGCGCGTGCAGGTGCATTTTGCGGCTAATCGTGCCGGTCAGGAACGCTTCTTTACCGCCATATTTGCCATCTCCTACAATTGGATGCCCGATGGCGGCCATATGCACACGCAACTGATGAGTCCGGCCCGTATAGGGTTGCAGTTCCACCCACGCGCAAGCATTCCCGGCGCGTTCGACAATGCGATAGCGGGTGCGCGCTGACTGCCCGTCTTTTTCGTCGACATGCATTTTCTCGCCACCGCTGCCGGGCTGTTTTCCGATCGGCAGGTCGATAAAGCCATCCGCGATATCGGGGACACCGACCACCAATGCCCAATAGACCTTACGCGCCGTGCGTGATGAAAAGGCTTTGGCAAAATGACCGGCTGACCGCGAAGTCCGCGCCAACAGCAACGCACCCGATGTGTCTTTATCCAGCCGGTGCACGAGCTTTGGCCGATTATCCAGTTCGAAACAGAGCGCGTCCAGCAAGCCGTCGACATGGTTCTCGGTCTTCGTTCCACCTTGCGTCGCCAACCCCGCAGGCTTGTTAATCACCAGTGCCGCATCATCCTTGTGGATTACCATGCCGAGTGCAAATTCAATTTCGTCGTCGGTCAAATCGCGTCGCTTGCGAGCGGGTCGCTCACTTGTAGCTGCTAATGTATCGGCTGGCGGCACGCGGATCGCCTGCCCCGCCAACAAACGATCGCCAGGTGTTGCGCGCTTGCCATCCACCCGCAATTGCCCGGTACGGGACCAGCGTGAGACAATATTGAACGTCGCATCAGGCAAATGCCGCTTGAACCAGCGATCAAGCCTTATCCCGTCATCATCGGGTTGTACGACAAACTGCCGTATCGCTTTTTCGTCACTTTTACTCATGCCCAAATTGCCTTTGCTGCCGTCATTCCGGCAAATAATGCCCCTAAGGCGAGAAGTACCGAAGCCAGCGCATATCCCGCCGCCAGCCCCGTTTGTCCCCGCTCGATCATCCGCGCCATTTCCAAGCTGAAGGCGCTGAATGTTGTAAACCCGCCGAGGACGCCAACCCCCACAAATAAACGCAACGGTTCCGCGGAGTTATCGCCGCGCAATATCCATGCCGCCAACACCCCCATGGCCAGCCCGCCCAGCACATTCGCTGCAAAGGTGGGCCACGGCCAGCCGCCCTCGGACATCGGCAATGCCCGCGATAGGCCATAGCGCAGCCCAGCGCCGATTGCGCCGCCGGACATGACTAGGATGACGGGGTTCATAATGGCCGCCATAGCGAAGGCTGCGCCACAAGGGAAGGCAGCGCGGTCAATCCGCCGGATTATGCTTCGCCAAAAATCCTTCCATGGCGGTCAGTAAAGTAACGCGATCGGTTTGCCGCGTGAAATAATGGTCGGCGAGCGGCATTGATACGAACTCGACCGTTTTGTCCGCCTTGGTCATTGCGTTGTGCATCTTGACCGATTGCACATGATCGACAGTCACATCGCGTTTGCCGTGGATCAGCATCAGCGGCGTCTTGATTTTTGCGATGGCGTTAATTGGCGACACCGCGTTGAAATCTGGCGTCATTTCCTGCCATTGCTGTTTATAAAGATTACCCCGAACCGAATTGCCGAAATCATTCACCTCGCGCCGCAATGCCGCCACGCCCGAAATCGAAATAGCGCAGCGATACAAGTCCGGATCCTTGGCAATCCCCCACATTGCGGCATAACCGCCATAAGACGCGCCGACGATACACACGCGTTTTTCGTCCGCAAACCCTTGATCGACCGCCCATTTGACGCCGTCGGTGATGTCATCCTGCATCGCAAAACCCATCTGGCCCTTGCCTTTTTCAATGAATTCGGTGCCGTAACCGGTCGATCCGCGAAAATTGGGCTGGAGCACGAGATAACCGCGGCTGGCGAGAAATTGGGCCCAATAGTCATAGTCGAGGCCATCATGCCCCCACGGCCCGCCATGTGGCATGACAATTAGGGGCAGGTTTTTGGCTGCCCTGCCCTTGGGTGTCGTCAGCACAGCCTCAATCTCCAACCCATCACGCGCACTATATTGCACCAGCTTGACGGGGGACAATTTTTTGCTGCCAAGCTTGTCGTTCACCAACGCCACTTTTTTAAGGACACCTACATTGGTGTCGAAGTAATACAGAATGCCGGGCGACTCCGCAGAATCAACACGCACCAGCATCTTGGTCCGATCGGCGCTCATGCTCTCAATATTGACACGCGAATTGGGGATGGTTTTGTTGAAATTTGCCTGCACATTATTCAATACCGGATCGAACCAAACCACCGGCGTCTTTTTGTCGGACATATAAGCGCCAAGTAATTTGCCGTCATCGGACGTAACCACGCCTTCAACTTCGCCATTTTCCGGTTCGAATATCGTTTTAACTGTTTGTTGCGTAGCCAGATCGACTTCAAATATCGAGGTGCGGCCGTCGTCATTATCGCGCATCACCAGGGCATTGTCGCCGCCCGGCAAAAACAGGAATGGGACGGTGAGTACGTCGTCGCGTTTGTGGTTGACCTTGTCGACTTGTTTGAACTGGCCGTCACCCGACGGTCGATAAATCAGTCGCGAGGTCAGGCTGCTGTCACTGTAACCAATACCGATACGCACCTGACCGAGATGGTCCGCACCCCAATCGAGCACGCCGCTGCGGCCAATGACTTCGTTGCGGCTTCTGCCATTGGTGACATCTACGCGATAGACGGTCGGCCAGAATTCGGGAAAGTTGCCGTAAATTGAATTCTGCGCAGCGACCAAAATTTGGTTGCTGCCATCGCTTGGTACCCAAAGCACATTGGCGCCATTCTGGCCCTTCAAATCCCATAACAGTCTGGTGAATTTGCCGCTTAGCCGATTGACCGCGAGCAGGCGCGATATATACCACCGGCTTGACTCCACGGGCAGAAGTCCGGTCAGCGAAACGATGATATTATCATTATTTACCCACCGGACGCGACCCGGTTGCGTGCCTTCGGGTACTGTTAGGACGATTGGGTTGGTTGCGTCATTGGCCAGCGGCAAGATCGCGATATTCTGTTCGCCCCGCATACCGAATATTCCGGCGATATGATTGCCATCTGGCGACAGTTCGGCACGCTCGACGAACGGCAGGCTTGCAAAAGCTTCGATCGTTGGCGGCGCAGCTGCTGCCACTGGTTCAGCCGGGGTTTCGGCTTTCTGGGCGAATGAAGGAGAAACGAAAAGCGACGCTGCGACCACGAAACGGAAAAGCATGTATCCCCCAGGGAGAAATCGTTAAGCGCTTTGTGTAGCATTCTATTTCCAAAGCGCAAAAAAATAGGGCGGCACCTCTGCCGCCCCAGGCGCTTCGGTCTGAAAAACTGTTTACCGGCCGTTGTTGGCCACGATATCGACGCTGGTGCCGCCACCTGCTTTCGCATTGAACGTAATGAAATAAGCGCCGCCGTCATTATCGCGGGTGCCGCCAAGAACATGTTCGCCCGCAAGTATCTGGTGTTCGGCGTTAAAGCCCGATTTGCGTGCACGCGTATAGTAATAATCAATAACATTCTGCATGGCTGCCGATGTTGTGAAGGTTACTACGCGGATATCGCAAATGCCGCCGTCAACGCCGCCTGCCTCTTTTACATTGCCCCGTGGATAAACCGGAAATTCGGCGGGCATACGGTTTGCCCAGCCTGCACCATATTGCAGTTTTGCATCGCAGGTGCCTTTTCCCCGGGTGACGCCCTGATCGGCGGCAAGTCCGCCGAGCGTCGCGGCGCGGCGTTCCCCGCAATTGGTGCAATTTTCAGCGGCAACAACCGTCGCTTTGGGTGCGCGCATCAACTTTGCGCCGTCCAATGCTTCAATCGAAGCATCTCCATCATACCCGCTATCGGCAGGCGCAGCACCCGCCAATGGCTTGGTTGCCGCTTTCAAACTGTTTTTGTTGGCATTATCGGTAAGGTCGGGATCAACCAAGATCCGGTCATTCAACGCGGCATTGACTACAGGATCGCTGGCCTTGCCAACCAACTTGTTATCAAGGTCGGCAACAGCAGCCTCATCCGCACCCTGATTACCACAAGCGGCAAGTGGCAACGCCAGCGCAAGTCCAAGCAAGATTGGAAAGGTAAGGCGCGGAATGGATCGCATGAAACTCGTTCCTGTATACTTCATGAACAGACGCTGCGTCCGATAATTGCCAAAAGCTAGCCCTAAAGGTGGTTAACATCCGCCCCGAGTCGCATTTACCCTGCGTGTCGGGCGCAAATGTGCCAGCGCGGGACAAATAGCGTCCGCAAGTAAACGAACGCATCTCTGCAGGTGCAAGCGACTCTTTAGCAAAATATTCAACCTCCCCCATTACCTTCGCACGCATGGCATCGTACCCCAGATCCAAAGACCAGTTATCTTACGAACGCAGCGCCCGGACGGATATCCGGGCTTGGGGTATGTTTATTGTCGGTGCGGTCTTTGTATTTGCTGCGTTGAGCATCGACCCGCAGGACAATTGCAACGAAGCCGGCGAATGTGCGCCTTGGCTGGTGCCAATAGCCTTTGTTATGGGCGCCGTCGTCGGGATAGGCGGTCTCGCACAATTAATCGCCAATCCCCGGCGCGGCAGTCGGGTCGATCCGGAAACCGGCGCGCTGTTGTGGTGGCAGAATCGTGTCGGGACCGCGCGCGGCGACGAAGGAATGATTGACCCGAACGATATCGGGTCAATCCGCATCGTAAAACAAAGCGAAGGCAGCGACGAGGTGCATCTCTACGACCGGAACGGTGAGCGGCAATTTTACTTTGATGAAGAAGTCATTCCAACGGATCAGGAAGGTTGGGTCAAAGTCCTATCCGAAAAATGGCCGCATATCAGAGTAGAGATTGTCCCGTAAACAGGCGGCGAATTGCTGCGCCACTTATGCGCTCTATTTCACCACACCACGGTAACTTATCGTGCGGGTCGCACCTGCGGCAATTGCATCGGGGAATATCCAACGGACATGGGTGACGTCTTGCTCGGTTGCTGCTCGTTCCACCTCGGCTGTGCCGGTGGTGTCCTTGGTTTTGACTTTCAGGGTGGCAAGCTTGCCCCATATATTGCCGCCGTCAACCGAGACTTCAGCCCAATCTTCGGACACTGACGTGAATTGCACGGCATCGGGCATTGGGTTAGTGGCGCGAAATCCTGACGCTGGTTCCGTGCCGGTGTTCACGACTTGCAGCGTGAAGACGACCTTATCACCCGGCACAACCGAAACTGCGCCCGGAGCATAAAGCTTCGTTGCTTCTTTACCGTTTGAACCTGTTTCGACGCGCTCGATCTTTACATCGCTGGTTAAGGTAACCGGCGAACGCGCAGATGTCTGAGCCATTGCCGATGGGATCGACATCGCGAAAGCCGACGACAGGATAACGAGGGGAACCAAATGGAAAACGGCTTTTAACATTCTCTTTTTCATTACATTCCTGCCATATTCAAATGAGCTTCGACCGGGTCGTATCGATACTATCGCGGTACTATGGTCAATGGGTAGCAAAATCTGCACATCTGGTGGATAATTAAGTCCAGAAACATGACTAATCCAACGCCTGACACTATATTTGATTTGCTGGATATGGCTGGAGAGCTACGTATTCGCGTCGTTCCCGGTGCCAAGGTTGAACGCTTGGCTATCGAAAATTCGGTACTGAAAATATGGGTTCGAACAGCGCCCGAAGACGGCAAGGCTAACAAGGCGGTGGTCGCGTCGTTAGCCCGCATATTATCGCTACCCATCGGCAATATCCAGATCGTTAAAGGACAGACCAGCCGCGACAAGCGCGTTCAGCTAACCTTGAAATAGGTAAAACCGCACCGGAAACCGCCATTTATTAGCGTTATGGTAACCAACGCTGTTTAAGGTGTATTTCTTATGAACCGGTTCCTTTTACCTTTGCCTGATGTGGATTGACGATGGCGGTCGCTAAACTTTTTCGGAATTTCCCAGGCGTTGGCTCTGCTGATACCACAGGATACGGCTCGGTAGCTGTTATTACGCAAGCCGACGCAAGCCGACGCCTTGAAGTACTTGATGATTTTGAACATGCAGGAATCGGCTGGCTGTGGGCGACCGATGCTGAAGCGCGGCTGATCTATATATCTGAAAATGCAGCTGAAAAACTGAACCGTCCGATTGAAGATTTGTTAGCCCAGCCGTTGACGACATTATTTGAAACCGATGCCGAAAATCAGTGCGATCGAGCGGATCGGCCGTTGAATTTCCAGATAACGGCGCGCAACAAGATTATCGACCAGACGGTCCGCTTTGCCCTCAACCCCTCGCATGGGGATGGGCGTCAAACCTGGTGGTCAATTTCCGGCCACCCCAAGTTCGACAAATCGGGCAATTTTCAGGGCTATCGCGGCAGCGCGAAGGACATCACGGTGGAATATGAGCGTAAGCTCGTCGACTCCCGACTTGCCGAATTTGACTCGCTAACCGGCCTTGCGAACCGCCACCGTATGGACAAGAAGCTGGAAAGCATATTGTCCGCCTATAAGTCTGCCAAGCGCAGTTGCACGCTCATCATGCTTGATCTCGACCGGTTCAAGCATGTCAATGACACGCTGGGTCATCCGGCAGGTGACGATTTGCTGTGTCAGGTCGCACGGCGGCTGGAACGGGTAGTTGGCGCACGCGGCGAGATTGGTCGTCTGGGCGGTGACGAATTCCAGATCATCCTTCCCGACCTTGATGACCGTGGCAAGCTGGGCGAAATGGCGAACAAGATCATCCAGATCGTCTCCCAACCCTATAACATCGAGGACAAGCGTGCCACCATCGGCACGTCGATCGGAATAGCGATTTCGCCCTATGACGGCATCGACAAACTGGACCTGATCCACAATGCCGACCTTGCGCTTTACGCCGCAAAAAATGGGGGACGAGGCCAGTTCCGCTTTTATTCCGCCGACCTGAAGGACGAGGCAGAGGAACGCCGCTTACTTGAAGAAGGTCTGCGCGATGCGCTCGCCAATGATATGCTGGAATTGCATTACCAGCCCGTCGTGCGAACCGAAGACAATATGGTCGTGACGTTCGAGGCGCTTATGCGCTGGGAACATCCCGAACGTGGCACCATTGGCCCCGACGTGTTCGTGCCGATTGCCGAGGAATCCGACCTTATAAACCAGATCGGCGCTTGGGCACTGAACAAGGCTTGCAAAGACGCAATGGCTTGGCCCAAATCGGTGCGCGTTGCAGTCAATGTTTCGGCGGCACAGTTCGCGCATTCGGACTTGATCGACATCGTCACGCACGCCCTGGAGTCCGCGGGCCTTGAACCCAATCGCCTGGAACTCGAACTCACCGAAAGCGTGTTCATGGGCGATGGCGAAACCATCGACGACATATTCCGCGCCTTGAAGGAACTGGGCGTCCGGCTTGCGCTGGACGACTTCGGTACGGGCTATTCCTCGCTCAGCTATTTGCGCTCTGCCCCGTTTGACAAGATCAAGGTCGACCGCACTTTTGTCGATAGCTGCACCCAAAAAGACCAAAACAGCGCCAAGATCATCGCCGCCATAATCGGCCTTTCCGATGCGTTGGGCATGGAAACCACGGTGGAGGGTGTCGAAGCCTTTGACCAGCTGGAAGTCGTCAAATCCAAAGGCGCACGCTTCATTCAAGGGTGGATCTATTCCAAGGCTTTGACGCAGGAAACCGTCATTCATCAACTGAAAAGCGGCGACCTAAGGATCGAACCCGACGGCCCAGAACGCCATCGCCCCGAACGCCGGTCGGTGTTCCGCCGTATCGGCGTGATCCACGATGACCACCGCTATGACGCATTGATGCGAAACCTGTCAAAAACCGGCGCGTTGATCGACGGATTGCTCGGCGTACCCGAAGGCACCGGCCTTGTGCTTGATCTGGGCGGAGGACAGCTTGTTGTCTGCACCGTGGCGCGCGCGCAAGACGCTTTGATCGCGGTCGAATTCGAAACACCCTTGGTTAGCGACGGTGCCGGTGGCCTGTGCACCCGCCATCGCATCTCTCCTTATGTATTGGCAGCTGCCGCAACTCCCGTTGCGGCCCAATCCAAACCGGTATTCATGCAAGTTGCGGCCATATCCAGCCAAAGCGCAATAGATTTTCAGGATTGAGCTAAAGCCACCTCCTTTAGGGTCGGAGTAAGATAATGGCGTGCCTAAGTGGGTTCGTCCCTACAAACTTTGCACCCAGCGACCAAAGCTGCCAAGACGAAGCGCAAATCAAAAGGACACGCAAATGATCCCCTTCGTCACCCTGACCGACACACGCGGCCACAAAATCTCCGTCAATCCCGAAATAGTCCAATTCATTCGCACCGCCGACAACGCCCACGACGAGTGCCTGATTGTTTTCGGCAAAGACCAGCTGCTCCGCGTGCGCGGCACATTGGAAGAGGTGACGGAAGATTTGCGGGAAGGGTGAATTGGGCAGCTAAATCTTCAGTCACTCTGGACCAAACGCACTTCCCTTTCGCGTCCCATCGCGCTAAGCGCGCGGGCAACCGAATCTCCCGCTTTGACGCTGGTTCGCGGTCGCATAAGTCGGCCCGTTCCCCCATCCAGCAAAAAGCCCAACATCAAAGGGGTACATACCAATGACCGCAATCGGATTAGACAGCCTGCAAACCCGTTCCACCCTTACCGCTGGCGGCAAGACTGTGGATTATTTCTCGCTTCGCAAAGTGGCGGAAAAGCTGGGGGATGTTTCGCGGTTGCCGTTTTCGATGAAGGTATTGCTCGAAAATCTGCTGCGCTTTGAAGATGGCGGTTTTACGGTTTCGGTGGACGATGTGCAGGCGCTGATCAACTGGCAGGCTGACCCCAAGTCCACCCGCGAAATCCAGTATCGCCCTGCCCGCGTATTGCTTCAGGATTTTACCGGCGTACCTTGCGTGGTCGACCTTGCCGCGATGCGTGATGCGATGAACAAACTGGGCGGCGACGCGCAGAAGATCAATCCGCTGGTTCCGGTGCATCTGGTGATCGACCACTCGGTCATGGTCGACGAATTCGGTCACCCCAAGGCGGCCGAGCAGAATGTGGAGATTGAATATCAGCGGAATGCGGAGCGTTACGACTTCCTGAAATGGGGTTCGAAATCCCTCGCCAATTTCAAGGCAGTTCCTCCCGGTACCGGCATCTGCCATCAGGTCAATCTGGAACATATCGCGCAGGCCGTATGGACTTCGACCGCGACCGATGGCGCGACCATCGCTTATCCCGACACCTGCGTTGGCACCGACAGCCATACTACCATGATAAACGGTCTTGGCGTACTGGGCTGGGGCGTGGGCGGTATCGAGGCGGAGGCAGCCATGCTCGGCCAGCCGGTATCAATGCTGATCCCCGAAGTTGTCGGGTTCAAACTGACCGGCGCATTGGCCGAGGGCGTGACCGCGACTGACCTCGTGCTGACCGCGACACAGATGCTGCGCGCAAAGGGCGTGGTAGGTCGCTTTGTCGAATATTATGGTCCGGGTCTGGCATCGCTGAGCCTTGCCGACCGCGCGACGCTGGCCAATATGGCGCCCGAATATGGCGCGACCTGTGGCTTCTTCGGCATTGATGAAAAGACGCTCGACTATCTGCGCCTGACGGGCCGCGATGAAGACCAGATTGCTTTGGTTGAGGCTTATGCCAAGGAACAGGGCCTGTGGGCGTTTGCGGACATGGCTGATCCTGTGTTCACAGATACGCTTTCACTCGATATGGCAACCGTGGTGCCGTCGCTGGCGGGTCCAAAACGGCCGCAGGACAAGGTAATCCTGACGGAAGTCGACGACGTGTTCAATGCCGACCTCACCAATGTGTACAAGCATGACGGCGCCAAGCGCGTTGCTGTTGAAGGCAAGACGCACGATATTGGCGACGGTGATGTCGTGATTGCGGCCATTACCTCTTGTACCAATACCTCCAACCCGTCCGTGCTGGTCGCTGCAGGTCTGGTTGCACGCAAGGCAAATGCCTTCGGTCTGCGGCCCAAGCCGTGGGTTAAGACCTCGCTCGCGCCCGGGTCACAGGTGGTCACCGATTATCTCGACCGCGCGGGTCTGACGACAGATCTGGATGCGATCGGCTTCAATCTGGTCGGTTATGGCTGCACGACCTGCATCGGTAACTCCGGTCCACTGGCAGAACCGATTTCGGCCGCGATCAACGGTAACGACATTGTTGCCGCCTCAGTCATTTCGGGTAACCGCAATTTTGAAGGCCGCGTGTCGCCCGACGTGCGCGCCAACTTCCTTGCGTCTCCTCCACTGGTGGTTGCCTATGCACTCAAGGGCACGGTGACCGAGGATTTCACAACCACACCGATTGGCCAAGCGACCGACGGCACCGATGTGTTCCTGCGCGACATCTGGCCAACCAATCAGGAAGTGCACGACGTCATGACCGCCAATATCGACCGCTCGATGTTCACAGCGCGTTATGCGACTGTCTACGAAGGCGACGCGCATTGGCAGAAAATTCAGGTCGAAGGTTCGGACACCTATCAGTGGCGCGCCGGTTCGACTTATGTCGCCAACCCCCCTTATTTCGAGGGCATGAGCATGACACCCGCGCCGGTGACCGACATCATCGAGGCAAAGCCGCTGGCGATCCTCGGTGATTCCATCACCACCGACCACATCTCGCCTGCCGGCTCGATCAAGGCCGACTCGCCCGCGGGCAAGTTCCTGATGGAGCATCAGGTCAGCAAGGCAGACTTCAACAGCTACGGCGCACGCCGCGGCCACCACGAGGTCATGATGCGCGGCACCTTTGCCAACATCCGTATCAAGAACGAAATGGTCCCCGGTATCGAAGGTGGCATGTCCAGCTATGCCGGCGAAGTCATGCCGATATACGACGCAGCCATGCGCCACAAGGCCGACGGCACAGCGCTCGTCGTGATTGCGGGCAAGGAATATGGTACCGGCTCCAGCCGCGACTGGGCAGCAAAGGGCACGAATTTACTAGGGGTTCGGGCGGTCATCGTTGAGAGCTTCGAACGGATCCACCGTTCAAACCTCGTCGGCATGGGTGTGTTGCCGTTGCAGTTCGTAGAAGGCGAAAGTCGCACGACCTTGGGCCTGACCGCCGACGACAGCTTCACCATCACCAACGTCGCGATGCTTCAGCCACGTCAGTCGGTGACCGTAAAAGTCACCCGCAAGGACGGCACCACGTTCACCTTCGACACGCTATGCCGGATCGATACCGCAAACGAAGTCGAGTATTTCATGAACGGTGGCATCTTGCACTATGTGCTGAGGAAGCTGGCGGCTTAAGCGCTCCGGCTAGACCCTGGCCAAGATCGACAGCGCCGCCTTCAAATGCGGCGCGTCGATCATTTTACCGTCAAGTTGTAGAACGCCAGCGCCCGGGTTCGCGGCGAAAGCATCTACTACCGAGCGAGCGTGAGCTAACTGCTCTGGCGACGGCGTAAATGCGGCGTTGATGGCTGCTACCTGCGAAGGATGAATAGCCAACATTCCGGTGAAGCCATCCCTCGCCGCCCTCGCGACATAGGTCGCCAAAGCCGCATCGTCGCTGATGTTCGGAAACACGGTGTCAATCGC
>Ga0073914_10000221_pt1 | contig 11669 bp, 11 predicted proteins | sample GWRWT4_30Apr14_FD_71481 | JGI IMG/M metagenome (GOLD analysis project Ga0073914, IMG submission 71481) | Sand microcosm microbial communities from a hyporheic zone in Columbia River, Washington, USA - GW-RW T4_30-Apr-14 | ecosystem: Engineered > Artificial ecosystem > Sand microcosm >... | reverse complement strand
GTTCCTCCAAAATGCTGCCCTATTGTCTGATGCCCGAGGCAAACGCCGAGCAGGGGTTTTCCGGCTTCGGCACAAGCCGCGACCAGATCAAGACTTATGCCTGCTTCATTCGGGGTTTTTGGTCCCGGAGAAATAAGGAAAGCCTCTGCTCCCGAAGATATTGCTTGCCCGGCCGACATATCGTCGTTGCGGACAACTTCTACTTCAGCGCCCAATTCCAGCAGATAATGGACGAGGTTCCAGGTGAAGCTATCATAATTGTCGATGACTAATATCATTGTCCAAACCCGACCTCTTCAGCCACCCTGAGCGCTTCGCGTGCAGCAGCAATCAGCGCGCCTGCCTTGGCTTCGCATTCGCGTTGTTCATATTCAGGGTTGCTATCGGCCACAATGCCTGCGCCCGCCTGAACATGCATGACACCATCTTTGACGACAGCGGTGCGCAGAACAATGCAACTATCCATGTCCCCATTAGGCGAAAAATAACCGACACCGCCTGCATATGCCCCGCGGGTTTCGGGCTCCAATTCGGCGATTATTTCGCAGGCCCTGACTTTTGGTGCGCCGCTGACCGTTCCAGCGGGGAAGCCCGCAAACAGGGCATCGATAGCATCCTTGTCGTCGGCGAGCTCGCCAACGACGTTCGAAACGATGTGCATGACATGGCTATAGAATTCGACCATATAGCTGTCGGTAACGTTAACACTGCCGCCCTTGGTTACGCGCCCGACATCATTTCGTCCAAGATCGAGCAGCATTAAATGTTCAGCGCGTTCTTTTGGGTCGGCCAAAAGCGCGGTCCGATTTTCTGAATCTTCGATACTATTCCTGCCACGCGGGCGGGTACCTGCGATAGGACGTATCGTCACTTCCCCGCCTCGTGCGCGGACGAGAATCTCGGGACTCGAACCGATCAAAGCGAAACCGGGAAGGTCGAGGAAATAGAGGAAAGGAGACGGGTTGATGCGGCGCAGCGCACGGTAGAGATCAATTGGCGGCAACGTAAAAGGCGCCGTAAAACGTTGGGCCAGAACGACCTGAAAAATGTCACCGGCATCGATATATTGCTTCGCCCGAACTACCATTTTGGCATATTGGCCTTGAGGTAATACAGGGGCGAGTTGAATTTCTGCCTCTTTTACATCCGGACTATCAGATTTTAATTGCGGCCTATCGTTGTTCAGACGCCGCTCCGCATCGTCCAACCTTTCATTGGCCAGTGTAACGGCGTGTGTGTCGTCCGGGCCTGTCCAAACTGGTGAGACAAGGAACATTTCATCTTTCAGCCGGTCAAAAACCAGTATGACGGTTGGCCTGACAAACAGCATATCCGGCAATTCAAGCGCCGACTGCGGCGCCCGTGGAAGCTTTTCAACCAGGCCGATGGTTTCATATCCAAAATACCCCACCAGACACGCCAAAGCCGGAGGTAATTCAGGCGGAACATCCATCCGGCACTGGGTTGCCAAAGCACGTAGCGCATCCAATGCGGGCAAAGGCTCTGCCACGAACGCATCTCGATTTTGTACCCATTGCCGGTTGATTTCTGCCCGTTCTCCTTGCGCCCTAAAAACAAGGTCAGGGGCAAGTCCAATCAAGCTGTGTCGCCCTCGAGTCTCTCCTCCTTCGACCGATTCCAGAATGAAATCACCGCGTTCAGGTTCGAACAGCTTAAGCGCGGCGGAAACCGGTGTCTCGGTATCCGCGATGCGTTTGCGCCAAATCAGTATCGGATTAGTTGCCGTCACGATTGGTCAGGCGCGCACGCAATTCGGCAATGCCGTCGCTATTTTTATCAACACCTACCGCCTTTGCCGCGGCACCAACCAATTGTGCGCCATATTCGTTTTGCATCAGGCCCGAAAGTTCAAGCTTCCGTTCGCGCAACATTTCCGCATTTTCGCTCGCATCGCCCTTTTTGATGTCCGTCAGAGATACAACATACCAGCCACGATCCGCACCGCCTTGTAATGTTTTTGCAGTGCCTTTTTTCATGGCAAACATCATTGCCAGCGGAGGCGGGATGGGTTGACCCTGGCGGCTCAAGTCGGCGCGCGTGCCATTTATGGCCTCGATCTGGGCACCGTTTACATTGGCTGCTGCAAGAGCGGCCGGTAACGCCACACCGCTGTCTATAGCCTTACGAATGCGTTCTGCGGCAGCGCGCGCGCCCTTGGCACCCTCGGCTAGCGCCCACTGCTGTTGAACAATTGCACGGACAGAGGCGAGGGGCGGAGGTGCGGCTTCTTCGAAATCGGCGATCGCAATCATTGCGAAGCGTTCGCCAGGAACAATTTCGATCAACTGCGCCTCGCCGTTGGTTTCAAGCTGAAACGCAGCTGGCAAAATAACCTGCATTTCCGGAATTGGTTTATATGCAGGGTTTGAAATATCGCGGCCATTGGCCAGCAATTTTGGTGACGTTTCGATTTTCAATCCATTTTGCGTTGCCATATCGGCGATCGTTGAACCGTCGGCAAACGCATCTTCAATTTCGGACGTCATCTCGGTCAGCATTTCTTCGCTGCGCGTCTTGGTCAGCTCGGCTTCAATTTCGGTACGGGCCTGTTCAATGGATTTTGCGGCAACCTGATTGATCTTATCAACGCGAACGACCGCCCAACCCAGTTTTCCTCTTGCCGGTTTGGCGATGCTGCCTTGGGGTGCAGCAAATACAGCATCGGCAACGGCGGCTGACGCGCTGCCAGCCAAGTTCGACTTGGTGACGTTGTTCGTGCTGGTGACCGAAAGGCCGAGACCGTTTGCGACCTCGGCCAGCGATTTTCCGCCACTTGCTTGTGCCACGACGGACTTTGCCGCGGCTTCTGTGGGCACGATGACCTGACTGATATTGCGTGACTGCGACGCGACAAATCTTGCAGCATTGGCTTTGTAAAAAGCGGCAATGTCCGCAGATGTCGGCTTTGCGCGTGCCGCAATGATATTTTTGTCAAAAATGGCGTAGCTGACCGCGCGCTTTTCCGGGATCGTGAACTTCGCAGCGTTATCTTTATAATATTTGGCCAAAACGGTTTCGCTCGGGGGGGCAGCAGGGAAAAATGCGGAAGACGGCAAAGATGCAACCTGACCTGAGCGCTGCTCCAATACCAAAGACGAATAGGGCAAAACCATGCCGTCGGGCGCCATTGGGCCACTCGCTGCGGTAGGCAACAATTGCTGGGCAAAAAGATTTTGCGCGAGATCGTCACGAATGGCTTGCTCGCTTACGCCTATTTGCTGGGCAAATGCACGAAAGGCTTCCGCACTGAACTTTCCATCTAGTCCCATTGCACCTGGAAGTTTTCGAATTTCCGAACCGACCAGCCGTTCGCTTACAGCGATGCCATATTCTTCACCAAATTCGGCGAGTGCGTATCGGTTGATGAGCTGTTCAAGGGTAGAATCAAGTCCACCACTTTCAACAAAGCTGGCCATATCCAGCGTCGGGTTATTTTGCCGTTCCGACTTTAACCGGTTTTCTAGCGCGTCACTCAATTCGCCCAGCGTAATATTACGATCGCCGACACGAGCCACGTTACCTCCGCTTAATCCTCCGAAATTACCGGAGCCGCTCACATCGCCAAGCGCAAAGGCAACAGCGATCATACCGATAAACAGTAGTGCGACGACCGCGCCGATTTTTGAATTGATAAGCGAACGAATGAAACTAATCATGAACCAGCGTTTCTCGACAAGGGATATTAGCGTGTCGCTTTAGGCGGCAAGGCATCGTCAATCAAGGGATAGACTTGCAGCTTCGGCTGAAAGACGGGCATAGCGTTTCAGAGATTCGGAATAGGGCGTTTTGGGGGCTTAACAGATGCGGAAATATATTGTCGGTAATTGGAAGATGAACGGCACGTCGAACGATTTACAAGAGATTTCGGCGATTGCCGCTTTGGCAACGCAATATCCTATGGTCGACATTGCCATTTGCCTGCCGGCCACGTTAATAGCGCGTGCGGCGGCTATAATGCCTGATTTCGCCATTGGCGGTCAGGATTGTCACATGCAAGATAGTGGCGCGCATACCGGATGTGTCTCTGCCCCAATGCTGGTTGATGCCGGGTCTACTTTGACAATAATAGGGCACAGCGAGCGCCGGTCCGACCAATATGAGACCAATGCGAATATATGTGCCAAAGCATCAGCGGCGCATGGCGCTGGCTTAAAAAGCATTGTTTGCGTTGGTGAAACATTGGCGGAACGCGATGCTGGCCAGGCGCTTGAAATTGTTCTCGGGCAATTGGAAGGATCCTTGCCGGACGATGCAACGGCAGACTGGCTCAGTGTTGCATATGAACCTGTATGGGCCATTGGTACCGGCAGAATTCCAGATGAATCCGATGTAGCCGAAATGCATTTCGCGATCCGCAAACAGCTAATTTCGCGCTTTGGTTCTAACGGTGAGACGATCCGTATTTTATATGGCGGTTCAATGAACGGCGAAAATGCATCAATGCTGCTGGCGATACCAAATGTTGACGGTGGCCTTATTGGCGGGGCAAGCCTTACTGCCGTCAAATTCGAACCAATCATTAAAGCCGCAGCTTAGTTCAGGGCGTTAATCCTGCGAATAGCATTGAAGATTGGGGGTGGCATCGCTATGTGGACGGCTGAACTGGCGTATCAGCGCCCTTAAATTGTGGAATTTTATATGGGTCTTTTTCATTTTCTTATCGTTGTACAGGCCATTGTCTCGGCTGCTTTGGTCGGCGTCATATTGATGCAACGGTCAGAAGGTGGCGGCCTGGGAATGGGCGGCAGCCCCTCAGGACTGATGTCTGCACGCGGCGCTGCCGACTTTATGACCCGTATGACGACAATTTTGGCAACGATTTTTGTCCTGCTCTCGATTTCATTAGCATTTGTAGCTGCCCGTGAAGGTGGTTCAAGCAAGATCGATACAAGCCTGGAGCGTACCGAATTGCCTGCATCGCAAACGACTGCGCCTGAAACTGTACCAGTGCCAGAAGCCGCACCGGTACCTGCACAAGTTGCTCCTTCAACAGAAGTGCCTCTAGACAAATAAGGTGCGCGAACAGGTATCCGGCGGCCGGTGTTGTAGTGAAGCGGTTTCAAGTGTAACCACTTTGCTATGATAGATTTCCAGAATGTTTATGACTCGCCACCTGATGGGGCAAATGCCGATTGGACAATTCCTCAAAATTGGGGAGCATTCAGTCCGGACGAACACGCGATGTGGGACCGGCTCTTCCAGCGGCAGTCCAATATGCTGTCTTCCCGCGCAGCCGATGCATTTTTGCGTGGCCTTGATATTCTGAAATTATCGAAGCCGGGCATTCCCGACTATCGCGAACTCAACGCAAGCTTGATGGCGGCGACCGGGTGGGAAGTGGTCGCTGTTCCCGGACTCGTGCCCGATGATGTGTTTTTCGAACACCTTGCCAATCGTCGTTTTCCAGCCGGTAATTTCATTCGAACTCTCGAACAGCTCGATTATTTGCAGGAACCTGACGTATTTCACGATGTTTTCGGGCATGTGCCGATGCTAACAGATCCAGCTTTTGCGGATTATATGGTGGCATATGGCCAAGGCGGTTTGCGATCATTAGGCTTTGGTGCGCTTGACCATTTGGCGCGGCTTTATTGGTACACCGTTGAGTTTGGCCTGATTCAACAGCGCGATGGATTGCGAATCTATGGTGCGGGTATTGTTTCAAGCTTTGCAGAAAGCGTTTTTGCGCTTGATGACCCTAGCCCTAACCGCATCAATTTTGACTTGATGCGTGTCATGCGGACCGAATACCGGATAAGCGATTTTCAACAGAATTACTTTGTAATTCCTAGCTTAGATCACCTTTTACAAGTGACAGTCAGCACAGATTTTGCACCGCTTTATGAAAAGCTGGAGCATATGCCCGATATCGCCATTGCGGATATTGTGGAGAGTGACGTCGTTATAACGCACGGAACCCAGGCTTATGTAAAAAGGGCCGGTCACTAAAAGGGAGGGGGAAAAGCAACCGGCCCCCGGCAGTTGCCGCCGTTTAAGGCAGCAAAACCGAATCTATAATGTGAACAACGCCGTTGGATTGCATAACATCAACGGTCGTAACGGCGGACTGCCCACCTTTGCCGTCGGTAATGACAACGCTGTTGCCTGACAGGCGTGCGGTTAGTGTTTCACCGGCAACTGTTGTCAACGAAGCGCTGCCACCGCCTGATTTGATCGCCGCAACAATGTCGCTCGCCGTCAGCTTGCCCGATACGACATGATAGGTCAAAATCTTGGTCAGGGTCGCCTTGTTTTCCGGCTTAACCAATGTGCCTACGGTGCCTGCGGGCAGTTTTTCAAATGCGGTATTTGTAGGTGCAAATACGGTGAACGGACCGGGGCTGGCGAGTGTTTCTACCAGGCCAGCTGCCTTAACCGCTGCGACCAATGTAGTAAGATTAGGCGCTGCGGATGCATTTTCTGCGATCGTCTTTGCCGGGAACATTGCTGCTCCGCCGACGGTTGGATTGGACATCTTGTGATGATCTGCAAATGCAGCAGTTCCGGCAAATGCCGACGAGGCGAGGGCGAGTGCTACGATAAATTGTTTCGACTTGTTCATGGTTTCAACTTTCCTGTTCAGCGCACGTCTCAGGGGTGGCGTGCTGTGTACAGGTACGCAGGCGGTATCGCGACGGATGCAATGCGCCTAAAATAAATTTAAAGGGTAGCGATTTTTCCGCTCGCAATGACAGGTCCGGTGGCTTTTCCGCCCGGTGCTCCACCCTCAGGTTCAGGAGTAATCGCCAAGGTGCCTCCGGAACCCACATATTGCCGCAAATTTGCCGGTACAATTATCGCCGTGGCAGATTTGCCACCAACAATTCCCAACGATCGCGCCGTGCCATCGGCAGGGATAATCCACAATTCAGGGTAAAGATTTCCGGTGTCGAGCGAAACGGGTGTGATTATCATACGACCTGTATTCGCATCATAACTGGCGGTCAAAGAAGCCACGCCAGTTTCGCTACCCAGCGCAGCAATCAAAGGCGCTTGTGGCGCGGGTACCGGAATATTATCCGGCTTTTGCAAGAACAAAATGCCCAAAATCGCGGCGGCACTCACGGAAATTCCTGTCAATGAACGCCAGAATAGCAATTTGCTCTCGGTTACATCCTGACCTGTCGCCTGCGGTAGGGCATTCTCTATGGATTTCCACAAATGTGCAGGCGGCGTTACGTCGCCGTCCAGCATGGGTTGAAAGCGCAATCGCCAGGCTTCAACCTCTGCAGCGAATAACGGGTCAGTCGCGATACGCGCTTCAACAGTAACAGTTGAGGCAGCATCGAGGAGGCCCAGCACATATTCGGCAGCCAAAGCGACATCATTTTCGTCCAACATGGTCATGACGCCCCCTCCATGCAGGTGCGTAGTTTTAAGAGTGCGCGTCGTATCCGGCTTTTGATGGTGCCCAAAGGCTCGCCCTCGCGCGTAGCAAGATCGGCATAAGTTGCACCGCCAATAAAAGCGCTTCGTATAAAATGTGCGTCACGGCGATCCAAACCATCAATGCAACCGTGCAGCAAATCGTCTTCGCCTTTTGACAGCAGTTGCGCCTCAGCCAGGGGAACCGGATCGGCTATTTCAGCGGCTTCATCGAGTGATGCCAAGCCGGCTTTGCCTTTGGCACGTAACCGGTCAATTGCACGGTTCCGGGTGACCGTAACTAGCCAGCTTATCGGACTTGCGCGGCCGGCTTCGAAACTCGCTGCTCTATTCCAGATTGTGATAAAGGCGTCTTGCAATGCTTCTTCCGCTTCATTTCGATCAGCAAAGATACGCAGGCACACACCAAATAGTTTCGCGGATGTAGCTTTATAAACCGATTCAAAGGCTGACCTGTCGCCTTTTCCGGTGCGTAAAAGGGCGTCAGTCAGCGCGGCACGACGCGCTGTATCAAAATCGACCAAAACAGAATCTGTTGCCATTATTCGACGATATGACCGATGCCGGGACAGGATGCAATTGGCCAACGCGTTACCAGGTTCCGAAATCTCCGGGCGGCTGGCTGGTACGGCCATCGGCGCGAAGCGGTCTTTGCCAACCATAACGCTTTCGTTTGATGAGTATCAGGCAAGGCCAGTCGCCTGTATCTTGCCGCTTTTGCAAACGAAAACCGAGTTTGCGGTATGCGTCTATGACTCCACCTGCCTGAATATCCAGCAAACCGGCCAATACCAAAGTGCCGCCTTCGCATAAAATCCGGTAGAATGCCGGGGCCAATTCGATCAGTGGGCCCGCCAATATATTCGCGATAACAAGGTCATATGGCGCGCGTTGCTGTATAAGGGGATGATCCGTTCCTGAAGCAGTGCACAATGCTATTTCACCTTGCCTTGCACCAAGCGCGAAGCCGTTCACGCGGGCATTTTCGGCAGTTACTTGCACACTAACAGGATCGATGTCTGAAGCCGTTATATAGGCGCGGGGCCAAAGATGACCGGCTGCAAAAGCAAGAAGTCCGGTGCCTGTTCCGATATCGGCAATAAGCTGGAAAGATTTACCCTGCCGCTTCAGCTTGTCGAGTATAACAAGGCAGCCGCTTGTAGTTTGGTGCCCCCCGGTTCCAAAAGCACGGCTGGCTTCGATCTGGAACGACCGCGCACCCACAGGCACAATATCTTTGTTGGCGCTGGTATGAACATAAAAACGCCCCGCATGCACCGGTTGCAAGCTTTGCTGGCTCATCACGACCCAATCTTCATCAGGCAATTCCGATATAATCGCTTTTGCATGAGCAGCGCTCGGTATTTGTGCCTGTATCTTCGCGATCACAGTCGTGTCCGGCTTTTCGGGGAAATAGGCTTCTATTCGCCATTTGGCGTCGTTAAATGCTTCAACCTCATCCGCAACAATTGTTGGTACCGGGTCCAGCGAGGCCAGCCATTCGTCTTCGTCATGCAACGCCTCTGCTTCTTGCCGGGTGCAGGGCAGGGTTACTTTCCAGCTCATTTTGACCCCTCTTTTGCAAGGCGGCTAGCCAGCTTTTCACGCGCGGCGTTTGCGTAGATTTTGCATCCATTTTTACTCATCAATGCTTCTTTACCCGACAGACGTTCAAAAATCTGACTTTGCGAAGGATGTGGGGTTATGAGTATGTCGCATGGCACTAGTTCTGCCACTTTTTCGATGGTGGCGCGAAACATGGACACATATTCGGGGTGGTCTGTGAACCGGTAATCGTCCGCTGATATGGCGCCCAGACTATCGGCATACACAAATTGCAAGCACTTGCCCGCTTCGCACGATTGCCATGTCCAACTGGTACCTCCCGGGGTATGGCCTGGCGTTGCCAAGGCCGTGAGGCGCAGGGGACCTAACTCGACTATTTCACCGTCTTTCACGACACGATCGACTTTAATCCCGGGAAATGGAGGCATAATCCCCTTTTGTGGATCATCGGGATGATATTCTCCACTATCAAGACTGGCCTTCGCCTCGGCTCGTGCGATCATTTGCGCGCCCGTGATGCGTTTCAATTCGGCCATACCGCCAACATGATCCATATGTTCATGGCTGCTAAGAAGATATTTCACATCGGCTGGTTTGAAGCCCAGCTTACGGATGTTTTCGGCAATGGATGCCGCAGCTTCTTCGGTCGCACCGTCGATAAGTATATGCCCCTTATCTGAAGTGATAAGCAGAACCGTGATTCCGCATGTTCCGACCATATATACATTGCCATAGACGCGAGCAGGGGGTGCCGTATCGCTCCAGCCATCCTTGCCTTCACATTGCCGGGCCATTTGTTGTCCACTATATTGTTGATCAACCTTTGCAGGTGTCAGGCGCTGGCCAGGGGTGCAACCTGCCAATAGCAACATGATAAGGGTCATTAACTTACCGGACATAGCTCGCTCCGTTTATGTCCAGAACGGCACCGGTCATTGATGGTGGGGCATCGACCGCACAGAATTTCGCAATGGCCGCAACTTCTTCCGGGTCGGCAACTTTGCCAAGGGGAATATCGGCCAACAGCTTTTCGCCGCCACGACTAGCCAAATAGTTCTCCGCCATTCCGGTCATGGTAAATCCCGGACATATTGCAAAGGCCAGAATTCCTTCAGACGCATAACCGCGCGCAATCGTTTTGGTCATAGCGACCATACCGGCCTTGGATGCTGCATAATGCCAATGGGCAGGGCTATCACCCCGATAGGCGGCACGGCTTGCAATATTGACAATGCGGCCGGGACACTGCGTTTCTTTCCAATGGAGAACAGCCAAACGGCAGAGCGCAGCGCTCGCCGTCAGGTTAATCTGCATCGTCCGGTTCCAGCTTTCCAACCAATCCGCCTCGGAAGAATCGAGCGGGTTGTCCTCGAAAATGCCGGCATTGTTGATCAGAACATCAATATGGCCATCAAGCCGCAGCAACGCATGGTCCCACAAGCGGTGTGGGACATCGGGGTCCGCCAGATCGCCATCCTGTGTTGAAAGGCCGACAACGTCAAATCCATCGGGATCAAAGGCGTCGACTATGGCGGCACCGATTCCCCGCGAGGCACCAGTAACTAATATTTTGGTTTTCATTCCCGCTGCTTTTCACAACGGGTCGGGAAATTCAATGTCCCTTATCGCAAAACGCCGCGACTTTGCATTATCCGAGGCTGCCCGCAAATTTGCTGGCATTAAGTCGCAACGACGACAATTTGGAATTCACCTCGTTAAAACCCTGCTCCAACGCTGTAATTTCTGAAACGACATTTTCGGTATCCGAACGGATAGCCGAGATCGTATTTGACATAAGATCTGCGGCAAGTGCGGTCTCGTCAACCGATGCTGTAATCATTGTTACAGTTTGCGCCTGATCTTCCATAGCGTGCCTGATACGTTCGGCGGAATGCTGCACTTCGCTGACAATTGAACGTATCGCAGTGTTGGATTCGACGGATGCTTTGGTCGCGTTCTGAATGGCCGATATTTTCTGGGCGATTTCGTCGGTTGCCTGTGCTGTCTGATTGGCGAGGCTTTTGACTTCTTGCGCCACCACGGCAAATCCACGTCCAGCATCGCCGGCACGCGCCGCTTCAATAGTGGCGTTCAGCGCGAGTAAGTTTGTCTGTCCGGCAATTTCCCTAATCAATGCCAGAATGGAATCAATGGATTGCGATTGTTCGGACAAGGTGTCGGTTGCAATGACACTTTGTGACGCTTGCGCGGCTGCGCGTGTGGCGACATCGGATGCGGTTTCCACTTCGGTCCTCGCATCTTCGATCGCGCGGATAAGACCCGCAGCAGTCTGGGCCGCTTCGCGCATAGCAACCGCTGACTGTTCTGATGCAGCCGCAACTTCAGAGGTTTTCGCAAGCATACCGTGCGCCATTTGCGAACTATTTGCCGCCTGATATTTCAGCATGTTGGTTTGTTCGGAAATCGCCGACGTAGCATTGCCAATGTCCGATTCAAAATTTGCGGAATTGGCGGCTTTGGCTTCATAAAAACGTTGTTGTTCATGTTCACGATAAATCACCGAAAATGTGGTCATTTCGATTGAATTTAGCTTTGTAATTGTATCGACAAAAATCCGGATTTCGTCGATCGATAGTCCGGTTTGGCTCAAGATTTTTCCGACCGATCGCGCGTTTGCCGTGCCCGTTGCTGCCAAAACCGCGTCTAGTGGAATGCCCTTTTCAAAAGAGTCTACA
>Ga0073914_10000220_pt1 | contig 11684 bp, 7 predicted proteins | sample GWRWT4_30Apr14_FD_71481 | JGI IMG/M metagenome (GOLD analysis project Ga0073914, IMG submission 71481) | Sand microcosm microbial communities from a hyporheic zone in Columbia River, Washington, USA - GW-RW T4_30-Apr-14 | ecosystem: Engineered > Artificial ecosystem > Sand microcosm >... | reverse complement strand
TGATATATCCAGAGCAGAATAGCCGCAAATATGGGGTCGCTTCGAATATCGCTGTTTCCGAACCATTTTAATGAGCGCTTCCGGGTTTATGTCGAGAATAGTTGCAATCTCTTCGGCGCGTTCGACGGGAATTGGTATTCGACCGCTCGAAATATGACTCAATACCCCAGCTTATCTGTAGTTTAGTAGCCTCGCGATTGCCCACAGGCCCGTTTTGTTTTTTACCTTGGCTCTGTTTGTTGCCGACTGCAGAGTTAGGGCGGCGTCTGTGTCCACATGAGTGAAGGGGGTACCTTTGATTGCAGGTATCACGTTTGTTTCCACCCTTTCGTGAATCTTTAAAGCGGCATCTCATTAATGCATGGAGCTGCCAGAATACGGCGTAAACGGAAGGAAATCCTGGAAAATGCGTGGTTTTTTAACGTAACACTACAATTACGAATTTGTAGTCATCCTGTTGATAATTACTACATTAAATCAATAATTTAAAATGGTTCCCCGGTAAGGATTCGAACCTCAATAGACGGAGTCAGAGTCCGTAGTCTTACCGTTAGACGACCGGGGAACAGAGGGCGGGCATATATTCCTGTGCCGGGGAGTGGTCAAGCCGCTGAATCGCGGCTTTCGCGAAGTGTCAGCAAAAATCTTGATATTTTAACCTGTTCGTCGTAGCAATGGCGACAGGTACCGGCGGGTTATCCGAACCGGATAGAATATAAGAAGAGAATTTCGGCCATGGGCGAAAATATCGCGCCATCGCCGCATAAGGGACGCGGGCGAAAAAATAGAAAATCGCCCCGTCGCAAAAAAGCGGCACCGATGGCTGCTAACGGGCAGCCGGCTTCGGCCAATGGCGCGGCGCGTGCAGCGCGGCGACCCGCAGAAAATAACACAATGTCAGGTGGGCAAGCTTCGAAATTAAGCGGTTCCGAAGCTCGATCCGAAAATTCTTTTCGTGCACCCAAATCGGACGCATTTGCTTCGAGGCGCAATTGGTTTGAACGCACAGCTTATGCTGCGCTTGATCTTGGGACCAACAACTGCCGACTGTTAATTGCCAAAGCCGGTGGCGATGATTTTACCGTAGTTGATGCCTTTTCCCGCGTTGTGCGTTTGGGTGAAGGATTAACGTCAACCGGCCGGATGAGTGATGAGGCCATGGATCGTGCCGTCGAAGCTTTATCGGTGTGCGCAGAAAAGCTGAAAAAACGGAACGTGGTGCTTGCTAGATCGGTCGCGACTGAGGCGTGCCGTCAAGCGGTCAATGGCGCGCAATTTATAGAGCGGGTAAAGCGCGAGACGGGCATCCACCTTGATATCATCAGCCCGAAAGAAGAGGCCCGGCTTGCTGTGATGGGTTGTCATGCCCTGTTGGAAGAGGGCGACGGTCCTGCATTGATTTTCGACATTGGTGGCGGTTCGACCGAATTGGTGCTGGTGTCGACCGATGGTGTCGTTCCGGAAATTGTCGATTGGGTCAGTGTGCCGTGGGGTGTCGTGTCCTTGACAGAAAGCGAACGTCAGGATGCGGATGATGCCGAGAGTCTTGCGAGCACCTATAAGGCGATGCGTGATAAGGTTTCTGCGAGTTTTGCCGAATTTGCTACGCGACTTCCCAAAACGGATGGCGATCATCGTTTGTTAGGCACCTCCGGTACAGTTACGACTTTGGCCAGCGTGTATTTGAAACTGCCAAGCTATGACCGCAGTGCGGTCGATGGACTGCATCTGCCCACGGAAAAAATGCGTGAAATCAGCCGTGAGTTGGCCCGAAGGTCAGTAAAAGGCAGGGCTGAATTTCCTACCATTGGTCATGAGCGTGCCGACCTGGTGGTCGCGGGCTGCGCGATACTCGAATCTATTTTCGATATTTGGCCAGGTGAACGACTGGGTGTAGCCGACAGAGGAATTCGTGAAGGCATATTGCGGGCGTTGATGGCGAGTGATGCCAATCGCCGGAATCGGCGGAACTGAAGATGGCAGACAATCTTTTTGGCGGGAAAAATTCGGGACGCAGCCTTGCCGGGCGACAAAAGGTAAAGACCGCAAAACGTCGGTCGATGCAATCTACACGTTGGCTTGAGCGGCAATTGAACGATCCCTATGTCCGCCGCGCCCATTCCGAAGGCTATCGCAGCCGCGCAGCCTATAAGCTTGTCGAACTTGACGAGAAATTTCATATATTGCGCGGCAAAAAATCAGTGCTTGATCTTGGCGTTGCTCCAGGCGGTTGGGCGCAGGTTGTCCGGCGACAAAATCCAAAAGCGGCGGTGGTGGGTATTGATCTATTACCCGTAGAACCGCTTGAAGGTGTTATCCTGTTCGAAATGGATTTCATGGACGATGCGACTCCCGGTCGGTTGATAGAAGCGCTGGGCGACGCACCCGATTTAATTTTGTCGGATATGGCCGCAAACACGGTGGGGCATAAGCAAACGGATCATTTGCGGACTATGGGGCTAGTCGAAGCGGCGGTGGATTTTGCAGTTCAAGTGTTGAAACCCGGCGGAGATTTCGTTGCCAAGGTTTTTGCAGGTGGCACCGACCCTGCTTTACTATCCATATTGAAAAGCAACTTTACCACCGTCAAACACGCGAAACCTCCTGCCAGTCGTAAAGGTTCGGTTGAATGGTATGTCATAGCGCAAGGTAAAAAGGGATAGGGGCTTGACCCCTAGCTAAGCGCTCAACCTTGGTCACGCGCCTTTTTCACGGCGGCCTTCAGGGCTTCATAACCCAGAGCACCTTCCAAAATCTGGTTGCCGATTACAAAAGTCGGGGTTCCGTTAAAGCCAACTTGTTGCATGATCGACAAGTTGCTTTCTATTTCTGTTTTGGCCTCTCGCGAAACAGCAAAGGCCTCTGCTTCAGAAAGGTTCAACCCGGCCTTTGATGCCGCGGTGCGGATGCTTTGCGCGCTAGGGGGCCCCGCAGCAAACATGGCGTCATGAAATGCCTGATGCTTACCTTGCCGGGCCGCGGCAAGGGCCCATGCCGCGGCCTCACGGCTTGCTGGTGATAATATGGGCAGTTCGCGGTAAATAAGGCGGATTTGGCGGTCTTCGGTCAACAGGCGCTTTACGTCGGCAACGCTTGCGCGGCAAAATCCGCAGCTATAGTCGGTGAACTCGACTATCGTGACGTCGCCCTTCGGGTTGCCAGCCTCTGCACCGGGGAAGGGCGTGGCGATTTCTTTTTGAACTGATGTCAGCCGCTTTGCCGTTTCGCGCTGTTGCAGAATTTCAACTGCTTCGGTTATGACTTCCGGGTTGTCCAATATGTAGGCACGCACCAGCGCCTCGGTTGCCTTGCGTTCTTCATTCGACATGCCAGCCGCGGCAACAGCTGCTTCCGCTTGGTTGGAAGCTTCTTGGGCGACTTCTTCACCTTGAAGATTTTCAGTGGCAGGCGCAGGTCGCCAAAAAAAATAGGCGCCGAGTAATGCTGATAAGGAAAGGGCCAGCGCGACGAAAAAAAGGGGCAGGCGGCTGTTTTTGGCGATGACATTCATGGCTATGTGCTTAAAAGTAAAAAGAGGGATATACCAGTAATTTAGGCTCTGGCCTTGGGATGCTATTCCTAGCGCCGACGTTTATTCAACCGGGCCAGTTGTGCTTCTGCCACCATGTTGATGTCCTGCGCCCTGATCCAGTCAGGCGTATATTCGGTCAGGCCGGCCATTGCGGTCTGGGCGTTGGGCAGGGCGAATTGCGGTGCACCCTCCATAAGGTAGCGTTCTGCACTGGCAAGTGCTGCGCGGGCAGTGTCACCTTTTTGGGCGTAAACCACGCCCAGTTGGTACCATGCGAACGGGTTTTGGTTGTCTTTTGTGACGGCCGCTTTCAATACCGTTGCGGCTTCATCCAGATTTGCCTTGTCCTCTGTCGCAACAAGAGCGTGACCAAAAATCGCTGCAATGAGCGGTTGGTTACCCGTAAGCTCAACTGCTTTGCGTAATGGCAGAACCGCGTCAACAGGCTTGCCCGATTCCAATAATATTTGGCCATGTAATTCCAGGAAGTAAGGATCATCGGGTGCAGAGGCCACCAATGCGGACGATTCTTCGAGCGCTTTCTGGGGATAGGCTCCCTTATGCCAAGCATAAGCGCGCGCATAACGGGCAGGGATGCTTTTGTCCGTTTCAGGATAATCACGCATTGTATCATTGGGGTCCGAAAGAAAGCCTGTCAATTTTGCTTTGATGCGTTTGAAATCAGTTTCCCATTTCTGGTTCAACGGCTTCTCCCAAGCCGGATCGGCGGAATATGTGTCTTCCAAAACGGAAATGCGTTCTCCTGACAAGGGATGCGTGCGGCCATAGCTGTCATCTTGGGGGATGCCGAGGCGGAATTCATAATTCTGTAAGGTTTTAAAAAAGTTGATAGATCCTCTGCCGGTGATGCCTGCGGCTGCAAGATAGCGCGCACCTGACGCATCGGCCGTGCCTTCCTGGGCACGGCTGAACGCTAAGAATTTACCCAATGCAGCTTGCTGTCCGGCGGCTAGTATGCCCATACCTGCTTCGCCTGCACCGGCGGCTATCGCTGCTGCTGCTAATATCAGCGACGCGATACTCAGACCGCTGGCAGCGCTGACACCTTCCGAAAAGCGGATGACATGGCCACCCTCAATATGGCCAAGTTCGTGGGCGATCACACCTTGAACTTCGTTTGCGCTTTTTGCGGCGTCGATCAGGCCGCTGTGCAGGTAGACAACCTGGCCGCCGGCGACAAATGCGTTGATCGAAGAATTATTTATCAAAACAATGTCGACATTCGCGGGATCCAGCCCTGCGGCGCGTATCAATGGTTCGGAAATTTCTTCGAAGAAGGCTTCGGTTTCTGCATCCCGTAAAATGGATTGTGCCATGACGGGCTGCGTGGTCAGCGTCAGCGCAAGAACAAACGCAATAAACGCGCGAAGATGTTTCAAGGAAACGATAGCCATATCCTTAGTTGTGCCGCCAGCAAAGTGAACAGGCAATGAAGAAACGGCACCGATGCTAGCAAAGTGGCCAAAAGAAAACCCCGCCAGTCGAAACGGGCGGGGTTTTATTAGCTTTTTGCAATTCAGCCGAAAGTACGCTGCCACCAACCGGTGCGCGGCGGGCCGTCATTTTCAGCTGGTTGCTGATCGGCCGTGTCAGCTGCCTTTACAGGGGCTTTCTTCCGGTTTGCCTTTGGTTTTGCGACTGGCGCTTCCTCGGCAACCGGTGCGGCGGGCACTGCAGGGGCTGTCTCAGGCTCCTCGCTTACCGCTTTTGCCCTGCTGCGTCTTTTGGGCGCTGGCTTTTCTTCTGCGACGTCGGTGGGGGCATCATCACTTTCAGCGACCGCTACAACTTCCGCCTTTGGCTTTGCCCGGCTCCGGCGTTTTGGCTTCTCCGCAGCAGGTTCGTCAGCCACTGGCGCCAGTATGGCGGGTTCCTCGGAGGTGGTGTCAATGCCGGATTCTGCGTTTACGTCAGTTCCGGTGCTTTCGGCGTCCACGCGACCACGTCCACGGCCGCCACGACGGCCACGACGAGCCTTGGGTTGTGTATCGTCGGTAGGTACCGTTTCCGCTCGTGCGTCTGTTTCAACAGCATTATCGCCGTTTTCAGCGTCTGGCTCGATTTGGCCATCAGCATTCTCCGGACGATCATCCCGCTCACGCGATTTACCGCCTCTGCGGCCACGACGCCGTTTGCGCCGACGTCCTTCGCCACCTTCAATATCGTCACGCGGCCGGTCTTCACGGGCGCGTCGCGGTTCGTTTGCCTCTTCTTCTTCTTCGGCTTCGAAATCATCGATTTCTTCTTCGAAATCATCCTCTTCAATATCGATGATCGGGGGCAAGGCGACCGGGGCCTCCGGGCGTGGGCCCGAACTGCTGACGGCCAATTTGGCACCTTCGGTTTCACCATTGGGCACAATCAGCACGCGGACATGATAGCGTTCTTCGATATCCGCCAACTCACCGCGCTTGTTGTTAAGGCAATATATCGTGGCTTCCTGACTGGCTTGCAGCACGATCTGGTTGCCATTGCCCTTCGCCGCTTCCTCTTCAATCAAGCGCAAGGCGGATAGAGCAGCAGAAGATGCGGTGCGAACAAGGCCCGTTCCTTCACAATGCGGGCATTGGCGGGTTGACGCTTCCAACACACCTGTCCGCAAACGCTGGCGGCTCATTTCCATCAGGCCAAAACCTGAAATTCGTCCAACCTGAATGCGGGCACGGTCGTGCTTGAGCGCTTCTTTCATGGCGCGCTCTACTTTGCGGGCGTTGCCATGATGCTCCATATCGATGAAGTCGATGACGACCAGACCGGCCATGTCACGCAAACGCAATTGCCGGGCGATCTCGCGTGCGGCTTCCAAATTGGTTGAAAGGGCGGTTGCTTCGATGCCATGTTCTTTGGTCGAACGGCCCGAGTTGATGTCGATAGAAACCAAAGCTTCGGTCGGGTTGATGACGATATAGCCGCCCGATTTAAGCTGGACGATCGGTTGATACATCGCGTTCAGCTGATCTTCGACATGGTAACGCTGGAACAGCGGTACAGGGTCGGCATAATGCTGCACACGCTTGGCGTGGCTGGGCATTAGCAATTTCATGAAATCCTTGGCGGCTTTATAGCCTTCGGGCCCCTCGACAAAAACTTCCTCGATATCCTTGTTATAGATATCGCGGATGGCGCGCTTGATAAGGTCGCTGTCGGTGTGGATCAGCATCGGTGCCGCGCCGCGCAAGGTGCGCTCACGGATTTCGTCCCACAGCCGAGCCAGATAATCGAAGTCGCGCTTGATTTCAGGCTTGGTGCGGGCAAGTCCGGCGGTGCGGATGATGCAGCCCATGGTCGACGGCAAAGTGAGATCGGAAATGATGGATTTCAAACGCTTGCGGTCGGCGGCGCTATGGATCTTGCGGCTGATGCCGCCGCCATGCGAGGTATTGGGCATCAAGACGCAGTAACGGCCTGCAAGGCTGAGATAGGTTGTCAACGCCGCGCCTTTATTGCCGCGCTCTTCCTTGACAACTTGCACCAGCAACACCTGACGGCGGTGAATGACGTCTTGGATTTTGTAACGGCGGCGCAAGTTCATGCGCTTGGCACGTACTTCATCGCTGGCCTTGGGCGCACGACCTTCGCCACCATTGCGACCACCACGGCCACGGCGGCGACGGTTGTTGCGGGCATTGGTCTCATCCCGTCCATTTTCGTCGTTCGCTTCGTCACCATTTGCGCTGAGGTCAGGCTCTTCGCCTTCGCTCATATCGATGGTGTCTACGCTGTCGTCGCTGTCGATTTCAATGAAATCGGACACTTCGTCTTCGCGCTCTTCCGAACCTTGCATGATGTCGGAAGGCTCTTCGCTCTCTTCTTCTTCTTGCTCGCGAAGGGCGGCTTCTTCAGCAGCGGCTTCAGCTTCTTCAGCCAAAAGTCGTTCGCGGTCTTCTTTGGGGATTTGATAATAGTCAGGATGGATTTCGGCAAATGCAAGAAAGCCGTGACGATTGCCACCATAGTCGACAAACGCCGCCTGCAGCGACGGTTCGACCCGGGTTACTTTTGCAAGATAGATGTTGCCTTTGAGCTGCTTGTGCTCGGCAGATTCGAAATCGAACTCCTCAATCCGGTTTCCTGTGACGACTGCGACCCGGGTTTCTTCCCGGTGACGCGCGTCGATTAGCATACGCGTGGTCATTGAAATTACTCCAGCAGGTGACCGTTCCGGTTGTCAGCCCTGGGCCGCCTGCTCTATTGTTGATGCCATGCCGCATCGGACGCAGTGCGTCGGCGTCGGCAGGGCGATATGGATGGTAAGTAAAAATTGCGTCTGCTGCTTGTGCATGGCGGGCGAATATCGCGCGCGCTTGATTTCCAGCCGATATGCCGTTCCCCATATGGGCAGCGGAGGCGGAAATATCATGCTTCATGCAGCGTCAACCTGTTAAATGGGCGGTAAATTATCTCCGCCCGACAAAAGGGACAAAGATATATGTGCCCCATAAAGTCTAGCTAGCACCCGTTTGCAATATGGGCAAGGGAATGCTTAAAACCTGCAATAGTCGACAATTGCACTCTGAATAATTCGGTAGAAAATATTTCTGGACCGATTGGCAATCAAAAACGCATAAGGCCCAAATGTTGTTATTGGCGATCATCGCGGCCTTGCCTTGGACCATGTTGCCCAGCTCGACAGGAGCAAAAAAGTCGAATTCTTCCAACAGTAGCATTATTATGGTGTCATATTCGCCCACAAGCAAACCCGTTGCATTTCGGTCCGCGCCGCCAAAACGGCGTTACGAGGTATCGGCACCGATTAAACGGACTATTGCGCGAGACCTTCCGAACATTAGTGGTCCTAAAGACAAGTCGCTTCCATTGGTGGTTCTGGATGCCGGGCATGGCGGACACGATCCAGGTGCTATTAGTCCGCATGGCGGACAATATGAGAAAAATGTAACACTCGCGATAGCCAGATCGATCCGCACAGAACTGCTGAAAACCGGCAGAATTCGGGTCGCATTGACCCGGGATTCCGACAAGTTTCTGGTACTGCAAGATCGCTATGGCATCGCGCGGAAAATGAAGGCGGACTTGTTTATTTCTATTCACGCCGACAGTGCGGAAAACCCGGAAGCCACTGGCGGTACGGTTTATACGTTATCTGAAGTTGCATCCGACAGGGAAGCGCAACGGATGGCGGCGCGCGAAAATAAATCCGACATTATAAATGGCATCAATCTGGGACGCGCCGATGCCAATGTTTCGTCTATCCTTATTGATCTCACCCAGCGCGAAACGATGAATGTATCCGCCGATTTTGCGAAACTGCTTATGCGCGAATCGAGGCCGAATATGCGTATCCGCACAAATTCGCACCGTTTTGCCTCTTTCATTGTTCTTAAGGCACCTGACATGCCATCTGTGCTCTTTGAAACTGGCTATCTCAGCAATGAAGAAGATGTGGATTTTCTCGGATCGGAAGATGGGCAAACCAAGGTGGCACGCAGCGTGGCGAGCGCCGTGCAAATTCATTTCGCCCGCCGGCTTGCAACAAAATAAAAGTAAAATCGCGGCCCCAAACATGAACAATCTGGACCTTGGCGGCAAATCGGTTAGAGAGGCGCGATAATGACAGGCGCAGTGACCCCACCTGAAGACTCTTCAAGCATCAGCTATAAGTTGAAACGCGATGTCGGCGGATTTGTCGGTCATTGGCAAATTTGGTGGCAGCGAAAACGCTTTCGTTGGGTCATCTATGCGGCGGGTGTCCTATTTCTGTTACTAGCGCTGTTTTGGGCCGTTTTTGCCAGAAATTTGCCTAATGCAGAAGCACTTATCGAATATGAATCGCCACTACCGACCGTCGTTCGCGATGTAAATGGAGAGCCATTTCAGAGCTATGCACGGGAACGCCGAGTGCAGCTGGAATATGCCGATTTCCCGCGCCTTTTGATCCGCGCCTATCTGGCAGCCGAAGACAAGACATTCTTCAGCCACGGCGGCATCGATTATCCGGGAATTGCGTCTGCGGTGTTTGCCAATATATTTAGCAGCGGCCGTTCGCGCGGTGCCTCGACTATTACCCAGCAAGTGGCCAAAAACCTGCTTCTGACCAATGAATATAGCTACACGCGCAAGGTTAAGGAAGCGATCCTTGCCAAGCGCATTGAAGGCGCGCTGACAAAACCGCAGATCCTGTCGCTTTATCTTAATGAAATTGCGTTGGGTCGCCAGTCATTCGGTGTTGAGGCAGCGGCGCAGGCCTATTTTGGCAAGAGTGTTGATCAACTTGTTCTGCACGAAATGGCGTTTCTTGCGATCCTTCCCAAGGCACCAGAGCGTTATGGACGCGCGAAAAACGTCGATGCCGCCATCGTCCGTCGAAATTGGGTCCTGGGTGAGATGTTCTCCAACGGTTGGATCACTCAAGCGCAGTTGACGCAGGCCCGCGCACAGCCGCTCGGGCTGATCAAGCAACGAGGTACCGGATACAAAAATATTGGCGGCTATTTCACCGAGGAGGTGCGCCGCCAATTGATCGAGAAGTTTGGTGAAACCGACAAGGAAGGCCCATATAGCGTATATGCAGGCGGTCTATGGGTTCGCACTTCTATGAACCCGGAATATCAAAAGCTGACAACGCAAGCCTTGCGGGATGGATTGCTACGTTACAATGCTGGCAAGGCTTGGAAGGCCAACATGGGTACGATCGATGTATCCGACGACAATTGGGCGTCGCGATTTGCGTCCACCAACATCAGTATTGATTATGCAAATTGGCAGGCCGGGGTTGCGTTGGGCAAAAATCGCGTTGGCTTTGCTGACGGCAGCGTCGGCTTATTGAATGGCGGTCCAGCAGCGATGAGGGCGGGTGATGTTATCGCCGTAGTTCCAAATGGCGGCAGCAGTTATTCGGTTCGAACCGTACCCGAAGTCGGCGGCGGCATGGTGGTGCAAAACCCGTTGAATGGCCGGGTTCTGGCTGTACAGGGCGGGTTCGACAACCGTATATCCAGTTTCAATCGCGCCACACAGGCGCAACGTCAACCGGGCTCGACTATCAAGCCGTTTGTTTATGCAACCGCGCTCGACAATGGTATGACGCCGACATCGATCATTGTTGATGGCCCCTATTGCGTGTGGCAAGGCGCATCACTTGGCCAGAAATGCTTCCGTAATTTCAGTGGTAGCGGCGCAGGGCCGCAAACGATGCGTTGGGGTCTCGAACAATCACGCAACCTGATGACCGTTCGCGCGGCTGCGGATTCGGGCATGGACAATGTCACCGATACATTCCGCGCCATGGGCATTGGCGACTATCCTGATTATCTGGCCTATGCTTTGGGGGCAGGGGATACGACCGTTTTGAAAATGGTGAATGCTTATTCGATGCTGGTCAACCATGGCCGCGAATTGAAACCTACGTTGATCGATTTTGTCCAGAACCGAAACGGCAAGGTTATATTGCCGGTAAAGTGGAAACCTTGCAAACGCTGCCGAGCAAAAGATTGGGATGGGAAACCTATGCCACGCTTTGTTGCAACCGGGAAACAGGTGATGGACCCGATAACCGCTTATCAAACCGTCCACATGTTGGAAGGCGTGATCCAGCGCGGAACCGCAACGATCTTGCGTGATCTTGATCGCCCGCTTTTCGGCAAGACAGGGACGACGACCGGGCCGACCAATGTCTGGTTCATCGGCGGATCACCACATTTGGTTGCCGGGCTTTATTTGGGCTATGACCAGCCACGCAACATGGGCGGCTATGCCCAGGGCGGGTCACTTGCGGCGCCCGTGTTCAAGCAATTTGCCCGAACAGCGATGGCCGGAATGCCCAAAACACCCTTTGTCGCGCCTTATGGCACCAGGCTGGTCCGCATCGACCGCAAAAGCGGCAAGCGCGTTTATGGTTCATGGCCGGGCGATGACCCGAAAAGCGCCGTAATATGGGAAGCTTTCAAGGCCGAAACAGAACCCAAACGCTCGATCCGGCGCGAAGATCTTGAAGCGCGCGGCGACAAGCCAAAGAAAAAGAAGTCCTCTTCATCCGACGGCGGCTCCAGCACCGGCGGAACCCCTCAAGGCCCAAGCGCAGGCACCAAGCGCGATCAGGAATTTATCCAGCAAGAAGGCGGGATTTATTAGGGGAGCCAGGGCAGCTAAAACGAAACTTTAGCGCAGGCGAAGC
>Ga0073914_10000219_pt1 | contig 11701 bp, 12 predicted proteins | sample GWRWT4_30Apr14_FD_71481 | JGI IMG/M metagenome (GOLD analysis project Ga0073914, IMG submission 71481) | Sand microcosm microbial communities from a hyporheic zone in Columbia River, Washington, USA - GW-RW T4_30-Apr-14 | ecosystem: Engineered > Artificial ecosystem > Sand microcosm >... | reverse complement strand
CTTTTGTGCCGAAAATGCATCGCCCAGCAGAATGAGCTCGGCCGCTTTCACATGCCCCATGATGCGCGGCAACAGATAGCTGGAACAAAACTCCGGGCATATGCCCAGATTGACAAAAGGCAGCTGCAAGCGTGCCCCCTCGCCCGCGTACACCAGATCACAGTGCAGCAGCAGCGTGGTGCCAATGCCCACGGCGGGACCGTTCACCGCTGCCACCACCGGTTTGGTAAACACCGAGAGTGTGCGCAGAAACCGCGCTACCGGCATGTCGTGAATGCTGCCCTCACCCGCCAGAAAATCCTGGAGATCATTGCCACTGCAAAAAATGTCCGCCGTGCCGGCAATCAGCACCACGCGCACGTCGGGATTTTCTTCGGCCGCCAGCAAGGCATCGGCCATTTGCGTATACATGGCACTGGTGATGGCATTCTTTTTTTCAGGACGGTTGAAACGCAGGGTGAGAATGCGCTCGCTCAGCGTGGTGACAATATTCTGATCAGACATGAAAACTCCAGAAAAAAGGACAGCTCAAGCAGCGGTTCCGGCGGATACCGTGCGCAGCACATCCAGATAATCCTTGGGCTCGGCCACGGCCCCGCGCTCGCGCAGCATCTTGTGCATCAGCGGCAAACGGAAATACGGCACCGAGGCCATGACATGGTGCTCGATGTGGTAGTTCACGCGTATCGGCGCCACGGTGGCGCGCGCCAGAAAACCGGCACGAGTGGTGCGGGTATTCAGGAACATGTCCGTGCTTTTCACGGTACAGGCATGCTCGGCCATGGAACGTATGCGCAGGAAAAGCGGAAACGGTGTGGTGTACGACAGCACCCACACGGCGTACAGCCAAGGGTAACCCGTGGCCCAGAAAACCGCGAAGAGAATGCCGTTGGCCATCAACATGCCGGCACTGTTTTTCAGAAAGGCACGGGGATAATCCCACCAGCGACGCCCTTCCTGCGGCAGCTTGACGATGTCGTTGGCCACGGTCCACTTGATCACTTCGGCATCCATGAGGATGCGGCCTAGAAAATACTTGAGCCCGGTCAGGCCACTGAGGTCACGCAGGAATTTTCGCGCCAGTGACGCGCGCGACGTCGGGAAAGGCGCCACCAGTGAAAGATCCGTGTCTTCCGGCGTGCCGGTTTTGCTGTGGTGCATGAAATGGTGCACGCGGTATTTCTTCACGTCGTTCCAGATCGGTCGTGCACACACCCAGTCAGCCAGCACATCGTTCAGCCAAGGCGTTTTGAAGAGGGTTTTGTGCGAGGCCTCATGGTGCAGGATGGCGAGGCCGAGATGACGGCCGGCCAGCACAATGAAACCCAGCACAAACACGGGAATGGCAATGGCCAAAGGCTGGGCCGTGGCCCAGGCCAGCAGCACGAAGGTGAGGATGATCACGGCCCAGGTAAACCCCACGGCCAGAAAGCCCATGAGATCCGAGCGCTCGGTGAGCATTTTTATTTCGTTACGCGTGAAGATGTCGGTGACCTTGCGACGCGTGGCCGCAGGCATCTCCACCGGAGTAGCGGAATCCGGAAGCCGTGGTGCTGGAACAGGAGTCGTCATGAAAATCTCCGCAAGCTCAGGAAGGTGTTAATGGGAATACGCCGGCACCGCAGCGGCCTCGGCAACGGGCAGCAGGCGCAGGCGCTGCCAGATGACATGGCCGGCCCTGTCATAGCGCAGAACGGTATCGGCAAAGGCACGACGCTCACTGATGTCTACCAGCGGGTCTGGCAGCAGCGGATCAAACACCAGTTGCCGGATGGCTTCGTTGCCCAGCAAAAACGCCTCGCGGGCGGCCACATCCAGCTCCAGCTGATGGGAGTCCGCCAGCCATGTCTCCAGCCGTTGCCGGGTTTCGCTATAGCTGCGCGTCAGCGCATGGCCGTCCCAGAGCGCACGCGCACGCGCCTCACGGCTGGCATCAAAATCACGGGCGATAAAAACGGCGGCATCGTCGTCCAGCCCCAGCTTGTGCAAGCGTTCCCGCACGGCCGCTACGCCCCCCACCAGATTGTCTGGCCGTACAAACAGGCCGCGGTCCAGCTCGCGCAACCCGAGCAAGGCAAGCGCCCGGTCCCGTGCGCGCAAGGCGGCGCGATCACTGCGGCCGAGGCTGCCCACGTGCACGGCAATCCAGCCGCCGTTCCAGTCGCATACGCGCTGCTCGGCCGTACGCCAGGTGGCAATATCTTCTGCCAGCCCCGAGCCATTGGAGCCCAGCCGGTAGGAGCCGCGCCCTGCTGCCTCGATAAGCCCTGCACTCGCCAGCCGCACCAGAGCCACGCGCACGCTGTTCTCGCGAATGCCGAACAGGGCGCAACTGGCCACGGCCTCACGTGCCGGCAAGGGCTCGCCCTCGGCAGCCAGGAGCAGGTTCAGAATCAGGTGCTTGGGATTGGGTGTCATGACCTAAGGATCTTGAGGCAGTGAGGTGGAGCTAATTACACCATACGGAAATTAGTGCCGACAAGCGTAATGTTTCATGATATGAATTATCCAGCCGATAAACGTAATGATCGGTATGGCCATGATGACCCCCTCACCCCTGCTGATCACAGACCGTCGCCCGCCCCTGCTGGTGATGACCATCAACCGGCCCGAGGCCCGTAACGCTGTGGACGGGCCGACAGCCGCTGCCCTGGCCGAGGCCTTCCGGGCGTTTGAGGCCGACCCCGAGCTGCTGGTTGCCATTCTCACCGGGGCCGGCGAGCACTTTTGTGCAGGCGCCGATCTCAAGGCCTTGGCAAGCGCCGATCCGGCCCGGACCAACCGGCTGGCGCCAGAGGGCGACGGTCCGATGGGGCCTTCACGCATGGCCCTGTCCAAACCCGTGATTGCCGCGGTGTCCGGCTATTGCGTGGCGGGCGGCCTGGAGCTGGCGCTCTGGTGCGACCTGCGCGTGGCCGACGAGAGCGCCGTCTTCGGCGTGTTTTGCCGCCGCTTTGGCGTGCCGCTGATTGATGGCGGCAGCGTGCGCCTGCCCCGTGCCATCGGCATGAGCCGGGCCATGGACCTGATACTGACCGGGCGCCCCGTCGCTGCCGATGAAGCCCTGCAGATGGGCCTGGCCAATCGCGTGGTGAAAAAAGAAAGGCTGATGGCAGAAACGGAAGCGCTGGCCCTGCAAATGGCCGGCTTTCCTCAGGCCTGCCTGCGCGGTGACAAACGCAGTGCGTATGAGCAATGGGGCATGGATGAAAGCGAGGCGTTAGCGAATGAATTTCGTCACGGCCTGAACACCTTGCAGTCCGGTGAAACCCTCAGTGGCGCCACCCGCTTCCAAAAAGGCGGGGGGCGTCACGGCGAATTCGGAAAATGAATGGGGGCCGCAGGAAATCCCCGCGGGATTCCCGCACAAAAAATTGCACTGGCGCTGCTAAAAATCAGGAGAAAAAACAATGATCACCTTGAAAACCATGACCTATGAAGTCACCGGCCGCATTGCCCGCATCACGCTCAACCGGCCACAGCCCGGCAACGGCATCACCATGGACATGCCGCAGGAACTTGCGGCCTGTGTGGAGCGTGCGAATATCGATCCCGCCGTGCACGTGATTGCCCTTGCCGGCAATGGCAGCGGATTCTGTGGCGGCTATGACCTGGTGGAAAGTGCCGAAGGCATGGCTACCAGCGATGCCAGCCCCCTTGCGCCCCACCGGCTCTTCACTGGACCCGATGGTGCAAATGCTGAACCACATGCCGAATACCGCATGGGACCCGATGACGGACTACGCGATGATGAGTCGTAACGTGAAAGGTTTCATGAGCCTGTTTCACGGTGAAAAACCCGTGGTCTGCAAGGTACACGGTTTCTGTGTAGCCGGCGGCACCGACATGGCCCTGTGTTCCGACCTGCTGGTGATCGCTGACGATGCCAAAATCGGTTATCCGCCAGCACGCGTGTGGGGATCGCCCACCACCTCCATCTGGGTGCATCGCCTCGGTATCGAAAAAGCCAAGCGGCTTTTGTTCACCGGCGACTGTCTTTCCGGAAAAGAGGCACAGGAATGGGGCCTCGCGATCGAGTCCGCTCCCGCCGACAAACTCGATGAGCGTTTTGAAATCCTGCTAAACCGCATCGCCATGATGCCGGTCAACCAGCTGGTGATGATGAAGCTGTTGCTCAACCAGACCATCATGGCGCAGGGCCTGCACACCACACAGATTCTCGGCACGGTGTTCGACGGCATCACGCGTCACACCAAAGAAGGTTACGGCTTTCAGCAGCGGGCCGCGGAAGTCGGCTTCAAACAGGCTGTACGTGAGCGCGATGAACCTTTTGGTGATTTTGGCATGTCGTCCTTCAAGGGCTGATCGACCGCCCTTCCGTTCATTACACCAGTGACAGACCGGCATCGCAGTCTGTCACTGGTGCAATTGATCTCTGCCACTCTCTTGGGTAGCGTGCAGGCTCTCCCGGTCACTGCTTCCTCTTCTTTATGTCATCCATCGCTCCTGCTACTCCCGGGCTGGCCCGCAGCCGCATGCTGGCCAATATCGCCCTGATTACCGCCGCCCTGCTCTGGGTCGCCCTGCTCTTTCTGGAAAAACTGCTGCCGGGGCAAGCCGCACTGATCAGCATTCTGGTGCTGGCCGCCGAAGCCGGCGTGGTGGGCGGCATGGCCGACTGGTATGCCGTTACCGTTTTGTTCCGCAATCCCTTCGGCAAGCTGCCCATGCCACGGCTGTTGCTGGAGCACACGGAAATCATTCCGCGCAACAAGGCACGCATTGCCGAATCCATGGGCCGCTTTGTCCAGGAAAATTTTCTGGCCGCACCGGTGGTGCGCAAGTCCTTGCGCAATACCGATGTCAGCATGCGGATCGGTGTCTGGCTGGCGCAGGAAGACAACGTGGTGCAAGTTGTCGCGCTGATCCAGCGCATCGGCCCTCGCCTGCTGCAAATTTTTGAAAGCCGGGACATTGAAGACTTCATCAAGCAAAACGCGGTGGAGTGGGTGAAAACCACACCCATTCACCACATGACCAGCGAGATGCTGCGTGCCGTTCTGGAAAACGACTTTCACCACGAAGCCCTGCAGCGCGGTCTTGATGCGGCTGACAAATGGATCAAGGCCAACCCCGAGCGGGCACGCGAGGTTGCCGTCACCATTTTCAAGGAGCTGGGTGTGGGTGGTCTAGCGCGTGGGGCCAGCTGGCTGGGCATAGACGTGGAGCAACGCACGATCAACACCTTCATGGCCCAGGTGGAGAAGCTGCTCGAAGACCGCGAACATCCCTGGCGCGTGCGGCTGGAGCAACACGCCAGCCAGCTGATGAAAGATCTGCGCAAGAAAACCTCGTCGGCATCAAAGCGTCTCAATGCCGGCAAGAATACACTGGTCGACAGTGAGTCCGTGGTGAGCTTCATGACGGGCGCCGTGGTGATCCTGCGCGATGCGGTCAAGCGCGATCTGGAGCGCCTGGACTCGGGGCTGGCCAGCAATATAAAGGGGGTGCTGCTGCGCCTTGGCGAGCAGCTGCAAAACAATGACAAAGTGCGGGCAGCGCTCAATCACGAAATCGAGGAAGCCGTGGTGACGTTCACGCATGATTATGCCGATGCCATCATCGACTATGTCAGTGAAAAAATTCACGACTGGGATACCAGCGAAATGATCGCCAAAATAGAAACCGAAGTCGGTGGCGACCTGCACATGATACGCGTCAACGGCGTGGTGGTGGGGGCGTTTATCGGGCTCTTGTTGGGCGTGGGCAGACTGCTGATCGAGCGAATCAGCTTTTAAGCAGAAGCCTTACAGGAAACCCGCCGTGGTCGCTTTTAAAGCTTGCCGATGCGATCGTTTTCCAGCGAACCGAAATAAAGATGGCCTTCATGCGGATAAACCGAGGTGATCATGCGCAGATGATCACCCGAAGCATCATGCAGGCTCTTGAGAAGGCTGCCGTTTTCATCGATGGCAACAACAAGCCCGTAGCGATCCGGTTTCGGCCAGAGGGAACGCGGCAGCCTCACCATCAGGTTACGCATCCAGGGATGGGCCGCCGACACATCGGCAATAGCCTTGCGCGGTGAGGGCAGCGCCACCCAGATGGTGCCGTTACGGTCACTGTTGATGTTGTCGGGCAGACCCGGCAGGTTATCCGCCACCACTTCATTCGTACCGGCTTTGGGACCACTCAGCCACAGCTTGCGCAAACGGTAGCGATAGGTTTCCGCAACAAACACGGCATCTTCATTTTGTGAGAGCGCCACGCCGTTGGCAAAATAAAGATCCTTCAGCAGCAGTTTCACCGTCTTGCCGGCAGGGTCATACACATAGAGGCGGCCATACGGCCGGCCTTCGAGCAAATCCACCACATAATCAGGCTGGCGGTATTTAGTACTGGCATCCGTGAAATAGATTTTGCCGTCACGGGCAATATCCAGATCATCCGTAAAATTGAGCGGCACGCCGTCCACCTGGGTCAGGAGCGTGGTGAGCTTGCCGTCCGGTGCCAGTTGCAACAGCCCCTTGAAGGCATCACAGATGATCAGGTTGCCGCTCGCATCGAACACCATGCCGAGTGGGCGTCCGCCGGTATTCGCCAACGTCACCACCTTCTCGCCATCCTTGCCTGTCTCAAGACGGATGACACGGCCATCACGCAGGCCAGCGTGCAAACGCCCCTGTGCATCAACGGCAAGGTCTTCGGGACCGTGGATTTCCCCCTGCGCCAGCAGTTCGGCTTTTTGCAGGGACTGGTCAGCGGCAAGCACACCCGTCATGGCGGGCGCCGGTGCGGGCTGCCATGCCACGGCATGCAGAGAGGACGGACTGAGAACAAGCCAGAGCAAGGCCGCCAGAAAAAACAGAACCAGCAGTACTCCGAATTTCTTCATGATTTTTTTCCTGTCACTTTTCCGGCGCTTTTTTTGGTGTTTTTCAGTACGGGACCGGCTCAGGGAATCAGTACCAGCTTCCCGGCCACCTGGCGCTCCATGAGTGCCCGCAGGGCTTCACCGGCTTTTTCCAGCGGATAGGTTTTTGACACGTGCGGTTTGAGTTCGCCTTGCATCAGCCACTGGAAAAGCTGCATGCCATTGGCCATGTTGACCTGCGACTCGCGTGTCGCAAACTCGCCCCAGAACACCCCCAGGATGGCGCAACCTTTCAGCAAGGCCAGGTTGAGCGGAATCTTCGGAATATCACCCGCGGCAAAACCCACCACCAGATAACGGCCCTTCCAGACGATGCTGCGCAAGGCAGGCTCTGCGTATTTTCCACCGACCGGGTCGTAGATGACATCCGCACCCTTGCCATCGGTCAGAGCCTTCACACGTTCGCGCAAATCCTCGCTTTCGTAATTGATCAGCTCATCGGCACCGTGCTCACGGCATACCGCCAGTTTTTCAGCACTCGACGCCGCCGCAATCACGCGCGCGCCCATTTTCTTGCCAAGCTCGATAGCGGCAAGGCCGACACCGCCAGCAGCGCCCAGCACCAGCAGCGTTTCGCCGGGCTGTATGTGGGCACGGTCTTTCAGCGCATGAAACGAGGTGCCGTAGGTCATCATGAAGGCAGCAGCAATCGTGAAATCAACACCGGGCGGCAACGGAATCACCTGCTTGCCATCAGCCAGGACTTCTTCGGCAAAACCGCCCCAACCGGTAAAGGCCAGCACCGGCTGCCCGACCTGCAAATGCTTCACACCCTCACCCACCGCCTTCACCACACCGGCCAGCTCGCCGCCGGGAGAAAAAGGCAGAGCCGGTTTGAACTGGTAAAGGTTCTGGATGATGAGCGTGTCGGGAAAATTCACACCGCAGGCTTTCACGCTGATCACGATCTGTTTGGGACCGGGCACAAGGCCGGCCACGTCTTCCACCACCAGTGTTTCCGGCAGGCCATGCTGTTTACAAAGTACGGCTTTCATGAGGCTCTCCTTACTGGATGTGCAAAGTACAAGGGAATTAGCGGCTGGCGTATAGCAGTGCCAGGGCGATGACGGCAGGGACTGCCTGCACGATCACGATTTTTTTGCTGACCGTCGCGCCGCCAAAAACACCAGCAACAATCACGCAGGACAGGAAAAACACTTTCTGCGGAAATCCTTCCGGCCCCAGCAGCAAGCCCCAGACCAGACCGGCCACCAGAAAGCCGTTGTACAAACCCTGATTGGCCGCCAGCGCCTTGCTTTCATTGGCGAAGGCTTCGGTCAACCCAAAGGCTTTACGCCCGAAAGGCTTGGTCCAGAGAAACATTTCCAGAATCAGGAAGTACAGATGCAGCAACGCCACAATACCGATCAGCACATTGGCCAGAATTACCATGATGATTTCCTTATTTGAGGTTTTCTAAAGATTCACTTAACCCTATTACAGGCAACATCTCTAAGCACCCCGCAGGGGTCGCCTTTCTTTTGCTTACTTTCTTTTGCGACATCCTCGCGTAGCGAGGTGAACGCCTGCTTTGTTGGGCGGCCCGAAGGGTGAGGCCGCAGGCCGAGTACAAAAGAAAGTGAGGCCCGCCCGCCGGGCGTACCACCCATGCAAAGAAACAGCAGAAGCAACCCAGTCGGAGCACTTCACCGTAAAGCGAGACAACACAACAATCCCCACACTCCCGGGCAAGCGGCAAGCAAACATCCAGGCCGCGCATACCACAAAATCCTGATAAGCAGTCCCTAGGCCAGTAAATAGCCGCCATCCACATTCAGGCAGGTTCCCGTGGTGTAGCTCGCCGCCGGCGACACCAGATACAGCACGGCACCCGCCATTTCCTCCGGCTGGGCCACACGGTTCATCGGCACATGCTTGAGCAACTCGTTAAGGATGACAGGATTCTGCGTCAGGGCCGACGCGAATTTTGTTTCGGTGGCGCCCGGCAACAAGGCATTCACACGAATACCCAGTGGTGCACACTCCTTGGCAAAGGACTTGGTCATGGAAATGACGGCGGCCTTGCTGATGGAATAAATGCCCTGGAAATGTCCGGGAATGATGCCGTTGACGGAGGCCACATTCACGATGCTGCCACCGCCACTTTTTTCCATCAGCTTGATGGCCTGTGACGACATGAAAAAATAGCCGCGGATATTCACGTCGATGGTTTTGTTGAAGGCACCGAGATCCGTGTCCTGGATGGAACCGAAATAGGGATTGGCTGCTGCATTGTTCACCAGAATGTCCAAACGCCCGTGCTTTTCTCGGATGCTGGCGAAGGTCTGCTCGATCTGCTCCATGTCGCCGATATGGCAGGCCATGACCTCGGCCTTGCCACCCTCCTCGCGAATCATCGCGGCCACGCGCTCACAGGCATCGGCCTTGCGGCTGGCCAGAATCACATGCGCGCCCTGGGCCGCCAGCAGACGGGAAATGCTTTCGCCGATGCCGCGACTGGCGCCGCTGACCAGTGCAATCTTGCCGGTCAGGTCAAAGGGATTTTTCAGGTTCACGTTCATGTCCTCGATCAGCGATAGGTGATGAGCGCAGCATCGTTATGAACATCAAGATGCGCGGTATTGTTGAAATGATGCAGGGTGGTTTCTTCCGGTCGATACAGGAGGCGGGTCACGCTGCTGTTGACGGTAATGCCGTTGAGGGCAAAACAGCGGGCATCATCCAGTCCCAGCACGGCCTGCACCACCACACTGATGGCACCGCCGGAAGTAAAGACAATGGCATCACCACTGCTCTCGCGCAGCTCGGCAAAAGCCGCCAGCACGCGCTGGCGGAACACCGGCCAGGATTCCTTGTAATCGCCGTCATGACGACCGTCATGCCAGCGCTCGATGGCCGCCGTGAAAATCTGGTGAAAGGCCTGGCGCGGGCGCGGAGTGTCGGCCAGAAAACGCAGGATGGCGGACTTGTCGACAAACTCGGGGCGATACACTTCCAGCACATTCTCGTGATCGAACTCGGCCACGCCAGGCAGTGTGGAAAACTCGAGCTCACGCCCCAGCCCCTCGGAAAAAGCATCCAGACTCTGGCGATGACGACGCATGGGGCCGGTGAACACGCGCTGCGGCGACAGGCCGCGCTCTTTCCACCATTCGCCCAGCAAACGGCACTGGCGCACACCGAGACCGGAAAGCACATCGTAATTGTCGGCACCGAAAGAAGCCTGACCGTGACGAACCAGATAGAGACTGGCCATCAGAGTGCCGACGCCTTGATCAGGTTGAGGCAGCGCTGCTCCAGATAATTCACCATGCTGCCAAATTGCGCGAAAGCCGGATTGGTCGTTTGCTTGTGGTAATAGCGGTACCATATCTGCTGCGCGATACCGGCCAGCCGGAATAGTCCGAAGACCATGTAGAAATCAAAATTCTCCACCTTGAAGCCGGTTTTTGCACCGTAATAGGAAACCACTTCTTCGCGCGACATCATGCCGGCCGCATTGCTGGGCTGGCGTCGCATCATCTGGAATACCGGATCATCATCCGACTGCACCCAGTAGGCCAGCGCGCCACCCAGATCCATCAGCGGATCGCCCAGTGTGGCCATTTCCCAGTCCAGCACACCAATGACATGCAAATCTTTGGAATCGAACACCAGATTGTCGAGACGGAAATCATTGTGGATCAGTGTGATGGCGACTTCTGCCGCCGGCTTTTTGGCGTCCAGCCACGCCATCACTTCTTCAAAATCCTTTACATCGTCGGTGCGTGCATTACGGTAGCGCTCTGACCAGCCACTGACCTGTCGTGCCACATAGCCCTGCCCCTTGCCGAGGGAATCAAGGCCGGCAGCCTGCACGTCGACCTTGTGCAGCTCCACCAGCTTGTCGATGGCACTCTGGCAAAGCGCACGGGTTTTATCCGGCGTGAGCATCAGCTCTTCCGGAAAATTCTGCCGTGGGATCACGCCGACCAAGCGCTGCATGACATAAAAATCACAGTCCATGACGGTGTCGTCCTGGCACAGCGCCAGCACTTCCGGCACATAGGGGTACACCGGTTTCAGGGCCTGCATGATGCGGGCCTCACGCACCATGTCATGCGCTCCCTTCGCTTTTTTTCCGAACGGTGGACGGCGCAGGATGAGATCACGGTTTTCGTATTGGAGGAGATAGGTCAGATTGGACGCGCCCCCGGCAAACTGGCTGATTGCCGGAGCGCCCTGCAAACCGGGCAGCTGTGCCTTGAGGTAACGGTCCACGACAGCAGCATCCAGTTCCTCACCAACGCGCACACTGCGCGCTTCATCAATCAGGCTCATTCCTGTTTTTTCCTTGTTATTCGTGACATATCAGCGAGCGGGGATTTGCGCGTATCTGCCAAGCTCTATTTTGGCGATCAGGCGACGATGCACTTCATCCGGACCATCCGCAAGGCGCAGCGCACGACAGTAGGAGAAGAGACCGGTCAGGGGCAAATCATCCGATACGCCGGCCGCGCCATGCATCTGCACGGCCGCATCAATGATGCGCAGCGCCATGTTCGGCGCCACCACCTTGATCTGGGAAATCTCGCTCATCGCCGCCTTGTTGCCCACCTTGTCCATCATCCAGGCCGCCTTGAGGGTCAGCAGGCGTGCCTGCTCGATATCCATGCGGGCATTGGCAATCACGTCCACATTGCCGCCCAGCATGGCAATCGGCTTGCCGAAAGCGATACGGCTCACCGACCGTTTGCACATCAGTTCCAGCGCTTTTTCTGCCGCACCGATGGCACGCATGCAGTGATGAATGCGGCCCGGACCAAGACGGCCTTGTGCCACTTCAAATCCGCGGCCGGGGCCGGC
>Ga0073914_10000218_pt1 | contig 11797 bp, 10 predicted proteins | sample GWRWT4_30Apr14_FD_71481 | JGI IMG/M metagenome (GOLD analysis project Ga0073914, IMG submission 71481) | Sand microcosm microbial communities from a hyporheic zone in Columbia River, Washington, USA - GW-RW T4_30-Apr-14 | ecosystem: Engineered > Artificial ecosystem > Sand microcosm >... | reverse complement strand
ACCGGCGTTGAATTCCTTTGTGCCAATACCGATGCACAAGCGCTCCGGGGTTTGCATGCACGCACACTGCTGCAGTTAGGCAGTGAGGTCACCAAAGGTCTGGGCGCGGGCGCTGATCCTGAAGTGGGTCGTCAGGCTGCGCTTGAGGATCGAGAGCGAATTCAGGAAGTGCTGGCAGGGACAGACATGCTCTTTATTACCGCGGGTATGGGCGGTGGCACTGGAACAGGTGCTGCGCCGGTGATTGCAGAAATAGCCAAGGAAATGGGGATTTTAACGGTGGCAGTGGTGACCAAGCCTTTTTCATTTGAAGGACGCAAGCGCATGCGCGTTGGTGAGGCCGGTATTGCTGAGCTTTCACAACACGTTGATTCATTAATTACCATTCCAAATGAAAAGCTGTTGCCAGTGTTAGGAAAAAACACCCGGCTCCTCGATGCATTTAAAGAAGCCAACGACGTGTTGCTCGGAGCGGTGCAAGGTATTGCGGATCTGATTATTCGCCCTGGTATGATTAACGTCGATTTTGCCGACGTTCGAACCGTTATGTCTGAAATGGGCATGGCAATGATGGGTACAGGAATCGCCTCAGGCGAGGACAGGGCTCGTCTGGCTGCAGAAGCCGCTATAAAAAGCCGATTGCTTGAGGATGTTAACCTCCAGGGTGCTCGCGGTATTTTGGTGAATATCACGGCGGGTGAGGATCTTGGTTTGGGTGAGTTTTCTGAAGTGGGTGATACCATCGAAGAATTTGCCTCTGATAATGCAACTGTTGTTGTTGGCACTGTAATTGATCCGAGCATGGGTGATCAGCTTAAAGTAACTGTAGTGGCTACAGGTTTGGGTGGATCGGTCACAGAAGAAATCCGCAATATCAGTGAAAAGGTGCGTGGTTTTCCAGTAAACCGTGATGGCGGTGTTAAATATAACGAGCTTGATCGTCCCGCCGTGTTACGTAGACAAGGTATCAAGTCCCAAACCTTAGCGGCTTCAGCCACTGTTGCACCTGATATGGATTATCTCGATTTGCCCGCATTTCTGCGACAGCAAGCCGATTAGAAAGCGCTTTAGCGCCTCCCCTTTTTTTAACAGGGAGGCGCTTCTTTAATTATTGTACGTAAGTCACTCAGGGAAAAATTCAAATTTAAGGTCTGGATAATACAGCTTGCGTTCAGCTAAGTCGGGCCATAATGCAAGCCAATCTATTAATTTGGAGAGTGACGAGCTAACGAGGCGTATCTATTTTTCACGCAAAATAAAGTTCATTTTTTTGTGTCGCGGATGGATTTTGCAGGTCGTAAGCTAACAGCTAAAAGGGATTATGATGATCAAACAACGAACCCTCAAAAACAGTATCAAAGCCACGGGCATTGGCCTTCATAGCGGAGAAAAGGTTTACCTTACACTGCGCCCAGCTCCGGTGAATATGGGTATTGTGTTTCGACGTGTAGATCTTCATCCGGCGGTTGAAATTAGAGCCATTGCTGAAAATGTTGGCGAGACCACCTTGTCTACAACCCTTGTGAAGGGTGACGTCAAAGTCTCAACGGTAGAGCATCTATTGTCTGCTCTGGCGGGTCTGGGAATTGATAATGCCTATGTGGAGTTAACGGCGTCAGAAGTGCCTATTATGGATGGCAGCGCGGGTCCCTTTGTTTTCCTGATAGAAGCGGCCGGCATAGAAGAGCAATCTGAAGCGAAAAAATTTATTCGTATAAAACGAGAAATTACGGTCGAATCAGGGGATAAAACAGCTACTTTTCTGCCTTTTAATGGTTTTCAGGTAAGCTTTGGTATTGATTTTGATCATCCTGTCTTTAAAGAACGTGCGCAATCGGTGACTATAGATTTTTCCACTACTTCTTTTGTGAAAGAAGTCAGTCGTGCACGTACCTTTGGTTTTGTGAAAGATATTGAAATGCTTCGTTCCCAGCACTTGGCCTTGGGCGGCAGTGTTGAGAATGCGATCGTAATCAGTGACGTTGGTGTGCTTAATGAAAATGGCTTACGTTACGATGATGAATTTGTTAAGCACAAAGTCCTGGATGCAATTGGCGATCTTTATTTGTTAGGTTATAGCCTGATTGGTGAGTTTGTTGGTTATAAGTCAGGACATGCCCTGAATAATCAGCTGATAAGGAAACTCTTACAAGAGCCCGATGCTTGGGATTTGCTTACGTTTGAAGATGCTGCCAATGTGCCAGTTTCCTATATGAAACCACCACTTGCCGCCGAAGCGTGAGTTTGTTTTAAGGCAAGCCCCCACTTGGTAATTCATCCACCTGAATCAATGCTGGATGAATTATCTACTCTCTTCTATCCCGCCTGAACCAGTTCAGTAAATGTTTATATGGATGTTTCATTCGCAGTGCTGGCGTGTGCTGCAAGTCGTTTAAGCGCTTGCGCTAACTGAGTATCGGTTTCGCATGCGGCTGTCTGCAGCAATAAGTCTTTATTCTCCAGACTGAGTAACTTTGCCTTTGGTAGTTTCTTGTTGCTTCTGTAGACCTTGCGAACCTCTGTTTTAATAATGATTTTCGATAGGCCGCTAAATTCTCCGTGGCGTTCAAGATGGTTTTTTAGTTGAGCAAGGTGAAAGCGCAGCTTGATAGACCATGCTGCATTGTCACAGCACAAAGTAAGCTCACCATAATTAAAGGCAGAGACTTGGCAGCGGGGTTGAAAAGTGTCAGGTAAATACTGTTTCACAATATTCTCAAGCGCCCGCAAATAATGCGCAAATGCCAAGGTGTTGTGTAACAGATCACTCTTTTTAAAATGAATGGTGGTCAAATCGGCTACTAAATGTGGTTTTTTCATGACATCAGTCTGACATAAGTGGGTATAGTGTTGAGGATGGCGGCGTTGAATTGTTTGCTTTATGTTCAGGCTTCAGTATTATTGGACGCTGTTTTGCAAGTATAAATGCTTCGAGACAGGTCTGACGATTAAATTTTTTGGTAAAACCGGGCGCGAATTTTTTAATTCAGTGTCTCCAGTAGAGCGCTAAGAATGATAAGTCGGAAAGAAATAAAATGGAGTAACTCTATGAATTTCACAATCTTAAACTCGAAAAATAAAAAGCACAGCGGACGACAAATTAGTTTTGTGTACCTTTTGCTTATGTTTCTGGCGTGTGCATTGATTTCCGCAGCATTAACCGCCTATGGGCTGAGTAAGTTTGGATTTTCAAATGGCAGCATTTTTTTATCTGATACGGTGACTGCCTGGCAAAAAGAATTACAAGAACAAAATCAGCAAGTGGAACAGGCACGTGGACAAGTAAACGAAAAAATGAGCGCTCTTGCGCTTAAAGTTGCAGACATTCAGGCGCAAATGATTAAGCTGGATGCATTAGGCGAGCATTTGATTGGTGTTGCCAAGCTGGATTCCGGGGAATTTGATTTCTCTGAAAAGTCAGCAGTAGGTGGTCCGGAAGAGCTTGCAAAATTAGGCGAGGAATATCAAAAACCGGAATTTGTCAGTGTGTTGGATGATATCTCTCTTCAAATCAGGGAGCGTGCGCAACAAATGGATATTCTTGAGGAAATGCTGAGTAATCAAAATCTCAAGGATAACGCTTATCTGGCGGGCAGTCCGGTTGAGCATGGCTGGTTATCGTCTCACTATGGATACCGTGTTGATCCTTTTACCGGAAAGTTAGCTTGGCATAAGGGAGTTGATTTTTCCGGAAAGAAAAATTCGCCTGTGCTGGCCCTGGCTTCTGGCATTGTTACCTGGTCGGGTGAGCGCGAGGGTTACGGTAATATGGTGGAAATTAATCATGGCGATGGCTACATTACACGCTATGGTCATAATAACGCCAACTTGGTCAAGGTAGGCGACATGGTCACTAAAGGGCAGCGCGTGGCTTTGATGGGAGACACGGGGCGTGCTACCGGCTACCATGTTCATCTTGAAGTATTTTCCAATGGTAAAGCGGTTAATCCAGCGCGTTATATCAGTCGAAAGAACCAAGGCTAGACCCGCTTTGTGATATATTTTTTACGTATTTGAATGAACCGTCTCGGCAGGTGATGCCAACAGGCATCATGTCTGTGTACGTTTCATGAATCGTATCAATGAATAATGTGAAAAAACCTTCTGTTTGATCTGCTTTCTATTATAAAAGTTGCTATGCTTTGCAATTTAAACAGAGGCCTCATGTAAAATAGGTTTATCCTTTTGACACGCCTTTCCTTCTCATAAACCTCTCTGAAAAAAATATCATGATTGGAACTATTTTCAGCAAGTTACTTGGATCAAAAAATGATCGTCAGTTAAAAAAAGTGGCCAAGCTAGTTAAAAAAATAAATAGCTTTCAGGATGAATACAAAACGCTCTCTGATGAAAACTTGCGGTCTAAAACCGAGGAATTTAAACAGCGTCTGGCGACAGGACAAGAGACGCTGGATGATTTATTGCCAGAATCTTTTGCCGTAGTGCGTGAGGCCTCTGATCGGGTTCTGGGTATGCGCCACTTTGACGTGCAAATGATTGGCGGTATTACGCTGCATCAGGGCCGAATTGCTGAAATGCGTACAGGTGAAGGTAAAACACTGGTTGCCACCTTGCCTGTGTACCTGAACGCGTTAACTGGTGAAGGTGTTCATGTGATCACCGTTAATGATTATCTGGCGCAGCGCGATGCCGCATGGATGGGCAAACTCTACCAGTTTCTCGGTTTAAGTGTGGGTGTAGTTATTTCCCATCAAGATCCCGATGTAAAAAGAAAAGCCTATGCCTCGGATATTGTGTATGGCACAAATAATGAGTTTGGTTTTGACTATTTGCGCGACAATATGGCCTTCAGCAAGGAGATGCGCTTTCAGCGGGGCCTGCACTTTGCCGTAATTGATGAAGTTGACTCAATTCTTATTGATGAAGCACGCACGCCACTAATAATTTCAGGCCCGAGCGAGGACAGTTCCGAGCTTTACCGCAAGATCAATAAGTTTGTGCCAAAGCTGCAACAGCAAGAATACGTTGAGCGTGGCCCCATGGATGAGCCGGTTGAAGACACGGGCCATTATGTAGTGGATGAAAAATCACGCAATATAGAATTAACTGAACTTGGGCATCAGTATGTCGAGGAGCTTTTAACCGAGGAGAATTTGTTGGCAGAAGGCGAGAGTCTTTATGCGCCGGTAAATTTGAACCTGTTTCATCACGTGAATGCCGCAATCAAGGCGCACGCCCTGTTTCGTCGAGATGTGGATTATATTGTCCAGAATAATGAAATTGTTATTGTCGATGAACACACCGGGCGAACGATGCCTGGTCGGCGCTGGTCTGATGGTCTGCATCAGGCGGTAGAGGCCAAGGAAGACGTTAAAATTCAGCATGAAAGTCAAACACTGGCCTCAACGACCTTCCAGAATTATTTCCGCCTATACCAAAAGTTATCAGGCATGACAGGTACAGCTGATACCGAAGCATTTGAATTCAGGCAAATTTACAGTCTGGATGTTATGGTAATTCCTACGCATCGTCCCATGATTCGCAAGGATCTGAATGACTTGGTATTTCTGACGGCGGAAGAAAAATTTGAGGCCATTATTAATGACATCAAAGAAGCTATCAGTGTGCGACGCCCGGTACTGGTGGGTACGGCCTCTGTCGAAAGTTCTGAATATGTTTCAGCTTTGTTGAAGAAGCAGAAAATAGAACACCAGGTGCTGAATGCTAAATATCACCAGCGGGAAGCGGAAATCATTGCTCAGGCTGGAAAGCCCGGTTCTGTCACTATTGCAACAAATATGGCCGGTCGAGGTACTGATATTAAACTGGGTGGCAATTGGGAAGCTGAAGTTGCCGCCCTAACTGAACCTAGTGCGGAAAAAATTCAACAAATTAAAGAGGCTTGGCAGAAAACCCATGACGAAGTATTGGCCGCAGGAGGTTTGCAGATTATAGGCACGGAGCGTCATGAATCCCGTCGAATAGATAACCAGTTACGTGGGCGCTCTGGGCGACAGGGTGATCCCGGTATTTCGCGTTTTTATCTTTCCTTGGAAGATAATTTGATGCGTATTTTTGCCTCCGATCGCGTCAAATCACTGATGCAAAGTTTGGGCATGGAAAAAGGTGAGTCTATCGAACATCGTTGGGTGACGCGTTCAATCGAAAATGCCCAAAGAAAAGTTGAAGGTAGAAATTTTGATATTCGCAAATCCTTGCTTGAATATGATGATGTTGCAAACGACCAACGTCACGTGGTGTATAAGCAGCGCAATGAAATGCTCGACAGTGATGACATCTTGGAAGCCATCGTTCATATTCGTGAGCAAGTAGTGACTGAAACTATTAGTCTCTACATTCCACCGCAGAGTGTGGATGAACAGTGGGATATTCCAGGCCTGGAGTCTGCGCTGGAAGGTGAGTTCCGTTTGCAGCTGCCGGTGAAAAAATGGCTGGATGAGGATACGCATCTGAATGAAGCGGGTGTGCGTCAGCGAATACTTGATGCCATGGTGGCCGCCTATCAGCAAAAAGAAGAAAAGGTAGATGCCAAGGCATTCCGCCAGCTTGAAAAACAGGTGATGCTGGAAGTGCTGGATAGGCACTGGAAAGAACACCTGGCCAATATGGATCACCTGCGTCAGGGAATTCATTTGCGTGGTTATGCACAAAAGAATCCAAAACAGGAATACAAGCGTGAGGCATTTGAATTATTTCAGCAAATGTTAAACAGCGTGCAGCACGAAGTTATTCGAATTCTGAGCACAATGGAGCTGCGTAGTCAGGCAGAGGTTGATGCACTGGAACAACAAAGAATGATGCAAGCCGTTGAACAAAAAATGGACTTTACCCACGGTGAGTCGGAATCACTTTTGGCGGATGATGATGCGCCAGAGCCTGCGCAAGCAGCAACGCCCTATGTGCGTGAAGAGCGTAAAGTGGGGCGCAACGAACCCTGCTTCTGCGGCTCAGGCAAGAAAAACAAACATTGCCATGGCAAACTCAACTGAGCGACTGATGTTTTTGCCCCAGTGTAAAACCGAGCACATGCTAAAAATGTAATACGGGCAAACGTGGTGTAGCCTTTGCCTTTTGGGATGCGCTATTTTCCTCGTAATAACTTGCAGCGTGGTAATCAGTAAGGTGACAGGCCTCGTTGTTTTTACAATAAACCAGGTTGATGTATGTCTGTAGATCAAAACGCATTGAATCTGCATCCGGTCGCCGGCGTCAGAATAGGCACGGCAAAAGCGGGTATTAAATACCCCGATAGAACGGATGTGGTTATTTTTGAGCTGTGTGAGCAAAGCGTAATCGCTGGAATGTTTACCCGGAATCGTTTCTGTGCCGCGCCGGTGCAATTGGCGCGTGACCACCTGTCACATAAATCACCACGTTACTGGATTATTAACACTGGAAACGCCAATGCGGGTACGGGTGAGCAAGGGCTGAAAGACGCTTTGCGTACGTGTGAGCTTATTAGTACGCAAACTTTTTGCCAGTCTGACGAAGTTTTGCCTTTTTCCACCGGTGTTATTGGTGAGCTTTTGCCCATGGCCAAGCTTGAAGCAGCAATTCCCCATGCCTTGGCTGATTTAAATGGCAGTCATTGGACGCAAGCCGCTCGTGGCATTATGACAACAGATACCCGGCCCAAGGGTGCATCAAAACAGATTGTTGTGGGTGATAAAACGGTGACTTTAAGCGGCATAACCAAAGGTGCCGGAATGATCAAACCCAATATGGCTACCATGTTGGCTTTTGTCGCAACAGATATCGGCATGGATGCGCCGATGTTGCAAAAAATACACGCGGAAGCCGTAGAAAAAAGCTTTAATCGCATCACGGTTGATGGTGACACCTCAACCAATGACTGCTGCATGGTGGTGGCTACGGGTAAAAGTGGTCTTGTGATTACTGAAAACAATCCGCAAGAGCTGCTTTTGTTTAAACAGGCACTGCTTGAACTTTATCTGCAGTTGGCACACGCCATTATTCTTGATGCTGAAGGCGCGACCAAATTTATCACGATTACCATCAAGGGCGGCAAGACCGAACAGGAATGCCTGGAAGTGGCGTATACAATAGCGCATTCGCCTTTGGTAAAAACAGCCTTCTTCGCCTCTGATCCTAACTGGGGACGTATTCTGGCGGCGATTGGCCGAGCGCCCGGAATGGACGATCTGGATGTTTCTGCTGTTTCAGTGTTTCTTGATGACGTGCGTATTGTGCGTCATGGAGGACTGAGTCCGGAATACACTGAAGCGCAAGGTCGAAGGGTTATGGCACGAGCGGCTATTACAATACGTGTGGAGCTGGATCGGGGCGAAGCTGACGCCACCGTCTGGACCAGTGATCTTTCTCATGAGTATGTGCGTATTAATGCCGAATATCGTTCCTGACGAAGCACTTCGTGTGGCAGTTGCCGTAGTGCGCAATGCTGAGGGCAAGATTCTCATTGCGCAACGTCATGTGCATGTTCATCAAGGCGGCTTATGGGAATTCCCCGGTGGAAAAATTGAAGCCGGGGAAAACGTTCAGGCCGCTTTGGTGCGTGAACTGCTCGAAGAAGTGGGCATTGCTATCGAGACCGAGCGCCCTTTGCTGGAAATTTGTCATGATTATGGCGATAAAAATGTCCATCTTGATGTCTGGTTGTGTACCTATATGGGCCTTTTGGATAAGTCGCAGGGGCTTGAGGGTCAAGCCATTCGCTGGGTTGATCCGGATCAGCTTTCTGCTTATACATTTCCTGCAGCCAATCAGGCCATCCTTAAAGCACTGACGCTGCCAGCGTGTTATTTGATTAGCCCTGAGCCCTGTCTCGAAGAGGAAGAAACGTTTCTCGCTGCCGTGAGTCAGTCGTTGCGGCAGGGTATTCGGCTTGTTCAGTTACGGGCAAACAATCTCAGTGACGCCGCTTATATCCACCTGGCCGAGCAAATGCTTTCATTATGTCAGGCGTGTAAGGGACGATTATTGATAAAAGGGCTTCATCGGCTTGAGCTTATCAAGGGCGTGCACGGCGTGCATTTGACAGCGGCAGAGTTGAGACAGTTTGCAAAGAGTGGACACAACCTTCGTTTGGGATTGGCGAAGGAAAACTTGCTGGCGGCCTCCTGCCACAGTCTGGAAGAAATCGAGTTGGCCGGTGAACTGGGCGTGGATTTTATTACCCTGTCACCCGTGCTAACGACAGCAAGCCATCCGCAGACGGATTCTCTTGGCTGGGAACAGTTTCAGACATGGGCGCAGCAGGCAAAAATGCCTGTGTATGCGCTCGGAGGACTGGGACATGATCACTTGCCACGTGCTTGGCAAGCGGGTGCTCAGGGCATTGCCGCTATACGTTCGTTGTGGCCTCAGGCTCTGACGTAATATTGTGTTACAGCACATGATTAACGTTTTCATCATCGGCGAAGGCGAGTAAATCATCGTCGACCTGTTCACCGGCAATGGCGTGTTTATCACTGGCCCATGCGCCCAAATCCAGCAGTTTGCAGCGTTCGGAACAAAAAGGACGGTAAGGCGAGGTGCTGTCCCAGATAAGACTCTTTTGGCATTGGGGGCAGTTTACTTTAAGCGAGCTCATGTTCGGTGTTCCTTGGCTAATTCCAGATAGTGATGGTGCAGGCGCTCTACCTGGCTTTTCAGGTGATCCAGATTGCCATCGTTTAAAATAACGTCATCCGCTTTCTCAAGGCGTTGCTCGCGCGAACTCTGGCTGTTAATAATGGCTCTGACGCTGTCCTCGTCGCTGTTGTCACGGATAATTGTACGCGCAAGTTGGGCCGATTCCGGCGCATCAATGACCAAGATTCGATGCGTCATTTTGTCTTGCCCGATCTCAATGAGCAAGGGAGAAACAAAAAGGGTGTAGGGTGACATGCTGCTGTGAAGTTGACGAAAAGTTTCCTGGCCAATCAAAGGATGAAGCAGGCTTTCCAGCCATTTTTTTTCGTCCGGATTGTCAAAAATAATAGCGCGCAAGGCGCGACGATTTAGCGTATGGTCGGAATTCAGAATCGCGTTACCAAAGTGTTCAGCAATTTTGCTCAAGGCCACCGTGCCGGGTTCAACAACGTGGCGAGAAACCTCGTCGGCATCAACAACCGTGATGCCCAGGGTTTTGAAATGATTTGATGCCACGGTTTTACCGCTGCCAATTCCGCCTGTCAGTCCCACTATAAACATGAAAAACACCAAACTCTATTCTGAGGAAAACAGGGTTCATGCTACCTCTAATGAGCGCTGGAACAAATAAAAAATACGTCAATTTATGGCATCCTGCAATTCATGAACGGGAATCCAGAATTCATGAACTGGAATCCCATTATTTGTGAACTCGGATTTATGTGTACCCGGGCCTGTTAACACTATCCGCGCGGCAAATTCACAGTCATCAGCCAGCGATTCAGACTTGTTTTTATATACAAATAGTATATAAAATCCATAATGCAGTTTGAATGGAACGACCAAAAGCGGATAACAAACCTTGAAAAGCACGGCCTCGATTTTTTCGATGCGGTCGAGGTCTTCAACACCCCGCATATTGTTGTTCCCTCGGCACATGATAGTGAGCAACGTTTTCTTGCTATCGGGACCCTTCAAGGGCGCTTTGTTACGCTTGTCTATACAATGCGAAGCTCGGCAATCAGGATTATTTCTTTTCGGAGGTCACGCCATGAGGAAAGACAAAAATATCTCGCGTTTCACGGCAAATGAGATGAAAGAAAAACGTGCCGGGAGCCTTACGGACTGGCACAAGGTCGATGAAATGACTGACAAGGAACTTGACGCGATCATTGTCGCAGATGACGATGAGCTCGGCCTTGTTCCCGACTGGACAAAGGCCGCGCTGGTCTTGCCGGAGGCCAAGCTATCCGTAAATTTACGGCTTGATCGCGAGGTTGTCGAATTTTTCAAAGGACAGGGGCGGGGGCATATTTCAAAGATGCAAGCCGTCTTGAAAGCCTATGTTGACGCACACCACACTAAACAATAAATTGCACAAAGCACCCTTTGCGAAACGCTCCGGCTATTACATTAGGGCTCGAAAGCCCTATGTGGAATCCAAAACTCATGAACTGGAATCCCCTTATTTGTGAACTCGGATTTATGTGTACCAGGGCCTGTTAACACTATCCATTAACACTATCCACGCGGTAAATTCACTGTCACCAGCCAGTGATTCAGCTCATAAATATCCTGCGGACTTAACATGCCCGCCCACTGTTTCAGATAAAGCAGATCCATCACGTAGTCATAGCGCGCATTGGCGTAATCGCGTTTGGAAATGAACAGTGTTCGCTGCGTGGTCAATACATCAACGATGCTGCGCGTGCCGCTTTTATAAGCTGCCTGTGTGGCTTCAAGCGCCGCTTGGGATGAATTGATTGCCTCTTGCCGTGCTTGCACGCGTTCGACATCCGAATTTGCCGCAACAAATTTGGCCAGCGTGTTTTGCATCACCTTGCGTTCGATATCAATTTTTTGCTCCAGCGCCACGTTGTACTGCTCATAAGCCTGCCGCGCCTGCGAACTGGCAAAACCGCCACTGTAAATCGGCATTATCACTTTGATTGCCGCCACTTTGCTGTGATCTTCCATAGTGGGCGGCGTGGCAAACGGGGAGTCGGGGGAAAAGGTTTGTTTGCCCTCAAGGTTCTGATTCTGATAATTGAGCGAAGCGTTGACCTTTGGCAGATGCTCTGTTTCTTTGGCATAGCGTGTTTGCCGCGCCGCATTCATCGCGGCCACCGCTGCTTTGAGTGCAAAATTATTTTGTGTGGCGTGCTTGATCCAATCGGTCTCACTGCCTGGCTGGGGTGGTTTA
>Ga0073914_10000217_pt1 | contig 11800 bp, 8 predicted proteins | sample GWRWT4_30Apr14_FD_71481 | JGI IMG/M metagenome (GOLD analysis project Ga0073914, IMG submission 71481) | Sand microcosm microbial communities from a hyporheic zone in Columbia River, Washington, USA - GW-RW T4_30-Apr-14 | ecosystem: Engineered > Artificial ecosystem > Sand microcosm >... | reverse complement strand
CCTGAGCAGGTTTGGGGATACAAGATTTACGGTGTAATCGCAGCGCTGTGTTCCCGATCCACCGAATAAGCAGAGAGTGCAAAAGTATGTCGTCTCGGAAAAATATCACAAAAATTGAATCTGAAGAACCTACGCTGCGCCTGGCGGTGCTTATTGATGCGGATAATGCTCAGGCAGCCGTCATAGAGGGTCTGTTGGCGGAAGTGGCTCGTTTTGGTGAGGCCAGTGTTAAACGTATTTATGGTGATTTTACCTCGACCACGAGTTCATCCTGGAAAAAAGTGTTGCAGAAGTATGCGATTAAACCCGTGCAACAATTTGCCTATACCAAAGGTAAAAATGCAACCGACAGCACCTTGATCATTGATGCAATGGATTTGCTGTATACGCGAAATTTTGATGGCTTTTGTCTGGTGACCAGTGACAGTGATTTTACTGGTTTGGCAATGCGCCTTAGAGAAGAGGGCATCAAGGTATTTGGTTTCGGTGAAAAAAAGACGCCCGAAGCATTTAAAAATGCATGCCACAAGTTCATTTTCACCGAAGTACTGCGTTCTACAATGCATGTGGAATCGCACACCAGCCCTCTAAAAGTTGAAGCCCCCTCAAGCCCACCCAAAACACCTGAGCCGTTAAAAGTTCAGCCTGATTTCCCCAAAAAGTTTGTGCTCGATGCCTTGGAACAATCGTCTGATGATGCCGGCTGGGCCAATCTGGGCACCTTTGGCAGTTATCTCACCAAACTGCAACCCGACTTCGATTCGCGGGTATATGGTTATAAAAAACTTTCAGATCTGGTTAAAGCAAAAACCGATCTGTTTGAAACCGAGGAACGTTCTTTGTCCGGTCAGAATCGCAAAACCTTATATCTTCGAGCAAAATAGTTGGCAGGCTGTTGAAAAACGTTAGGAGCGATGCAAAGACAAGGCAAAATTTTCTGTCTACGTCTTAAACCAGGCATGACGAATCTTATAATAATCATGAGCCGATATGTGTTGGCAGTGGCCGTGGCTTGAGCCCGAGTTTTCGCCGGTAAATATCCTGATTATTCAGAATTTGTTTGACGTAGTTTCGGGTTTCTTTATAGGGCATGGTTTCAATCCAGATATCCAGAGGTAAGGGCGTCTCTGTTAACCATTTTGTAACACTACCGGGGCCGGCATTGTAGGAGGCCATGGTTTTAATTTCATCGCCGTTAAAGTCGCCAAGCAGATCTTTTAGATAAATCGTGCCTAAACGGATATTTTTTTCCGGGTTTAACAAATCATTCGGGCCGTTATACGGAATGTTATGTTTTCGTGCCAGCATTGTTGCCGTGGCCGGCATGATTTGCATGACACCCACTGCGCCGACCGGGGATTGTACATCCGGCGTAAACAGGCTTTCTTGTCGGATGAGTGCAAACACCAGGTCTTGATGAAGGTTGTTTTTGTTGGCGAAGGTGACGATCTCGTTTTTAAAGCCGGTCGGGTATTTCAGGGCAACGTATTTGTCGGAAATAATGGTGTTGGCGGCGCGTATTGTCAGGCTTGACCAGTTCAATGTATTTGCCAGTTCAGCGGCAATGAAGCGTTGTTTTTCGTTTAAGTGGGGCATGGCGAACTGCCATTCCCTGCGAGCATTGGCTTGCTGGCCCAGTACGTAGAATTCGTACGCGCGTCTGATATTGGGGTGCGAGGTGATCGAGGCCTGGTCTGTTTCACTGATGTGATATTGCAAGGTTTGAAGGCGTGTCGCGGGCTGACCTTCTCTGGCGAGAATGCCGTAAAAATTTTGTTTCTCGGATAAAATCCGGTAGGTGTTTTTGTGGGGCGAATTACTGGTAACGTTACTTAAAGTACGTGCATACCAGTATTGCCAGCGATCTGTTCTGAATTCGCTGTCGGGAAGGGTTTTTATCTTTTCATGTGCTTTTTTCCAGTCAAGCTTGCGCAAGGCGACACGTATTTCCAGTTCGTTTAACAGTGTATTGCTTCGTAAGGGATTGGCGGCTATCAGCCATTTTTCAGCCAGGGGATGAAAGCGCACAGCCAGAATGATGGCTACCTGTTCTTGAAATGCCGTGCGTCTTCGTTCGTCATAATGATAGGTTTGATTGAGCTTTGGCCAAAGACTCATCGCCAGTTCAGGGTCTTTATTTGCCAAACGCATGAGCGCGATATAACTGATATCTCCCGTGGCCGCATTTTGCTGACCCAGGTTGCAACACAGGAGACGTTCAGGGAGTCGATAAAAATCCAAGCCCTGCTTGGCCAGGCTTTGCTGTGCCGGGGGTAAATGTTTGATCAAATACTTCGCAAGCGTGGGATTGTTAAGTTCTAGGGCGCGCACATAACGTTTCCAGGTGTACTCCGGTTTAAAAGCTTTGGAACTCATCCAGCGCGTGAAAAGCGGATCACAATTTGCCGGCTGAGGTGTGCCGCTTAACCACATGTCTTGCAAGTTTGCATACGCTTGGGTGCTATGCCCGGTTTCAAGAAGCGACTGCTGGTAGTAACAAATGAGTTGCGGGTCCTGGCTGGTGGTGTAAAAGTTTTTGAAGGACGGCCACTGTTTTGTTTGGGCTAATGAATACAGTTTTCTCGATTTTAGAAATGCTGTGACGGGCAGCGTGGGGTTGTTTGCCATGAACTGCTTGATGTCTTCCGTTGTTTGGCTCGGAATGGTTTGCGCCAGTTCGTAATAACGTAAATAAGGATACAAAGGATAATCACGGAGTTTGGCCTGTGAGGCTAAAAATGTTTTTCTATCCCCTTTTTTAAGTGCTTTTAGCGCGTTGCTGTAGAGCATACGTTGTGTGCTAATGTCTGCAGATTCGAACTGCTGTTGAACTTTGTTTATGGGGATTTGCGTTTTAAGACTCTCCCTGAAGGGTGAAAATTGGGTTCCTTCCTGAATAAGTGGTGGCATTTTAGGGCGCGTAGGTGAAACAAAGGGCGACTCCGTTGCAAATTGCGTGTTTGCCTGCGTCGTAGTTAAAACTGGCTTGTTGAAAGATCGGGCTGATGGGGAATCTGACGCAAGTACCCCTGTTGCATAAAGTGTGGTGTGAAACAGACACACATTGATTATGAAAATACGTAACAAACGTTTTACGTCACCCGTGATGCGTGTCAAATAACTGTGCTGATGCCCCTGCATGCTGATGTTAGGATTCCTGTATGCCTGCCAAAGACAGGTAAAATGGTCAAATGGTTTGAAAAATGTATAAGAGGAAGTATATGTAATAACGCGTTAGAGTGCCTTGATTCCGAGGATGCACGGAATCAAGGAGTCAAGATAACTAAGCGGCGCACATGAAAATGTGCTTAAACCTGATAATACTCGCGGTACCAGGCCACAAAACGTTTAATGCCTTCTTCAATGGGCGTGTCTGGTTTATAGCCCACGTCCTTGATCAGCGACCCAACATCGGCGTAGGTTTCGGGCACATCACCGGCTTGCATGGGCAACAGGTTCTTTTCGGCTTTTTTGCCCAGACAGTGCTCAAGAATTTCAATATAACGTAAAAGTTCAACCGGATTATTGCTGCCAATGTTATACAGCCGATAGGGTGCTTTACTGGTCGCGGGATCGGGTGACAGGCTGGACCAGTCGTTATTCGGGGTGGCAACGTGGTCCAGCGTGCGAATTACCCCTTCAACGATATCGTCGATATAAGTGAAGTCACGTCGATGATGGCCATGGTTAAACACATCAATGGGCTTGTTGCCGAGAATGTTTTTGGTAAACAAAAATAGAGCCATGTCCGGTCTGCCCCAGGGGCCATATACGGTAAAGAAACGCAGACCTGTGGTGGGTAAATTAAAAAGATGGCTGTAGGTGTGTGCCATCAGTTCGTTGGCTTTTTTACTGGCCGCATACAGGCTGACCGGATGATCAACATTGTGATGAACCGAAAAAGGCATTTGCGTGTTCGCCCCATACACCGAGCTGCTGGAGGCATAAACCAGATGCTCGACCTGGTGATGCCGGCAGCCTTCAAGGATATTCACAAAACCCTGTATGTTGGACGACACATAGGCCTGAGGATTTTGCAATGAATAACGCACACCGGCCTGGGCGGCGAGATTGACCACGCGCTGCGGTTGATGTTTTTTAAACAGCGCGGCAATGCCGTCTGCATCTTCAAGCGACAAACGAATATCGGTAAAACGCGAATGACTTGTGAGTCGGGCCAGTCGGGCTTGTTTCAGCGTAACATCGTAATAATCATTGAGATTATCCAGACCGATGACCTCATCGCCACGCTCCAGTAAACGCTGTGAGAGGTGAGAACCGATAAAACCTGCCGCGCCAGTAACGAGTATTTTCATGAGTGCCTGGGTTTATTGTGATAGTGAATGATGGGCTAGAGTCTGGCATCAACCGCTTCTTTGGGAAACACGTGTTTGATGTCAAAAATAACATGATCTTTTTTGCACAGGCTGTGTAGTTCTGCCACTGTCATTTCTTTGAACTGTTTATGCCCCACGGCCACAATAACAGCATCGTATTGTTTGGGCTCAAGTGTTTTGATCAGTTTGACACCGTAGTTGGCATAAGCCTCGTCACTGTCTGCCCAAGGGTCATAAATATCGATATTGGCATTGTAGTCGGATAATTCCTGGTAAATATCGATCACGCGGGTATTGCGTAGATCAGGGCAGTTTTCTTTAAAGGTCAGCCCCATGATCAGGATTTTGGCTCCGACAATATGAATACGTTTTTTGGTCATTAATTTGGCGACACGTTCGGCGATATAGCGCCCCATGCTGTCATTGATGCGACGGCCGGCGAGAATAACTTCCGGTAAATAACCAATGGCCTGGGCTTTATGGGTCAGATAGTAGGGGTCAACGCTGATGCAATGCCCGCCCACCAAGCCTGGACGAAAGGGCAAGAAGTTCCACTTGGTGCTAGCCGCATCCAGTACTTCTTCGGTATCAATGCCCAGTTTGGAAAAAATCATGGCCAGTTCGTTAATCAGGGCAATGTTAAGATCCCGCTGGGTGTTTTCAATGACTTTGGCTGCCTCAGCAACGCGGATAGATGAAGCCTTGTGTGTGCCGGCGGTAATGATTTGCTGATACAGATTATTCACGGTTTCGGCTGTTTCAGGGGTGGAGCCGGAGGTGATTTTAGTGATACTCGGCAGGCGATGGGTTTTATCGCCGGGATTAATCCGCTCCGGACTATAGCCGGCAAAAAAATCCACGTTGAATTTTAAGCCTGATGCGGCTTCCAGTTCGGGAACACAAATTTCTTCGGTTGCTCCTGGATACACCGTGGATTCATAAATCACGATATCACCCTTTGACAGTACGCCCCCGATGGCTCTGCTGGCACTGATAAGGGGGGTTAAATTGGGGTTCTTATGCTCATCTATGGGTGTGGGAACGGTCACGATGTAGATATTGCATGCTGCGAGCTGTTCTATGCTGTCGGTGAAAGTCAGATGCGTGCTGCTGGCAATATCGCCGGCTGAGACTTCTTGCGTTTTGTCCTGATTTTTCTTGAGTTCCGCAATGCGTGTGCTGTTGATATCGTAACCTAGGGTATGAAGTTTTTTTCCAAACTCTACGGCTAGAGGCAAACCAACATAGCCAAGGCCAATGATGCCAATCTGTGTGCGGGTAAAATCATGCATTGTGTCTGTCTCGTTTAGACTGGAGGGTGAAAATAATTCAAGTAATTATAAACCACAATAGACGATAAAAACCCCCTTCAAATGGGCGCGTTGGCATTTGAGAGGTGGATAAACTTTTATTCATAAAACGTTTGGACGCGTTTTATACAAAAACAATTTATGACGACTGCGCGCGTACTAAAAGCACACACCAAGAAACCACCTTCATATGTTTATGTGTTTGCCAGCTCTTCGCTTGATTACTACGCTTATAACGGGCTTATTAATTCTCGGTTGTTTCCTTGAACTGTGTGAGAAGGGTGTTAGAATTCACACTTTTGTAGCCATGTGAGTTCCTTTCGTTAATCTAGCGGTCTTTTACCCAGTCTGATGATAAAGCTATTTAATCAATATTTCAGGGTTCCTTTTCTTATCTTGGCGGGTGTCGAGTTTAGCCTTGCGACGCTGGCTGTGTATTTGGGATATATATTACGCACAAGCATGAATGACTGGGATGGAGGTGTTTTGTCCCCCATGGCTGTCGTTGTGGTGAGTAGCTCTTTAATTTTTAGCATGTTGGCTATGGGTTTGTATCAAAGCCGCTCACGTGAAGGCTACGAAGGCGTTATAGTGCGATTGGGCGCGAGTTATGCGGCGGCACTTATTTTGATCTCGTTATTTTTTTATATATTCCCTTGGGTGCATTTGGGCCGAGGGGTGCTGGGGCTGGCATTAATAACAAGCTTTTTTTCTATGTTGATTGTTCGTTTTATCTTTATGAAAACGGTTGACGAGCAAGCATTAAAACGTCGTGTTCTGGTTTTGGGTGCAGGTGAAAGAGCGGCATTTATTTTTCAGCGAATCAGGCGAAAATCCGATCAGCGTGGTTTTTTTATTGTGGGTTATGTGCCTGTGTCAGAACAGGGACAAAGAATTCCTAGCGAGTATACGCTACTTGTTGAAGGCGGCTTGCGAGATTTTGTAATTAATAATCAAATAGACGAAGTCGTCGTTGCTATTGACGACATGCGGCAAAACTTTCCTACGGATGCTCTTCTGGATCTCAAACTCACGGGCACCGTCGATGTGGTCGATGTTGTGACGTTCTTTGAGCGGGAAATGGGTAAAATTGAAACACGCATGCTGTACCCTGGCTGGTTAATTTTTTCAGAAGGTTTCTCGCGAAGCGCTATCAGAAGTTTGATTGAGCGTATGTTTGATCTTGCCAGCAGCTTTCTGATACTGATGCTGACCTGGCCTGTCATGTTGTTAACCATGTTGGCGATTAAGCTGGAAGAGGGCAAGGATGCGCCGCTTTTTTATAAACAAACCCGTGTGGGTTTTAATGGCCGTTTGTTTGACGTGTTGAAATTTCGCAGCATGCGTCAGGATGCTGAAAAACATGGTGCCGTGTGGGCGCAACAGAATGATCCCAGAGTAACTAAAGTAGGTGCATTCATTCGAAAGTATCGTATCGACGAATTACCTCAAGTGGTAAACGTTTTTGTAGGAGAGATGGCTTTTGTGGGGCCGCGCCCGGAACGCCCCGAGTTTGTAAAAGATTTAAGTGAAAAAATCCCGTATTTCTCTGAGCGCCATCGGGTTAAACCGGGCATTACCGGCTGGGCGCAGCTTTGTTATCCTTATGGTGCATCCGATGAAGATGCCGAACAAAAACTGCAATATGATTTGTATTATGTAAAAAACCATAATTTATTGCTGGATTTGATTATTCTGATTCAAACGGTTGAAGTGGTCTTGTTTGGTAGAGGACGCTAGCGAAGCGGCACGTATTGCAGTTTGCTGTGCAAAGCAGGTGTTAATAACTTTTTTATACTTTTGGCTGAAGGGTGTTTTAAGTAATGAAACAATTAAACGTATATGTACTAATCCTATGGACGCTAGCACTTGTGACTGGATGTGCCGGGCAATCAGATAATGTGTCGCACACGGTAACATCATCAAGTGCCGCTCAAACAAACAGTGTCGAGCAAGCGCCTCGTTCCGCGCCAAACGAAAAAGAACTTCATTACAAGATCGGTGTGGGTGATAACGTTAATATTCATGTATGGCGCAATGCTGATCTTTCTACCACCGTGCCGGTGAGGCCCGATGGTTATATTTCCATGCCGCTGCTGGGTGATATTAAGGCGAGCGGTCTGGGGCCAGAAGAATTAAGCGACGTTATAGAGAAAAAACTAGCGGGTTTTCTCAAAGATCCCAGAGTCAGTGTCATCATGCAAGGTTTGAGCAGTAATGAATACATTAATCGTGTCAGGGTCACCGGCGCGGTGAATCATCCGACCTCGATACCCTATCGTGAGGGGATGACGGTGCTGGATCTTGTTCTGGATACGGGTGGGGTGAATCAGTTTGCAGCAGGCAATAAAACCAAAATCTACCGCAAGGTTGGAACGAAAACAGAAGTATTGGAAGTCAAGCTGAAAGATATTCTGGAAAAAGCCGATTTAAGCACCAACTTTGCCATTCTGCCGGGTGATGTTATTACGGTGCCGGAGCGCTTGTTTTAAGCCTTTTTACGTGGATGCTGCTTAACAGGCTCTTCACATACTGTCTGGACTTTTTTAAAGTGCAGCAGGTAGAGCGTCTATCTATTTCAGCCGCCGCACTTGATTCGCTGGTCAGGCGTCCCCATATCCCCGGCAGTCTGCTTATGCTTTTCAACTGACGGGTTTACTCTTCTCGTCAAACACATTCATTGCTTATCTGGAATATATTATGCGATTTGATGGCACTCAAACTTATGTGGCAACCGATGACCTGAAAACGGCGGTCAATGCGTCAATTACCTTGCGTCGCCCCCTGTTAATCAAAGGGGAGCCTGGAACCGGCAAAACCATGTTGGCCGAAGAAGTGGCTGATGCGCTTGGGCTTAAACTTTTACGTTGGCATATTAAATCGACCACCAAGGCGCAACAGGGTTTATATGAATACGATGCCGTGTCACGTTTGCGTGATTCCCAGCTGGGCGATGAGCGTGTGCATAATATTTCCAACTACATTGTCAAAGGCAAACTCTGGGAAGCGTTTGAAGCTGATGAGCCGGTGGTCCTACTCATCGACGAGATTGATAAAGCCGATATCGAATTTCCCAACGATTTGCTCAATGAACTCGATAAAATGGAATTTTTTGTCTACGAAACGCAGCAACTGGTTAAAGCCAAGATACGGCCCTACATTTTTATAACCAGTAATAATGAAAAAGAATTACCGGATGCCTTTCTGCGTCGCTGCTTTTTTCATTATATTAATTTCCCCGATCGGCAAACGATGAATGAAATCGTTGCAGTGCACCATCCTGATATCAAACAGACCTTGCTCAAAGATGCGCTGGACGCCTTTTTTGAGTTAAGAGACATTCCGGGCATCAAAAAGAAACCGTCTACTTCAGAACTGATTGATTGGCTGAAATTGCTTGTCGCCGATGATATCCCAAATGATGTGCTGCAAAATCGGGACATGAGAAGCGCCATTCCCCCCTTGCATGGCGCCTTGTTGAAAAATGAACAAGACGTGCAATTGCTTGAGCGCTTGGCTTTTATGCGTCGCCGCGAATTCTAAGAAGAACCCTGTATGCTGATTAATTTTTTCTTTAGTCTGCGCGAGGCAAAAGTTCCTGTCACCATTCGGGAACTTCTGGACTTGCTTGAAGCGATGAAGCAGCACCTCGTTGATTATGACATGGATGCTTTTTACCAGCTTTCGCGCACCTGTTTAGTCAAAGATGAGCGTTATTACGATAAATTTGATCGCGCTTTCTCGCAGTATTTCAAGGGAGTTAAAGATACTGCAAACCCAGACTTTCTAAATGCCAATATTCCTGATGAATGGTTGCGTAAAGCAATGGAGCGTCATTTTACCCAGGAAGAGCTTGATGCTTTGCAGGCTATGGGCGGGCTCGACAAGTTGATGGAACAATTCCGCAAACTTTTAGAAGAACAAAAAGAGCGGCATCAAGGGGGAAATAAGTGGATTGGCACGGCGGGTACCTCGCCCTATGGTGCTTATGGCGCCAATCCCGAAGGCATGCGTCTCACCGGTGAGAGTCGCAACAAACAGGCGGTAAAAGTCTGGGAAAAACGTCAGTTTCGCAATCTTGACGATAACCATGAACTAGGCGTGCGTAATATTAAAATGGCGCTCAGACGTTTGCGTCGATTGGCACGCAGTGGTGGGGCGGAAGAATTGGATATCCATGACACCATTCAGGCCACAGCCGATAAGGGTGGTTTGCTGGATATCAGAATGATGCCCGAGCGACGAAATCGCGTTAAAGTGCTGCTGTTTTTTGATATAGGCGGTTCGATGGATCCGCATGTCCGTATTTGTGAGGAGCTGTTTTCCGCTGCCCGCACAGAATTCAAAAATATGGAATTTTATTATTTCCATAATTTTATTTACGAAGGAATCTGGAGCGATAACCAGCGGCGTTGGGAGGAACGTACGTCTACCTGGGATGTTATTCATACCTTTCCCTCAGACTACCGTGTGATTTTTGTCGGTGATGCCAGTATGTCGCCCATGGAAATCAGTTCGCCTGGCGGCAGCGTTGAACATTACAACGAAGAAGCCGGCACCGTGTGGATGCAACGTTTACTTAATCATTTCTCAAAAGTGATTTGGCTAAACCCTGAGCAGGAAGAGCAGTGGCGCAATGTGGCTTCTATTCGCCATGTCAACGCGTTGATGAATAATCACATGTATCCCCTAACGCTCAAGGGTATCGAAATGGGTATGAAATACCTGAGTCGATAAAAACTGAATCATAAATCACGTCGATCATCATCAGACTTGTCTTGTCTTTCTTGAAAAAATAAAGGCGAATCCCCATCTGTTGGTTTCAAATTAATTTCGTCCAATCCATTGAACAAAGAGATCAATTCCTATGACAGTGACTGCCGAAAAAGAAACCCTCGGGTTTCAAACTGAAGTAAAACAACTGCTGCATCTTGTTATTCACTCCCTGTACAGCAATAAGGAAATTTTCCTGAGAGAGCTGATTTCAAATGCCTCCGATGCTATCGACAAGTTGCGTTTTGAAGGGCTGCATAACGAAGCCTTAATGGAAAATGATTCAGAACTGCAGATTCGTATCGCCTTTGATAAAGACGCCCGAACACTGACCATCAGTGATAACGGTATTGGCATGTCGCGCGAAGAAGCGATCAAAAACTTGGGCACCATTGCCAAATCCGGCACTGCCGAATTTCTTAAGAACATGACCGGTGATCAGCGCAAAGACAGCGCGCTTATCGGCCAGTTTGGTATGGGATTTTATTCAGCCTTTACCGTGGCCGATCGGGTGGAAGTATTTAGCCGTCGAGCAGGACTGGCTGCTGATTTAGGTGTTCGCTGGGAATCGGATTCTTCTGGTGAGTTCAGTGTCGAAAATATTACTAAAGCTACGCGCGGCACGACTATTGTTTTGCATATCAAAGAAGGCGAAGAAGAGTATACCGACGGCTGGCGTTTGCGCTCAATTATTCACAAGTATTCAGACCACATCAGTGTGCCGATTGTGATGAGCAAGGACGTCTATGGTGAAGACGACGAAGCAGAATCAGCCCCCGCACCTGAAGACGAAGTGGTTAATAAGGCAACGGCGCTGTGGACTCGCCCCCGTACTGACATCAGCGACGAAGAGTACAAGGAATTTTACAAACATATTGCGCACGACTACGAAGAACCCCTCAGCTGGAGCCATAACAAAGTCGAGGGTAGTTTGGAATACACCAGCTTGTTGTATATTCCAAAACGTGCGCCCTTTGATTTGTATCACCGCGAAGGTGCTCGTGGTCTCAAGCTCTATGTGCAGCGCGTGTTTATTATGGATGAAGCGCAAAGCTTTTTGCCTTTGTATCTGCGTTTTGTCAAAGGTATTGTTGATTCAAAAGATTTGTCGCTTAACGTATCGCGTGAGATTTTACAGAATGATAAATCCATTGAAACGATGCGTGGCGCCTTAACCAAACGTGTTTTAGACATGTTAAGTAAAATGGCTCAAAACGAGGCTGAAAAATACCAGGAATTCTGGAAGCAATTTGGCCAGGTGCTCAAAGAAGGTGTCGGCGAAGATTTAACGAATCGCGATAAAATTGCCAAACTGCTTCGTTATGCCTCCACCGAGTCCTCTGGCCCGGAACAAACCGTGAGTCTGGATGACTATCTAGG
>Ga0073914_10000215_pt1 | contig 11806 bp, 12 predicted proteins | sample GWRWT4_30Apr14_FD_71481 | JGI IMG/M metagenome (GOLD analysis project Ga0073914, IMG submission 71481) | Sand microcosm microbial communities from a hyporheic zone in Columbia River, Washington, USA - GW-RW T4_30-Apr-14 | ecosystem: Engineered > Artificial ecosystem > Sand microcosm >... | reverse complement strand
CTTCCCGGCGAGTTATCTCACCAGCTTCCATCTTCCGCCGGAACGGCGTGACGTGCTGAATGCACTGGTGCACAAATTCCCCACCGTCGTACTGATTGATGTGGCCAGCATCATGGGCCAGGTCAAACAGATACTGGACCAGCTTTCACGGGCAATTGAAGCCGTACTCGTGTTTGTACTGGCAGGCGGCATGCTGGTGATCTGGGCCCAGGTGATTGCCAGTCTGGATTCACGGCGCTTTGAAGCCGCATTATTACGCGTGTCCGGCATCAGCCGGCGCCAGCTGCAGCAGCGCCTGCTGGGAGAGTTTCTCTTGCTGGGCGCACTGGCAGGCGTGATTGCCGCCTTGCTCAACGAAATCCTCGCCGCCGTGATTTACTGGAACATTCTCGATTTGCCGCCGGTACTGCATCTTTTGCTGTGGTGGCAGGCACCATTGACCGGTGCTGTACTGGTCGTGATCGCCGGACTGCCTGGCGCACGCCAGACTTGGGCCGTGAGTCCCATGCTGGTTTTGCGCAAAGGCTGAGCGGCGAAAATCTGAGGCACTTGAACCCATGATGGCTAGCGGCTGACTCCATGAAAATTTACTGGCGCTCCCTCAAAGACAAAAGCGAAGCCCCTTTTCTGGTGCTGGACCTGCTTCTGCTTTTTCTTATTTCCCTCAACCTGCTGTGGCTGCTGACGGACGTCATTCTGCTCAATAGTGGTGTCGGCATACTGCTGAAAGAAAACTTTCCCGGCTTCATCGACAGCTATGTACGCCACTGGCACAAAAAGCTGCTGGTCTACGACACCTTCTTTACGGCATTCCTGATTACCGAACTCTGCATACGCTGGGGAGTGGCCATCTGGAAGAAAACCTATTACCGCTGGTTTTTCTATCCCTTTGTGCACTGGTATGACGTGCTTGGCTGCATTCCCCTGCCGACTTTTCGCGCCCTGCGCTTGCTCCGTCTTATCTCGATTGTTTATCGCCTGCAAAAAATGGGCGTCATCGACCTTTCGGAAAGCAGCCCTTTTGTCGCCGCCTACAAGTACTACCACATTGTGATTGAAGAGTTGTCAGACCGCATCGTGATCAATGTCATGGAAGGCATACAGCGTGAAGTCCGCAGCGGCGGTCCGCTGGCCCATCGCCTTGCCGACGATGTGCTGAAACCGCGACGTGACGTCATCGTGCCCTGGCTGGCCAGATTGCTGACAGAGAGTAGCGCCCATGCCTATGGCCTGCACAAGGAGCAGTTGGGCCCGTATCTGGATGCCACGGTGCATCACGCCATTGCACACAATCGTGAACTGCAGAAACTGAAAAAACGCCTGCTGTTTGCCGGTCCTGCGGTGGAGCAGGAGCTGCAGAGCATAGTCAGCAGCTTGCTGACCGGGGTATTGACTGAAGTGCTGAGTGATATAGGCCGCGAAGGCAATGTCGCGGCCCGGGATATTGCTACCGCCTTTTTTGACACGCTGACGGCGCCACAGCATGCCGACATGGATGACGCCGTGCGCAGCATCGTTCTCGATGCACTGGAGCTGCTCAAGAGCCAGGTCAGCATCCAGCAATGGAAACAGGGCCGCCGGGCCGATGCCAAGCCACCCGTCAACGGGCATTCACCCGAGCAGCCCATCCCCGATTAAGCGGGGCAAGCAGAGGATGCTTGCCAGCACCAGCGCACTTACCTAGTCTTGCCGGTCAGGGAAGTGGCGTCTTTATCAGGATGTGTGAATGACTGTTTATATTGCCTTTGTGTCTACCTCCGAGCTTCGGCGCGACTCCATCGAACTGCTCAAGCATATTGATGCGCGCAGCACGGCCTCCCAGGCCGACCTGATGACGCGCATCATCACCAACTTCACCGACGAAATCCTCAAGGTCTTTTTTCTCGACATGACCGATCTGCTCGCACTGAGCCCGTTCATGGAAAAGGTGGTCACCGGCTCGGTCAGTACGATCAAAAGCACGATACACAGCGTATCGCGCACCGTGATTCACAAGCTCGACAACAAGCAGCTCATTCCCCTCTCGGATTACATCGGCAGTGTCATGCTGACGGCAACCGATGCCGACGGTGTGGAAAAACCCTGTGTCGGCTTTCCGATCAGCGACGTCACGCAGCAACGGCTGCAAAAACTCGTGACCGCCATGAGCGGCCCTGATGCCAAGACCCACATTCCCGAACTCACGGCCATGCTGAATGAAATCACCGATCTGGCGCTGGAAGCCTATCTGCTGACGCCGATCGAGTTGCTCAAGCTCGGCTTCATCCTGCGCAAGCTGGCGGAAGGTTCGGTCTCCATCATTCGTGGCGCCATTCATATGGTGATCCGCCGCATGGTGCCCGACCTCACAGACGAGCAGCTACTGGCCGTGGCCCGCTACCTGGACAATCTGGTGTTGCGCAACGGCCGGGCCTACCGCTGATATTCACGCTTGACCCGATGCGCCGGCCGCCCTAAATTGCGCGCCGTCGACACGCAACACATCAGGCCATCTTCAGGAGATTTCTATGGGCGTCAGCCAACCAGCCCGTTTTGGTGAAGACTGGAGCGATGAGCGCGTCAAAAGCTATCTGAACCATGTGGCCCCGGTGGGTGACAATGCGGACTTCCATGTCCTGATGACGGCCTACAAGCACATGCGCGCCTGTGATTTCGAGCGTTTTGTAGTCTTTTTCCAGGCGGCCGGTCGCGACGTCAATGCGCTTGGCGCAGAAGGCCGGACTCTGCTGGACATCGTGAAGACGCATCCGCGCTCGACTGATTTTGTGAAAATCCTCGAGCTGGCACAGGGCTGAAGCCGCGCCCTGCCAGACACAAAAAAGCCGGGACCTTCCCGACTTTTTCTTTGCGGCAACACGTGACGCTTAGCGCTCTTTCACTTCATACAGGCGACGCATGGCCTAGGCCATGCTGCGATTGGGCAAGAGACGACTGCCCAAGTGCACCCAGTTCGACACCCCCGGAATCGGTTTGCGGGCGCCGGAGCGCATGCCGTCATACGCTACCCGGGCGACGTCTTCCGATGCCATGGCCGCCTTGTCAGCCCAGTAACCCACCGACCCGAATGTCTGTGAAGGCTCCACACCTGCCGTCGTCAGGAATTTGGTGCGGGTGGTGCCGGGGCAAACGCAACTGACCTTCACGCCGTGATGGGACATTTCCTCGGCAAACGCCTCGCTGAAGGCCACCACATAATGCTTGGTCGCGGCATAAGCCGCGAGGTAAGGCAGGGGCTGGAAAGACGTGGTCGAACCGATATTGAGGACATGGCCCTCGCCCACCGCCTTCATGTCGGCCCCGAAACGGGTACTGAGCGTGGTGAGTGTCACCATGTTCAGCAACAGCATGGCCTTCACCCTTTCATAGGGGATGCTGGTGTGCTCACCCCACAGGCCGTAACCGGCATTGTTCACCAGCACATCAACATGAATGCCCCGACGTTTGATATCGGCATAAAGCGTCTCGCCCGCATCGGCCAGCGACAGATCCTGCTGTATGGTGAGGATGTCGGCATCAGCCCGCTCGGCCAGCAACTCGGCCTTCACGGCAGCGAGCTCTTCTTCCAGCAAGCTGACGATGACCAGCCGATAGCCGTCACGACTGAAAAGCCTGCAAAGCTCGCGGCCGATGCCAGAGCCACCGCCTGTCACGAGTGCGGTATAAACCTGATTCATGCTTGATCCCCCGACAACGATTCTGAACACTGGGTGGCAGCTGAGCCGGCACGCAAAGCTGGTCAAAAAAGCCACCGGCAGCACACGGGAAGCCACCCCCTGTTTGACTGGCGGCGCAGCATACCGGGAAGACCGCATATTGGAAACTGATCAGTCACGAGAGCGGCGCTGGCGGCACTGGCAACATGCCGCCGTACGGGATCTGGCCTGGGTGCTGGCCAGTCCGCCTTTGCTGGCCCCTGTGCCCACGCTGCAAAGTCCGCAGGGTCCGACGCCGGTGCGCTGGCTGGATACGGCATGGTCGGATCATGCCTGGTTCAGCAGCGAAAAATGGCTGGCCAGCCTGGATCGTGATCCTGCGCCCCTGCTGCAGGCACTGGCAGAGGGCAACGACCACCGCCTGGGCAGCCATTTTGAAAGTCTGCTGGCCTTCTGGCTGGCCTGGCCGGGCAACCCCCTGTACCGCCTGCTGGCCCATGGACTCGCCATCCGTGCCAACCAGCGCACCCTGGGTGAACTGGACTTTCTGGTGCAGGACCGCCAGAGCGGCGAGATCCAGCACTGGGAAGTGGCCGTGAAGTTTTATCTCGGCATACGCCCCGGACGTGCCACCGAAAACTGGATAGGCCCTGGCATGCGTGACCGTCTTGATCTCAAGGTCAGCCATCTGGTGGAGCACCAGTTAAGACTGGCCGGCACACCGGTGGCTGCCCGGCTGATACAGGAAATGGGGCTGGCCCCGCCGGTACCTGTCTGCCTTCTGAAAGGCCGGCTCTTCTACCCGCCCGATGCAGACTGGCAAACCTGGGCGCCCGACTCGGCCAGTCCTGATCACCCGACTGGCTGGTGGATGCCGCAGAGCGAGTTTCTGGTCCGTTATGGCGAGAGTGGGCTGCGCTGGATACGCCTGCCCAAAGAGCACTGGCTAACCCCCGTGCAGGACGATGCGGCAGGCGATGTCCGCATTGGTGACGCACAAAGCGCTACCGCCTTCGTTGAGACACTGCGTCAATCTGCCGATAATCGAGCGATTGCGGTGATCGGATTGTGTGGTGATGCCTACCCGCAGCATAAAGAGGTCACCCGCGGCTTTGTCACTCCGCCCTCATGGCCCGATGCCTAAGACCGGGACACTCTTCAACCAACTTCCAGGATTCTGCATGACTCTGCTTGCACCCCGTGCCCTGATCGTGAACGGCAGCCCTCGCCTCGGCCAGTTTTCGGATTCGCTGGGCGACATCCGGCATCAGGATTTCCGCCTGCATACGCCGTTTGGCAAACCTGCAGGACGACTGGCCAACTGGGTCGGCTTCAAGCAGTTCCAGTATTTTGGCGGCATGAGTGAAAAACTCATTTTCGGTTGTGCCCTCGCCCATCTTCGCCATGTTGCCGTCGCCTTCGTGTACGTGCATGACCTGGAAAGCGGTGCGCTGTTTTCACGCTCCTACCGCAGCCCCTTCGGCATCGGCATGACACTGGCCGACAACCCGGTCAGCGGTGAAAGCCGTTTCAAGCTGCCGGGCGTGGACATCCGCATGGGTTACCAGGCCAGCCCGCGCGAAAAAACACTGAGCATCACGCTCGGAACGCTGCTCGCCATCGAGGCACGCATGCCCGAAACCGGTTTTGAACCCATGTCCCTGTGCACCCGTACCGCCTATTCGGGCTGGGTCTACGCCAACAAGACGGCGGGCCTCGACATTCAGGGCGAGCTGTCGCTGGAGGGCATGCACGTTGATCTGGCCGGTATCGGCGCCATGGGCCATCACGACTTTTCCTGCGGCTTCATGCGCCGGGAAACCTTCTGGAACTGGGCCTGCTTTTCCGGCGTCAGTAACGGCCATCGTCTTGGCCTCAACCTGTCCTGTGGCGTGAACGAAACCAGCTTCACGGAAAACTGCCTGTGGCTTGATGGCAAACTGGTCAAGGTGAACCTCACCCGCTTCGAGTTTGACCAGCAACATCTCATGCAACCGTGGCGGGTTTGTTCAGATGACGGCCAGGTAGACCTATGCTTCACTCCTGCCGGCCTGCATCGCGAGCAGATGAACCTCGGTCTGGTGGCGAGCAATTTCAAACAGCTTTTCGGCCGCTTTGACGGCCAGCTGCGTGTTGATGGCAAAGTCATTGCCATCAAGGGTCTGCCGGGATTTGTCGAAGACCAGTACGCCAAGTGGTAAAGCTTCCTGCACAAGCCGCGAAACTTGGGCCTCGACACGCATGATTTTTAAAATGTATCGCTATCTTTTTTACAGATGCTACCAAATGAGCATTAAGTCATCGTGGGATAATGACTCACCCATGTTTAATGCCTGCCTCAAGCTAGGCGGAATCACCGCTTTTTATACATTGACTGCCGTCCTCATTGCCTCAGAAGTTTTTACGGGAAAGGCATCCCTACCCATTCTTTTCGGCACGAAATACATGGCTCCCGTTTCACTCTTTGTCATGAATGCGGCTTTTCCCTATTTCTACTTTCGTTATAAAGACCGATACAGGGAGACACTTGATATGTTCAAGTACAAGAATGAAACAAAGGACAATGCAATTGTTCATCTTAATATGGCTTTATCCGTGCTGATTTTTGGACTAACAGCTTTTGCTTTTGCGCCGCCATTAAAGTAAAGAACACAAGGATGACATCATGAAAACTTCCAGCCTGCTTTTCTTCACACTGCTGCTCGCCATTCCCCTCACCAGTGTTGCCGAAGGGCAATGGGTGGGTACGCCAGCGCCGGTCCTCAAGCTGGCCGACCAGGATGGCAAGCTGCGCTCCCTGCAGGAATTCAAGGGCCAATGGGTGGCGCTTTATTTTTATCCCAAAGACAGAACGGCAGGCTGTACGGAAGAAGCCAAAAAGTTCCGCGATCGCTGGGCCGAATTCCAGAAAGCCAATGTCATGGTGCTGGGAGTGAGCGTGGATGATGTGGCCTCGCACAAGGACTTTGCCCAAAGTCTGGGCCTGCAATACCCCCTGCTCGCCGACGAGAAACACGAGCTGGCCAAAGCCATGGGCGTGTTGCGCGGCTTCGGGCCGGTCAGCTTCGCCAGCCGCCAGACCTTCCTCATCGATCCTGCCGGCACCATTGTCTACCACTACCCCGACGTGAATACCGGCACCCATGCCGCACAGGTCCTGAGCGACGTGGCTCGCCTGTCTGCCAAGCCCTGACCGGCCGGCCACACGGCCAACCTGTCGTCCCTGACCCGTTCTATCCTGCCGTCACTCCCACAGCGAGCCGGCAGCGATGACCACTTCCACGCCCCAGCCGTACTTTTTAAGCACCTTTCTCGGCGGCATTATCGACCTGCGCTTCCAGCGCTACCTGACCATGCAACTGCTTCCGGTTTTTTACGTACTCCTCCTCTTCGGAGCCACTTTCGTGGTAGCCGCCATCACCGCCGTGATTTTCTGGCTGTCACCCCTGTGGGGACTGCTGGCCTTGCTGCTAGCCCCGGTGGGATGGCTGATCATCGTCGCCGTCATCCGGGCGGCGCTGGAGTTCCTGATCATGGCCTACCGCATCATGCTGACCGTCCAGAACATGAACGAGGTTGCCGGGCATGTGGCCAGCCTCAGCGGCCACATCGATTTACTGCAGGACCGACTGGAAGGCATTACCGGCAATGTGCAGGACATCCATGCCGGCTTCTCTGAAATACGCCAAGAAATCCAACATGTGCGCAGCCAGGTGGATCATGTGACAGCGACCGTCGACATGGCCCGGCCCGTGCTGCGGCCACTGGGCATGGTGCAGTCCTGGCTGCCCGCCAGACGCCCCCATAAAAAGGCCTGATCGGCCGTGTTAATGGCCTTTCACATACTGGCCTGTATGTGAAAGGCCATGATAGTGTCCCGCCCCATCACCAGCAGGTCTGTCCTGCGTTTTAGTGAAGGGGTTTTCGTGAAACTGCTGTCCACCAATACCTGCCGTGTTCCGGCTGATCTCGCCAGCGTCACCACCATCGATTTCAACAGTGAAACCCCGGCCGCGGCGGCAGGCTTCAAACCGGGACAGGTCGACAGGATATGGTCGGCGGTCGAAGGCCTCTACCGGACCGGCATCTCCCCGGCGATCACCTTCTGTCTGCGCCGTGAAGGCAAGATCGTGCTCAATCGTGGCCTGGGCCACAGCGTTGGCAACGGCCCGGAAGATGCCGTCGGTACGCCCAGCCAGCTGGTGACGCCGGACACGCCCATCTGCCTGTTTTCGGCCTCCAAGGTCGTGACTGCCATGCTCATCCACTTGCTTGACGAGCGCGGCCTCATTGACCTGCTGGACCCGATCAGCCACTACATTCCGGAATACGGGGTCAACGGCAAGCACAACGCCACCATCTACCACCTGCTGGCGCACCGCGGCGGCATTCCCAGCATCAGCGGCGACTTTGACCCAGAGCTTCTCTACGACGTGGACGGCATCCTGCAAATGCTCTGTGCCGCCAAACCGGTTTCCCCTTCCGGGCACCGCGTGGCCTACCATGCCATTTCGGCCGGCTATATCTTCGGCCGCATCATCGAGCAGGTCACCGGCATGAGCGTGCGCGAATTCCTGCGAGAAACCATTGCCGAACCCATGGGCATGCGCTTTTTCAATTACGGCCTGCCCGAACAGGACCGGGCTCTGGCTGCCATGAACTACAGCACCGGCCTCAAGCCCTTCGGCCCCGTGAACATGTACATCAAGCATGTGCTGGGGGGCGATCTGGACCTGGCCGTAAACATGACCAACGACCCGCGCTTCATGGAAACCATCTGTCCGGCAGGCAATATCTATGCAACGGCCGAGGAAGCCAGCCGCTTCTTCCAGATGCTCATGAACGGGGGCGAATACGCGGGCAAACAGATCTTCCAGCCCATGACCATCAAGCGCGCCATCCTGGAATGCGGACGTCCGGAAATCGACCGTACCCTGCTCTTTCCCATGCGCTATTCCATGGGCCTGATGCTGGGCAACAGCCCGGTCGGCCTGTACGGTCCCATGACGCGCAAAGCCTACGGACACCTCGGCTTGTCCAATATCTTCTGCTGGGCCGATCCTGAGCGCGACACCTCGATCGCCCTGCTCACCACTGGAAAAGCACTGCTGGGACCCCATCTACCCGCTCTGGGCAAATTGCTCGCCGCCACTTCGTTCCAGTGCCCGGTCAAGCCCGTGATCAGGCCACAGTGGCAAACGGCCTGAGACAGATACCCTGCGAGTCACCGTGAATGGCACGGAGGACTGACCAATGACCACACAGCCATCGCCGCACCATTCGCTAACCGGTATACTCACGCGGCGCAACAAACCGAGGACACAACTGACATGACGACCGCCACCGCGCGACCGCCAATCAACTGGGCCGCAGCCATCGTGCTGACGACCACCCCCATCGCTGCTGCTGCCGTCATTCCCTGGTACGCCCTGAACTTCGATTTCAGCACGGCCGCGTGGGTCTCCTTTGTCACCCTGCTCTGGTTTAACGGGCTTTCCATCACCGGTGGCTACCATCGCCTGTGGGCACACCGTGCCTATGAAGCGCACTGGTCCCTGAAAGTTTTCTACATGCTGTTTGGCGGCATGGCCATCCAGAACAGCATCCTGATCTGGGCTTCCGGCCACCGCACCCACCATCGACATGTCGATGACGTGGACCAGGACCCCTACTCGGCCAAGCGCGGCTTTTTCTTCTCCCATATCGGCTGGATGCTGCGCAAATACGAATCCGGCGAGCCTAACTTCAGCAATGCCAACGACCTGTTGAACGACAAGATCGTGATGTTCCAGCACAACCATTACCTGGCGGTGGTGCTGGGCATGAATATCGGCCTGCCACTGGCACTGGGCTGGATGCTGGGTGATCTCTGGGGGGTGTTCCTGCTCGGCGGCCTGCTGCGTCTGGTCGTCAGCCATCACGTCACTTTCTTCATCAACTCGCTGGCCCATATGTGGGGCACACGGCCTTACACCGACGAAAACACGGCACGCGACAATCCCGTGCTGGCGCTGGTGACCTACGGTGAGGGCTACCACAACTATCACCACATCTTTCAGTACGACTATCGCAATGGGGTGAAGTGGTGGCAGTTTGATCCCACCAAGTGGCTGATTCTTTCCCTGTCCTGGGTGGGCATTACGCGCAACCTGAAGCGCTGCTCCAACTTTGCCATCCAGAAGGCGCAGCTCACCATGCAGTTCAAGCGTACCGAACAGCAGATTGAAAAGCGTCATGCCCGCAAGGCAGACGTGGAAGCACTGAAGCAGAAAATGGCGCACGAATACGAAACCTTCAGCGCCGCCCTGCAGGAATGGGCCAAGATCAAGGAAGAGTGGTACGCCGGGAAAAAGGCCGAGTTCCAGCAGAAATGGGAAGACGCCAAGTTTCATGACCGCTTCAAGGAAATCGAATACCGACTGAAGCTGCAGCGTAAACGCATACGCATGCTGGCATCGCAGGCCGCCTCAGCCTGATGCCGTCAAACCCGGAAAGGGCCGCATCGCGGCCTTTTTTCATTTTCAGAAAATGACCGAGCCGCTCATGGCCACACTCGACTGCCTTGCTTTTGACAACTCTTTTGCCCGCCTGCCGGCATCGCTGTTTTCACACGTCACGCCGCAGGGCTTCGCCCGACCGCACCTGGTGAGCTTCAATCCACGCGTAGCAGCTCTGTTGGATATTGATCCCGCAGAAGCGGCAAGGCCTGAATTCGCCGCCTGTTTTGGCGGTCAGAAAATCCTTCCCGGCAGCGAACCTCTGGCCATGAAATACACCGGCCACCAGTTTGGCGGTTATAACCCCGACCTCGGTGACGGCCGTGGCCTTTTGCTGGGGGAAATACTGAACCGGAAAGGCGAGCGCTGGGACATGCATCTCAAGGGTGCCGGCAAAACACCCTATTCACGCTTTGGCGATGGCCGGGCCGTGCTGCGCTCCTGCATCCGTGAATATCTGGGTTCAGAGGCCATGCATCATCTCGGCATTGCCAGCACACGGGCACTTTGCATCGTCAGCTCGGATGAAGCCGTGCAAAGGGAAACGGTTGAGCACGGCGCCATGCTTTTGCGGGTTGCCGACAGCCATGTCCGCTTTGGCCATTTTGAATGGCTTTATCACAGCGGCCAGCCCGAGCTGCTGAAAACCCTAGCTGACTATGTCATCGACCGGCACTTTCCCGAGCTGGCCGATGCCCGCGACAAATACCTGCGTTTTTTCCGGGAAGTCGTGCAGCGTACTGTCCGCATGCTGGCGCAGTGGCAACTGGTGGGCTTTGCCCATGGCGTGATGAATACCGACAATTTTTCCATCACCGGCAGCACCTTCGACTACGGTCCCTACGGTTTTCTGGATGCCTACGAGCCCGGCTTCATCTGCAACCACAGCGATCATAATGGCCGTTATGCCTGGAACCAGCAGGCCAGTGTCGGACTCTGGAATCTCAACGCGCTGGCCCATGCGCTGTCCGGCCTGATTGAACACGATGCACTCGTGAGTACCTTGCAGGACTACGAAGCCGCTTTTGTCGGGGTCTATGCTGACGGCTTGCGCGCCAAACTGGGCCTGCAAGAGGAGCGTACCGAAGACCGCGAGCTGGCCATCGATTTTCTCGAGCTGCTCACGAAGGGCGGTCTGGATTACACACGCAGTTTCCGCGCACTTTCCACCCTTCATACCAGCGACACGCACCCCGCCTTGCGCGACGACTTTCTCGATCGGGAAAGCTTTGATGCCTGGCTACAACGCTACCGGCAGCGACTTGTCCTCGAGAACTCCGTGGCTGCCGAACGCGCACTGCGCATGAATGCCACCAACCCCAAATACATCCTGAGAAACTATCTGGCACAGGGCGCCATCGACCAAGCCGAAAAAGGGGATTACCGCGAAATAGAAACGCTGCGCGAGTTGCTGGAAAAACCGTTTGACGAGCAACCGGAAAAAGAAGCTTACGCTGCCCTGCCCCCGGACTGGGGCCGGCACCTGGAAATCAGCTGCTCCTCCTGACAGCACGCAATTAACGCCCATAAAAAAAGCCACGCTGATACGCACTGCTGTCCCACAGTTTCACACCCCCAACCCGAGCTGACTGTTTTGGTCTGGCTCGGGCGGTGGGGCTCCCCGCGCCAGAGCCAGCAAATCCTGCTTGGTAAACA
>Ga0073914_10000214_pt1 | contig 11837 bp, 20 predicted proteins | sample GWRWT4_30Apr14_FD_71481 | JGI IMG/M metagenome (GOLD analysis project Ga0073914, IMG submission 71481) | Sand microcosm microbial communities from a hyporheic zone in Columbia River, Washington, USA - GW-RW T4_30-Apr-14 | ecosystem: Engineered > Artificial ecosystem > Sand microcosm >... | reverse complement strand
TTAGGCTAGTCGTCGAGGCTAACAACAGCAGGAGGGCAAGACTCATCGCTTCCACGATGATTAGCATCGACACGTAGTTGTTCATACTAGTCGCACAGGAAGCGAATAGGCCCAACCATAACAAGCTGCTCACCATTTCCCACGCCCCATTCGGAGCGCCGGTTTGGCGCGTACACAACAACCCAAGCGCCGCGGCAATCGCGACGACAATCCACACCATACGGATGCGGAAAATTGAGGTGGCCGAGATGGATGCTTGGCCGAGGCTGACAGGCGTGGCGCCGATGTTTGCGAGTCACAGCACCAACGCAACCGCGATCAACACAACTGTTGTCGCTTTGGAAACGGCGGCAGCCGACGCCGCGTTCTCGCTTGAGTTCGCGTGGCGAGCTGGGGTAGACAGTCACAGAAGGGGCCACGTTAATACAACGAGCGACAGGATCAGGAAGAGCGCCCAAAGTTGGCCCTCTCCGAACGACAAAACCCAACCGTGGCTATTTGGGGCGATGGCGAAGCTAAGTGGGCGGCGCGTCATGCGATTGCGTCCGCGCCCTATCACCGCACTGAAGTGCTCGCCCACGACAGCTCTCCGTCAAAAATTGGTGCGAACCAACAACCGGCGACACCGACGAGTAAGTTTGTCGCGATAATCATGATTACCGAGAATCCGTGCCCTGTGCCGATGCGGGCGTAGTAGCGAGCATGCACGGACCAAGGGCGTTTGGTCAGGTGCGCCGCGACAGCATTTGTGCGGGCCAGCCGCTCCGCCAATAAGTCGTGTGTCGAGACACGCGGGCCGCGTCGTGGCGCCATGAATAGCGCGCTATACAACGCGAATAAGTAGGCCGAGGTGAGAAGCCAGGTGACACCTAATACGTCGCAGCCTGCTGAATACCAGGCCGGCGCGTCGGTTGATCACCCACCCACAAACAACGCCTTCACGTGTCAGCTAAATGCGCCAGGAGCTATCGTGAAATTTGCGATCGCGACGGTTATGCCAGACCGCTCTCACCACGTCAAGTCAGCGCTTTGACCGCCAATAGCGCGGAAATCAGACGCACCACCGAGCCGATCCATTAACGCCCCGAACCACACAAACGTTACAGCTTTGTTACAGCAGCAAAAGGCGAGTAACACCGCCGCTTCGTCGACAAGGCCAACGCCAAGGGCTACGACTACGTACCCAAGCTGGCTCGCAGTTGAGCACGCCAGCAAACGCTTGCCATCGTCTTGGACGAAACCGAGCGCGCATGCGCCAACCACCGTGATGCCACCGCAAAACGTGAGTCACGGGCCCACAGCGGCAGACGTCTCAAACAACGGTAAGAAGCGGAAGTACAGGTAGAAGCCGATAATAACCAACGTAGACGAGTGGAGCTGGGCTGAGATTGGCACCGGTGCCTCCATAGCGTCGAGGAGCCACGGGTAAAACACGAACTGCGCGGCTTTCAATAGCATGGCGAAGCTAAGCAGGACCGCTAGCGTGGAGTTGACAGACAAGAGGACGCGACCCCCCAACAAGGCGAAGAACGCCGGTTCCAAGACGCATATGTTTGGCAGGATCACACCGCAGTCAGTTGAGCCGTGTAGGCGGCTGGCCAAGATAACAAATGCTAGCAGCGGCAAATCACCCAGCTGGGAGATCGTGAACACCTTTAGCCCCGCTTTGAGTGTTGGCAGTCGAAACGCTCAGTGCTGGACTAAGAAGAACGATATGATACTGATCGCTTCCCAGAAAAAGAGAATCGATAGAAGGTCGTACGTGGCAAAAAATCACAGTGCCGCGTGGGAGAATAACGCGCTGAGTAAGACGATAGAAGACGCTCCAGCGTCATACTCGAAGTATTCGACCAGGAAGAAGAAGCACACGACTAGAGCAAAGCTTAGCACTGCGAAGAAGATCTGGCCAACTCAGTCAAAGCACAATACCAGCGCCATATCCACAGTTGGCGAGCTGTGCAACATCCCAACGTGAGCAAACGTAACGAGGTCCGCACTGTGCGAGTAAGCTGCTCCGAACGCGCCCGCTGCGATTTCGGTCACTAACCCCACCAGGCACACATCTGCTATAGTTGTAACGTCGAGCCAACGAGCCAGGAACATGAGGGCCACAACCAGCGCAAATCCATGAAGGAGCAAGGCGTTGAGCATGCGACTACTAGTGTTTGCTTAGCGTGGCGTTTTCGGCCCCTGGACTTCCCGGCCCGGCAGCGTGTTCGGCCTTGTTCGTAGGCGAATGGTGTGTCTTCCAGCCCCTCGGCGTAGCGGTACGCCCTGATCGAGGTTGTGACAGCTTGGAGGTATGCGGTGTCTGCGCGGGTAAAGCGACTCGTAACCGACGGTACGCGCCGCGTATACGTGTTAACTTCTCGAACCACTGGTGGCCGGCCGGGTTTGGTTGGGGCGGCCACAGTCGTGCAGTCGGGCGCCGTGAGTGCGCGTGGCGTCGTGTAGCGTTCTCAGGGCGCGGAGGGTGTGCGACGGCGCGGCGACAGAGTCGGAACTCGCACCAGGGCGTGGGGTGGACGGGTGATCAGCGCTCGCAGTGCGGAGTGCTCCGACGCGTGTGTGATGTCGATTGAGTTGAGACGCAGGTCCAACCACGCTCGACGCGCGTTTTCGCTCTCTAAGACGTGGCGGAGGTGCTCAGCGCGTAATTGGGCTAAGTACTCCTCGTACCGCCCGCGCTTCGCCAAAGGGTGACGCCGCAGTCAGCATAGCTTCAAAAGCGGACGCACGCGCAAGTATGTGACGATAAGGACGGACAGTAACGCTAGGCCCAGGCCTGCCGCCACAGCCCCTCACTCCCCTAAATCCAACAACAACATCATCGTAAACTCCGCCCACAGCTCCACCCCACTGTCCACACCAGTGCGAGCGCGCAATGCCTCGGACTGCACCCACTCTTCCGTAGGGCCATCTTTAAACCGATCATAAATGTCCCTCAGGTTCGGCCAGTCGGCGGGGTGGCGCATGCGAAGGCGCGGTGTGACTGGCGGGTCCCCAGTCTGGTTTGTCGTGCAGGCGTTGGCGCGGTGAGGTGTTCGCGCAGCGCGGGGTCGCCTAGCAAGCGTCGGCTTGCCAACGCCTCTCCGCGGGCTGGGTTAAATAGAACAGCAAACCAAGGATGGGCAGTGGCGCGGGAAAACAGCGATCACAGCGCTCCCGTTAATTGAGGTCTTGCGACTACTTGGGCGCGAATTCGTGGGGCTCACAAAGGGCCGTGTGCCCAAGGCCATACGTGAGTCATGGCGGCACCGACTTGGCTCACCGCCCCCCAGACCTCCCACAAGCGGACGGCGCTTGGCGAAGCAGCGTGAGGGCGCGCTAATCAGTTCTGACATATCAGGTTAGAGCGGGTGGGGTGCGGGACGCGTGTCCCGACCAGCCGCGTCGTTCTAGTGGCAGCAGCCATGGCGGCGTAGTGAGTAGTTGGTATGTGCGTGCGTGCGGCGCTAGGCAAGCGGCGGTTTAGAGTGTTGTCAAATAGGGTCATACGAGGCCACGACGCACGATGCCAACCAGCTAAGGAACCAGACGCAACTTCTTCCTTGAACGTCATCCTGCTGAGGCCCACGGCTGTCCGCACACCGTGCCCGCGCCCAGTTCGTGCGCAACGTGTGCGCTGGCGGCTAACTGCGGCTCAACGGTTTGGACGAGCCAAGAGTGACGAGATGCGTTGCCGGCACGACGGCGAGGTGTGACCGTCACGGCGGACACCACGGTACGTCGTTGCGCGTAGAGCGTTGCGCAGCACCGCATGCGCACGGAGACGGTCGATCAGCATAGCTCAGCGTGCACGCGCCTTGTGTTGCCAACGGGCAGGGAGCATGCGACAGCCACGCGTTACCGGTCAATCTCCCCCAAAACGATGTCGAGGGAGCAGAAAGCGGCGACAAAATCTGCAAACGTTGCGCCCGCCGCAAGCGAGGGGAGCATGTGCATGTTGTGCGCGACAGGTGAGCGGACGCTGACGCGGTACGGGCGCGGGGATCCGTCACTGAGCACGACCACTCCCAGTTCGCCCTTTGGCGATTCAACAACAGCGTATCCCATTCCCGCAGGCACAGCCACCCCCTCGCTGTGGGCTTTAAAGTGCTCGATCAACTCTTCCATGCCAGTGAATTTTGTCCGGCCAGGTGTGGTGCTATGCGCCATTGGGGCGCAAATGGCGAGGCAGTGCCCTACGATTCTTAAGCTCTCAGAGACCTCCTTAATTCGGATCAAGAAACGGTCTCAGTTGTCACCACGTCGGCCAACAAACGAGCGAGAGCCGACGGTGGCGTATGCGGCTCCGTAGGCGCCCACTGTGTGGGCGAGTCGTGCGTCGACGGCCACCCCGGCAGAGCGAGCGATGACGCCACTGACGCCGTATGCGTTAGTTTTTACTGCGGTGACGCTACCGACGCCGACTTGGCGTGTCCGCATCGCGCGGTTGTTTAACAAACCTAAGAAGGCGCCTGCCAGTGTTCGACCACTGCGCGTGAGTAACCGTGCTACGTCGGCCACCCATGCCGCATTAGCGCCAGACATATCCACGGCAAAGGGGCGATACAGCGCCGTGTGCATGCGGGCCCCAGAAAGGCGTTCGAACAGCTCCATGATGTACTCACGCTCTTCAAACGCCCAGAACATCGGGCCCATCGCGCCCATATCCATGCATACGGCTGACACGGTCAGCAGGTGGTTTAGTACGCGGCTAAGCTCATCTAGCAGAATGCGGACGTACCGGACGCCCGCTGTGACGGCTCGTTGGGGCGCGCACACGGCCTCAACCGCGGCCGTAAAGGCGTGCTCTTGCAATAAGTTCGCGACATAGTCCATGCGGTCCATGTACGGCAGGGCTTGCAAGTAAGTGCGCGCTTCCATGAGTTTCTCGGAGCCACGGTGCAGCAAGCCAAATTGCGTATCTGCGCGCACAATGACCTCGCCTTCTAGCTGCAACGTTAGTTTGAGGATGCCATGCGCCGCAGGGTGCTGAGGGCCAAAAGCCAAGACAACGCTTTTTGTTAGGCGAGGTTGGCCGAGGCGCATACGAATGCTGGTACGTGTTACGCCACATCACCCACCGTCGGCGGGATCAGCGCTCACAACTCGCGGCACGCAGGTGTGCCTGACACGAGGTCGAGGCCGGGCGTATGCGGGTTAGCAACAGCCATGACCGGAGTCAGTGCGGCTGGCGTCAGGCTCGGCAGACGGGTCAGAGTCACAGCGCTCACCACAGCCACCGATGGTTGGTTGAGCGTTACGCCGAGGCCATCGGCCAAGGCAGCGGCGCGCCCTACCTGGGTCTCGCTGATTGCCCTGTGCAGCAACTTGTTACTAACCAACGCTCAACCGTGCGCGTCGACGGTTGCAGAGCCAACCGTGGCAAGAGAGCTGGCGTCGAGCGCGGTGAAGCATAGCGCGGCGTTTTGCGGCACAAGGCTGAATGGCTGTGGGGCGCTCGCAGTTGCCTGCCACGCTCCGAGCGTTACGTTAAAGACTGCAGACACTAAGGCTGCGGTGCTAGTCGGCGTTGCTGGGGTAAAGCGAGCATGGCGAGGTAGACGGCTGATTTGGCTTGGCACGATAGGCTTGGCGGTCAGGTGCGCATTGCGCCTAATGATCGACGCGCCTACGCTTGCAATCACCAGTGCCGGCACTAGCGCGTGCGTGTCCGTGGAGAGACGCCGCGCGCGGATGGCAAGGCGGCACGATAGTGCTGCCCCGGCCACGGCGCACACAACGAAGCCGACGTGCGCTAGGCCACACCCAGCCCCAAGAGCGGCTAAGAGGGCGCAAGCAGTGGCTCCACCCAACGCGGAGAAGGCTCAATGCGTTGAGCTGAGCACGGGTCGCACAGCACCGGGCTTAGCCGTTGCACGCCGCGCAGCGGTTGAGGTGAGTCGGCCAACGCTTTGCTGTACGACCAGCACTCGCGCAGCGGCGTGCGGGGTGCGGTTAGACATGAAGTGTGGGAGACGAGCGAGCACGTCGGAGGCAGTGTGGAGTTGGCGCCCTGCGTGCGGTGCGTGGGGAACGCCGAGAGGGCAGAAGTCTCAGTCAAAAACCCAGTGCCATTCACGGTCATACGGGCGGGACTTGTTAGAGTGGGGCATCTGAGGGCGATTCGGCGACGTCGAGCGGGCTACATGGCATACTTTCAGTTGTACAAGCGCAGAGTCGCGTGGGGTAGGTGTGGGGTACAATCACCAGTGAGGTCTCACTGCCAAGACGGTTCAAACAACACAGTTGCTGTGAGAGTCAACCCGTCGACCTCCAAGAAGCGCGGCACATCGCTCGTGTCGGAAGAGGTGAGCCCGGCGCCACGCTCCGCGATGGAACTTGGAAGGCGCTGGGCTCACAAGGCAGCCGAGCCGAGACTCGCCCACGGCTGGCGTGTGTGTGTTGCACGCATCCACAAGTGGCGCACAACTTCGCGGTGTCAGGCAGTTACTCCGCACGACAACGTTTCGCCCACGCGAATTAATGAGTGCGGGCGGAGGCGCTGACCGGGTAGGTTAGCCAGGCTAACCAGGCCGACGGCTAAGAGCCACGCAGCAGCGGTAGTGTCTGGCACCAAACGGGAACGAGTCAGTACGGCCATGGCGGAGTACGTCGACAAACGTTGCACTCAGGCACCACCCACGGCGGATATGCCTGTTAGGTAACGCGTGACACGGACTTGGCGGTAGTGGCGTTGGCCCATCGCGTCAACGAAGGCTGCGCGGTACGCTCGCCAAAGGGACGGATACCCAGGGCGCATCGCGAACTGGGAGGCCTCGTGCGTCGACGGCCCTACGGCATTGGCGTGGTGGCGAGCGCTGATCCCCCATACGGTTGTTGGGAGTGGAGTGGGCGCGGCGGCTTTGATCGCATCACGAGTGAGCTCTACCGGCGGGCGGTTTGCGACTCGTGCTCACCTCAGTTGGCCGTGCACGCGCGCACGCTCCGGAAAGAAAAAACCTCGATCAGCCCACGCAGCGGCGGTTTCCGTCCGCGGAGTAGCTAATAGCCGATGCGGTGCGTTCGCGTACAAAGCTGCGCCCGGGAGGCGCACGAAGGAGGCCAAACCTATGGGTCGGATGACAAGGTGTTTAGTGGTTGCGGGGGACCACGTAGGTACTTGGTAACCAGCACGGTGTGGCTCGGCGTACACGCCACCCAGCGCCGTTGCGAGGAACTGCCTATGCGGCGTTCAGATGGTGCCTCCGACCGATGAACAACCGCGGTGCAACAGCGTTATTTTACGAGCTCACAAGTGCGTTCGCGCAGTACTGAGGGCTCGGTGACGACCATACGTGTCGGCCCCCGGTCAGCTAGCAGTGGGGCTAGACGGTATGAGTAGGCGAGTAAGAGATGGGAGGTATCAGGCGCCGTTCGCGGATGTTTGTACAGCGCTAGTGCGTCAGACCATTTGACCCAGAGTGGCGATGACGGCCCTAAACAATTCAGTAACCGAGTGAGCGTATGCGGCGGCGGCGGATGAGCCGAGAGATGTGGCCCGTCAGCTGCGGCGCTTTAAACGTCCCACGTCGCTTCAGCACAGCGCCTGCGTTGTCCCCCCCTCACACGCGGGTGTTGTCTGAAAAGCGCGATGGGCCTCCGGTGCGTAGGAGTAGTAATCGAACGATATGGCCTTCGCGTAACGGCTTATAACGCTTACCGCGGATGCGGCGTGGTAAGAATGCAACGGACCTAATAGACCCCTTAATATACCCGCCAACTCGCTGCGTGCGCCGTCACGAGCCACCATACAGGTGGAATGTATTAATTCAGCCAGCCCCACTCACGTCAGTACACACAACTTGCGTTAGCTTTTGCACCATCCGAAGACGCGGCGGCGGATTACGGCAGAGTTGCGACCACGGGTGACGCGGCGGGCGGCTGCTGCAGCACGTACGCTACGCATCGGCAAGTCGTCGTGCGGCTCGGTTAGGGCAGGTGTGCGCAGTGCGCGCGCGCTAAGTGTCGCGGCCACAACGAGGGCTAAGAAGAGAATAAAGTTGAGGACCAACGTGTCAGCCATAAACATACGGAACATAACAACGTGCATGACGAAGGAGAAGAGGGGCATCTGCGCCAAGTGTGGGCTGAGAACGTCGTGCCACACAAAGCTGTGTTCCAGCGCTGCGAGGGGCTCCGCCGCGGCGCCTGCCCACGCACTGGTTGCGAATAGGGCTGCGATGGTGATAAATCACAGGAGTCGCGCGGCAGTGGTGTCGCGCGTTGTGGGCGCCGTCAGGCCACCCACGTGCATCGCTACCAATGAGAGCAGCAAAAAGACGGATGAGTACAGGGTTAGAATTAAGCCGGCAAACAAATCGAACTCAAACGACATGGTCGCGCAAGCGGCTCACACAACGAGCGCAACGCCCACGCCCACCGAATTAGCCGCGGTGCGCGCGGTAACCAATTCCAACATCAGCAGCGCGCCTGATCAAAACAACACGATGTCAAGCGTCATCCGAGTACAGGCATTACGCGCCGGTAATGATGGCGAGGGCGGCGATGGTGGCCGCGATTGTCACCGTTGCGGTCGCAAAGAGGGATAAGGCCGTTATCACTGCTACGCGTGGCCGGGCCGCCGGCGTCACACCTAATGCAGAGCGCAGTGCAGACGAGGCGCGCTCTCCCACGGCGACCTCACTCACGGGGCTGAGGGTAGACACGACGGCGCACGTGTACGCACGATCATACGCTATCAGCAGCGCGTGGTCCCAAGCGCCGGAATCGTCCAAGACGCTGATAGTCGTCGACGGCACAACTTGGCCAATGTCGTGGCACAACACAAAATCGGACACGAGGCGTGAGAGGTCGGCGCCTGCTTGACGAATCGTCCGCGTTGGGGCGGTTGGAGTGAGTGGCTGTGGGCGACGACACAGTCTCATTCGACGACGCGGCGGTGTTTACGCCAAGATTCACCCTAGTGCGTACACGATCGCAATCGCGACCAAGGAGGCAAATAAGTTTGACCAACCTAGCTTCGCCAAGGACTCGAGGCGAAGGCGGGGGACTGTTACTCGCACTAACACGATTACCACGAATGCTACGAATACCTTGATCATTATAATCAACCACGCAAAAATGGAAGCTATAACGGACATACGACACCGTTTGCGGCGAGTGGGTTTCCGAGTCGAGCGTGTCTTCGAAGGAAAAGATTTCGCTTAGGTCATCCATCTCGTCGTCAACGTCACGCGCGCGTTCCCCAGCAATACGCGCAGCAACGACAGTGCGCGTAGCCGGCCACACTAATGCTGGAGCTGCGAACGCGGCCGGTACGGCTAAGCGGCGTCGCCCAATGGTGGCCTGCGTGTGCCACTCGGGCCACGTCGCTGTGATGGCGACGAATGTCGAGAGCGCTAGCGCTCTGGCTGGGTGCGTTAACCACGTGGCAGGCGTAGTCGTGGCACGGCTTTGCCCACACGCAGCCATCCCGCTCCTGAAACGTTGTGCCTCCACCAGCCACGCGGCGCTAACGCGCGGGGCGTGCCCTTGTCCGATGCGCAACCACGCTACGACGGTGGGTGTTAAGGCAGGTAAGTGAGCAGCAGGCCCGATCAGCGCCATGCCGAGGCGACCAAGTCAGCGGGCTTTGCACCCTCACACTGGGTCGGCGAGGGGATTTGTGCGATTGAGGCTTTGATGCACCGCTAAGAAGGTGGTTGTGAGGCTTCATACGCGCACAATTCAAGGCGTAGGCATTGGCCTCAGGCTTATTGGGTTGGCAAATAATGAGGGTAGCATTTTACCGCAGCTTTGTCTTAGCGGAACGAGCGCTGACCGACGAGGGATACGCGGTCACCGTACGTGCTCACAAGGCGTTTGTGGCGCCGACGTTTCAGGGCGCGTAATCGTCGCGTTTTCGCGCCGGACCAACGTGTGTACGAGGCGTGGACGACAGCCGTGGCTCACACCAAGTTCGGGCGGATATGCGGCAGAGTGGCCTCGGCGGACTCGGTTGGCTGGGGCGTTGTCGGGTAAGGCCGGTCGGAGTCTACCACCATTGCGTGGCGGAGGGGGTGGGCGAACATGATGTCGGCTGGGCGGGAGAGGGCGGATCACACTCGCCGCCACCCGCGCGTGATGCGTGACGCACGTAAGGCGACACGTAAGAGGCCATATGGTCCGGCCGCCATCGCGGTCAGCCATGATCTCGTCATCGTCGCAGCTACGATTTCGGCTGCGGGGAGGGTGCGTAAGTCGGCACCAGGTCCAATTACTGAACGCACTATACCCGTACTAACGAACCACGCGGTGTCGTAGCGCGGTGTGCTGTCTGCCATCGGGTCAGTGGTGAGTACGCTCCCGGTGATGCGCGAAGTGCGGCGGCCGAGGTGGACACACACTTCTACGTCGGGGATATTCACAGTCAAGCCCTTGCACAAGGGGGGGAAGGCACGTGGGCCGGTACGGTGCGGTGCGGCGAGCGTAGGCAAGTTTGCGGCCCGGCGTAACCACGAGGCGGCCGTAGCAGGTATGCGCGCCTGAGTCGGCCGTCGAGGTCCGCGCTCACGTGTGTGTGGGACAAACGCTGACCGGCACAGGCGAGCGAGCCACCTTCGAGGTGAGCGTGGTTGGGAGCGGGGGAGCGCTCGTAGAGTGCCCCGCACTAACAGGTGGCGCAGGCGGCACAGGGCGGCCATGCTGGTACGGTTTCGTACGCGCGTTCGGACTGCGTGACGTCACGTGCGCGGGCGAACGTTTCGCGGACGTTGAGCGCGAAGGGCGCGCAAACGCCTGAGGCGAGCGTCGCGCCACCATTTAGGGCCAATCCAGCGCAGATGTGCCCTGATGCTGGTCACGCGATTTTGCAAGGCGGGGCCTAGCAGCCCTACGGCGCGTCTGCGGTGTGTGGGTGCGCGGCGTGGCGCACCAGCGTGTGTGGCCGGGTAAGGCGTGGGCGCCAGTGGGCGCGGCAGACGGTGAGGGAGCGTGCGCACACGGGGCCCCGTCAAGCCTGCGTTGGTGCGTGCTGCCGCGTGTTGCCATACTGTTTGCGGTGTTGGAGCGGAGGCCTTGGGCATTGGCGCAGGAATGTGCTTTCACACGCGTTGGGTTGTGGTCGAAGGCGTCTGCATGGTGCCGCTCTTGGGCGCGGCCGACGGCTTGGCCTTGGTTGGTGTCAGCGCTGATGGCACGGATTTCAGCGTGGGTGAGCCAGCGAACGAGGTGCCGCCCTTCGACTTTGCGCGGGACTTCACCTCGGCTGTATTGTGGGCGTGGGTGCCACCTTTCGGCTCTGCGGCGGACTCGGCCTTGGGGGAGGCGGAGAAGGTGGCGTCGCCCTTCGGCTTTGTGGAGGACCCTGCCTTGGGTGAGGCGGAGAGGGTGGCGCCGCCCTTCGACTGGTTGGAAGGCTTCCCCTTGGTCAGGCCAGTGGGGAGGGTGCCGTCTTTCGCCTTTGCGGAGGGCGCAGCCTGGTCTGGGCCAGTGCGGAGAGTGGCGCCCTTAGACTTTGCGGAGGGCGTGGCCTCGGATGGGTTGGCGAGTGTGGCACCACCCTTAGGCTTCGTTGTTGACGGCACCTCGGCTGGGCCGGTGCGTGGGGTGCTGCCCGTCGGCTTTGCGGGCAGGCCTACCGTAGCCGAGCCGGTGAGCGGGGCGCCGCCCTTCAACTTTGCTGGGGACGTCGCTTCGGCCGGGCTGGTAGGTACGGCGGCGCCTTTCGACTTTGCGGAAGGCTCCACCGTGGTGGGGGTGGCGAGTGTGGTACCGGTCTGTGACTTCGTTGAGGATTTTACCTTGGCCGGGTCGGTGGGGGCGGTACCACCCTTCGACTTTGCCGAGGGCTTCTCCTTGGTTGGACCGCCGTGTGCGGCGCCATCGTTCGACTTTGCAGAGGACTCCGC
>Ga0073914_10000213_pt1 | contig 11840 bp, 12 predicted proteins | sample GWRWT4_30Apr14_FD_71481 | JGI IMG/M metagenome (GOLD analysis project Ga0073914, IMG submission 71481) | Sand microcosm microbial communities from a hyporheic zone in Columbia River, Washington, USA - GW-RW T4_30-Apr-14 | ecosystem: Engineered > Artificial ecosystem > Sand microcosm >... | reverse complement strand
CCGGTACAGGCCCGTAACCGCTCCACGACCAATCAATCACTTGGCAGTGATTGATTGGCGATCCGGCCATCCCTGGCCGGAAAACAGCTTGCTGAAAAGACTTTTTCAGCAAGCTGTTAAACCGGTTCCTGAAAATATTTCAAAAAGCAGGTTCGTAAAACCATCCGCAAAACCGCCCATAAAAAAGGAGGCAAAACAGGCTGTGTCAAAACGGGCGAAAGTCTGAACAGCACTGGGAGACGGTGACACTTACAGCTTATTTGAGATTACTGTTGGTGGAAAATTCCCACTCAAAGATCTTTTAAAATAAAAAACGGTGGGAAATCCCCACCGTTTTTTATTTTCTGAGTTTTGACACGGTCTGAAAAGCCTCCTTTTTTATGGGGGCACGTTATCCGCCTCAGCGCGTTGCCGCGATAAATTCATTCAGCACCAGCGCCAGCTTTTCGCCCTGATCTTCCTGCAGGAAATGGCCGCCATTATCAATGGTGACATGCGCCTGTCCCGCCGCACCGGGAATCAGTTTCTGCAACACCCGGTCTGCGCCGCGCGTGATCGGGTCCTTGTCCGAAAAAGCCGTGAGAAAAGGTTTTTGAAACTGCTTCAGCACTTCCCAGGCGGCACGATTGGCCGCGCTGGCAGGATCATCAGGCGAGAGCGGCACCAGCAGGGGAAATTGGCGTGCCCCGGCCTTGAAAGTTTCGTCGGGGAACGGCGCATCATAGGCAGCAACCACTTCATCGTTAACGGGCAGCGCCACGCTCTTGCGGATGATGTTGCCCACAGGGAATACCGGCGTTTCCTGCGAGAATTTCTGCCAGGCCAGAAAGGCATCGCCGGGATGGAAATCGCCAGTGGGCAGCATGGTGTTGGCGGCTACCACCCGTGCAAACCTGTCCGGATTTTCTGCCACCAGACGCAGGCCGATCAGCCCGCCCCAATCCTGACAGAACAGGGTGATGTCGCTCAGCTGGAGCTGGTCCAGTACCGACTGCATCCAGCCGACATGACGGGCATAGGTGTAGTCGCCACGCTCAACCGGCTTGTCGGATTTGCCAAAGCCGACCAGATCCGGCGCAATCACCCGATGACCCGCTGCCACCAGTGGCCCGATCATTTTCCGGTAAAGGTAGGACCATGACGGCTCGCCATGCAGCAACAGGATGGGCGCTGCGTCACGCGGACCTTCATCGACATAATGCACACGCAGCTCACCGCCTTCGGTGTCATCCACCATGAGGTAGTGTGGTGAAAAATCATAACCGGCCAGATGTTCAAAACAACTGTCTGGTGTACGCAGGAATTTCATGGCCCTCTCCTTGAAATTTTCCGGAAGCAAACCGGCAGAAGCCGGTCTTTTTGTCATATCAGGCGAAATGTTTCCCGGCATTTTTCACAATGTTGTCGCTGATATAACTGGCCAGAGTATACACCGTGACCTGGGGATTGACGATAATGGACGTGGGAAAAAGACTGGCATCGGTGATGAACAGGTTTTTCACGTCATGTGTTTCCCCAAGGGGATTAACCACGGTGGTTTTGGTATCCATACCCATGCGGCAAGTGCCCTGCGGATGATAGGACACCATGCGAAACGTCATGGGATCATTCACGATGGCATCCACCACGCGATCAATATCTTCAGGTTTCTCGATAACACTGTGCTGCACCGTGGGTACATGGATTTTTTTCGCGCCAGCGGCAAAATGCACTTTCGCGGCGGCCTTGATGGCTGCCTTCATGGCCGGAAAATCCTGGGTGGCCAGTGAGTAATCAATACGCTTCTTGTCGTCGTCCCAGTGAATCTCGCCAACGTTGTGATCGTGGATAAGCGTGACGATGCCGGCATGCTTCTTCAGGCAGCCCATGTAGTCCACAAACGGTTTGCCGATACCGGGCTGCGTCACTGCCGACAACTCTACCGGCCCGGCCCCGCCCGCTTCCAGAATGAAGCCGCCTTTGTCCGGGTGCGCCCATTCATCCACATACACACCCAGCAAGGCACCACGCCAGGGATGAATATCGTCGGCATATTCAGCCACCACCATCAGGGACGGATGGCAGGCGAAGTTCTTGCCGACCTGTCCCGATGAGTTCGCCAGTTTTGATTTCTGCAACAACAACGGTGTTTGCACCGCGCCTGCCGCCATGATCACCACTTTGGCCTTCACCACCACGCCGGCTTTTTTCAGCCCCGTTGCCGGATCAATCACCTCGGCGACCACGCCCGTAACCTGGCCTTTTTCAGCCAGTACCTGCGTCACTTTCGTGTCGGCATAAATCCTGGCGCCTTTCTGCACGGCCCAGGGTAGATAAGTCACGAGCATGGACTGCTTGCGATCCGTGGCACAGCCGGAAAGGCAATGTCCTGTGAGCGCGCATTCGCGGATATTGCGCTTGAACGGTTTCCAGGAAATACCGAGCTTCTGGCAGCCATCACGAATCACCGAAGAGTTGCGGTTGATCTCATGCTCTGCGTTCACATGAATGCCGAGATTGTTTTCGACCTTGCTGAAATACGGATCAAGTGCCTCTACCGTGAGATTGGTGAGGCCGAATTCTTTCTGCCAGTCGGCGAGAATGTAATCGGGCGTACGGAATGCCACGCAGCCGTTCACCACCGTGGAGCCACCGACACAACGTCCCTGCAGCACCAGCAGATCCCCATCCTTGTTCGCCTGAGCGCCCTTGTCCTGATAAAGGTGGTCCATGGCTTTGGCAAAGTCTTCGGTAAATTCGCTGCTGGGGACATAGGGCCCTGCTTCCAGCACGATGACCGACTTGCCGGCACTGGCCAGTTCATAGGCAGCAACGGCACCGCCGGCGCCGGAACCAATCACCACCACATCGGCGGCGAGCTCCAGCGTATCCTGTGTAATGTCTTTGGCCTGTGTAACGACAAGACCGTGCGAGGCTGCAATTTTTTCGCCCATGCGGTGCTCCGCGTACGATGGAAATTTTTTGATGTATTCAGGAAGCTTCCAGATTGATTCAGCCGCTTCACTGCCAATGGTTGAGGCGAGACTGCCGAGGCACTCAGACCGGCAAGGGCTGGTTGCCGAGCGAGGCAATGCCCCACTTTCTCGATACCGGCCCGTCAAACTCGATCGGCGGCCAGGTACGTGCATCCATCCAATAGCCGGTATGAGCGAGCTTGCTCACCACAAGGCCTATCGAACGCCTGGCGAGACCGTCGGCATTCACCCAGTCGTTGACATAGACCTGTGCCTCTGCGGCCGGTAAATCGACAAAGCGTTTACCGTGGGTGAAGACGGCGGCGTTATCGAACAGGCCAAAACCCATGGCAAGCTGCTTGCGGATATCCGCATCAAGTGCCCCGAGGATGGCATCGACATTGTGTGCCACGGGAATCAGTTCCGCCGGTGCCAGCGTCGTACCGGCCGTGGGCAGCAACACCGAGGCCAGATGCTGGAACAGGCGATAATGAGATGGATCAAGATGCACGAGGCCGGCCGGTACCGGCTCAGCATCCCGGGGGGAGTGGCGCATCAGCGTAAAGCCGCCGGCGACGATGGCGCTGACGCCAGCCGTGGCCCATAACACCGAGGTGAGAAAGCGCCGTCGCGATAGCGGTGCCAGGGTGGAGGTCACTTCGCGCGCCGCCTGTTGCGACTCTTTTTTCATGGCTGACCCCAAGAGTAATGGCTCGACCTTTCGGTCACGGTGACGCTAGTGTACGTAAAAGCCGGCGCCTGCCAAGGGTGATTCGAGCAATTACTCTAATTTCTGACGGGTTTTTTCCAGCAGGGATTCGGCATAGAACCTGCCCGCTGTTTCAAGGACATGAACCGCTTCCTGGCCAGTCGCAGAAAGCGCGCAAGCGAATGAGGAGCCAGGAAAACCCGGTAAACCGCCAATAAAAAGCCCGCCATGATGGCGGGCTTTTTCGATGCCGGAACCGGGCAAGCAAGCCCGGACCTGACACAGACGCTATTGCAGGCTCAGATCAGCTTTTCCAGCTGCGGCACGATGTCGAAGAGATCGCCCACAATGCCGTAATCGGCCACCTGGAAGATCGGCGCTTCGGCATCCTTGTTGATCGCCACGATCACCTTGGAGTCCTTCATGCCGGCCAGATGCTGGATGGCACCGGAGATGCCCACGGCCACGTACAGCTGCGGAGCCACAACCTTGCCGGTCTGACCAACCTGCATGTCGTTGGGTACGAAGCCGGCGTCCACGGCAGCGCGAGAAGCACCCACCGCAGCACCCAGCTTGTCAGCCAGGCTATAGAGAATGCTGAAGTTATCGCCATTGCCCATGCCGCGGCCGCCGGAAACAACAATCTTGGCACCAGCAAGTTCGGGACGATCGGACTTGGCCAGCTCTTCACCGACAAACGTCGAGGTGCCGGCGTTGGCCGCAGTCGCCACGGCTTCAATGGCAGCGGAACCGCCAGCGGCAGCCGCCGCATCAAAACCGGTGGGGCGAATGGTCAGCACCTTGATGGCATCGCCGGACTGTACGGTAGCAATGGCATTACCGGCATAGATCGGACGCTCAAAGGTATCAGCCGAGATCACCTTGGTGATTTCGGAGATCTGGTTCACGTCCAGCAGTGCGGCCACGCGTGGCAGGAAGTTCTTGCCATTGGAGGTCGCCGGCGCCAGCACATGGCTGTAACCCTTGCCGAGTTGGGCCACCAGCAGGCTGATGTTTTCAGCCAGCTGGTGGCCGTATACGGCATTGTCGGCAACCAGTACCTTGGTAACGCCATCAATTTTGGCAGCGGCTTCGGCAGCCGCCTGACAGCCCTGACCGGCAACCAGTACGTGAATGTCGCCGCCAATGGCCTTGGCAGCCGTAACGGTGTTGAGCGTGGCGCCCTTGATGGACGCGTTATCGTGTTCTGCGCAAACCAGGATGCTCATAATCAGATCACCTTCGCTTCGTTCTTCAGCTTTTCAACCAGCTCTTCCACGGTCTTGACCACGATACCGGCCTTGCGTTCTGCAGGCGGCTCGACTTTCAGGGTCTTCACGGTAGGAGCGGCATTCACACCAAAATCGGCCGGGGTCTTGGTATCCAGCGGCTTCTTCTTGGCCTTCATGATGTTGGGCAGGGAGGCATAACGGGGTTCGTTCAGGCGCAGGTCGGTCGTGACCACGGCTGGCAGGGTCAGCTCAACCGTCTGCAGACCGCCGTCCACTTCACGCGTGACCTGAACCTTGCCGCCGTCGACTTTCACCACGGAAGCGAAAGTGCCCTGAGCAAAACCAGCGAGCGCGGCAAGCATCTGACCGGTCTGGTTGTTGTCGCCGTCAATGGCCTGCTTGCCAAGGATGATGAGCTCAGGCTTTTCCTGATCAACAATACCCTTGAGGATTTTGGCAATGGCCAGCGGCTGCACGTCTTCGCTGGTATCAACGAGGATGGCGCGGTCTGCACCAAGCGCCAGGGCCGTACGCAGTTGTTCCTGAGCGGCGGTCGGGCCGACGGTCACCACCACGATTTCCGTGACGATGCCCTTCTCTTTGAGACGCACGGCTTCTTCAACAGCGATTTCATCAAACGGGTTCAGCGCCATCTTCACGTTGGCAAGCTCAACACCGGTCTTGTCCGCCTTGACGCGAACCTTCACGTTGTAATCAACAACGCGTTTGACAGCAACAAGAGCCTTCATGGAATCCTCGGCTGGGTTGTTCAAATTTAAGGGATGGATAGGGGCGGAAAAAAGCCCGGCCCGAAAAGGCCACGTATCTTGAAGGCTGCCCCCCATGAGGTCAAGTGACCTGCGGGCAGACACTGCTCGTCAAAAACACCACAAACCGGCCAATAAAAAGGCCGCTCAAGGCGGCCCTGTGTTGCCCTGCAGGGCTTATTTGCCGGTGTGGCGCATGCGGTTGCCCATGCGCACGCCGGAGCTCAGGAGGAAGTCAAAGAAGTCATCCGGGTCCTTGATGATGGTCTGGTAGAACGCCGACTTGCAGAGGGCCGAGGCGCCGTGAGCAAGCGCCCATGCCGCACAAATGTGGTACTCGGGCGGGACGTCGGCCAGCTTGTTCTCATCGATACGCGCCTTCACGATGCTGGTGAGCTTTTCAAAATTGGCCGCCCGGATGGCATGCAGCTTTTCCAGCAACTGGGGCACGACTTTGTCGGCGGTAAGCTTGGACTCAAGACGGTCAAACAGCAGGTACTTGTCCGGGTCCTGAACGCGGAAACGGAAGTACTCGCGCATCAGCGCTTCCTTGTCATCCAGCGGATCAACACGACGGAAGAGGTCAGCCAGCTCTTCCTCGTAGCGAATCATGAGCAGGAGATAAATCTCGTTCTTGGTTTCGAAATGCTTGTAGATGGTGCCTTTACCGATGCCGACCTTGTCCGCGATCATCTCCACGGTCACCTTGTCTTCGCCGAGCTCGATAAAAAGCTGCAGGGCGCAGTCAAGAATGGCCTGTTCGCGTTGGCGAAATTCCCGCGCCTTCTGCGTAGCCTTGGCCAAGTCACTCATCGTTCCAACCCTCTGATGGTCCTTGCAGACCGAAAACCGGCCCGCCTAAAAAAAACACATGTGCTGCACTACCTACATAGCACAGTCTGCGCATTGTCCCGAGTTCATCCATCACAGACAAGGCAGGACGCAGTATAGGCGCCGTGACGAGGCTATGACCACACAGTCCTGACAGCAAGCACGGCACAAGCCTGATTTTATGCGAAACAGGTCTAACCCTGCGTGCCCGCAAACTGGCGAATCCGGGAATCCCTACAATACTGAGTCAGCTGGCTGAAAACAGTCAGCATAAACATCCCTGATTGGTCTTGACCCGGTGTCCCACCCCAGGCGCCGGGTCTCTTTTTTGCAGGCTCCGTCGAGCTGCAAACAACCGCAAGAAGGCTCAACGTACGCCAAACAAGCGCCGGAAATTCTCTGACGTGTGTGCACCAAGCTCCGCTGCATCCATACCCCTCAAGCCGGCTACCACATGAGCGACCTCCACCACATAGGCGGGCTGGTTGGTTTTGCCACGATAAGGAACAGGGGCCAGCCAAGGAGAATCCGTCTCAATGAGGATGCGATCCAGCGGCACCCTCGTCGCCACGTCACGCAGCTCTTTGGCATTGGCGAAGCTGACGATGCCGGAAAAGGAAATATGGAAACCAAGATCGAGCGCAGCCTTGGCCATATCCCAGTCTTCGGTAAAGCAATGCAGCACACCGGCTGTAGCGCCCTCTTCCTTCAGGATGCGAATGGTATCGGCACGTGCTTCACGTGTGTGTATCACCAGCGGCTTGCCCGTGCGCCGTGCCGCCTCGATATGCTTGCGAAACCGGCGCTGCTGATCAGCGGGATTTTCCTTGTCGTAATGGTAATCCAGACCGGTCTCGCCGATGGCAACCACTTTGGGATGCGCAGACAGCTCGATCAGCTTTTCGATTTCAGGCTCAAGGGCATCAAGGTGCAGCGGATGCACACCCACCGAGGCAGACACATCATCATGGGCTTCTGCTACGGCCAGCACATTCGGCAGGCTTTCAAGGTCAACCCCGATGCACAGGAAATGCTCCACGCCCCGCTCGCGCGCCATTTTCAATGCGCCGTCCAGATCAGTACCCAAGGCAGCAAGGTCCAGGCGATCAAGGTGGCAGTGGGAATCTATAAACATGGCAATCCGTATCTGCAAACAAAATGGTCCATTCAAAAACAGACCCGTTCAAAACAACAAGGCCGGCGGGTGCCGGCCTTGTGCAAGGGGCTTCAAACAAGACTACATCGTATAGGTGGGCCGGTCCGCCGTCAGCGCACCCGCCAGAAAGGTCTCGATCTTGCGCCGCGCCTTGTCACCCTCCTCACCGGACAACTGTATACCGATGCCGGCAGGACGCGTGCCTTGCTGGCGGGTATTGATCCAGATCACCTTGCCCGTGATGGGAATGCGCTCGGGATCATCCATCAGGGTCAGCAACACGAATACTTCTTCACCCAGCTTGGACTGGCGATTGGTCGGCAGGAAAAGCCCGCCGCCTTTTACAAAAGGCATGAAGGCAGAATACAGCGCCGCCTTGTCCTTGAAAGCCTGATTAATGATACCGCCGGCACGGGGCATGTTCATGGGCTACATCTCTTCGTTATTTTTTATGAAAAAATACGGCGCGCCTGATCAAGCGCGGACCAATGCGGCCCACTCGGAAAAAGCCGCATCAAGCAGGGCATTACCCTGCACATTGCCACTCAGCAAACGTTGTTTTTCTGCCAGCTCCTGCCTGAATCCGAGCACGCCAGCAGGAGTCACCAGACGCGCCACTGCGGCGATTATAGGCGCGAGATCACGATGTTTGACAAGCGCCGCACCGCTGGCCAGTACGGCCACATCTTCCGTCATGCTGGCCAGTGCCGGCAATACCGCCTCCGCCCCCAGTGCGTGCCAGCGCTGGGCCACCATCAGGGCCGGCTGCCGCCCCTCACGCAAGGCGCCGAGATCCTTCAGCAAACGTTCGCGCTCGCCAAACCACAGCGCATCACGCAGGGACAATGCAGCCAATGGCGCACCATCACTCAACCCGAGCAACAGGCGGGCCATCGCCTCGTCACGCACCTGCGGAGAGAGCCAGGCAAGTGCATCGGTCAATGCAGGTGTTGCCAGGGCCATCTGCTGGCAGCGGCTGCGTATGGTGGCCGAGAGACTGAGGGGCTGTGCACTCAGCAACATGATGAGGGTATCGCGCCCCGGCTCTTCCAGGGTTTTCAGCAAGGCATTCGACGCCTGCACATTCAGCAGGTGCGCAGGCTCGATCACCACCACACGGTAACCGCCGAGCTGAGCCGATTTTTCAGCAAAACCGACCAGCTCGCGAATCTGGTCCACCTTGATGAACTTGGCCGTCTTTTCCGTTTTGGCATCGGTTTCAGGCATCAGCCAGACAAAATCAGGATGTGTGCCTGAGTTCAGCAAATGACAGCTTTTGCACACTCCGCAAGCACCCTGCGCCGTTGGCTGGTGGCAGAGCAAGCGCGCCGCAAAGGCCAGTGCCAGACGCTGCTTGCCAATCCCGGCATGACCACTCAGCAGCAAGGCATGCGGAAGGCGTACGTTATCCGCCAGCGAAGTCAGGCGCTGCCAGACATCATGCTGCCAGACATACGGATGAAAGGGATAAAGCGGACGGACTTCGCTCTCGCTCATGGCTGTGACTCCAGCCAGGCATCCAGCACCCGGCGAATGCTTGCCTGCACTTCCGGCAAAGGCTGGCTCGCATCGATCACACGGAAGCGTTGCGGCTCTGCAGCGGCCCGCTCACGGTAGCTTTGCCGCACACGCTCAAAAAAAGAATGCTGCTCAACTTCAAAACGGTCTTTTTCCGAACGGGCCTCGGCACGTGCCATTCCTTGTGCCACCGGCAAATCCAGCAGCAGGGTGAGTGCGGGACGCATATCACCCTGCACAAGCGTTTCCAGGCTGGCAATCTTTTCCAGGGAAAGGCCGCGACCACCACCCTGATAAGCGTAGGTGGCATCCGTAAAACGATCACACAACACCCACTCCCCGCGGGCCAGGGCCGGGCGGATTTTCCCGGCAAGGTGTTGGGCACGGGCGGCAAAGACAAGCAAGAGCTCGGTATCGGACGCCACAGACTCATCGCGGCGATCAAGCAACAGACTGCGAATTTCTTCAGCCAGCGGCGTACCACCCGGCTCGCGCGTCACTAGCAAGGGAATCGCGTGCTCGGAAAAATACTGCTGGATATAAGCGAGACAAGTGCTTTTACCTGCCCCCTCTCCGCCTTCCAGCGTTATGAAACGGTTCTCGCTCATGGTTGCACTGCCTGGGCAGGAGCTGATCGATACGCTGCCTGACGCTTTTTCTGGTAACGCTCCACCGCCCGGTTATGTTCGGACAAGGTGGCATTGAACTCATGCGAGCCATCGCCACGGGCCACAAAAAATACGGCATCACCCGGTGCCGGATGCAGGGCCGCATGAATGGCAGCCCGACCGGGCAAGGCAATCGGTGTGGGAGGAAGCCCATTGACGCGATAAGTGTTGTACGGCGTCATGCGACGCAAATCCGCACGACGCAAATTGCCGTCGAATTGCGCGCCAATGCCGTAAATCACGGTGGGATCTGTTTGCAGGCGCATGCCTTTTTGCAGGCGACGCACAAACACTCCGGCCACTTGTGCACGCTCATACGCCGCACCGGTTTCCTTCTCGACAATGGACGCCATGATCAGGGCCTCGTACGGCGTCCGGTAAGGCAGACCCGGCGCACGCTTGTCCCACTCTTCCGCCAGAATCCTTTTCTGGCGCTGATACAGGGATTTCAGAATCTTGATGTCACTGTCACCGGCTCCCACATCGTAGGTGTCCGGTGCAAACAGTCCTTCAGGGTGCGTTTCGGTGGCATCAATGGCAGCCAGCACTTCCGCATCGGAGACCACGCCCGACAGCTTCACATCATCGCGCGCCGCCAGCAAATCACGCAGGTCACGATAACTGATGCCCTCGACAATGGTGAGACGCGATGCCGACTGGGTGTTGCCGGCCAGTATCATGCCAAGCACGGAAACCGTCGTCTGCGGTGGGCGCAACAGCCAGATGCCGGGACGCAGTTTTTTCTCGCCCGGCTGCAGGCGCAACCAGAGCCGCGCCAGAAAAGCATCAGGAATCGCGCCATCGCGTGCCAGGGTCTCTGTTACCTGGCCGATATTGCCGCCCTTCAGGATTTCCAGCCGATAACCCGTGTCCGGCAAAGGCAGGCGGGAATACAGCCCATGGTAAATCCACAGGGCCGGTACAAAAGCCAGCAGGAAAAAAAGCAGGGGCCACAACCAGCGTACCATCCCCCCGCGCGCATTTTGCATAATGACTAACTCAAGGAATCGTGCCAGAAGGCTTGCAACCGGCGTGTCACGGGACCGGGCTGCCAGTGTCGCCCGGAAAGGCTCCGGACCGGCCAGATGCCGTTCACACTATTGCAGAAAAAAATCTCATCGGCGCCCTGAAAATCATCCGGCACATACTGCCCTTCCTGTATCTGAATACCGCTAATGGCCGCCTGCTCCATCAAACAGGCGCGCATCACGCCCAGAATACCGGCCGACTCTATCCCGGGTGTGCAAAGCACACCCGATCGCACCAGAAAAACATTATTGAACACACCTTCAACTACGTGGCCATCCGTATTGCAAACCAGAGCCTCGTCCACCGCCAGCTCAGCCAGTTCACGCCTGAGCAATACCTGCTCCAGACGATTGAGATGCTTGTGGCCAGCCAGCAGGGGCTGCTTGCCAAGGCGCTGTACGCACAAACCTGCAGTCACACCCTCACTCACAAAAAGATCAGGATACCGAGCTTGTGCGTGCGCACTGAATATCACACTAGGCAGGCTTGCAGGATCGGGCAGATAGCCGCGCCCGCTGACACCACGCGTGACAATGATCTTGGCAACACAGAAGGCAGGACACACAGCCAGAAAGCGCAAAAAATCCTGGTGCAATCTTTCGGCATCAAGTGCGATGCCGAAATACCGAGAGCTGCGAAACAGGCGGGAGAGATGCTGCGAAAGAAAAACGGCACAGCCATGTTCAATACGCAGGGTTTCAAACAGACCATCGCCGTAGGCCAGTCCGCGATCAGCGGGATCGATACCGACTCCTTCGCTCCCGTTGATCCAGACTGGATAGTTCATTCAAACGCGCCGGAAAATCAGCGATCCGTTGGTGCCGCCAAAACCAAAGGAGTTCGACAAAACGGTATCGATCCTCATGGCACGCGCCTTGTTAGGTACATAATCCAGCGTACAGCCTTCATCCGGATTATCGAGGTTGATGGTTGGCGGTGCGACATTGTCACGAATGGCCAGTATGGCGAATATCGC
>Ga0073914_10000210_pt1 | contig 11872 bp, 11 predicted proteins | sample GWRWT4_30Apr14_FD_71481 | JGI IMG/M metagenome (GOLD analysis project Ga0073914, IMG submission 71481) | Sand microcosm microbial communities from a hyporheic zone in Columbia River, Washington, USA - GW-RW T4_30-Apr-14 | ecosystem: Engineered > Artificial ecosystem > Sand microcosm >... | reverse complement strand
GCAGTAAAGAGGCTGACTGCCACCGCCAGCATGGCGAACAGGACAATGATCTTGATCCACATGGAAGTACCACCCCTGGAAAATAGAGCGGGAATTGTATGCGCGCTTTTCTGCAGCAGCCACTGCTAACACTGAGCTTTGCCGGGCGCGTGTTTGCGCCACCGTGCTATGGCGTGCTGCTGGCCCTGTTCGGCATGGTCTTTTTTTGTCGCCTGGCCATGTGGCAAATGCACCGGGCCGAGGCCAAGGTGGTGATGCTGGAGCGCTATGCCGCGCGCGCGCATCAGGCGCCGCTGCCGCTGGAGGCGATAGTGCGGCAGGGCGTGGATGTGGCTGATTTTCCGGTGCGCTTGCAGGGGCACTTTGATAACAGCCGCACCCTGTTCCTGGATAACCAGCCACAGGATCAGCAATACGGTTTTCATGTCTATACGCCCTTCCTGCCGGCGGGTGATGCCCACTTCATTCTGGTCAATCGCGGCTGGGTGGTACGTGCCCAAGATGCGGCGCTGTTGCCGGCGATAGCGCCTGCCACGGCGGTTGAGGTCAGTGGCACGCTTGCCATGCCCTCGGCTTTTTATACGGTGGGCGAGACGGATTACCGGCAACGTCCCTTGCGTGTGCCGCGTCTGGAAATGGATCAATTATCACGCGCGCTTGGTGTAGAATTGCGGCCCTTTGTCGTACGGCTGGACCCGGCCGCTGCGGATGGTTTTGTCCGTGCCTGGAGTCCTGCGTCGGTACTGGCCATGGGGCCGGAAAAGCACCGCGCTTATGCTTTCCAGTGGTTTGCACTGGCGCTGGCGGTGCTGGTGGTGTTTATCGTCGTCAATCTTCGCAAGACCGGAGCCGATTCGCATGAGTGAGCCAGTCAAGGCAGGAGAGCCCGTCAATATCGAGGCCCGTGCCCTTAAAAACCGTATTTTGCTCATTCTCTTGCTGGCCTCTTTCATCGTGCCTTTCGTGATTGGTGACCTGGCGTACAAGTACGGCTGGTACGACGGTGGAAAAACCAATCGAGGCCAGCTGATGACACCTCCGGTGGCCTTTGCCGGTCTGGCGGTTCGCGACAGCAAGGGCGCTGCGCTGCAGGCTGATGCCACCAAGGGCAAGTGGTGGCTGGTGTACGTGATGCCGGCGCAGTGCGAGAGTGCCTGCCGCAACCGCCTGTTCCAGATGCGGCAGACGTCGGTGGCGCTGGGTAAAGAAGCTGATCGCGTGCGTCAGGTCATCGTGCTGACGGCACCCCTGACGGCAGACAGCACGACCTTCATTGCCCGTGAATTTCCGGGCTTTTTACAGGTGCAGGCCGAGAGTGCGCTGGTTGATAAAGCGTTTGCCAGCGTTACGGCGCATGCCGCCGCGGCCGGCAATCTTTATGTCATGGACCCCATGGGCTGGATGATGCTGTTTTATGCGCCGGAGGCGGACGAAAAAGCCTCCATCATCAAGGCCGAGGATATTCTGATGGATCTTAAAAAACTGCTTAAGGGTTCCCGCATTGGCTAAGTCTGCTCGTGTCTGGCTAACCCGTCTGGCCATTTTTGGTGTGCTGCTCGCTTTCTGTGTGGTCATGCTGGGGGCGTGGACTCGCCTCAGCGATGCCGGACTCGGCTGCCCTGACTGGCCGACTTGCTATGGCTCCATTACGGTTCCGTTGTCGGAGGCTGCGATTGCCCGGGCCCACGAGCTGTATCCTGGCCAGCCCTTTGTAGCGGCCAAGGCCTGGCCGGAGATGATTCACCGGCACTTTGCCAAGGCCATCGGCTTGGTGTGTCTGGCGCTGATGCTGATTGCCCTGAAAGGGCGGAGTCGCGATCCCGCCTTGCCGGTGAAGCATGCGGTGTTCCTGTTTTTTCTGGTCTGTCTGCAAGGGGCGTTTGGTGCCTGGACCGTGACCATGAAGCTGTTCCCGCCCGTGGTGACGGGGCATTTGCTGCTGGGCTTTACCACGCTGACCGCGCTTTTCCTGCTCGCCCTGCGCAGCGGCAGGGCCTTTGCAGCGACGCACACGGCGGCGGCTGCCGCACTGCTGCCGCTGGCGCTGGTGGCGATTGCCGTGCTGGCAGTACAGATTGCGCTGGGCGGCTGGACGGCATCCAACTATGCCGCCACGGTGTGTACGGGTTTGCCGGTGTGTCAGTCCGGCTGGCAGGGCGTGCTGAATTTTCCTGACGCCTTTGCCATTCACACCTATGCCGGTACGACCTACGAGTTTGCGCCGCATCTCGATCCGGCGGCCAAGGTCACCATCCATGTGGCACACCGCATTGGCGCCATGGTGACGACAGCAACACTGCTGGTGTTTGTGGTGTCGCTGTGGCGCCTTGGCGTGTCGCGTTACCGCAGGCTTGCCCTCGCCGTAATGGCCGTACTCGCCGCCCAGGTGGCGCTGGGTGTTTCGAATATCGTCTTCCACCTCCCGCTTGCCGTGGCGGTGGCCCACAATGTGGTCGCACTGGTGCTCATGCAGCTCCTGGTCGCGGCAGCATTCAGTCTGTACCGCGAACGAGCAGCATGATGGCAGTCACAGGAACCGAGTCAGCAGAGACAAAAACGATGGCGCGTGCAGGCTTTCGCGATTACTGGGAATTGACCAAGCCGGGTGTCGTGGCTCTGTTGATGGTGACGGCTGTCATCGGCATGTTCCTGGCAACGCCGGGCATGGTGCCCCTGCGCGTCTTGACGCTGGGCACGCTGGGCCTCGCCCTGGCCATGATGGCCTCGGCCGTGGTCAACCAGATCATGGACCAGCGCATTGATGCCATCATGGCACGCACCAGCAAACGGCCGCTGGTGCAGGGCCGCGTCAATACCAGGGCAGCGCTGGTGCTGGCGGCCACCCTGTGTCTGCTGTCACTGTTCATTCTGGATGTTTTCATCAATCGCCTGACTGCCGTGCTGACGTTTTTCGGCGTCATCGGCTATGCGTTCATCTATACCCTCTGGCTCAAGCGCGCGACGCCGCAGAACATCGTGATCGGTGGCTTGGCGGGTGCCATTCCGCCGCTGCTGGGCTGGACGGCCGTGACCAATGACGTACATCCGCATGCCCTGCTGCTGGTGCTGATCATTTTTGCCTGGACGCCTCCGCATTTCTGGGCGCTGGCCATCCATCGCCGCGATGAATATGCCAAGGCAGAAATCCCCATGCTGCCGGTAACGCACGGGCTTGAGTTCACCAAGACCTCAGTGCTGCTCTACACCGTCATCCTGTTCCTGATTGCCTTGCTGCCGTATATCACCGGCATGAGCGGCCTCATCTATCTCGCCGGTTCGACAGTGCTGAGCTCGATCTTTCTGTTCTACGCCCTCAAGCTCAAGTTCCGCGATGACCCGAAGATTCCCATGCAGACCTTCGGCTTCTCCATCACCTATTTGTTCCTGCTGTTCCTGCTGCTGTTGCTGGACCACTACTTCATCATTCGCCTGACCTGATCACTCTCGGTCTGCCCGGGAAAGCGTTGTCGCTCCCGGGTTTCCTGCGGCCCGGTTCTTTTGCGACACCATCGGCGTTTTCAAGATAAAGGCCGTCTTCCGTATTTTCCCGCTAGGCGTGCCGCCCCTGCACTGCTATGTTTTGCCCGCACCTGCCCCTGTTCCGGAGCAGGTCCTTGCAGGGAGAAAGAGGATGGTCGGTTTGCTGCTGTTTCTGGGTGTGCTGGTGCTGGTGGCACTCTATTTCGTGGGCGTGTTCAACGGTCTGGTGACCTTGCGCAACCGCTTCAAGAACGCCTTTGCACAAATCGACGTGCAGCTGCAGCGCCGCTATGAGCTGATTCCCAATCTGGTGGAAACGGCCAAAGCCTATCTGGCGCACGAGAAAGACACCCTGACCAATGTCATCGCTGCCCGCAACAGTGCGGTCTCGGCCGCCAAGGCGTCGGCGGGCGCACCGGACAATGCCGGCATGATGGAAAAGCTGGGTCAGGCCGAGGGTGTGCTGGGGGCCTCCCTGGGGCGTTTGCTGGCGGTGTCCGAGAATTATCCGGACCTCAAGGCCAACGAAACCATGCAGCAATTGATGGAGGAGCTGGCCTCTACGGAAAACCGTATCGGTTTTGCCCGTCAGGCATTCAACGATGCCGTCATGGAATACAACATCAAGCGTGAACAGTTTCCCAACTTCTTTATCGCCGGTGCTTTTGGTTTCCAGGCGGCTGCACAGCTGGAAATTCCCAATGTCGAAGCGCGTCAGCCGGTACAGGTAAAGTTCTGACTCCGGCCGGATTCGATTTCCCGTGAACTTCTTTGAACATCAGGCAAACGCCCGGCGCCAGACCGGGCGTTTGCTTGTGTATTTTCTGATGGCGGTACTCATCACGGCGGCAGCGGTCAATGCCGGCTTTTATGTGCTGGGCCGCTTCATGCAGGGTGTTGGCCATGGCAGCCTGTTCTGGCATGACTGGAGTGCGCAGGCTTATCTCGGCACTTTTCTGATTATTGCCGGCGGCAGCCTGCTTGAATATCTGCGTTTGCGCGGTGGCGGCCGGGCACTGGCAGAAATGATGGGCGCGCGCCGCATTGATTTTTCCACCACGCTGCCTGATGAGCGCCAGTTCATCAATGTGGTGGCAGAAATGTCCATTGCCTCCGGTGTGCCATCACCCGCCCTGTACGTGATGGATCGAGAGACTGGCATCAATGCGTTTGTGGCCGGCCTGAACATGAGTGAAACCGTCATGGTGGTCACACGCGGTGCCCTGAATGCTTTTGATCGCGATGAATTGCAGGCCGTGGTGGGGCACGAGTTCAGCCATATCCTGAATGGCGACATGCGTCTCAATGTCCGCTTGCTGGCCTTGCTGGCCGGCATTCTGGCGATAGGCCAGATTGGCGGCTTTCTGGTGCGCGCCTCTTTCACCACGAATGATTCTTCCCGGCGCAATCGCAAGGATGCGGTGCCGCATCTGATTGCGGTGGGCATCCTGCTCTGGCTGATCGGTTCCATCGGGCTTTTTTTCGGGCGCTTGATCAAGGCGGCGATTTCCCGGCAACGCGAGTTTCTGGCCGATGCTTCCAGTGTGCAGTTCACGCGCAATCCGGATGGATTGGCGGGGGCTCTGCTCAAGATAAAAAATGCCAGTACGCACTCATGGCTGGACAATATCCGGGCGGAGTCGATGAGCCATATGTGTTTTGGCGAGACGCTGCATTTTTCCAGCCTGTTTGCCACGCATCCTCCACTGGAAGAAAGGATACGTGTACTTGGCAAGCGCTACCTGATTCGGGACCGCCTGCAGCAGCGCGCCTTGCAGCAGCAGGAAGAAACCGCGGGGCAGGTCGCTGCAGCAAACGGCATCCAGGCGCTGGCCCCTTCCGGGGACTTGCCCCCGATTCCCTATGCGCCGGTTGAGCCGGTGGCGGCTGCTGTCATGACGCAGTTTGCTGCGCCTGCTGCAGCCCTGGTGGCCCGCATGGGCACGGTGAACCCGGAGGAGCTGGCATCGGCGCAGGCCCTGCACCGGCGCTTGCCGGCTGGTGTGCAGCAGGCACTGCAATCCAGTGCCGGTGCACAGTCACTGCTTTATGCGCTGGTCGCACGCCAAAGCGCGGCGCCGATGGAAAGCCTGCAAGCATTTGTGCTGGAGAAAGAAGCCAGACTGGCACCACAGGTGAATGCCCTCTACCGGGTGCTGGAGGGGATGGACCTGTCCTTTGCGCTACCCCTGACAGAGCTTGCACTACCGCGGCTGCAGTTACTGACGGTGCCGGAGCAGCGTGAGTTTCTTGCCTGCTTGCAGGCCATGGCGCAGCTGGATCGGCGTCTCAGCACGTTTGAGTTTGCACTCCTCATGCTGCTGCGCAAACAGCTGCAGCTGAATGCAAAAGCACGCCCGCTCAAGCTGGAGCAGGCATTGCCGGTATTGGCGGTGATGGTGGCCACCCTGTTGCGCACGGGCGGGATGGAGGGTGAGCGCTTGCAGCTGACCTACCGGCGCCTGATGCGCACGCTGACCACGAACCCGCCGCCATTACCGGCAACAGAGTTCACGCGCTTGTCACAGTTCGCCATGGGGCTGCAATTGCTGGGGGGCTTGTCCCTGCCGGACAAAAAGAACGTGCTGGAGCTTGCGGCCACTGCGGTACTGGCCGATGCAGAAGTGCGGCTGGAAGAGTACGAGTTGATGCGTGTGGTTGCCGCTTTGCTGGATTGCCCCATGCCGTTGTTACAAGTGTGACGGTGTCGTCTTTTGGGGCGTTCCGGCGTGCTTGTTTGTGCATGCAGAACTGAATCGGTTCCAGTGTGAAAAATGACTGCGCGTGCACAAAACTGGAGCATTTTTGCGGCATGAAGAAATGCGGGAACGGCGCTTTGGCAGACGATTGCAAGGCTTTTGCATTCCGTGTCTAATCGGGCAGTTCCGTTGTAAACCATCACGAACCGGATGTTCAGAAGGTCGTCGCTGATGGGATGTGTCGACGGTGTCTGAGTGACAAAGTTCGAGGTGGTTGCAACATGTCAAATCGTGAGCAGGGCAGCGTGAAATGGTTCAACGATGCCAAGGGTTTTGGCTTCATCCAGCGTCCGGGTGGTGAAGATGTGTTTGTGCATTTCCGTGCCATTCGCGGTGACGGCCATCGTTCGCTGAAAGACGGCCAGAAAGTCGAGTTCACCGTTGTGAAAGGCCAGAAAGGTTTTCAGGCCGAAGACGTTCTGCCGCTCGACTGAAGTGCCTGCAAGGCTCCGCGATGCGGGGCCTTGTCATTTCTCAGTCCTCTGCGCTTTTCTGCTTTGCCGCGTGCTCGTCAGGCACTGCCGGTATGTCTTTTTTGTTTCCCGTTTTCTCTGTGTCGTCCGTCATGCGGCGAAAAGGCAGCAGGCTTTCGGCCTCCTGGTGATAGCGCTCTATTGCGATGCGCTCTTCATTGGCAAAGCGCGTAATGGCGCCCTGAAATCCGGGCTCCTGCATCCAGTGCAGTGACCAGGTTCGTCGCGGTGCAAAGCCGCGCAGGAGTTTGTGTTCACCCTGCGTGCCGGGATCAAAGTCACGCAAGCCCTCTCGCATGCAGTACTCCATGCCCTGGTAGTAGCAAACCTCGAAATGCAGGCCGTCAGCACGGCGCAGGCTGCCCCAGTAGCGCCCGTAAAGTGTGTGCCCGTCCTGCAGGAACAGGGCGCTGGCCAAAAGGCCATCGGCATCTTCCGCCAGTACCAGCATCAGGCTCTCTGGCATGGTGTCCGCCAGTTGCTGGAAGAAGTCCCGGTCGAGGTAGGGGTGCTGGCCATGCTCGTGATAGGTGCGCACATAGCATTCGTAGAAAAAGTCCCAAGCTGCACTGTCGATGTCGCGGCCCTTCAGGCGCCGGCAGGTGATGCCCTGCTCCAGCAGACGCCGGCGCTCACGCTTGAGATCCTTGCGTTTCTTGCTGGTGAGCCGGTCGAGGAAGTCATCAAAGTCCCGGTAGCCCGGGTTGTCCCAGTGGAAGCGGCATCCTTCCCTGATGGCAAAGCCCTGTTTGCGTGCAGCACTGAGCCAGTCCTCTTCAACGAACAGACCATGCCAGCCCGAAGCCTGTTCACTGATGCAGACCTCGCCCAACGTTTGCAGTACGAAGGGCAGCCAGTCTTCGAGACTTTCTCCGGAAGCCAGCAAGAGGCGAGGGCCGGGGACGGGGGTGAACGGTATGGCCGTGACCAGCTTGGGGTAATAGGCCAAGCCATGGCGCTCATAAGCAGCTGCCCAGCTGTGGTCAAAGACATACTCGCCGCGCGAGTCCCGTTTCCGGTAAAGCGGCAGCAGGGCAGCCGTTTTGCCCTCACGCTCAAAGAGCAGGTGCGCAACTTCCCAGGCTGTCCCGGTACCGACGGCCCCCGTGTGCTCCAGGGCAAGCAGGAAGGCGGGCTGAAGGAAGGGGTCAGACGGGGAGGCATCAAGCAGCCCGGTGGCATCTTCAAGCCGGGACAGTCTTCGCCAGGAGCGCAAGGGCATGGGATAAGCCTAATGGAAACAAATGCTTGAAATGCGTAAGCTTGGGCGGCTGTTTTTAGGCGGTCAAGGGCATGGCCGTTTTCCACAGGTTCCCGGATTGTCGTTACCGGTTTTCGCCAGCAAGGCGTGCAAGGGTTTTATACATGAAAAAGAAACATATTATTGTCCTGGTCTATTTATTGTTCGCACTAGGCTTTCTCCTTAATGGTCTGGCCATGTTGCTGGTGCCGGCACAGTGGTTTCAGCTCACGCCTGACGGGCTGCTTGATAAAAGCATTACGCCCTACTTTTTCATACAACTGCTCGGTATTGCCGAGATTGCGATGGCTCCGCTGTTTTTCTGGTGTGCGCGGAATCTGAAAAAGCGCAAACCGGTGCATCTGGCCCTGACGCTTTATGTGCTCGGTTTTGCCGTGCTGGCCGCACTGGAGATTGCTGTAAAGCCGGTGCTTCCTGCAGATGCGGCCTTTTGGCTGCCATTGGTGCTGGCCGTTTTCCTGCCGGCACTCGCCATGCTGGTGATGGCATTGCCGCCCTTGCCTGCCCGGGTGAAAGGACCTCGCGAGCAAGGTCGGGTGAAATGGTTCAATGCCACCAAGGGGTTTGGTTTTGTCACGCGCGAGCAGGGTGATGACGTGTTTGTTCATTACCGTTCGATTCGTGGTGAAGGACACCGTACCTTGCGTGAGGGCCAGCGTGTCGAGTTTGTCGTGATGAAGGGCGACAAAGGTCTCCAGGCCGAAGACGTTCAGCCGCTCTGAGGCGCAGGGCGGATTGATACTTCGTTGCGGAATCGGCTGCGCTGCTCATGGGCTATTTGCCAACTCCGCTGCTCGCCGATCCTGCGCCTCGTCTGAATCCACCGGGCACCCCATAGCCAGTGCTGTTGTGACTAATCCATGTGGTGGCCTCGGCCATTTGATGGATGAAGCCGGTTTAATTTTTGCGTAGCCCGGATGCCGTTCTGCTGTGTTCGGGAGAGAAATGAAAATGAGCAAGCCGCGTTACCACGAAGCCGTACCCGATATTGATGTCGAGGAGTTTCGCAAGGTGGTCATGAGCCGCCGCTCTGTGCGTCGCTTTGATGACACACCTCTGCCGGATGCAGTGCTGGATGACTGCATTGACATGGCATTGCTGGCACCCAACTCGTCCAATCTGCAGCCCTGGGAATTTCACGTTGTCAAAACACCGGCACTGAGAAAGCAGATGGCAGTGGCTTGCCTTGACCAGAATGCCGCACGCTCGGCGCAGGTGCTGGTGGCGATAGTCGCCCGAACGGAAACCTGGAAAGAGCATTGTGACCTGACCTTGCAGCAGTGGCCGGAAGCCACTGTGCCCAAGATTGTCGATAACTATTACCGCAAGTTGGCAAAGATTCATTACACGCAAGGCCCGTTCAACCTGCTGGGTTACGGCAAGCGTGCTTTTGCCATGGTTGCCGGATTGAAGAGGCCCATGCCCCGCGGCCCCTTTAGCCAGGCTGACATGAAAGTCTGGGCGGCAAAGTCGGTATCCCTGGGAGCAGAGAATTTCATGCTGGCCTTGCGGGCTCATGGCTTTGATTCCTGCCCCATGGAAGGTTTTGATGAAAGCCGTGTACGCAAGATGCTGGCGCTGCCCTCCGATGCTTTTGTGGTCATGATCGTGGGTTGCGGCAAACGCGCGGCGGATGGCGTGTATCACCCGCGCATACGCTTTGAGCGTGAGCGCTTTGTGAAAGAGCATTAATGCAACCAAGGCGACGTTTCAGGGAGTCAGGAAAATGAAAAAAGCAGCATGGACAGGTGGGATTTTTATAACAGTGTTGCTGGGGCTTTTTCTCGGACGCAACTATCTCGGCATTACCGATATCCCTGCCTCCGAACTGAAAGCAAAGTACGGCCAGGACTCCCGTTATATCGAGGTGCTGGGCACCGAGGTGCGCATCAAGGAGTCCGGTCAGGGTGAGCCGTTGCTGTTGCTGCACGGCTTTGCCGCATCGGCAGACACCTGGGATGGCTGGCGCGGCTATCTCGACAAGCACTATCGCGTGATTGCGGTGGATGTGCCGCCGTTCGGCATTACCGGTCCTTTGACGGGGCGTCACATGAGCCCGGCCGAGCTGCAGAATTTCATGGATGCCCTTGTTGCCAAGCTGGGGCTGACGCAGTTTTATCTGGGCGGAAACTCACTGGGCGGTTATATCTCCTGGAATTACGCTCGCCGGCATCCCGATCAGGTGAAGAAGCTGATTCTGGTGGACAGTGCCGGTTACCCGCAGCAAGCGCCGTTGCCGGTAAAACTGATGAAAACGCCGGTAGTGCGTGACATCACGGCCCATTTCTCACCGTATTTCGTCGTTGCTGCCAGCGTGCGTGATGTGTACGGAAGCCGGGACAAAGTGACGGATGCGCAGATCCAGCGCTATCACGACATGATGCGCCGTGATGATTCCCGTCCTGCCGTGGCGGAGCTGATGAGCTCCCTGAACGTTGACGGGCAAGGGATCAAGGACGTAAAAACGCCCACGCTCATCATCTGGGGCGGGAGGGATCGCTGGATTCCTCCCGCTCATGCCGAGTTGTTCCATCGCGACATTTCCGGCAGCCAGCTCACCATGTTTGATGAGCTGGGCCATATTCCGATGGAAGAAGATCCTGCCCGCACGTCCCTGGTGGCTGCGCGGTTTTTGCAATCCGAACCCGTGAGTAAATAAACGCTGTGACTACTGACCTTTCGTCCCGCTTCAATGTCGATCCCACTGGCTGGAATGCTGCCGATTATGTGGTGCCGCCCGAGGAAGGAAAGCTGCGTTTTGCCGACCTGAAGCTGCCCATGCCAGTGCTGCATGCGATTTCCGATCTCGGCTTTCAGTACTGCACGCCGATTCAGCAGCGTGTGCTGAAGTTCACACTGGCCGGGCACGATGCCATCGGGCGAGCACAGACGGGTACCGGCAAGACGGCGGCCTTTCTGCTCACCATCCTGACCGATCTCATGAAAAATCCGCCGGATGAAGAGCGTTATACCGGCGAGCCGCGCGCACTGATTCTGGCGCCCACACGCGAGCTGGCCATGCAGATTGCCAAAGATGCGAAGGAGCTCTGCAAATACACGGACCTGAACGTGGTAACCGTGCTGGGCGGGATGGACTATGACAAGCAGCGCCGTCAGTTGACGGAGCATTTTGTGGATATCGTGGTAGCCACGCCGGGCCGCCTGATCGATTTTGCCAACAAGCAGGATGTTTATCTGGATCGCGTCGAGACCCTGGTCATCGACGAAGCCGACCGCATGCTGGACATGGGTTTCATTCCTGACGTGAAGCGCATTGTGCGTCTGACGCCACCCAAGAGCAGCCGTCAGACGCTGCTGTTTTCAGCTACGTTTACCAGTGATGTCATCAATCTTTCCGAGCAGTGGACCCAGAATGCGGTGAAGGTGGAGATTGAGCCGGATACGGTCACTACCGACAATGTCGAACAGCTGGTGTACATCACCACCAAGGAAGACAAGTACACCCTGCTTTATAACCTGATCGTGCAGCAGAACCTGGAGCGTGTGATGGTGTTTGCCAATCGTCGTGACCAGACCCGCAAGCTGACCGACATGTTGCTGGCCCACAATATTTCCTGTGCCCTGCTGTCGGGTGATGTGCCTCAGGACAAGCGTGTGAAAACACTGGAAAACTTTCGTGGTGGCAAGATCAAGGTGCTGGTGGCTACCGATGTGGCCGGTCGCGGCATTCACGTGGATGGCGTCAGTCATGTGGTGAATTTCACGTTGCCCGAGCAGACCGATGATTATGTGCACCGCATCGGTCGTACCGGCCGTGCCGGGGCCAGCGGTACCAGTGTGAGTTTTGCCTGTGAAGACGACGCTTTCATGATTCCGCAGATCGAGGAAGCGATCGGCCGCAAATTGCCCAGCCTGTATCCGGCGGCAGAATTGCTGAT
>Ga0073914_10000206_pt1 | contig 12088 bp, 10 predicted proteins | sample GWRWT4_30Apr14_FD_71481 | JGI IMG/M metagenome (GOLD analysis project Ga0073914, IMG submission 71481) | Sand microcosm microbial communities from a hyporheic zone in Columbia River, Washington, USA - GW-RW T4_30-Apr-14 | ecosystem: Engineered > Artificial ecosystem > Sand microcosm >... | reverse complement strand
CGCCGAGGTTACGATGGTTTGGACATCAGCAATATTGAGTCCGTAGCGCGCCGCCTGATCGCGCTTGATATCGACATCCACATAGCGCCCGCCGGTCAAGCGCTCCGCCAGGGCCGAACTGACGCCGGGTACGGTTTTCGCCACTTGTTCCACTCGTTGTGCGATGCGGTCGATATCCGCGAGATTGGTACCGGAGACTTTGACGCCGACGGGGCTCTTGATGCCGGTGGCCAGCATGTCAATGCGATTGCGGATCGGCGGTACCCAGATGTTACTAAGGCCCGGTACCTTGACGGCCTTATCCAGTTCTTCGATCAGCTTGTCCGGCGTCATGCCGGGGCGCCATTGTTCACGCGGTTTGAACTGGATCGTGGTTTCAAACATTTCCAGCGGCGCGGGATCGGTAGCGCTATCGGCACGGCCGGCTTTGCCAAAAACGCTTTTGACCTCCGGTACGGTGCGGATCATGCGGTCGGTTTGTTGCAACAATGCAGACGCTTTAGAGGCGGATAAGCCCGGCAAGGCTGAGGGCATGTACAGCAGATCCCCTTCATCCAGTGCCGGCATGAATTCGCCGCCCAGGCGTGATAGAGGAAACAGCACGGTCATGAAGATCACGGCCGCCACGGCCAAGGTGCGCTTGGGATGCTGCAGCACTTTTTCCAGCAGCGGCTTGTAAATCGCAATCAGAAAACGATTGAGCGGATTCCGTTGCTCCTCCGGAATGCGGCCGCGAATCCAGTAGCCCATCAAGACCGGAACTAGGGTGATGGATAAACCCGCCGCTGCGGCCATGGCATAGGTCTTGGTATAGGCCAAGGGGCCAAACAGGCGGCCTTCCTGTGCTTGCAAGGTAAACACCGGGATAAAAGACAGCGTGATGATCATCAGGCTAAAGAAAAGCGCTGGCCCCACCTCGCTGGCGGCCTCGCCAATTACTCGCCAATGCGTTTCGCCCTGCAGGGTCTGACCGGGATGCGCGTGCTGCCAAGCCTCGATGCGTTTGTGCGCGTTCTCGATCATTACCACGGCCGCATCCACCATGGCCCCGATAGCAATCGCGATGCCGCCCAGTGACATGATGTTGGCGTTGATACCCTGGTGTTGCATGACGATAAAAGCCATCAGCACCCCAAGCGGCAGCGAGATGATGGCCACCAGAGCCGAACGCAAATGCCAAAGAAAGACTGCACAGACGAGCGCCACCACCAGGAACTCTTCCAGCAGCTTGTGCGTGAGATTGTCCACAGCGCGATCAATCAACGCCGAGCGGTCATAGGTGGGCACGATTTCCACGCCGGCGGGCAAGCTGGATTTCAGTTCGATCAACTTGGCTTTCACAGCCGCGATAGTCTCCCGCGCGTTCTTGCCGGAACGCAGGATCACCACACCGCCAACGGCTTCGCCCTCGCCATTCAACTCGCCGATGCCTCGCCGCATTTTCGGGCCGATCTGTAAGGTAGCCACATCCCCCAGTCGCACTGGAATGCCTCCGGCTGATACACCCAACGGAATAGCCCGAAAATCCTCAAGGGTTTTCAGATAACCGCTGGTTCGCACCATGTATTCAGCTTCGGCCATCTCCAGTACCGAGCCCCCATTTTCTTGGTTGGCCCGTTGAATGGCTTCGATCACCTTGCCTTGCGGGATGCCATAAGCGGTAAGTTTCCCGGGGTCCAGTACCACTTGGTACTGCTTGACCATGCCGCCGATGGTGGCGACCTCCGACACATTGGGTAGAGCTTTCAGTTCAAACTTCAAAAACCAGTCCTGCAAAGCGCGCAGTTGTGCCAGGTCGTGCTGACCCGTGCGATCCACCAGTGCATATTCGTAGATCCAGCCGACGCCGGTGGCATCAGGGCCGAGCGCGGTTTTTGCCGTTGCTGGCAAGCGGCCCTGCACCTGATTGAGATATTCGAGTACGCGGGAGCGCGCCCAGTAGGGATCGGTGCCGTCCTCAAAGAGCACGTACACAAAGGAGTCGCCGAAGAAGGAGTAGCCGCGCACGATCTTGGCCCCCGGCACCGACAACATGGTGGTGCTGAGCGGATAGGTCACTTGGTTTTCGACAATCTGTGGTGCTTGCCCGGGATAGGTGGTGCGGATAATGACCTGCACATCGGAAAGGTCGGGCAAGGCATCGACCGGTGTGTTCTGTATCGACCAGATGCCCCAGGCCATTACAAATACGGTCGCGAGCAGCACTAGGAAGCGGTTGGCTAGTGACCAGTGAATCAGACGACTGATCATCACATTCCCTCCGCGTTGCCGATGCGGACAATCACCAGCTCATCGCCACGCTTCTCCAGTGTGAATTGCACGCGCTGTCCTTTCTTGAGCACAGCGGTATTGATGCCGGATGCGAGCGGAAAGGCCATGGTCATGGCCGGCCAGTCCAGGGCCGGGATGGGTTCGTGCGAAAGGGTAATGTCCTTGGCGTTGACCGCCTCGATGACACCGTGGGCCACAATCTCCTGGGGGCTTACAGCCGGCCCTTGGGTTTGTGTATGGCTGGCGGTATTCATACGGGCCAGCACGCCCTGAAAACTGGCTTCGGAATCAATCAGGAACTGCCCGGACGCCACGACTTTTTCACCAGCGGCCACGCCGCTGAAAATGGCGATCTTGCCATTGGCTTGGGTGCCAACAGAGACCTCTGCCGGGCGAAAGCTCCCGTTTGCTTCAGCCACAATGATCACATTGCGTTTCCCCGTGCGAATTACAGCTTCCGCAGGAACCAGAATGGCTTCGGGCGAGTGGCCGGCACTCAGTTGAACTTGGGCGAACATGCCGGGTCGCAAGAGATCGCCCCGATTGGGAAACTCCATCCGGACGCGCAACGTTCGGGTTTGGGTATTGACCTCGGGCAACACGGCGATGACCCGCCCCTCGAAGGATTTGCCGGGATAAGCCGCCAGTTGTGCCGACACAGCCTTACCCATCGTGACCGGAGTGCCTAATGCTTCCGGCACTGCCGCCTCCATCCACATCGTGGACAGGCCATTGATGCGCGCCACGGTCATGCCACTGCTGATGGTCATTCCCTGGCGAATATCCAGGGACTGAATGACGCCGGCGATAGGCGCTGTGACCGTGAAAAGTGCTTGTGGCTTGCCGCTTTTTTCCACGGCTTGAATGGTTGTCTCTGGCATGCCCAACAGGCGCAGGCGCTCACGGGCCGCACGCGCCAGATCGGCATCCCCGCTTTTTTGCAGTGTCAGAAACTCCGTCTGCGCACCGGCCCACTCTGGAACCAGAATATCCAGCAACGGCGCGCCTTGACGAATAACATCGCCGGGAGCGCGTGCATAAACACGCTCGACAAAACCACTGGTGCGAGTTTGCACCACAGCCACCTCGCGTTCGTTAAACGTCACGCTGGCGGGCGCCTCTAAGGACTGACTCAAGGTGCCGCGCTCGGCAGTGGCCAGCCGGATGCCAATATTTTGAGTCAGGGTGCTGTCGATTTTGATTCCGCCGTCGTTATTTCCGCCTCCTGCATCGGTGTATTTTGGCACGAGTTGCATGTCCATGAAGGGCGATTTGCCGGGCTTGTCGAAGTGCTGGCTGGGCACCATCGGGTCGTACCAATAGAGCGCCTGCTTCTTGTCAGGCGTGGCAACGATTGCGGCCTTGCCGTCATTCATCATATCGTTACCAGACATGCCGCGATGAGCCAGCCAATATCCTCCACCAGCACTGACAATGGCCACCAACACGACAAGCAGAATTGTTTTCAGCATGGAATGATTCATGGCTGCTGATCCTTCGCAGTGAAGTTGTCGTGACTTTCAAAAAGGTAATACAGGCGGGCTGCCAACACTTGCTTCTGGTTTTGCAAAGTAATTCCTTGCAGTTCGGTGTCACGTAATTCGCGTCGGGCTGCCAGCACGGCGCTCATCTCCCCTCGGCCGGAGCGATAAGCCGCCAGTTGCAAATCCAGCTTCTGCTGAATCAAGGGCAAGGCTTGTTTTTGAAGACGGTCGATTTGCCGTTGCAGGGATTGCACCATGGCAATGTCACCCTCCAGATTCGCTTCGTGTTCGCGCTGCATGGCTTCACGTTCAGCTTCAATGCTGTTCAGTGCTTTCTGGCGTGCGCGAATCTGCGGGTCTTGGCGAGAGCTGGTGAACAAAGGCAAATCAGCAGACACCTGAAACGACACCATGTCGCCAAAAACAGGGCCGCGCTTCTGATACGCGAGCTCAACGCCCCAATCGGGATGGCGTGCAGCTTCGGCTTCGTGCAGCTCCGAGCGCGCCATGTCCTCCATGGGTTTTAATCGCTGCAATTCCGGATGGTGTTGCACATGCTGACGCAGCACATCAGGATCAACGACAAACACGGGAGCGTCGCCACTAAGCGCGACCGGCGCCGGAATGCCGGACCAGCGCCGCAGGGCGGCATCCGCCACCGCAATATCACGCTGGAGATCATCGCGACGATTGGATAAGGCAATCACTTCCTGTTTGGGCAACAAGGCATCAGCCGCCATGCCTTTTCCCGCCAGTAGTTGCGCACGCACCACTTCACCAAGCAGGTGATTGTCTTTTTCCTGTACCTCCAGCACCGCGAGCTGCCTATTGAGGAAATAGCGATTCAGCCAAGCAGCTGCTGTTTCGGTGCGTACCATGATTCGGGAGAGATCAAGCTCCACGCCTTCTTGCGCCACACGGGCATTGGCGGCCTCAGTGCGCGCTTCACGTTTTTTATCGTTCGGAAAATCCTGCATGACGCCTATTTTTTGCATCGTCATGAAGTCAGCAGAGGTGCTGAATTTATTGGCCCCATCCACCGGAAGATTGTCGATACCGATAAAGGCTTTGGGGTCTGGCAGCGCACCAGCCGCAACAACAGCCTCTGATGCGCCCTCGAAAGCGGCTTGGTGCGCCTGTAGTTGTGGCGCCTGTATTTCCGCCAGTCGCAGGGCTTCGTTGAAGCTCACGCCTTCGGCATAACCCGGGCCGGAATAGACTGCGCTTAAAAAGACCAGCATGTATATGCTTCTGCTACATGCTCGCCAATTGAAAAAACTCATGGTGATTTCCCACATAAAATCTACTCATAAGAGTCCTTGCCAGCGCATGACCGGCAAGGACTCCCATCAGAGCTCAATCAACGCTAACCGTGTTTCGGCGTCATCATGCCGGCCTTGTAACTGTTGGGCTGATGGCGCCTCGAAACGCGGGATTGCCCGATTACTGGTTATCAATCGCCGTGATCACTTGATCCATATTGCGGCCTTGCAGGCTGAAGTGAACCTTCTCGCCAACCGTGACATTTTTCAGCAGCTCAGGCGTAGCCACCTTGAAGCTCATAGTCATGGCACCCCAGTTCAGCGCCTTGATGGGCTGATGAGACAGCGTGATGGTTCCGGCGGTCACATCGACGGCTTTAACAACACCAACACCGTGCGCGGTTTTTACGGCGGGATTAGTGGACATGGATTTCATATCCATATTGCCCATGCCACTCATATCGTCAGCTAGGGCAGGCAGTGATGAGGAGGCTGCAAGAATTAGAAGCAGTGGTTTTAGAAAACGGGACATAGGATTACTCCGAGGATTGAGTGACAAACGTGCAAGGTAAAAAACCACCCCGGCAAAACAGCTCCGGGGCGGTCGTTGTGCGGTATTACATTGAGGCGTGATGGGCGCGCCAGCAGGCGTCCAGCGTTTTCACGGAAGGTTTATCCATGATCTGATGGTGTTTCTTGTAACAGTCCTGCATCTCTTGCAGGGTCGGGGCATTCCCCGCCATGGCATTGGCGGCGAAAGCGGTCAGGGAAATAACAGCCACGCGAGTTACTAGCTTGAGAGTTTTCATGATGATGCTCCTGCCACTTCAGAATTATCCGTACCGACAGGAATTGCAGGCACGGCAACGCGACGTCCGTCGGGATAGCGGATTGCTATCTCGTGGGGACACAAGCCAGTAGGTGGCTATTCGCGGAAGCGATGGAAGCGGATGGTAGCGGGGGGATCTGGGTCGGGAGGAACGGGAGAAAGTGAGGCCAATTGAATGGCACCCACATCAACAGCCACGGCCGGCAACATGAAGGCGACCATGGCCGTGACATGATCGATGGTCGTCAGTAAGGACAAAGACGAGTTTGAGGCCTTATCCAGATGCTGGCAGTCGTTTGGGCACTCGGGCTGGGCCTTAACCATGCCCTTTGCCGAGCTGTCATGACAGCTCATGCTCATCGGGGCATGCTGGCCCACCGGCACTGCAGCTCCCACAACCGCCGCCTGCGCCATACCCTGACAGAACAGGAAGGCTGTCATCAGGAGGCTCAGGAACAGAGCAATGCGGCGGCGTCGGATACGAGTCATGGGTATCAGTATACTCAATCCAGCTCAGTTGAGCATTCAGGTGGTTCTTGAGTTCCCGGGAGGCAAATATGGAAGCAGGTTTTTCCTTCCCCGGACGAAACGGTGATATCCCCTTTGTGAGTCCGGATGATGGAGCGGGTGATGGCCAGGCCGAGTCCAGCCCCTTCGTCACTGCGCTGCCGAGAAGCATCGGCGCGGTAGAAGCGATCAAAAACGCGTCCCAGTTGCTCGGGCGCAATGATATCCCCGGTATTTTCCACGGTCAGCCCCATGGCTTGCGGATCAGAGACCAATCTGACATTCACTGAGGTATTCGGCTGACTGTGGCGAACGGCGTTTGACACCAAATTGCTGATGGCCCGCCTCAGCATCAGGGGGTCTCCCATCACAGCGGCCTCTCCTTGTAGCTTGAGTGAGACGGATTTTTCAGCGGCGAGTGCATCATAAAATTCAAACACGGCTTTCACTTCGTGCCTTAAGTCCACTGGCTCGCGATGCGGAGTCATCAGGCCGTTATCCGCCTTGGCCAGAAACAGCATGTCGGCAATCATGCGCGCCAACCGCTCGAACTCCTCCAGATTGGAGTACATCACCTCGCGGTATTCATCCGCTGTTCGTGGCTTGGCCAGTGACACCTGCGTCTGCGTCATCAGATTGTTGATAGGTGTACGCAACTCATGGGCGAGATCAGATGAAAACTCAGAGAGACGGCTCAATGAGTCACCAAGGCGGTCGAGCATTTCATTGAAGGCGCGTGCGAGTGGTTGCAATTCAACGGCAACATCCTGGACAGGCAGGCGATCCTGCAAACGTTGCGCCGAAATACCTTCGGCGACCCGTGCCATGTTTTGCACCGGACGCAATCCGCGACGCGTCACCAGCCAGCCCAGGCTGGCCATCAGGAATAAACCACCAGCCCCGATCAGCAACAGCTCACGTTCAAACGCCACCAGAAATTCCGCGTGATGACGGGTATCAACGGCGATGCTTACCACCCAATTTTGGCCGGGTTCATCGGTGGCGATGCGCACGGCCACTGCACGATAAGCCACCCCATCTTCTGACCACGTCAGCAAAGGCAGTGACGTTTTTGATACTAAAGGCAGAGCCTCCTGCAAAATACTGTCAGGAATAGTGGTATGCCCTGTTGCAAAAAGATTGGCACCCGAAGCCTCGCGGACCCGTACAGAAAGATCATGATGTCCGACTAGGGCATCGCCCAGTTGCCGTCGAATGCTCACAGCATCGTCGGGCGTTGGCGTCGTCAACAAAATATGCCGGATCAACTCCAGCTTGCCTTCGAGAGCGCTGCGATCCTGCTCGCTGAAGTGATGATTCACCGAGGCACGGATAACAAAACCCATCACCACAAACACAACGGCCGCCAGCAGCGTGAACAGCAGGCTGGTGCGTACCGTGATGGATTTACGAGAGAGCTTCATCATTGCTCGGCGCTTCCAGAACGTAGCCCATGCCGCGCACGGTGTTGATCAATTTGGCATCGAAACAGGTATCGACTTTGGTACGTAGCCGTTTGATGGCCACCTCGACCACATTGGTGTCGCTGTCGAAATTCATGTCCCAGACCTGCGAAGCGATGAGCGAGCGTGGCAACACTTCGCCCTGGCGGCGCATCAACAATTCCAGCAAGGCAAATTCCTTGGCTGTGAGATCGATGCGCCGGCCGCCCCGAAGAGCACGACGCCGTAGAACATCCAGCTCCAGATCCGCCACCTGCAGAAGCTCAGGCTCACGACTTCGCCCCCGCCGCAGCAAGGTGCGCACGCGAGCGAGGAGTTCGGCGAAGGCAAAAGGTTTGACCAGGTAATCGTCAGCGCCGAGCTCTAGCCCCTTGACCCGGTCTTCCACCTGATCACGGGCCGTCAGAAACAGCACCGGCATGGATTTGCCGGCGCGCCGGATGGCGGCCAGCACCTGCCAGCCACTGAGCTCGGGCAGCATCACATCCAGAATGACCAGGTCGTAATCCTCGGACAGGGCATGGTGATGCCCGGCCAAGCCATCTTTCACCCAATCGGTGGTGTAGCCGGCCTCGGTGAGCCCCTGTTTCAGGTACTCCCCGGTCTTGGTCTCGTCTTCCACCAGCAGAATTCTCAAGGCCTGGGCCTCACGCCAACGTTACTGAAGGCCACCATACCGGCTTTTTCAAAGATTAAGCGAAGCTGACAGGAATGTAATTTTCGCGTCAGGCTGATGTCCGGCGTGTCGCCGCATGATCGCTCCATCGGAAATCCCCGGTGGAGTCTTCCATGCGTTTCCTCCTTATTTTCAGTGCCGTCTTGATACCTGTCGCCGTGTTCGCAGCAGAGACCGCATTACCCCCGACTCCTGCCGGTTACGTCAGCCCGTTCAACAGCTATCAGGGTTGGACGGAGCCTGCTGTACGTGACTGGCAGGAGACCCATGCCCTGGTTAGCGATGAGCCCTCCGGCCATGCCATGAGTTCTCCTGCGCCTACCAACAACACCGAAGAGGAAGCGCCCAAGCCGCCCGCTGAATCACACAACATGCCGGACATGCCAGCCGGCAGCATGAAGCACGGGGGTCACCAATGAAGATGGCTCGCCATCCGATAGCTCGAACAATGCTTATTGCCACCCTGGCTGGCGGCTTGAGCGCCTGTGCCAGTCTGTCCCGGGATGGCAGCGAAGGCGAGATTCGCACCAATGCCAGCAAGATGCTGGGGCAGCCGCTGGATGACTCAACCCGCTTCTCGCCTGAAGAGCGATTCAAATATCAGCAGGTGCTGCTGGCCCAACCCCTGACTGTGAACGCAGCCGTCTCACTGGCACTTAGCAATAACCCCAGACTGCAGCGCACTTTCGCCGAACTGCGCATGACCGAAGCTGAAGTGATCGCCGCCACGCGCCTGCACAATCCCGGAATTTCACTGGCGCGTCTCACTCAGGGTGGTGATCGCGAAATTGATCGTGCCGTCAGCTTTGACTTGATCGGTCTGCTGACCTTGCCAGCGCGTGGACGCATCGAAAAACAACGCTTCGAGAGTGCCAAGCTTGATGCCACCCGAAGCATTCTCATGCTGGCCCGTGATACGCGGCGGACTTATTTCGCTGCCGTGGCAGGAGCGCAACGCGCCCGCTATGCCGCTGACGTGCAAGCCGCCGCCGAAGCCGGCCGCGAGCTGGCCCGGGGCTTGGCGCAGGCGGGCAATATCAGCCGCCTCGATGCCGCCAGAGAGCAGGCGTTTTATGCCGAGGCCACGGCGCAACGTGCCCGCGCTGATGCTGAAGCAATCACCAGCCGCGAGCAGCTGATTCGTTTGCTCGGTCTGACCGATGCCGCTGCGCTCAAACTCCCAGACCTGCTGCCCGAACTCCCCGGTGTTGCGCGTGATTTAAATAATGTGGAGCAGCAGGCCATGGATCAGCGCGCGGATGTGCAAATCGCCAAGCGCAATGCCGAGAACACGGCTCGCGCACTCAAGCTCAGCAAAACCACCCGTTTCGTCAACGTGCTGGACGTGGGTTACCAGTACAACACCTTCAGTGCACAACCCAAGGAAACTGGGTTTGAGGTCAGCCTTGAGCTGCCACTCTTTGATTTCGGCACTACGCGGGTTGCGCAAGCTGAAGCCATTTACCGCCGCTCGCTCGCCGATGTGGCCGAGACCGCCATCAATGCCCGCAGTGAAGCGCGTGAATCCTATGCGCGTTACCGCACGACCTACGATCTGGCCAAACATTATCGCGATGAAGTTGTGCCTTTGCAGAAGCAGATCTCGGATGAAGTGTTGCTTCGCTACAACGGCATGTTGATCAGCACCTTCGAGCTGCTCGCCCAATCACGGGAACAGATTGCCAGCACTGATGCTTATCTCTCTGCGCTGCAGGATTTTTGGGCGGCGGAAGCAGATCTTGCCAGTGTGCTGCAAGGTTCAAACAGCGATGCCAGCACCGCCCTGATGAAAAACAGCATGGGCACCGGCAACGCTGCCGCCAGCCACTGAGAGCGCAATCCATGAACAGTCGACGTGATTTTCTCCGGGGTGCAGGCGCCGCCATATTGAGTGCAGGCGTGGTGTCGCGCGTACAAGCGGCCGGCATTCCGGAAGCCAGGATTCAGGACAAACCCGGCACCGAAGGCCCGCTCGCTCCGCAAGGCGGGCCGGCCTACAACCCGGTGGTGACGCTGAACGGATGGACACTTCCGTATCGCATGAAAAATGGGGTGAAGGAATTCCACCTTGTGGCCGAGCCGGTGGTGCGTGAATTTGCGCCAGGCATGGTGGCGCATATGTGGGGCTACAACGGACAAAGCCCGGGCCCCACCATCGAGTGCGTGGAAGGTGATCGCATCCGTATTTTTGTCACCAACAAATTACCTGAGCACACCACGGTTCACTGGCACGGTGTTCTGGTGCCAGCAGGCATGGATGGCATTGGTGGATTGAATCAACCCCAGATCAAACCGGGGCAAACTTTTGTCTACGAATTCACCATGAAGAAATCCGGAACCTTCATGTACCACCCGCATGCGGACGAAATGGTGCAGATGGCCATGGGCATGATGGGTTTTATAGTGGTGCATCCGAAAAACCCAGGCTTTATGCGAGTGGATCGTGATTATGTGTTTCTGCTCAGCGCTTACGACATTGATCCCGGGAGCTATACACCGCGCACCTCGGAGATGACGGATTTTAATTTGTGGGCCTTCAACAGCCGGGTTTTCCCGGGCATTGATCCCATGGTCGCACGCACGGGTGAAAAAGTTCGCATCCGTGTCGGCAATCTCACCATGACCAACCACCCCATCCATTTGCACGGCCACGATTTTGAAGTGACGTGCACGGATGGCGGCTGGGTTCCAAAAACCGCCCGCTGGCCGGAAGTCACCACCGATGTAGCAGTGGGCCAGATGCGCGCCGTGGAATTCACCGCGACGGCAGGCGACTGGGCGCTGCATTGCCATAAATCGCATCACACCATGAATGCCATGGGACATAAGACGCCCAATTTGATTGGCGTGCCGCAAAAAGATATCGCCGCCAAGGTGCGCAAACTGGTGCCGGATTACATGGCCATGGGTGACAAGGGCATGGCGGACATGAGCGAGATGGGCGAGGCGATACCGCTGCCGGATAACACGTTGCCGATGATGACCGGGCATGGCCCCTTCGGGCCCGTCGAAATGGGCGGCATGTTCACCCTGCTCAAAGTTCGCGACCAGCAAAAGCGTGGCGATTACAGCGATCCGGGCTGGTACGACAACCCGCCTGGCACGGTCGCCTGGCTCTACGAAGGTGATGAGCCGGAAACGGCGCGCGCTCCATCCACTCCATCCAGTAGCAGTGACTTGAAAGTTCGCAAACCCACCGGCCATGAAGGCCACTGACTGTCCATTTTTAAACACCATGCCGTCATTGGTTCATGGCTTATTTATCAGGAGAGCAAAATGAAAGTTTTTAAACTGAGCACACTCGGACTGCTTGCTGCCTTGTCAGGTATCGCTGTCGTGCCCACTGCGTGGGCGCATGGCGACGAGCACATTGATCCGAACATGAAAGTGGATAACCCGATTGTGGCGGAAGATACCGAGTTTGGTCGCCAAGGCATGACCAAGGAAATCACTCGCACAATTGAAATCAACATGAGCGACATGATGCGCTTCACGCCGGATAGCCTGAATGTGAAGCAAGGCGAGACCGTGCGTCTACGCCTCAAAAATAATGGAAAAATTCCGCATGAATTCGTGCTCGGCACCAAAGCGGAAAT
>Ga0073914_10000204_pt1 | contig 12157 bp, 8 predicted proteins | sample GWRWT4_30Apr14_FD_71481 | JGI IMG/M metagenome (GOLD analysis project Ga0073914, IMG submission 71481) | Sand microcosm microbial communities from a hyporheic zone in Columbia River, Washington, USA - GW-RW T4_30-Apr-14 | ecosystem: Engineered > Artificial ecosystem > Sand microcosm >... | reverse complement strand
AGTCAGCGAGTTCGGCAGCACGTGGCGCCAGATGATCTGCCCGCTCGACAGGCCGAGCGCGCGCGCTGCCTTGACGAATTCGAGCGACCGGTTGCGCAAGAACTCGGCGCGGGTGTAGTCCGACAAGCCGACCCAGCCGAACAGCGACAGCAGGATCAGCAGCAGCAGCACCGAAGGCTTGAAGATCGACGCGAAGATGATCAGCAGGTAGAGCTCGGGGATCGAGGTCCAGATCTCGATCAGGCGCTGCAGCGTCAGGTCGATGCGGCCGGCGAAGTAACCCTGTACCGCGCCGGCGGCCAGGCCGATCGCCACGCCGATGGCGGTGAGCGCGAGCGCGAACAACACGCTGACCCGAAAACCGTAGAGCAGCCGCGCCACCATGTCGCGGCCGAGTTCGTCGGTGCCGAGCCAGTTGGTGGCGTTCGGCCGCGTCGGGTTCGGCGGCTTCGCGAAGTACTCGATCGAGGTCGCCGAATGGCGGTTCGGCGGGCGCAGCGTCCAGTTGCCGGGCTTCTTGAACTGCGCGGTGATGAAGGGGTCGCTCCAGTCCGTGGCGGTGCGAAAGTCGCCGCCGAACTGCACCTCGGGCGGGTTGTTCAGCATCGGAAAGTACAGGTCGCCGTTGTAGCGCGCGACCAGCGGCTTGTCGTTGCTGAGCACTTCGGCCAGACCGCTGAGCACGAGCATGGCGCAGAAGACCCACAACGACCACTTGCCGAGCCGGTTGCGCTTGAAGCGCAACCAGGCACGCTGGTTCGGCGACAAGGGGGCGCTCACCGGCGCGGCCGCTTCGGCAGGCAAGGCGGCCGGGGTGATCACGGCCGCCATCACTTGCCCGCCGCGTGAAACTGCACGCGGGGGTCGACGAGCACGTACATCAGGTCGGAAATCAGCTTCACGACCAGCCCGATCAGCGTAAAGAGAAAAAGCGAGCCGAGCACGACAGGGTAGTCGCGCCGGATGATCGATTCGTAGCTCAGCAGACCCAGCCCGTCGAGCGAGAACAGGCTCTCTATCAGCAGCGCGCCGGCGAAGAATGCGCCGACGAACGCGGCCGGGAAGCCGGTGACGATCGGGATCATCGCGTTGCGCAGCATGTGCTTCCAGAGCACGCGCTGTTGCGACAAGCCCTTGGCGCGTGCGACCAGCACGTACTGTTTGCGCATCTCTTCGATGAAGGTGTTCTTCGTCAGCATGGTCATCACGGCGAAGCTGCCGATCACCAGGCAGATCAGCGGCAGGCTCAGGTGCCAGAAGTAGTCGGCGATGCGCGCCGGCCAGCTCAGGTCGGCCCAGTTGTCGGAGGTGATGCCGCGCAGCGGAAACAGGTCCCAGAACGAACCGCCGGCGAACAGCACGATCAGGAACACGCCGAGCACGAAGCCGGGTATCGCGAAGCCGATCAGCACGAACAAGGTGCTGATCGTGTCGAACCGCGACCCCTCGCGAACCGCCTTGGCGATGCCCAGCGGCACCGAGATCAGGTACGAGATCAGGAAGGTCCACAGCCCCAGGCTCATCGAGACCGGCAGCTTCTCCTTGATCAACTCCCACACGTCCTTGTTCTGCATGAAGCTGCGGCCGAAGTTGAAGGTCGAGAAGTTCTTGATCATCTCGAAGTAGCGCACGTGCGCCGGCTTGTCGAAGCCATAGAGCTTCTTCAGTTCCTCGATCTGCTTGGCGCTGTTGTCGGCGCGCGCCTTGTACGCGCCTTCACCGCCCGCACCGGCGCGCTGCTCGGCCATGATCTGCTCGACCGGCCCGCCGGGCACGAACTGGATCACGATGAAAGTGATGGTCAGTGCCCCCAGCAAGGTCGGGATCATCAGCAGTATTCGTTTGAGGATGTAGCTCAGCATGCGGGCTCGATTCGGTCGGGTGGCGGTTCAACGCCGGGGTCAGCGCTTGGCCGGTTCCTTCATCCACCAGGTCGTGAGCGGCCAGGCCAGCAGCGGGGTCAGGGTGGGCGAGTTGTTGATCTGGAAGAACTTCGGCCGCACCGCGGGCATCGCGAACTTGTCCCAGTACGACATGTCCTCGAAGGAGCTGTACAGCTCGGGCACTTGCCAGTAGTTCCACATCACGATGCGGTCGAGCGCGCGGCAGGCGTCGCGAAAGTCTTCGAGCGTCGTCGCCTTCGCCATCGCCTCGAGCGCGTGGTCGGCGGCCTTGCTCTTCACGCCGCGGTAGTTGCCGCTGCCGGGTTCGCCGGCCGACTTGCTGCCGTACAGGTCGACGTAGTTCGCGACCTCGGGCAACGTGAACGCCGGTTCGACGATGGTCACCATGTCGAAATCGAACTCGGTCAGGCGCCGGTTGAACAGCGCGTAGTCGACCTTGCGATCGGGCACCTGGATGCCGAGCTTGTCGAAATTGCGGCGCCACGGGTTCATGCGCGGGTCGGTGTTCTGGCCGGTTGCCGACAAGTACTCGAAGATGAACGGCTCGCCCTTCGCGTTGCGCAGCTTGCCGTCGGGTGCGAGCTTCCAGCCGGCGTCTTCGAGCAGGGCGCGGGCCTTCAGCAGGTTGCGGCGCAGCGCGTTCTCGTCGGTGTCGTTGCGCGGCGCCAGATAGGGCGGGCCGAACACTTCCTCGGGCAGCTCGGCGCGATACGGCTCCAGCAGCTTCAACTCGCCCGGCGAGGGCAGACCGACCGCCGCGAACTCCGAGTTGTTGAACACGCTGTTGGCGCGCTTGAGACGGCGGTAGCGGTTGTTGGTCTCGAAGTCGTACGAGAGCACGATCGCCTGGCGCACCCGGATGTCCGAGAAAATCGGTCGGCGCAAATTCAGCTGGTACGACTGAAGCCCGTCACCGGACTCCGTCTCGAACGGCGTCTTGATGATGCGGCCGTCGTCCCATTTCGCACCCTTGTGCTGGCGCGCCCAGATGGGTGCGCTGTAGACCTTCACCATGTCGTATTCGCCGGCCTTGAAGGCCTCGGTCGCGACGGTGTCGTCCTTGTAATAACGGTAGACGATGCGGTCGAAGTTGTAGGCGCCACGGCGCACGCCGAGGTCGGCGGCCCAGTACGCCGGGTTGCGTTTGAGTTCGATGCGGCGCGGCGGGTCTTGTTTGTCGATCGTGTACGGGCCGCTGAGCAGCGGAACCTCGTTCAGCAGCTCGTCGAAACGGATGCGGCTGCCGTCGGGCTTCAAGCCCCACTTGTGCGAGAAGATGTAGAGGCCCCCGAGCTTGAAGAGCGTGGCACTGGTCTTGTCGCTGAGCTCGAAGCGCACCGTCCGCTCGTCGACGACGACGAGTTGTTTGATGCCGTCGGTGAAGGCCGCCTGGTACGACGGCGAGGCGTACTTGCTGGTCAGCGACTCGTACGAGAACTTCACGTCTTGCGCGGTCACCGGGTCGCCGTTCGAGAATTTGGCCTTCGGGTTCAGCCGAAACGTGATCGAGCTCTTGTCGGGTGCGATCAGCATCTCTTCGGCAAGCAGGCCGTACATCGTCATCGGCTCGTCGGCGCTGGTCGTCGCGAGCGTCTCGAGCATGAAGATTTCGAGGCCGGCCGGCGACGCGCCGCGCACCGTGAACGGGTTGAACTTGTCGAACGCGGTGCGCCGGTCGGGGTTCGCGAGGTACAAGGTGCCGCCCTTCGGGGCCGTCGGGTTCACGTACTCGAAGTGGTCGAAGCCACGCGGGTACTTGGGCCCGCCGAATGCGGCGTAGGCGTGAACCCAGTTCGCGGCGGGCAGGGCGCCCGCCGCGGCAGGCGCGGGCGCCGCCACCGGTGTGGCCGCGAAGGCCGCGGTGGCCACCAGCGCGAGGCATGAGACCGCAGCCGCCAGCGCCGCGCGGCGGCGCGGGGGTGGGAGAACGACAACGATTTGCATGGCGCGGATGCTAAGGCAAGCGCCATGCCGGCCGAGGCAGGGTTAGACCGCTCCGGTGTGGCGAATCAGGCGGCCTGCTTCGGTGCCGGCTTCAGCAGCGCGGCGCACTGCGCACGTTTCGGGTCGCCCGCCTCGAGCGCGCCGCACACGCCGTCGAGCTGCGCCTGCAGCCGCTTGATCGCCGCGCCGTGCACGCCGCCCTTGTTCCAGGCCTGGAGTTTGCTGCCCACGCGCTGCAGCGAGCGCCCGCTGCGTTCGTAGAAGGCGTCGGGCTGCTTCGCGGCCTCGGCGAACAGCTGGCTCGCGGCCTTCTCGATGCGCGCTTCGTCCGTCGGGCCCAGTTCCACCAGGGCGTTGATGTAGCTTGCGCCCCATTGCAGCCGGGTCGCCGGGCCTTCACTCTTGTCGAAGGCCTGTTCGTACCAGTTCAGCGCGTCGGCCTTGTCACCACGCTTCTTCGCGTTGCTGGCCAGGCCGAGCATCAGGTAGTAGGGCGAGTGGCTCTTGGCCAGGCTGGCCTTGAGCAGGCTGTCGGACTCGGCCCCCAGCCCCACCTCGGTCAACAGGTAGGCGGCCGAGGAGATGACGGCCTGGCGTTCGTAGCCGTCGGTGATTTCGCGGTCGGCGCGCTCGACGTGGGCGCGGGCGTCGGCCACCAGCGCATCGGGCAACTTCACGGCTTCGCCCTTGGCGGCGTCCATGCGTGCCAGCGACACCCGCGACATCAGCGCCGTCAATCGGTCGGCGCGCGACAGCGTGGTGTCGGCCTCGAAGCGCTTGAGTGCCGCCTCGAAAGCGCCGAGCAGTTCGGCGCGCTGCGGCGTGCCCTTGGCACTGAGCGCACGGGTGATGTCGGTGGCGTAGTTGGCCAGCACGTCCATGTGGGCGCGCGCGGCTTTGGCGTCGGCCAGCAGCGCCACGAGACGCGCCTGCGCCGCGGCGTCGGGCTGGGGCGGAGCCTTTTCATCGACAGCGGCCAGCGCCTTGAGCTGCAGCCGGGTCGCCACTTCCGTCTGGTCGGCCGGGCACGCGGCAGCGAGCTGTTTCATCAGCGCCGGCACCTCGTCCTTGGGCACGACCTGCTTTTCGTCGGTGTCCCACGAGTAATAAGCGAGCAGGCGCCAGTCGTTGGCCGTGAGGCCCGCGCCGCCAGCCTTCACCAGCGAGAGAACTTCCTTCACCGGCCGCTGTGCGTTCATGCCGAGCGTGAGCACCTCGGTGTAACGCTGCGCGTCGACTTCACCCGGCAGCCGCGTGAGCTCGGTGCCCTGCGGGTTGAACAGCACCATCGTCGGGTAGCCGCTGACCTTGAAACGTGCGCCGATCTTCTGCGCGCCGGGGCGGTCGCCGTCCACGTACACCGGCACGAAAGCGCGCGAGCGTTCGATGAAGTCCTGGCGGTTGAAGAGCGTGGCCTTGACCTGGTTGCAGGGCGGGCACCACTTCGCGCCCCAGTAGACGAACACCGGCTTGGCTTCGGCCTTGGCGAGGGCGAAGGCCGCGTCGATCTCGGCGTCGTTGCTGGCGTATTTCCACGCGATGCCGGTGTCGACGTGGTCGGCGACGGCGGCGGGCGCCTTGGGCGCGGCGGCCACCGGGGGCGCCACGTCGGCCGGCTTCGAGCAGGCGGCGAGCAGCGCGGCCAGCGCGAGCAGGCAAAGGGCGTGTCGGGTCGGGTTGTGCATGGCGAGTCCTTCGTCGATCAATCCACCGGCGCCGGCGCTTCGCGCACCGGGTCGTTCGGCCGGGACGAAGCGTACTGCGCCACGGCCACCCCCGCCAGTGTGAGGGCGGCGCCGGCCAGCTTGATGCCGGTGTAGCGTTCGCCCGTCACGGCCCAGGCCACCAGCCCGGCCACCGGCGGCATCAGGTACATCAGCGGCGCGCTGCGGGCCACGCCACGCACCGCGTTGACCCAGCCCCAGACCATCCAGCCGAGAAAGGCCGAGATCAACACGGCGTAGAACGTGCCGAGCCAGATCATCGGGCTGATCAATGCCCAGTCCACGTTCAGCCCGGCGGGCAGGCTCAGCAGCACGACCGGGCCGCTGCCCAGCAGCGTGGCGTAGGTCATCACCGTCACGCCGCCGTGGCGCTCGATCAGCGGCTTGGCGGCGACGGTGTAGTACGAGAAGAACGAGGCCGCGACCAGCAGCGTCAGGTCGCCACCGCTGGCCTGCCATTGGCCGCCGAGGAACTTGTCCGACAGGAACAGCAGCACGCCGGCGCAGGCCACCGCCACGCCGGCGAGCTGCCCGCGCGTGAGCTGCTCCAGGCCGTGCCAGCGCAGGATCAGCAGCGTGAACACCGGTCCCACGGCCAGGATCAGCGAGCTCGAAAACGCTGTCGACCAGTGGATGCCGAAAGTGACCAGGCCGACGTGCAACAAGTGCCCGGCGATGCCGAGTTTGAGCAGCGACAGCAACTCCGCCCCGGGCAGGCGCGGCCAGCGCGTGCCGTGCAGCCAGCACAGCAGCAGCGCCGCGGCCAGCGGCATGATGAGGTAACGCACGAACAGGAAACCACCGGGCGAGAGCGCCTTGAACACTTCCTTCTGCACACTGAAGTTCGCGCCCCAGACGAGGATCAATGCGAGCGCGGCCCACAAGGCCTGGCGGGCGCGGGCGGGGTTCGGGTCGGGCATCGGTGCGGTCAGGTCTCGGGGGGTGAACCCTGAGTGTCGCCGAGATGCGCCTGCGCGTCTTCGAGCCGCCACCCTTCCAGCGGTGTGGCGCGCGCCAACGCCATCCACAGGCCGAAAGGCATCTGCATCGCGCGCTTGGGCGCCGGGCGGGCCACGTCGAGCGTGGTGTCGGTGGCGACCAATACGCCGCACTCCGGCGGAATCTCGTCGGGCCGGGCAATGCCTTCGCGGACCACGTACCAGCACTCGCTGCTGAGCTGCAGGTACGCGGCGCGCTTGGCGGCGCTGCGCAGGTCCGACAGCAGATCGGAGCGCTGCACCTTGATCTCGTGCACGATCGGTTCGAGGTAGGCCTCGACCGTGGTGTGGCGCACCGAGAACACATCGGGCATGGCCATCACCCAGCCGCTGTCGACCTTCGCGCGCAGGCTCAGGCCTTGCCAGGCGATGCGCCCGGCGCGTGTCATCTCGCGTGCCACGCGCTCCACCAGCGCTTCGTGCGCATCGCGCCGCGCGCGGTTGCGCTGCAGCGTGTCGGCCAGGACCCGCAGGCCGGCGTCGGTCACCCGCAGCGTTTCGTGCCCGGCAGCGCTGCGCACCCGCTCCAGCAGGCCGGCCACCAGCAGCTCGACCTCGAGCGCGTCCTGGCACGGCCAGCCGGCGGAACGATAGACATCGCGCAGGCGGCGCCGGTGCAGTGCCGTGATCGGGGTCGTCGTGGCCATGGGCGCAAGCGTAGCGCCGCGTTCGGCGGCCGGGCTCAAGCCTGCGCGGCGCGCGCCGAAAACAGGTAGATTCCGGCCACCCGGCCTGCCACCCGGAGCGCCATGCGACTCATCGAACTCGAATCGGTCAAGCACCGCCTGCAGGTGGGCGTGCCGCTGCCCTTCAACGTGCGCCAGAGCGACCACACGCTGCTGCTCGCACGCGGCCAGGTGCTGGTGGGCGTGGAGCAACTGCAGGCGCTGTTCGAGCGCGGCATGCTGGTCGACCTGGCCGAGCTGGAAACCGTGGTCCACCGGGTGCTGAAAGCCCCGCCCGAGCAACTGCCCGGGCTCTGGGAAGAGTCGATCGAGAGCGCCACACACGCGCTGTACGCGCTGCCGAATAAAAACCTCGATGTCGTGGTCGACGACGTGGCCGCCCCGCTGGTGGCGCTGGTCGAGCGCGACCCCGACCTGGCCATCTTCCAGGTGCTGCGCCAGCACGGCGGCCGGCACGCGCAGTACGGCGCGAACCACTCGATTCATTGTGCGATCGCCGCCTTCCTCACGGTCCACCGCCTCGCCTGGAACAAGCCCGACATGGAGCGTGCCTTCAAAGCTGCGTTGACGATGAACGTCTCGATGCTCGAACTGCAAGGCCAGCTCGCCGCCCAAGCCACCCCGCTCACACCAGCGCAACGCGAGGCCGTGCACAGCCACCCGCAGCGCAGCATGCACATGCTGGCGCTGGCCGGCATCACCGACCCCGAGTGGCTGCAGGCCGTGGCCCAGCACCACGAAACGAGCAGCGGCAGCGGCTACCCCACGGGCCTGCGCGACGTGACACCGCTGGCCGCCGTATTGCACCAGTGCGACGTGTACACCGCGCGGCTCAGCCCGCGCCAGAGCCGCGAAGCCCTGGGCGCCGACAGCGTGGCGCGCAGCCTCTTCGCCGACCACCCGGGCGATGCGACCACCGCAGCGCTCATCAAGGAATTCGGCCTGTACCCGCCCGGCTGTTTCGTGAAGCTGGCCTCGGGCGAAACCGGCATCGTGGTGCGGCGCGGGCCGAGCGCCCACACACCCGAGGTGGCGACCGTGACCAACGCCCGCGGCGCCGCTGTGAGCGAACCGCTGCGGCGCGACACCGCCCGGCCCGAATTTGCGATCGCTGCCCTGCTGGGCGAGCGCGCCGGCACGGCCGCCATCTCGCCGGCGAAGCTGATGGCGCTGGTCTGCGCCTGAGCCTGCGATGATCGCGGCAACCGCCCGCCGGGCGTTGCCGAAAGCGCCCAGCATGCCCGTGCCCTACCCCCACCTGCTCGCCCCGCTCGACCTCGGCTTCACCACGCTGAAGAACCGCGTGCTGATGGGCAGCATGCACACCGGTCTCGAAGACGGCCGCAAGCACTTCCCGGCCATGGCCGCGTTTTTTGCCGAACGCGCGCGTGGTGGCGTGGGCTTGATGGTGACCGGCGGCTTCGCGCCCAATATCGAAGGCTGGGCCAAGCCGCTGGCCGGCACGCTCAGCACGAGCGGTGGCGCCAGGCGCCACAAGCTGGTGACCGACGCCGTGCACGCCGAAGGCGGCAAGATCGCATTGCAGATCCTGCACACCGGCCGCTACGGCTACCAGCCGTTCTGCGTGGCCCCTTCGCGCATCCAGAGCCCGATCTCGCCGTTCACGCCGCGTGAACTGAGCGCACGTGGCATCGAGCGCCAGATCCGCGCTTTCGTGCGCTGCGCGAAGCTCGCCCGTGAAGCCGGCTACGACGGCGTCGAGGTGATGGGCAGCGAGGGTTACTTCATCAACCAGTTCCTCGTCACCCACACCAACCACCGCAGCGACGAATGGGGTGGCGCGTATCAGAACCGCATGCGCCTGGCGGTCGAGATCGTGCGCCGCGTGCGCGAAGCGGTCGGTGCCGACTTCATCATCGTCTACCGCCTGTCGATGCTCGACCTGATCCCCGACGGCAGCAGCTGGGAAGAGGTCGTCACGCTTGCAAAGGCCGTGGCCGACGCGGGCGCGACCCTCATCAACACCGGCATCGGCTGGCACGAAGCGCGGGTGCCCACCATCGCCACCAGCGTGCCGCGTGGCGCCTTCGCCTGGGTCACGCAGAAGATGCGCAAGGAGTTGCGCGCCGCCGGCTACACGCTCCCGCTGATCACCAGCAACCGCATCAACATGCCCGAGGTGGCCGAAGCGATCCTCGAAGAAGGCTGTGCCGACATGGTCAGCATGGCGCGCCCGCTGCTGGCCGACGCCGAGTTCGTCAACAAGGCTGCGGCGAACCAACGCGACCAGATCAACACCTGCATCGCCTGCAACCAGGCTTGCCTGGACCACACCTTCAAGTCGCAGCTCGCGAGCTGCCTGGTCAACCCGCGTGCCGGCCAAGAGACCACGCTGCTGATCCGTGCGGTGGCGAAGAAGAAGCACGTCGCCGTGGTCGGTGCCGGCCCGGCGGGCCTGGCGGCCGCGACCACGCTCGCCGAGCGCGGCCACCAAGTGCACCTCTACGAATCGGCCGCGCAGATCGGCGGCCAGTTCAACATGGCCAAGCTGGTTCCGGGCAAGGAAGAGTTCAGCGAAACGCTGCGTTACTTCGCGCGCCGCATCACGCTCACCGGTGTGCAGCTGCAGCTCGGCACGCGCGTCACCGCGGCGCAACTGCTGGCGCAGCAGTTCGACGAGGTCGTGCTCGCCACCGGCGTGCTGCCGCGCGACGCGAAGATTCCAGGCTCGGACGGCCCGAACGTGCTGAGTTATGTCGACGTGCTGCTGCACGCCAAACCGGTCGGCGCGCGCGTGGCCATCGTCGGCGCCGGTGGCATCGGTTTCGACGTGGCCGAATTCCTCGTCACCGCGCCCGGCCACTCACCCACGATGAACCTGCACGAGTGGCTCGCCGAGTGGGGCGTGGCCGACCCGGCCGCGGTGCGCGGCGGCGTGGTGCGCCCGCAGCCTGCGCCGGCCGTGCGCCAGGTCACGCTGCTGCAGCGCAAGCGCGGCAAGCTCGGCAAGGGCCTGGGCAAGACGACCGGCTGGATCCACCGTGCCGCCCTGCAGATGAAGAAGGTCGAGATGATCGGCGGTGTGAACTACGAGCGCATCACGCCGCAAGGGCTGTTCGTCACCTACGGCGAACAGCGCAGCGATGGGCAGCTGATCGAGTGCGACACGGTCGTGTTGTGCACCGGCCAGGAGCCGCTGCGCGAGTTGCTGGAGCCGTTGCGCAAGGCGGGTGTGAAAACACATTTGATCGGCGGCGCCGACGAAGCCGGCGAGCTCGATGCGAAACGCGCGATCGATCAGGGGACGCGGCTGGCGGCCTCGCTTTGACACCGCGTCGCGTCGTCACCTGCCGAAGAACGACGTCAGGATGGACTCCGCGTGCCTCTCGGGCAGCTGGGTCGCGCTCCGGCTGCCCGACTCGGAGAACACGCTGGCGTTGTCGGCGTCGGGCGCCACCATCTCGGGCCGGGCCGCATGCACCATCTCGTGAAGCAGCGTGCCGAGATCACCACGCCGTTTGCGCACGTTGATCAGGCAGAAGCGGGGCACCGTCAACGCCGAGCTCGGGCCGCCATCGGTCACGCCGAAGGCGTCGCCGGAGTCGCTGAACGGGCAGAAGATGACACGCAGCGTGTCGGGCTTGTCGGCGAGCGTGCGCAGGGCCGACTCCATCACGCTGCCGCATGACGCGGCCGAGCCGGCAATCACCTTTTCGGCGTCGATCACTTCCGGGCCGAAACCCGGGGTCGTGGCCCCGGTCGTGAAATCCATGCCGTGTGGTGCCAGCAGCTCACGCGCGCGCTTGTAAAGCTCGGCAAACAGCGCGTCGGCATCGCCGAACTCCCTGGCGCGGTTGGTCTTCTGCACGAGGATCCGCAACTTTGCCGGGCGCTGCTTGCTCGGTTTGAAAGGGGCCGGCGCCCCCACCAGCCCGGCTTGGCCGGCGCCGACGATGGCCGAGCGCGGCGGCGGTTCGCCCCCACCGTGCGTGCACACCACCCGGCCCGGCACGGCGCGCTGATCGAGCAACACGAGTTCTTCGTCCATCTTCGCGATGGTCATCTTGCCGACGATGTTGTCGGCGGTCGTCTGGTAGGCGCGGTTGACGATGTTGCGCTTGCGCTTGTAGGCGAGCACCGCGGCCGCCGTGGTCGGCCCGTAAAGGGCGGCACGCAGCTCGCTTTCGGAAATGCGGGCCTTTTCCAGCACCAGCAACAGCTTTTGAATCAAGCCGACGTGTCGGCCGGTGGCACCGGGCACGACGTGCGCCGTGTCTGCCACGAGGCAGGCCTGCAGACGAGGTTCATCTCGCAATAACAATGAGACCAGCGGCATGGTGCCCTCCCAGGTGGTTTGCCCGACAGGCCGCGCCCGGCGCGGCTGCGTGGCCGCATCATAGTCACCATGAGCGCTCTGCGCGTCGCGCCGGTCAGGCGTGCACGCGCAACCCCGACGCACCGGCTTCGATGCGCCCGATCACGGCGGCCTGATCGAAGCCCGCCGCGCTGAACACACGCAACACTTCAGCGGCAATCTCCGGCCGACAGCTCACCAGCAAACCACCCGACGTTTGAGGATCGCTGAGCAGATCACGCGCGGTCGCCGGCAGCCCGGCCGCGAGCGTGATCTCGCTGCCATAAGCATCCCAGTTGCGGCCCGACGCGCCGGTCACGAAACCATCGGCCGCCATCGCGTTCACGCCGGCCAGCAGCGGCACCTTGTGCCAGTCGATCACCGCCGTGAGCTTCGCGCCGCGCGCCAGCTCGAGCGTGTGGCCGGCCAGGCCGAAGCCCGTCACGTCGGTCAGTGCGTTCACACCGGCCATCGCCGCGAACTCGATGCCGGGCTTGTTCAGCATCGTCGCCGTCTTCACGAGCTGCGCGTAACCCGCGTCGTCGAGCTTGCCCTTCTTCAGCGCGGCCGAGAGCACGCCCACGCC
>Ga0073914_10000202_pt1 | contig 12177 bp, 11 predicted proteins | sample GWRWT4_30Apr14_FD_71481 | JGI IMG/M metagenome (GOLD analysis project Ga0073914, IMG submission 71481) | Sand microcosm microbial communities from a hyporheic zone in Columbia River, Washington, USA - GW-RW T4_30-Apr-14 | ecosystem: Engineered > Artificial ecosystem > Sand microcosm >... | reverse complement strand
AAGTTCAGCGTAACATAAGCCTGCAAAAGCACAGACAAGGCCGGCAACAACGAAGGACAGCATAACCGCTGGCCCCGCGTGTAACGCAGCCGCGCTGCCGGTGCGGACGAAAATGCCTGCCCCGATAATACAGCCAACCCCCAGCAACAAAAGATTCCATTTGCCCAGCGAACGTTTCAATTCGCTGCTGGCCGTTTCTCTTTGTACTTGCGCGATCGTTTTGCGCGCGAACATGCGCTGCATCACGGTTTGCGGTTTACTCGCCATCTTCTTCTCCCCGAAGGATTGTTATTTTTGGGAAACTAACCGCAAATGCGAAGCGCGCAACTTAATTTCAACGAACAAGCATCGGTCCCAAGGGTTTTCCACCAAAAATGTGGACATGCAGGTGCGGAACTTCCTGATGCGCGTCCAATCCGGTGTTTGCCAAAAGACGATAGCCGGGCTCCACCAGACCCAACTCGCGTGCGACATGCCCTACCGCCCTTGTAAATCCGGCTATTTCCGCATCGCTCGCCTTGGCGCTGAAATCATCCCAGCAAACATAGGCCCCTTTGGGTATTACCAATACATGTTCGGGCGCTTGCGGGTTGATATCGTGAAAGGCCAGTGCCCATTCATCTTCATACACCGTGCGATTGGGAATTTCGCCGCGCAGGATTTTTGCGAAGATATTCTGGACATCATAAGGCTGTGTCGCGTCAATAGGCATTAGGTCACTCCGATCTTGCAGCTTTTTCGGTTAATCCTGACACACCATCGCGTCGATCCAATTCGGCCAACACGTCATCGACTTTCACGTCGCCCTCGGCCAGCAGCACCAAAAGATGAAATACCAGATCCGCCGCCTCCGACGTCAGTTTGGCGGGATCGCCGGAAAGCGCGGCGATTACCGTTTCGGTCGCCTCCTCTCCCACTTTCTGGGCGATTTTTTCGCGGCCCTTGGCAAACAACGAAGCGACATAGCTGCTATCCGCGGACGCACCGCGCCTTTGTGCAATCACTGTTTCCAGTCTGTTAAGCGTATCGCGCATCATATATCCTTCTGCAGGGCTGCAACCATCATGCGATCTTCGTCCGGTATCAGCCCTTCGAGCACGCGCCAGAATCCGGTGACCGATTCTTGTCCCGCGGCCGCATAGGCGGTCGCAAGGCTGGTCCGCAACGCTTCGAACAATTGGGCTTCGAATGTTTTACCTTCCCCGGTCAGCCGCAAAAGCTTTTGCCGCCGGTCCGCAGACCCGCTGCGTGTCTCGACCAGATTGCGGGCGGACAAATCGTTCAGTACCCGCCCAAGCGACTGCTTGGTGATGGCCAATATTTTCAAAAGTTCGCTGATCGTCAAATCCGGCTGTCGTGCGATGAAATAAAGCGCACGGTGATGCGCCCTGCCCAGCCCATGTTCTGCCAGGCCGTCATCAATCGAACGTGTCAGACGCGTGTAGCCGAAAAACAGCAACTCCACGCCCCGGCGCACCTCATGCTCGCGCAAAAATAACGGGGAAGCAGCCGGCGTTGCAGGCAAGGAAGATGGGACAGCCATATTGACGTATCTTGGCGCAGCCCATAGGACAGTGCAACCCCTTAGGGACGATCATAACAAGGTATCGAGAGCAGATATGACCGCTGGTGCATTTCCATTTGAGGCGAACCCGAACCCGGTCGACGCCGCCCGCCGTGCAGAATTGCTCGCCGACCCCGGCTTTGGCCGTGTGTTTACCGACCATATGGTGACTATCCGCTATTCCGACGACAAGGGTTGGTATGACGCAAAAGTCGGCCCGCGCGGCCCTTTGACGCTCGATCCGGCCACCGCAGTTCTCCATTATGCACAGGAGATTTTCGAAGGATTAAAGGCCTATCGCCTTACCGATGGCTCTATGGCGCTGTTCCGCCCCGAACAAAATGCGCGTCGTTTCCAACGTTCGGCCAAGCGGTTGGCCATGCCGGAACTGCCGGAGGAATTGTTTCTGCAGTCCTGCCGCCAACTCATTGAAGTGGATCAGATTTGGTTCCCGCCAGTCGAAGGCGGCTCCATCTATCTGCGCCCTTTCATGATCGCCAGCGAAGTGTTCCTGGGCGTCAAGCCATCGGCTGAATATCTTTACATGGTCATCGCATCAGCCGCCGGTAATTATTTCAAAAGCGGCGCGCCGGCCATAAAGATATGGGTGTCCGAACATTACACCCGCGCAGCGCCCGGCGGCACCGGCGCGGCCAAATGCGGCGGCAATTATGCATCCAGTCTGGTCGCCCAATCCGAAGCCATCCACAACGGATGCGATCAGGTCGTTTTCCTCGACGCAGCGGAACATCGCTGGATTGAAGAGCTGGGCGGTATGAACCTATTTTTCCTGTTCGACGACGGCACGCTGATCACACCGCCGACCGACGGCACGATCCTTGAGGGCATCACCCGCGAATCCATCATCATACTGGCCCGCGAACAAGGCTTGGATGTGCGCGAAGAGCGCTATGCCATCGACCAATGGCGCGAAGATGCGACCTCGGGAAAACTGGTCGAGGCCTTTGCGTGCGGCACCGCCGCGGTTGTGACCCCGGTGGGCAGCGTACATAGCCAAAGCGGCAGTTTCACGATCGGTGCCGGCGGCCCCGGGCAAATAACCCAGCAATTGCGGGCAAAGTTGGTCGATATCCAGCGCGGCACCGCACCGGATCCACACGGCTGGGTGCAACCGGTAATTTGATCGAAATTTCCTGCTTTTCGGCAATTGCCATTGTCGAAACTCGCGTTATAAGGCCGCCGCAGCAGACAAGGCGGAAGCCGCCTTATTGCGTTAAATGCCAAGATGATGGGGCGTCGCCAAGCGGTAAGGCAGCGGCTTTTGATGCCGCCATTCGCAGGTTCGATCCCTGCCGCCCCAGCCATCTTCGTATTTTGTACCGCTTCACGCATCCGCAAGCTTTGTAAATGGTTGTAACAACCTTGGCCGGGCACTGGCGCACGGCGCTATTTCCCTATATTCGAGCGCCTGAGGGACACTTATTATAAAAATAGTGCCATTGGGTAGGGTCATTAATATGCGTGTTGTAATCGCCGACGACGAAACAGATGTGGTCGCATTTCTGAAATCGATTGTAGAAGAAATGGGCCATATAGCCGTCAGCTATGCGGATGGAAATATTTTGGCGCAGGCATTGATGCGCGAAACTTTCGATCTGATCATATTGGACTGGAATATTCCTGGTAAAGACGGAATCGCATTGCTGAAATGGATGCAGTCCGCCTTGCCCGAACATCCGCCTGTGATAATGATGACCAACCGTTCGGCCAAAAAAGACATCAGCGACGCGTTAAACGCAGGCGCAGATGATTACATCACAAAACCTGAGGATCGATCCGTCGTTGCGGCCCGCATCAACGCAATGTTGCGACGCAATGCAGGTGCAGGCGCGTTCGATGCAGAGGCGGTGTACGGTAAATATCATCTCAACCGGCTGGACCAAAACGTGACGGTAAACGGACACAGCGTCACCATGACCGCCAAGGAATTTGAATTGGCCGACCTGTTTTTCCGGAATGCAGACCGTACTTTATCACGTAATTACATCATGGAAACGATCTGGCGCACCAACGCCGTACTGGCTACACGCACTCTCGACATGCATATTTCGCGCGTGCGGGCGAAGCTTGATTTGCAACCCGAAAACGGATTTCGGATTTTTACTGTCTTCGGCTATGGCTACCGTCTGGAGACTTTAGCAACAAGCAACTGACGGGACAATTTATGCGGCCAACCATCAAACGGTTTGCAACAGCATTTTTCATTTTTATTTTTGGTATTTGCGGACCAGCAAATGCCGCCGGGCAAGACGATGACCCGCCAATCCGCTATGTCGTCCGGAAAGGTGATACTCTGATATCACTTGGCGACCGCTATTTCAGGACATCGCAAAGCTATCGGATAGTCCAGCGTCAAAACCGCATAATCGACCCGCACAGAATTCCAGTGGGCAAGATACTCATCTTTCCGCGCAATATGTTGAAATATCGCCCGGCGGTGGCTGAATTGCTGTCCGTGCGCGGTCAAGTCACAAGCGGCGAAGGCAAATTGTCGACCGGGCAGAAACTGCCCGAGGGCACGGCCATCGAAACGGGCCCGTCTTCCTTTGCAACGATGGTTCTCGATGATGGCTCGCGTATTTCCCTGCCGTCAAACAGTGCGATCCGCATCCGGCGGCTGCGAACTTATATTTTGGGTAATATTCTTGATTATGACTTCGATGTCGCGCGCGGTGGAATTCGGTCCACGGTTGTAAAGCAAAAATCACCAGATGACCGATATCGGGTCCGTACACCAAAAGCGGTCTCGGCCGTTCGCGGGACAGATTTTCAATCGCGCTTCGATACAGATAGCCAGAATGATTTTGCCGAGGTTGTCGAGGGCGGTCTTGCTGTAAACGCAGGCGGTGGAGACGAACGGTCGTTGCCCGCCGGAAATGGACTTTCGGTCAAAGCGGATGGCGGGGTTGTCACAGAAACATTACTGGTTGCGCCAGAATTGCGCGCGCCGGGTAAATTACAGTCGGACAAAATTGTGCGCTTTGCCGCGTTGGCGAATCTTCCCATTCGTTACACCATCGCTGCGGATTCGGGCTTTATCGAACAGGTCGCCGACGTCATTGTGCCAGATGGCAACGCTGAGTTTGCTGATCTGCCCGACGGAAATTATTTCGTGCGCGCACGGGCCATTTCCGCAAACGGGCTTCAGGGTATTCCGGCGACCTTCACCTTCAAACGCCGCATGAACAGCGTTACGGGCAGCGCCGGGAAGGAAGATACAGGCTATATCTTTCGCTGGCGCGCCGAAGGACAGGGCACCCAACGATTCCATTTTCAACTTTTCCGGAACGCCGTCGATACGGTAGCAATGGTGGATGAAGCCGGGCTGGATACACAAATGATTACGTTGTCCGACTTGCCACCGGCCGATTATTTCTGGCGCGTGGCTTCGGTGCAATATATCGATAGCGAAGTCGCGATTAGCTGGACACCATTCGAGAAAATCACGGTATCGGCCCCTTGATTGTCGCGCCGGCTTATCAATTCGGTCAAGGCTGAGTGCCCCGGTGAATTTGCGGCTCCGCCTTGCGATCGAATGGGTGTCGATCGGGCTGTTTGCGACGTCCATAGTATGTGCCGCACTTTTTTGGCGTGGCACGGCATCCTTCGACAATTTGCTCTATGACCGGCTTAGCGCTGTTCAGCGGCCGCAGGCAGATCGCGATATTTTGCTTGTCACCATTGACGACCGCAGTCTGGCGACCCTTGGCAAATGGCCGTGGGATCGTAACATCCACGCCCGTCTGATTACAAAGATACAGCAAAAGCAGCCGCGTGCCATTGCGTTTGACATATTGTTAAGCGAACCGGGCGAGCAGCAAGCTGACCGAAATCTTGCGGCCGCATTGGCATCGGGGCCGGCCCAAGTGTTTATTCCCCACCACTTCATCACGCCGGGTAATGATGGTCGTAATTATGACGCCGTGCTTCCGGTCCCTGTCTTTAGAACCGCAGCAAAAGGCCTGGGGCACGTCAATATTCAATTCGACGACGACGGGATTGTCCGACGGACCGCGCTTTGTTTCAACCCGGAAGATGGCGGTAAAGCCCTGCCTCATCTGATGACGCGGCTTTTGGAAACGCAACGAAAGGACGCGGCCAACCACCAGTGCGATGATACCCTGCTGATTCCTTATGCCAAGCGCGGCAGTTTTGCCGAAATTTCTTACGCCGATATTCTGGAAAATGATGTGCCGGACGATTTGGTCCGCGATAAATATGTTATCATTGGCTCGACTGCCGCCGGAATGGGTGACAACTTCCCCACGCCAAATGGAGAAGGCGGCGTCCTGTCAGGGATCGAAATAATGGCCAATATTCTGGCCGCTTCACGCCGCGATAACTTTACCCGCCCCTTGCCCGGACCATGGAATTACGTCCTTTCACTGGCCCCCTTGTGGTTATTGATGATTGGCTTTTTGCGCTTTCGTCCCCGCGTCGTGTTGATCGCTTCCCTGGCGTCGCTCTTGGGCATATTGGTCATTAGCGTTGGATTATTATCAAATCGCATCTGGTACCCGCCCAGCACCGCCATCCTGGGCATTTTAATGGTCTACCCGCTCTGGGGCTGGCGACGGTTGCAAGCGATGAGCGATTTCATGGCTGTTGAGCTGCGGTCATTGGATCAGACTGGCGAAACCCGGCCCCTACCAATCCCGCAGAATCCGGCGACCGACATGGTGGGACGGCAAAGCGAGGCACTTGCCAGCGCCATAGGCCACATGCGCGACCTGCGCCGTTTCGTTTCGGACACGCTGGCCGACCTGCCCGACCCTATGTTCGTGACAGACCCACAAAGGCGGATAACCCTGACGAACAAATTGCTCGATGAACGATTGGACGATGATATCTCGGGCTGGCTATTGGACGACGCGCTCGAATTGATGGTGATTGCAGAGCAACGCGCAAGCGTCGATGATTATATCGGTCAATCACAAGCGCATGGTCAGGAATTTGTCCGTTTTCTGTCCCCGACCGGCCTGACCTTTGTGATGCGCCGCTCCGAAGTACGCAGTGATGCGGGCATTTTGCATGGTCATATCCATTATCTCACCGATATTACCGCTCTCGCCAAAGCCGAAGAAGATCGCGAGGAGGTGCTGCAATTATTGTCGCATGATATGCGCGCACCGCAATCGACAATCATCGCCTTATTGGACGGCCCAATGGATGCCGAAGCCAGAAAAAGGATTGAGCGCAACGCAAGGCGAACCATAGAATTGGCGCAAGACTTTGTCGAAATCGCCCGCATGGGAGAACGCGATTTTGTCGGCGAAGACGTTATTTTGGTCGATCTTGTTCGAGAATCTGCCGATAGCTTATGGCCACTGGCGCATGAACGCGGCATCAGCTTTTCATTCCACGACAGCAGTGACAGCGCCTTTGTCTGCGCAGAGCCCGAAAGCCTGCACCGTGCGGTGTGCAATCTGATCGACAATGCCATCAAATTCAGTCCGGATAATTCATCTATCGCGATCGAGGTGTCCCGTCATGCCGGTGCGCACGTTGCCGTCGCTATTTCAGATCAGGGTTCGGGAATTGACGCGGAAATTTTGTCGACGTTATTTTCCCGATTTGCATCGATCCGGCATCAAAAGGGGCGTGTGCGGGGTGTGGGGCTTGGCCTTTCATTTGTCCACGCGGTCATCACCCGGCACAAGGGCATGATTACTGCACAAAATGGAGAGAATGGTGGCGGGCTTTTCATGTTCACACTGCCGGAGGCAAAGGACCCGGAGGCGCAATAAATTTTATTAAACCAGGCGCTGGGGCGCGGGTTTTACCGAAAATGTTGTTTTGCCCTTGGTTGGTTGTGCAAGTAGTTTTGCTAGAAGGAATAAGGGAATCAGGAAGAAGACGAGCAATTCATGCCGTACCGCACACCGTCTTATTCCTCTTTTCCTTTTTCCTTCTAGCGAAAAAATTGGCACGTCATCGCAGTTCACAAACTACGCGAACCGACTCAAAAAACTAATCGACGCCGTTCCGCCGAACAAGGTAACTTCCGCGCGGTGTGCCCAAATCTGCCAAAGCCGTCTTGACCATGAATGGCAGCGCGTCTGCCAAGGGCATTTTGCAGTGATATTCGGCCACACGGCTGCGGTAAATTTCGGTGCCGTCGCCTATCCTGGTCATCGTTAGCCCGAGACGAAATTCCTTATCAGCGCAGCTTTGCAATGGCTTGCGGCGCTTGGCGGCGGACAGGTTTACTTGTCCCGCGCTGGTCCCCAACGCAACCGAAGCATCCCGTGAATCAAGCGTGACTTGAAGCAAAATCCCCCCATCTTGCGCAGGCGTAAATCCGCGCGCAACAAGTGCGTCCCGGGCGAGGGTATAAGCCTGTTTCAAATCGGCCGGAGCGCCTTCGGCTGCTGCGCCACTAAAGGACTGGACATTTAATGCGCTCATTCCCGCGCTATCAATGCGCGTTTCGACGCCCGACGAGCAAGCCGACACCAACAGGGCAACACTTAGCGCACACAATTTATAGCGCATCGCGACGCCCATGCTCACGCTGCTTGTCTGGCGCGTTCGTTCAGTTCCTGATTTAACATTTCAGCAAGCAAAAATGCCAATTCAAGGGACTGCGCTGCATTCAAGCGCGGGTCGCAATGGGTATGGTAGCGATCTGCCAAACCTTCATCGGTCACCGCGACGGCACCGCCTGTGCATTCGGTCACATTCTGGCCCGTCATTTCGATGTGGATGCCACCGCCAAAGCTGCCTTCTGCGCGATGGACGGCAAAAAATCCGCGTACTTCGGCCAATATGCGTTCGAAAGGCCGGGTTTTGTAACCGCTGGCCGATTTCACCACATTGCCGTGCATCGGATCGCAAGACCAGATGACGGGATGGCCTTCTTTCTGCACAGCGCGAACCAGCTTGGGCAGACCGCTCTCGACCTTGTCATAGCCATAACGGGAAATCAGGGTTATCCGCCCTGCTTCGCGTGCCGGGTTCAGCGTGTCGAGCATCCGCAACAAGGCGTCGGGTTCCAGGCTGGGTCCGCATTTAATTCCGATGGGATTGCCGATGCCGCGCAGATATTCGACATGCGCCGATCCTTCAAACCGCGTACGGTCGCCAATCCACAGGAAATGCGCCGAGGTATCGTACCACCCGCCGGTCAGGCTGTCCTGTCGGGTCATTGCCTGTTCGTAGGGCAACAACAAAGCCTCATGGCTGGTGTAGAAACTCGTGCCTTTTATCTGCGGAACCGTTTCCGGTGTGATGCCGCATGCTTCCATGAATGCCAGAGCCTCACCAATACGGTCTGCGGTTTCTTTGTATTTTTGCGCCCAGGGCGAACGTCCCATATAATCATGGGTCCACGCATGGACTTGCTGCAAATTGGCATATCCACCGTTGGAAAAGGCCCGCAGCAAATTCAGTGTCGATGCTGCCTGGCTGTAGGCGCGCACCATACGCGCAGGGTCGGGTTCGCGACCGGCTGCGTCAAATTCGATGTCATTGATGATGTCACCGAAATAGCTGGGCAGTTCAACGCCATCTATGGTTTCTGTGGGAGTGGAACGCGGCTTGGCAAATTGCCCCGCCATCCGGCCGAGTTTGACCACAGGCACCTTGCCGGCAAAAGTCAGAACCACAGCCATTTGCAAGATGACGCGAAACGTATCGCGGATATTGTTGGGGTGAAATTCCGCGAAGCTTTCGGCACAGTCGCCGCCCTGAAGCAGAAATGCCTTGCCTTCAACCACTTTGGCAAGATCAGCGGTCAGGTTGCGTGCTTCCCCTGCAAACACCAGCGGCGGGTAATTGCGTAGCGTTTCTTCGGTCGCTGCAAGCGCTGCTGAATCCTGATATTCGGGCATGTGAATGCCCTTGGCGTTTCTCCAACTATTCGGCGTCCAATCCGTCGCCATGGCCACTACTCCAGCTTTAATCATTTCAAAGGGGCGCCCTTTAGGCTCATTTTCTATGCACTAGCAAGCAAAAGCGGCAATTTTCCGTCACTTTCGCAATTTGCAACTGTGTCGTAAATTTTTAGTAGGATAACCGCCAAATTCCCTGTTGGCAAATTTGCAAAAAGACGTCTATCAGACCGGCTGAATCGCCCTGACAGAGAAGGTGAAATTTCTTTCGATGTCAGGGTATCATGGGGTTTCGACGGTATTGCGGGCATCACATCCGCGTCGGTAATAAGGGCAGCATATGGCTACGGTCAAAAAGACAACTGGGACTACAAGGGCTCCGCGAAAAAAAGCGTCTGAAGCGTCAGCCGCGTCAACAGCGACTGCGTCCGTGACCTCTACAGAGGACACAGCAACGCCCCATAGCGCCGACGAAAGCGTGCGCCGCCGCGATTTTATCCATATCGCAACGGTCAGCTTCCTCGGTGTCGGCGTAGCAGCTGTCGCAGTTCCCCTTGTGTCGCAAATGAGCGCAAGCGCAGATGTTCTCGCATTGGCCTCGATTGAAGTAGACGTGGCGTCAATCCAGCCGGGCCAGTCAATCAAGACCAGCTGGCGCAAACAACCTGTTTTCATTCGTAACCTTACGACTGAAGAAATTGGCGAGGCCAACAAGGTGAACGTTGGTTCGCTTCGCGAGCCGCAGACTCTGGCCGAACGTACCCAGCCCGGCAAAGAAAACTGGCTGATCACCCTTGGCGTATGCACGCACTTGGGATGTGTCCCGCTAGGTGCAGCTTCGGGTGAAGTTAAAGGTGAATATGGCGGATATTTCTGCCCTTGCCACGGTTCGCATTATGATACCGCCGGTCGTATCCGCAAAGGCCCGGCTCCGCTGAACCTTCAGGTTCCAGAATATGTATTTCTTTCCGACACAGTCGTGAAAATAGGTTGAGGAGCTAAGACAAGATGAGCTTCCCTTGGGCAAATGAGTATAAGCCACAAAGCGTTGTGACAAAATGGGTGGACGAACGTCTGCCTTTGCCGCGCCTGGTTTATAACGCAATCGGCGCAGGTTATCCTGTCCCACGTAATCTCAATTATTTCTGGAACTTTGGCGTTCTCGCCGGTGTTGCTTTGGTCATCCAGATTGTAACCGGTATCGTCCTTGCCATGCATTATTATGCCAGCATCGATGGTGCGTTCAATTCGGTTGAACATATCATGCGCGATGTAAATGCGGGCTGGTTTATCCGTTACGCACATATGAACGGGGCAAGTTTCTTCTTCATCGTCGTGTATATCCACATTTTCCGCGGTCTTTTCTATGGATCGTACAAGGCACCCCGGGAAATGATCTGGTTGCTCGGTGTAGTCATATTCCTGCTTATGATGGCGACCGCGTTCATGGGTTACGTTCTTCCTTGGGGCCAAATGAGCTTCTGGGGGGCGCAGGTTATCACAGGGTTCTTCTCCGCAATTCCTTTGGTCGGCGAGCCTTTACGGCAATTGCTGCTCGGTGGCTTTGCTCCCGATCAGGCTGCATTGAACCGGTTCTTCTCGCTCCATTATCTGCTGCCTTTCGTAATCGCAGGGGTTATCATCCTCCATGTTTGGGCATTGCACATCCCCGGATCGTCAAACCCGACGGGCGTGAGCGTGAAGGGCGAACAGGATACTGTTCCATTCCATCCTTATTATACGGCTAAGGACGGCTTTGGTCTTGGCGTTTTCCTGATTGGTTTTGTTGTCATCACGTTCTTCGCACCAAATCTGCTTGGTCACCCGGACAACTATATTCCTGCCAATCCGCTGTCGACACCGGCCCACATCGTGCCCGAATGGTATTTCCTGCCATTCTACGCGATCCTTAAGGCTTTCACCGTCAATTTCGGCATACCATTCACTGGCATCGTACTTATCGAAGCAAAGCTGATGGGCGTGTTGGCAATGTTCGGCTCGATCTTGCTGCTGTTTTTCTTGCCTTGGCTTGACACATCGCCCGTTCGTTCGGGGCATTATCGTCCGCTGTTCCGCAAGTTCTTCTGGTACGGCTTAATCCCGAGCTTGCTCGTTCTTACGTATTGCGGTGCACAACCACCCTACACACAATGGGTTGTCTTGAGCCAGATTGCTGCTGCTTATTATTTCGCCCATTTCTTAATCATCCTGCCAATTGTTTCGCGCATTGAACGGCCGCTTCCGCTGCCTAATTCAATTACCGAAGCCGTAACTGGCAAGCCGCTGCAAACAGCGACCGCATAAAACAGGGAAAGCCGCTATAATGGTTCGTTTAATTGCTTTTTTGGTAGGCGTGTTTTTCAGCGGAATGCTGGTCATTAGCCTTGCTGACACCGTCATAGGTGCAATCAAGGAACCCGCTGTTCCGACAGCGGAGCATGAATTCCACAAGACGCCGAAAGCGGTCAGTTTCGCACATGACGGTCCGTTGGGTAAGTTTGATACCGCCCAGTTGCAGCGCGGCTTGAAAGTATATGCCGAAGTATGCTCGGCTTGTCACAGCCTTGGCCTCGTCTCTTTCCGCGATTTCGCGGCACTGGGCTATGACGAGGAACAGGTTAAGGCCATTGCAAAGGGTTGGAAAACCGAAGTTCCTTCAATCAACCCGGAAACAGGGGAACCCGCCACTCGTCCCGCAATTCCTGCGGACAAGATCCCCTCGCCTTTCGCAAATGAAGTTGCTGCGCGTGCTGCAAATAA
>Ga0073914_10000201_pt1 | contig 12203 bp, 8 predicted proteins | sample GWRWT4_30Apr14_FD_71481 | JGI IMG/M metagenome (GOLD analysis project Ga0073914, IMG submission 71481) | Sand microcosm microbial communities from a hyporheic zone in Columbia River, Washington, USA - GW-RW T4_30-Apr-14 | ecosystem: Engineered > Artificial ecosystem > Sand microcosm >... | reverse complement strand
GAATGCGAGCCGAAAAAATTTCAACTTGTCTGCCGCAGACTTTGCGCTTTCGGCCAACAAATCCATACAGCGCTGCCGCATTTCGGGATCATGTTCGTCAGCCAATAGTTCCAGACCATTATTCATCGCACCCACTGGACTCAACAAATCGTGGCACAACCGTGAACATAAAAGGCTGGCAAGGTCTACTTCAGACTCCATCATTGAATTATCCCCAGATTTAGCTCGATGAAGCGCTCATGGACGTTGTTTCAGGCGGATTCAACCCTCGACTAGGATGGGAACGGATTCAAATTCAACAACGCGTTGCTCTTTGGCCCTGGGTTGCCACGCCGTTATATTGGCTTCAGCAATAATCAGCCAAAAACGGTCATCCGCAGCGGCTTGTTTGATATCGACCGAGGAAGGCTGTGCGAGACCGTTTGGATGTGAATGAAAATATCCGAGGATCGGCGCGCCACCCTCGCGCGCTAGCTTGTGGCGGGACAGCAGAACCGCTGCGTCTAATTCAAAATGCGTTTCGGGATTAACTGCAATATTATCGCATAATTCAACTTCGGATACGGTATTGTCGCGTCCCATCAAAAGGCCGCAACACTCCCTATTTCCAGCGTCTTCCGCCCACCGGAGCAAATCGCTTACATGCTTTCTTGATATTCGTAACGGCATCACCCATGTCTAAACCATGGGTGATGAAAATACCATATTTTCAGGTGTTTTGGGCGAAGGGCGTCTCGACAGCGCTTTGGCACATGCCTTACCCCAATTTTCACGCGCCCGCATCCAAGGCTTAATTGCCGAAGATGCGCTTCGTATAGATGGCAAAGCTGCCAACGATGCAGCTTCGAAGAAATATACAGGCCATAACTTTGAACTGTCTGTTCCCAGCCCCCGTCCAGATAAGGCGCAAGCGCAGGAAATCGCGTTAGATATCGTTTTTGAAGATGAACATCTTGTGGTCGTCGATAAGCCCGCAGGATTGGTCGTTCATCCAGCGGCCGGCCATTACGACGGAACTTTGGTCAATGCTTTGCTGCATCATTGCAAAGGACAATTGTCGGGGATCGGCGGCGTCGAACGCCCCGGGATTGTGCATCGAATCGACAAGGATACATCCGGCCTTCTCGTCGTGGCCAAAAGCGACGTGGCACATGAAGGTCTCGCCAAATTATTCGCCGCCCATGACATCGAGCGTCGCTATTATGCGATAGTCAGTGGCGTTCCCGCACCGCCAGCAGGAACCGTACGAACCCAAATTGGCCGGTCGACAATAAATCGCAAGAAAATGGCGGTCCTACCCGAAAACAAGGGAAAACATGCAGTTACGCACTATCGCTTGTGTGAATCTTTTGCGAAAACATCATTGATTGAATGTACGCTCGAGACAGGCCGCACGCATCAGGTTCGCGTGCATATGGCGCATCTAGGGCACCCTTTAATCGGCGATTCCGTTTATTCTAATCGACAAAACCCCTACAGAATTGGACAAAATCAGTCCAAATTCGACAGACAGGCATTGCACGCCGCGTCGCTGGGGTTTATTCATCCTATATCTGGAGAAACATTATTGTTCGAAAGCAGTTTACCAGAAGATATGCAGCTTCTGTTAAGTCAACTTCGGCTATAGGGTTTTGATAGGGAACGCTTGCTACCGGGTGCTTGATGAGGCCCGCTCGCAGGCAAAACTGAAAGAGAGAAACATGTCTGATCGTAAGAATGTTCCGGCGACGATCCCTGCTCTTGGGGGGGATGCAAGCCTTAATCGTTATTTGAGTGAAATACGGAAGTTTCCGGTTCTGAAGCCAGAGCAAGAATATATGCTCGCCAAGCGCTATCAGGAACATGGGGACTCGAAAGCTGCCGAGCAACTGGTCACTTCTCACCTGCGCCTCGTATCGAAAATCGCTATGGGATATCGCGGCTACGGCCTGCCGGTGTCTGAGCTGATTTCCGAAGGCAATATCGGGTTGATGCAGGGCGTGAAAAAATTCGATCCCGACCGCGGCTTCCGCCTTGCGACCTACGCAATGTGGTGGATCCGCGCATCGATGCAGGAATTCATCCTGCGCAGCTGGAGCCTGGTGAAAATCGGCACTACCGCCGCGCAGAAGAAACTGTTTTTCAACCTTCGCCGGATGAAGAACAATCTGCAAGCCTTTGAAGACGGCGACCTCAACCCTGAAGCCGTGGCCAAGATTGCAACAGATCTGGGCGTGTCGGAAGAAGAGGTGCACAACATGAACCGTCGCATGGCAATGGGCGGCGATACGTCGCTGAACGTGCCCATGCGTGAAGACGGCGATGGGCAGTGGCAGGATTGGCTGGTCGATAATGAGCCGTTGCAGGATGAGCGCGTTGCCGACGCGCAGGAAGGCGATATGCGGCATGCAATGCTTTCCGAAGCGCTCGACAGCCTGAACGACCGCGAAAAGCATATTTTGACCGAACGGCGTTTGATCGACGAGCCCAAAACGCTCGAAGAATTAAGCCAGACCTTTAGCGTCAGCCGTGAACGCGTTCGCCAGATTGAGGTGCGCGCTTTTGAAAAACTGCAAAAAGCAATGATGCGTATTGCGGGCGAAAAGCGTTTAATCCTCGCCAATTAACGCGATTTGCAAAAATAGGTGACGGGCGGATTGCGCTGCGCTAGCTTTGATCGATGATCAAACCAAAGCGCTCGTTTTCTGCCCGTTTTTTCCGTTTTACCTTCAAATGGTTGCTGTATTTCGTAATAGGCAGCGTCGCGTTAACGGCGGTATATGCCGTGGCCCCTGTGCCGACCACCCTCACTATGCTATTCGACAGCAACGGGGCGACCCGTGATTGGACGCGGCTGTCCAACATCTCCCCCAATCTGGTGCGTGCCGTTATTGCAGCTGAAGATGGCAAATTCTGCAGCCATGACGGGTTTGACCGCGAAGCGATTGAACAAGCCCTTCAACGCAACAAAAGCGGCGGGCGTATGCGCGGCGGATCGACAATCAGCCAGCAGACCGCCAAAAATGTCTTTCTTTGGCAAGGCAGCGGCTGGACCCGTTATCTACGCAAGGTACCCGAGGTGTATTTCACATTTCTGATCGAAACCATCTGGGGCAAACGCCGCATCATGGAAGTATATCTGAACGTCGCGGAAACGGGCATTGGAACCTATGGCGCCGAAGCCGGGTCGCAACGTTATTATAACAAGAGCGCGAAAGACCTGACCCGTATTGAGGCGGCGCGTCTTGCCGCGATATTCCCCTTGCCCAAAAAACGCGCCGTGAACGGCGTCGGCGGATTCACCCGCCGCTACGGCAACAGCATCGCCGCCCGCATCCGCGTGGTAAAGCGCGATGGACTTGATAACTGCATCTACAAATAAAAAGGGCGGAGCCGAAGCCCCGCCCTTTTTCTATTCGATCCTGACCATGAATTAGAATTTGTAGCGAACACCAAGCTGGATACGCCATACCGATGACGAGAACCCGATGCTGTTGTCATCGTCCGGATTGAAATTGCTGATGATGTAACGGCCCTGCGTGTCCACACCGCCATCGACCAAAGTCACAAGACCTGCACTTCCGCCACGGCGCCGGAACACATTTTCACTGCTGTCGATAAAGTTCAGGAAATTATCGAAATCGGCGAAGAGTTCCAATTTGTCTTCCACACCAAATAACCGGCCAGGCCCTGGCAGTTCCTGGCTGAACCGCAGATCGAGATCAAACACTGTATCGTTGACGCAACTGTTCCGTTTGATCGATTGACCCGGCGTGAATTTGCAATTTGTGGTGCCAAGATAGTTCAACAGCGACGTGACCGCGGCCGCGTTTGAAGTTGGGGAAATGTTAGGGTCGGTAATACCCGTCGGAACGTAAAGGAGTGCGTTATCGACGCCGGATGCTGAATCGTTGAAAACGGCCCCGTTGTTGAAGGTCAAGCTGTACGGGCGGCCTGAACGTGCCGAGAAAAACAGCCCCATCGAAGTGTCATATTTACCAAAAAACTGCTCTTTCAAGTTCAGCGCAAGGGTGAAGTTATGGCGGCTTTCGGTCAGCGCCGTCGAGACGTCAGGTGCCTGCCGATCGAACGCAGCAGTGATATCGTAACTCGACGTTGCGGTTGCGCTACTGTTGTTGCGGGCATCGTTCGAATCTGTAAACGCATATCCCAACGCGATGTTGAGGCTGCCGCCATCGGTAAACATGCCCCTGTCGAAGCGCTTGGACAGCGCGAAAGACGCGACATGGCTGCTGTACGATGGGCCATTGGTCAGCTGGATTTCATCATCGCGACTTGTTGCAAAGCACGCCGCCGAAACCCCTGTATAGACAGGCGGAGTGCCGCCCGTACCTTGCAGTTGTGCCGTGCAGCCTGTGGCTGTCGGGTCAATGGCACGGTATATCGGACGACCATCGACCGTAAACCCGCTAAGGCCAAGTGCAGGGTTTGGAGTCTGCGACAGATCCACAAAGTTCAGCGTGTTCCTGAATTTCGAATAAATATAATCGAGCTTCAGGTTCCAACCCGAAAAGAAGCCTTCGCCGTCACCCAAATTGGTTTCAAAACCCAGATTTGCCCGCAATACAGTCGGGTTTTTGAAATTTGGATCGGTCGATTGCAAGTCGGCCAGTCCGCGTGCGGCCTGATCCGATCCTGCTTGACGTGCACAGTCGGGGAAGCCGGCAAACTGTCCGCCGACAACGACGTCGACGGGTCCGGCTGGTGCATTCACCGCTGCGCAGGTTGTATTGTTTAGCGCGCCAAATCCGGTCGAAAAACCGTTATTCGAGAACGCGTTGGAAAAATACACAACGGGGTCACCGCCGGCAAATATGCCAACGCCGCCGGTTAGTTTTGACCGGTTAAAAATGCCTGCATCGTCAAAATCATACGTTGCCGAAAAACGGGGCAAGATGACCGGGTTGATGCGGCTAAACGGGTTCGCATTGGTAAAGCCGTAGCGCGCGAGGAAGGTCGGGTTCGCACGTGGCGCGTCGCCATCGTAGAGTTGAATACGTACACCCGCCGTTACGCTAAGCCGGTCAGTCGCCTGCCAATCATCTTGCGCGAAGAAAGAGTATATCTGACGACTGAACTTGGCTGCGGCCTCATTGATGTCACCTGATGGCGTTGCGTTAATTTCAGCACCGACCGATGCGCCGCTCAGGATTTGAGAGTTATTGGCTCCTGTGACCGAACCATCGCTCAATATGCCCTGTTCAAAATTGTCCAAGCTGCTGAAAAACAGGGTGCCGGTTGCATTGACGGCAAACAGGTTGAACACTTCAAGGTCGTTATATTCCGCCCCGATCTTGATCTGGTGATCATCGGCATCAAGATTCATGACGAAGCGCGCCTGGTCAACTTTGGTATCGAGCTGATTGGCGGACCGGAAAATTCCGGGGCCGGTCGAAAGCAAGCCGACCTGCGTTGTTTGTCCGGTAACGGTCGGAACTGCCACTGCGAGACGCACGATCGGGCTATCCGACTGCGCTTCGCCGCCACCGACTGGCCCCTGAACGTCACCTACCTCGGCCCGTGACAGACGAAGCTCGGTCGAAATCCGGTCATTCCAATCGGAATAGAGGCGCACCGAATAATAATCGGAAATCGTGCCTTCGGCTTCGAAGCTGTTCAGGCCGGTAAGATTTGACGTTCCGAAATCCGATTCGACATTATTTTCTTCCAACCGCTGATAGGTCATTTCAAGCCGCTGGCCGTCGGTAATGAAGGCATCGAGGCGACCGAAATAACGCACGCTTGATTGTGGTAAAGACGTTGGATAGCCGCCGGTATCCTGTCCGTAGACATCCTTTGCAATTTGCGCGAACCGGTCAAACTGCGCCTGTGTTACGAAGTTGGCGGAGTTGGCGAAACCGGACCCTGCTGGACCAAATTCATTGGCATCGGCATCATCGGTTTCTTCATAGCCCGCATAGAAGAACAGGCGATCCTTAATGATTGGACCGCCCAGCGTGGCGCCCCAGCGCTTTTCTTTGAACGGAGCTACGATAGAAGAAGCATCGCCAGCGGTATCTCCACGCAAATCCTGATTTGTAAATGTGAAGAAGGCGGAACCATGGAATTTGTTCTGGCCCGATTTTGTGACCACGTTCACCGCGCAGCCTGTGAAGTCTGAATATTCCACGTCGAACGGCGCGAACTCGACCGACGTCTCACGGATTACATCAAATGGAAGCGGCAGCGCGTTACGAGCCGCAAACGGTGTCCCGTTCAACCCGAACACGTCCGCTTGCACAACACCATCGACGGTAAAGGTATTTCCACGATCATTGCCGCCAAGGCAGCTGATCCGGTCAACTTCGTTATCGCGGTCAAGGCTGACGCGCGGATCGAGACGGATTATATCGCGGACATCGCGGGTGATGGAGGGGAAACCTTCCAACGTCTCCAGATTGTAGGACGTTCCGGGTCCAACGGCACGCTGCGACACATTCGCGCGCGAACCGGAAACGACAATCACGTCACCGCTGTTGCTGGATGCGAGTTCAAACGCAAACGATGTATTACCTTGCAGGTTAATGCTTACATTTTCAACCGTTTGCCCTTCGAAACCGTCGGCTGTGACCGTTACGAAATAGGGACCGCCGGTGACCAGGTTCCCGACGCGAAAACCGCCGTTGTTGTCAGACGTTAAAACACGTTCACTGCCAGTCCGTGTGTCGGTTATGGTAACGGTCGCGTTCGAAATCGCGTTGCCGCTTGCATCGGACACGGTTCCATCAATACCCGAGGTGATTTGCTGGGCAAAGGCAGGAACGGCAACGACAGACGCAATCGAAAGGGCCGCAGCACTGGCGGCCAAAAAATAACGAAGTTGCATATACTTAGATCCTCAATACTTTTGGTCTGCCGCAAGTTCCGCATCTAGCGTGACGGATCCGTGCGAATTGAGTGATCGTAACGCGCCCCCATTGGACACAAATAATGTCAGTTATATGACAGAAGTATCCGCCTAACTTATGGATATCGGGCAAAAAAAAGGCGGAGCCGAAGCCCCGCCTTTTCCGATTCCAAATTGATGAATTTAGAAGCCCATTGTGAAAGTCGCGCTGAACGTACGTGGTGCGCCGATTTGCACAAACGGAATGCTGTAATTTCCGCCGGACACAGCCTGCGAAACTCCACCACCGAAGCCACCCTGATAGAAATTGTCCATCAGGTTGTAGACGTTAAGCTGCAAAAACGTTTTGTCATTGAGCCCTACGAAATCAAGGTTGATCCGGGCATCGACGTTGACGAGCCAGTAAGCCTGCGCTTTAGCCGGAAACACTTGATAAGTTCTGTTTGGCGCGGCCAATGTACCTGCTGCGCCCGCAAAAACCGGTAAGTTGGTATCATAGATGAAACGCGTCCCGGTACGCTTGCCTGAGAAGCCAAAGTCTACCGGCCCCAAAGTCCCACGCACGGTCGCGCCATAGCTCCAACGCGGAGCACCTGACTCTTCTTTGCCAGCGGTTGGTGCTAATATGGGAGCACCAACGGCCGAACAACCCGGAATAATCGCGGTGCATTCACCGACAATAACGTCATCCTTGATTTTGGTCTTGATGTAAGAACCGAAGAAATAGAACGCCAACTCGGGAATTGGCTGAACGGCAACCGATCCGTCGAAACCCCATTTGTCGACGTTTCCTAGGTTGCGATATACGTTCTGATCGAGCTCCGGATCATAAGCAGTCGCCAGACGGTTTTGGAACTTGGTCAGGAATGCTCCTGCCTGTGCCTGTATCTTGCCCGAACGATAACGTATGCCAACGTCAAATGAGTCGGTCGTTTCAGGCAAAGGCTTGGCCTGAGCAGTGTCGAGCGGGAAGTAGAACGCGTTATAAAGGCTGTCGGTTCCAGGTACGGAAAGTCCCTGCGCGAAGCTACCGAAGATGCTCGCTTCCGGAGTAATGCGGTACAACAAGCCAACGTTAGGGAGAACCTTGTTGTAATTGAACACACGGTTCTGAGGAGGTGCCCAGCCACTGACGATAAGCGAACCTGCAGCATTTGTCGTTGCTGAATACGGATTAGAGGCCAATGCAGCCGCGTCCACTGCAGCGTTTTGTCCGCTACATTCAACAAAACCACTCGCCGAACTTGAGAAACAGTTGTTGGTCAGATTACGACGGAAGAACGGTGCGCGTACCCCGGCATTTACAACCAATGTTTCGTCAAGAAATTCACCGCGATATTCACCAGAAATCTGATGTAATATTGCATAAGAAAGACGGTCCCGCTTTTGTAAGATCGTGTTGTTCGAATCTAATTGTGGATCATTGACGGGAAATACGTCGAAAGGTTCGCCATTTAAATCAAGCAAGCCGACTTGACCGGTCTGGCGATGACGTGCGCGATCATAAGTGTATGACAAGCGAACGGAGTTCAGATCATTTATTTCATAACGCAGGTTTGCGATCACGCCTATGCGATGTGTCTGCGTCTGGCTAGGAGCCAACGCAAGAACCTGATCGAGAATATCGCCGTCACCGTTGAGATCGCGCCCAAAGAACGGCGACCCGCCGAAGTAACCAGGCTGACAGTTGACGCCTACGCCTGTTGTGACGGTCGTGCAATTTGCGGTGTTAAAGCTACCCACGGTTGCTCCAGCGGGATTGATGTCACGAGGCGCTTCACGTGCAGAAACCGTACCGCCGCCGTTGGCTTTAACATATTGATAGTTCGGATCGATCGAGAGGACGACCTTGTCGCCAAAGCTGAAACGCGACGAACCACGGATGTTACCGGTGTTCGAAGGGTTGTAGCGGCGATCAAATTCATTTCCGCAGGTAGTGGCAGACTGCGCGGTGCCTGCAACCGGAGTAACTGTGTTCAAGCAAGGGAAATTTATCAGATATTCACGTTCGTCACTGTTAAGAGGAAAACGGTTTGCGCTACCTGAGCCGACGTTACGTGGCACTGTCGAACCGGGACCCTGCACCAGATCCTGACGCAGCGGCAGCGATCCGAAGAAATTGTTCCGGTTCACATTCCAGCTACCGATTAACGAGATAAAATCGTCGCCAGCAAGTGGTTGATAAATGCGTGCGTTGTACTGTTGCTTATCGACGACTCCGTAGTTGTTGAACGGATTGTCGTTGCTTGTGCGTGATGCCGAAAACCAAGCGCGTGTGCCAGCAGAAGTAAGATTTCCGGTGTTCACTAGCGCAAAGATTCGCATGAAGTTATATTCACCGATCGAACCCGACACCTTTACACCGAATTCTTCGGTTGGAACGATGGTGCGGTAGTTAACAGTCCCACCGACAGCAGATGCAGTCGGACTGTCGACATCAGTTGTACCCAAGTTGACGTTGACCTGGTCAATCAATTCTGGATCGAGCTGCTGGTTCGAATAAATTGCATAGTTACCCGAGTCATTGAGCGGAATCCCATCAATGGTCAGTGAAATGCGCGAGGCATCAAACCCGCGAATAGTAAGCGTGCCACCAGATGAACCATAAGCATCGTTATTCTGGAAGCTTACACCGGGGATCACATTGATTGTGTCTAGAATAGTCTGACCTGGATTCTGACGTTCGATCAGTTCCTGTGTCAAAACCGCCTTTGCCTTTGGAGAATCAGGCGCCTGAATCCCAATCACGTCCTGCGAACGGCTACCTGAAACGATGATTTCTTCTTCCTCGAAATCAACCGAGCCGGTCGATTGAGCGAAGGCAGCGCCAGAAAAGCTGCAAACGGAAAGCGCAAGAGCACTTGCTGCCATTTGGTAACGAATTTTCATGTGTTGGGTTCCCATTATTTTATTATCCACTCGGATATTCCCATCTTGCGTGACGAACTTTGCCGAACGGGGAGTTGATATTGTCGCCATGAAAGCAAAAAATTACAATTATGTGACAGTTAAAACAGCCAATAGTCGCAAAAGCAAAGGAGGCGGATTGCAAGCAAAATATTGCAGCGCACAAATTGGTGCAACGCACTAAAATTGCTTGAATTTTCGATGAAATGTGGCGCTATTGCAACAGTGGATGTTAATTCACAACACGACGAGTTTAATGCTTACGCTGCGTCTTCCTTGCCTGCTTTCGCCGACTTTGCGTAGACCAGAACAGGCGTCTTACGGCCCTCGACGACATCCTTGTCGACAACAACCTCGTCCACGCCGTCAAAGGTCGGCAAATCGAACATGGTATCGAGCAAAATAGCCTCGAGGATCGAACGCAAACCACGGGCACCGGTTTTGCGTTCGATCGCCTTTTTGGCAATCGCTTCCAACGCATCTTCGGTAAAACTGAGGCCTACATCTTCCATTTCGAACAGCTTGCGATATTGTTTTACCAACGCATTCTTCGGTTCGGACAGAATCTTGACCAAAGCGGCAATATCGAGATCTTCGAGCGTCGCCGTAACGGGCAGACGACCCACAAATTCAGGTATCAAGCCATATTTCAGCAAATCTTCTGGCTCGATCTGCTTCAACACTTCGCCGGTGCGGCGTTCATCAGGGTCGGCGACATGCGCACCAAAACCAATGGACTTGCCCTCAAGACGGTTGGAAATGATCTTTTCCAGACCAGCAAACGCACCGCCACAGATGAACAGGATATTCGTTGTATCGACCTGCAGAAACTCCTGCTGCGGATGCTTGCGGCCGCCCTGGGGCGGGACACTCGCCGTAGTGCCTTCCATAAGCTTCAACAAAGCCTGCTGAACACCCTCGCCGCTAACATCGCGGGTAATTGAGGGGTTTTCTGCCTTGCGGCTGATTTTGTCGATTTCGTCGATATACACAATGCCGCGCTGCGCTTTTTCGACATTATAGTCGGACGCTTGCAACAGCTTCAAAATGATATTCTCGACATCTTCACCGACGTAACCGGCTTCGGTCAGAGTTGTCGCGTCGGCCATGGTAAAGGGCACATCGAATGTCTTCGCCAATGTTTGCGCCAGCAAGGTTTTTCCGCAACCTGTCGGCCCGACAAGCAGGATATTGGACTTCGCCAGTTCGACGTCGGCACCCTTCGCCCCGTGGTTCAGGCGCTTATAATGGTTATGGACGGCAACGGACAAAACACGCTTCGCCTGCGGCTGGCCAATGACATAATCGTCAAGAACGTCGCAGATTTCCTGCGGACTTGGCACTTCACCTTCTTTACGGCCGGTCAGTGTGCCTTTGGTTTCTTCGCGAATGATATCGTTGCACAATTCCACGCATTCATCGCAAATGAATACCGTGGGTCCGGCAATCAGCTTGCGGACTTCGTGCTGCGATTTTCCGCAGAATGAGCAATATAGGGTGCTCTTGGTGTCAGATCCGCTCAACTTCGTCATAAATCGTCCTGCTTTCACGCCGAAGCGGCGCGAATTGTAATCAAAACGTCATCCTAAAGATGCGTTCGATTTTGGCAATAGCCCAAAAGAGGGAGTTCCTTGTTAGCAAATCTGGTGGATGAAAAGCTAACAGTATCAACCCGCCTCGGATTCGGCATTTGCCGGGCGCTTGTCGAATACTTCGTCCACAAGTCCGAACGCCTTGGCTTCGTCGGCCTCAAGGAAGGTATCGCGGTCCATCGCTTTCTCAATATCCTTGAGCGGCTTGCCGGTATATTTGGCATAAAGATCGTTCATCCGCTTGCGAATACGCAATATTTCGTTCGCCTGGATCTGGATATCCGACGCCATACCACGTGCGCCGCCCGAAGGCTGGTGCACCATGATGCGGCTGTTCGTTAGTGCGACTCGCATGCCGGGTTCCCCTGCGGCCAGCAGGAAACTGCCCATTGATGCTGCTTGCCCAATGCATACAGTGCCAACTTTGGGACGAATATATTGCATCGTGTCGTGAATCGCCATGCCAGCCGTAACGACGCCACCGGGCGAGTTGATGTACATCCAGATATCCTTTTTCGGGTTATCCGATTCGAGGAACAGCAACTGGGCGGTAATGATGGAGGCCATGCCGTCTTCGACTTCGCCCGTCACAAAAATGATACGTTCGCGCAGTAGCCTTGAGAAAATGTCCCAGCTGCGCTCGCCTCGGTTTGACTGCTCGATAACGACAGGAACGAGTGCGGTGGTGGGATCGAAATAAGGATCGTGCATAAATACCTCTGCTTTGGCTCAATTGCCTTTGCGCCTACATCGGCGTCAGGAGCTAAAGTTTCAAGCAGGAAAAGGGTTAAGATTGCATTGGCGTGCCAAATCTAAATACGACAAAATCGATTAGTGTGTATCGTTTCATTGCTTTG
>Ga0073914_10000198_pt1 | contig 12343 bp, 10 predicted proteins | sample GWRWT4_30Apr14_FD_71481 | JGI IMG/M metagenome (GOLD analysis project Ga0073914, IMG submission 71481) | Sand microcosm microbial communities from a hyporheic zone in Columbia River, Washington, USA - GW-RW T4_30-Apr-14 | ecosystem: Engineered > Artificial ecosystem > Sand microcosm >... | reverse complement strand
CGGGTCTGGCCCGACGAGGCTGTGGCCGACAGGCAAGGCGTGGGCATGCCCGGACGGCAAGGCTTCCCGCATGAAAAACCGGGCTTGTCCGAAAGCCTTCATGGCATTCAAAAGCGGGATTAAAAAAGGGAGCCTGAGCTCCCTTTTTTAATCCCGATGGTCCGGGCCGCTTACAGGTATTTGTCGGTCACGGCGCCTTCGGAGGCGCTGGAAACGGTTTTGGCGTATTTGGCGAGCACACCGCGCGTGTAGTTGGGCGCAGGGCGTACCCACTTGGCGTGGCGCGCTGCCATGTCGGCTTCGCTGACATCGACAGAAATCACGCGTGTTTCGGCATCGATGATGATGCGGTCACCGTTTTCCAGCAGGGCAATCGGGCCGCCATCAAAGGCCTCCGGGGTCACGTGGCCAACGACGAAACCGTGGCTGCCGCCGGAGAAGCGGCCGTCAGTGATCAGCGCCACTTCCTTGCCCAGGCCTTTGCCCATGACGGCCGAGGTGGGCGAGAGCATTTCACGCATGCCCGGGCCACCCTTGGGGCCTTCGTAGCGGATGACGATGACATCGCCCGCTTTCACTTCACCGTTCAGGATGCCGGCGAGTGCGCCTTCTTCGCCGTGATAAACGCGTGCCGTACCCTCAAAGCGCAGGCCCTCCTTGCCGGTGATCTTGGCAACAGCCCCGGTGGGGGCGAGGTTGCCGTTCAGGATCACGAGGTGGGAATCCTTCTTGATGGGTTTGTCGAAAGGCATGATGACCTGCTGGCCTTCCGGATAATCCTTCACGCTGGCCAGGTTCTCGGCCATGGTCTTGCCCGTTACCGTGATGACGTCGCCATGCAGCATGCCGGCGTCGAGCATGCGTTTCATCAGGGGCTGGATGCCGCCGATGGCGACCAGCTCGCTCATCATGTACTTGCCGGAGGGACGCAGGTCGGCCAGCAGCGGCGTGATCTTGCCGAGGCGCACGAAGTCGTCCAGCGTGAGGTCCACGCCGATGGAGTGGGCCATGGCAATCAGGTGCAGCACGGCATTGGTGGAGCCGCCAAGTGCAATCACCACACGGATGGAATTTTCGAAAGCCTTCTTGGTCATGATGTCCGAAGGCTTGATGTCCTTTTTAAGCAGCTCCATGACCTGCTGACCGGCGCGGAAACAATCGGATTTTTTATCGTTGCTGACGGCATCCTGTGCAGAAGAGCCGGGCAGGCTCATGCCCAGTGCTTCAATGGCGGATGCCATGGTGTTGGCGGTGTACATGCCGCCGCAGGAACCCGGGCCGGGGATGGCCACTTCCTCGATCTGTTTCACCTGGATTTCGCTGATGTCACCGCGGGCATGCTGGCCCACGGCCTCGAACACGGAAATGATGTCGGTATGACCGCCGCCCGGCTTGATGGTGCCGCCGTACACGAAAATGGCCGGACGGTTCAGGCGCGCCATGCCGATGATGCAGGCCGGCATGTTCTTGTCGCAGCCACCAACGGCCACGAGTCCGTCAAAGCCTTCGCAACCGACCACTGCTTCGATGGAGTCCGCGATCACTTCGCGCGATACCAGTGAATACTTCATGCCTTCCGTGCCGTTGGCGATGCCGTCGGAAATGGTGATGGTATTGAAGATCACGGATTTGCCACCGGCCGCATCGGCACCACGCCCTGCTTCTTCCGCCAGCTTGTCGATGTGCATGTTGCAGGGCGTGACCATGGCCCAGGTCGAAGCGATGCCGATCTGCGGTTTCTTGAAGTCAGCGTCGGTGAAGCCGACGGCGCGCAGCATGGCACGGCCGGGAGCCGCTTCTACGCCGTCGACGACTTGCGAGGAATATTTGCGGAGATGATCGTTGTTCTGGTCGTTGTCGCTCATGGGGATACCTGTGATGCGTAAGAATGAATGGAGCTTGTCGGGGCGGCATGGCCCGGCGTGTTTTGCCGAACCGGGTCATGCCGACTGCAAAGCATCAGATGATCTTGCTGAAGACCTGCGAATTGCGCTGGAAGTTGTACAGCGCTTTTCTTTCCGTGGGCAGTTCGTCCACGGAGGCTTGCGCAAAACCGTGCTCGATAAACCACAGCGCGGTACGCGTGGTGAGCACGAAGAGCTTTTTGAGCCCGCGGCCGGCAGCCCGCTTCTCCAGAAACTCGAGAAGTTCGGAGCCGCGATCGCCGTTGCGATAATTGGGGTGGATGGCCACGCAGGCAATTTCGCCGGTGGCCGGATTTTTTTCATCCGAAGGCAGCGGATAAAGTGCGGCACAACCCACCACCATGCCGTCACGCTCGATGACGACAAAGTGGCCGATCTCGGTTTCCAGTCGCTCGCGTGAACGCCGCACCAGAATGCCTTCTTCTTCCAGCGGACTCATGAGCTCGAGCATGCCGCCGATGTCCTCGATCTCGGCCTGACGGATTTCTTCGTAGGGGTCGTGCGTGATCAGTGTGCCGGAGCCGTCGCGGGTAAAGAGCTCCTGCAGCAGCGCGCCATCGCGGGCGTAAGAAATGATGTGCACGCGATTGACGCCGTTGCGGCAGGCATCGCTGGCCGCGTTCATGTGCCGCAACAGTTCCGTGTCCAGCGTTTTGCCACGCAGGTACTGGTCCACTTCATTGGGAATCATTTCACGCAGCAGGCGCTCGTCTTCTTCGGCCTGTATGCCTTCGCGCTCGCCGAGGCAAATCAGCTTGTCGGCCTTGAGGGCAATTGCCGCGCTCACGCCGACATCTTCTGCCAGCAGGTTGAAGACTTCGCCCGTGGTCGAGTAGCCGGTAGGCCCGAGAATCACGATGTGGCGATTTTCCAGATTCTTGCCGATGGCCTCGATGTCGACCGTGCGCACTTCGCCCGTGAGGCCGAAGTCCACGCCGTTGCGAACGCCATAAGGTTTGGCGGTGATGAAATTGCCGGACACGGCATCGATGCGTGAGCCGAACATGGGCGAGTTGGCGAGACCCATGGAGAGGAGCGCCTCGATTTCGAGACGAATCGAGCCGACGGCATCGAGCACGCCGCGCAGGGACTCGCGTGTGGTCACGCGCAAGCCGTCATGAAACGGTGTGCCTATGCCCATTTCTGCGAGGTTTTCATCAATCTGCGGGCGCGCACCGTGCACGAGAACAAGACGAATGCCGAGGGAGTGCAGCAGGGCGATGTCGTGCACGATATTGCGGAAATTATCGTGGTTGACGGCCTCACCCCCGAACAGCAATACAAAGGTCTTGCCGCGATGCGTGTTGATGTAGGGCGCGGAATTGCGGAACCAGTGGACGTACTGTTCCGACATGGTGTCCTGAAACGGCAGATTGCTCACAGGGGCTCGCTCGTGATGCGGGAAAGTCAGGGATTGTAGAGGACGATGCGTCCGGTTTGTAGGTTTCGTCCCGAGGGGAATGGCTTTGACCGCAGGAGCGGCTGAAGCCGCTCCTGCAATCCTCAACCTACAGGCAGAACTCCCGGATCAGGCTTTTCAGGACGGCGACCGTTGGCTGGATGCTGCCGAGCTCGATGAATTCGTCCGGCTGGTGCGCCTGCTCGATATGGCCCGGTCCGAAGATCAGGGCATCCATGCCGAGCTGGCGGAAAAACGGCGCCTCGGTGCCGAAAGCGGCGGCACCGGCCGGATGCCCGGTCAGGCGTTCGGCTGCCAGAACCAGCGGCGAGCTGGCCGGTGTTTCCATGGAGGCGGTGCCGGCAAAAATCGGCTCCAGCGTCAGGATTACACCATGCTGCGGTGCCAGTGGCGCGAGGCGGCCGCGGATCTGTTCGCGCAGCTCGTCCATGTCCATGCCGGGGAGCGGACGCAAGTCGAACTGCAGCTCGCATTGCGGGCAGATGCGGTTGGGATTGTCGCCGCCGTGGATGCAGCCGAGATTGAGTGTCGGCACCGGCACGGTAAAGGCCGGGTTGCGGTATTTCGCCTGCAGTTCGCCGCGAAAGCCCAGCAGTACATTCATCACGGCATTCATGGCTTCCAGTGCATTGGCGCCCAGCGCCGGATCGCTGGAGTGGCCGCTGCGGCCCTCGATAATGACGCGCTCCATCATTACGCCCTTGTGCATGCGCAGGGGCTTGCCGCTGGTGGGTTCGCCGATGACGGCAAAGCGCGCCGCCGGCCGGCCGGCCTCGACAAGAGCACGGGCACCGGCCATGGAACATTCTTCATCGCAGGTGGCGAGGATGATCAGGGGCGCTTTCAGGGGGGTGGTCAGGAAATCGCGTGCGGCTTCAATGGCCAAGGGAAAGAAGCCCTTCATGTCGGCGGTGCCCAGACCGTAAAGACGGCCATCGGCCTCGGTCAGCCGGAACGGGTTGAAGCGCCAGCGGCCCTGGTCATAAGGCACGGTATCGGTATGCCCGGCCAGCACCAGGCCGCCGGGACCGCTGCCCAGTGTGGCAATCAAGTTGGCCTTGCCGGGGGCCACTTCCATGATTTCGCAGGCAAAGCCGAGGTCGCCGAGCCAGCTGGCGAGCTGGTCGATAACGCCCCGGTTGCTCTGGTCAAGATCGGGGTTGGTGCAGCTCACGCTGGGGATGGCGATGAGGGCGGCCAGCATTTGCTGAAGATCGGGCGAGGACATACGACGTCTCGGCGTAGGGCGGAAGCTGAGCTTAGTGTCTTGGGCAGGCAAGGCCAAGCGGGATTCTGTCGGCAGCAAACGGTGCTCTGGCGGCTGGGCATTGCAGTGCCCGGGCCCCGCAGCTGAGACTTGCGTCACATTTTGCGGGTGGCTTATGAAACTCAGGCAGCTTTCAGTGCCGGCATTGATGCTGGCGGTATTGCCAGGGATGGTAACAGCAGCATGTGGCACGCCGGGCAAAGATGGCAGTGTCACCATCAGTACAAGCCCGGCGGCACTCAGTTATTACCAGCCGACCGGCAACTCGGGCACCACCACCATTCCGGTGAGCAGTACCGCAGGTCTGGCCGTGGGCGATCTGGTGCTGGTCATCCAGATGCAGGGTGCCAATCTCACCACCAGCAACGACGTGCTGTACGGCGACAGTGTGGCCGGTGCGCCGGCCAGTGGCTACCTGACGACCCCCACTTTCAATGCCGGCCTCTATGAATATGCCGTGGTGCAGTCGCTCACCGGCACCCAGATCACGCTAACGGCGGCCTTGACCAATGCCTACACGCGCGCGGCCGGTCCGCAGCAGCGTCGCTATCAGGTCGTGCGCGTGCCGCAATACGGCAACCTGACGCTTGCCGGCACCATCAATGCACAAGCCTGGAACGGCGAGACGGGCGGCGTGCTGGCTTTTGATGTGGCGGGCGATCTCAACTTCAGCAGCAATACCATCGAGATGAATGCGCGCGGTTTTCGCGGTGGCCTCGGACGCGCGCTTGCCGGTGATACCGGCGGCAGCAGTGCCGATTACCGCACCGTGGCCACCAAGAACTATCACGGCAGCAAGGGCGAAGGTCTGGCAGGTACGCCGCGCCATGTCTGGAACCAGATTCCGGATACGGCGACGGATACCGGCATCGAGGGCTATACCAACGGTTCCTATGCCCGTGGTGCGCCCGGCAATGCCGGCGGCGGCGCCAATGACGGCAACCCCGGCAGCAATGACCAGAACTCCGGCGGCGGCGGCGGCGCCAATGGCGGCGGCGGCGCCCTCGGCGGCAATAGCTGGAGCAGCAATCTGGCCGTTGGCGGCTATGGCGGTACGGCCTTTGCGCAGGCCGCCATTTCCCGGGTCGTTATGGGCGGTGGCGGCGGCGCCGGCACCCGTAATAACAGCAGCGGCAACCAGTCCAGCGGCGGCAGTGGCGGCGGCATTGTCATGCTGCGCGCGAACCGTATTGTTGGTCCCGGCACGGTCAGCGCAAACGGCGGCGCCGGCAGCACACCGGCCAATGATGGCGGTGGCGGTGGCGGCAGCGGTGGCAGTGTCATCGTGCTGGCCGATGGCCAGAGTGGATCGCTGGCCCTGAATGCCATTGGAGGAAATGGCGGGAATGCCGATGTGGGTGGTGTGGCGCATGGTCCGGGGGGCGGTGGTGGTGGCGGTCGTGTTTATTCCAATGCCGCGGTCACGGCCACGATCAGTGCCGGTCAGGGCGCCAGCGGTTATACGGTGACGCCGGGCAATTATTATGGCGCCACCACGACGGGCGGCGCGACCGGCAGCACGGCACCGTCCAGTGATCCTGCGCTCGTGGTGGGTGCCGACTCCGGCTATGAATGCATTCCCCCTGTGCTGACCGTCACCAAGACAGCGGATGTCGCGGGCGTGGCCCCCGGCAGCCAGATCACCTATACCATCACGGTGACCAACAGCAACTGGAGCAAGGCGTATAACGTGGTGCTATCGGATGCCATGAGCGTCTTTACGGACTTCGTCCCGAACGGCATGTCGGGAGCCAACTTCCTGTTCACGGACAGCGTGAGCAATCCTTCAGGGCTCATGCTGGGTACGGCAACCTACTCGGAAAACAACGGCAGTACCTATATCGCCATGCCGGGTACCACCGGCTGGCAGACGCGCCTCACCAACTGGCGTTTGACCATGAGCGGCACCATGAACAAAAACGGGCAGTTCTCGATCAGTTACAAGGGTGTGGTTCAGTAAAGCGGGGAGGATTAGCGCAATACCACCGGCATGTCCGGCAGTTCGTTGGGGTTGCCGGTGGTGCCGGCCGGGAAGTGCTTTTCCAGCAGGGCATTGACGGCATTCACGGCTGCCACACTGCCAGCGGCAAATTCACCTTTGCGAAAAGCCTCGGTCATGCCGTCACAAATCGTTTCCCAGGCTTCGGCCCCTGCGGCGGCATGTAGGCCTCGATCGGCCACGATCTCGACCCGGTGCTCGCATAACAGCACATAGATCAGCAGGCCGGTGTTTTCCTCGGTGTCCCAGACCCGGGCGATACCAAAAATCTCCAGCGCCCGGTCACGCAGGCTTTTCTGCCGGATGACTGCTGCTAGCGGCCAGTCCCCCTCCACCACAAAACGTATTTCACCGCGGTGATTTTGCTCGCCTGTTGCGACGGCCTGGCGGATGGCCTCCTGCACGGCCGCCGGAAAAGCGCGGCGCGTGGCCAGCGGCGTGTGCAGAAAATGACGAATCAGGCGTGACAGGGTTACCGATGCCATGGGGCGCTCTCCTTGAGGGGCTGATTCTGCCGGAGTGGCGCGGCTTGTCGAGCCTTGATTGCCGGGCTTGCCTCACTTGTCCGGCCGTGATGGAACAGGTGACGCTGCAGTCTGCATGTCTGGTGCATCCTGACGGGCGGGCTTTAGTTGGTCTGGCAAACCGGTTACGGTCTTGTTCATTTGCCGTAAGGAATCGGATTGGCCCCACCCAACAGTAATACACAAAAAGAAAGTCCGGTCGTGCGAGCAAGGAGGGGATGCATGCGCTCATTTTATCGCTATCGGGAGGATGTGCTTCCCAGTTTGGTGATCTTCACCATTTTTGCCATTCAGCTATTCACGTTCTTCTGGATTGATTCGCTCTGGGCCGTGGCGGCCGTCATGCTGGCCTTGCTGACTTTTTCGGCCATGCCGGGATCGATTTCGCACAATCACCATCATGTTTCCACCTTTACGCGGCCGTGGATGAACCGTTGCTATGAGGTGCTGCTTTTCTTGCAGGTCGGCATTCCGCCTTATGCCTGGACGCTGCATCACAACCTGGGGCATCACAAGGATTATCTGGATCAGGAAAAAGATCCTGCCAACTGGCGTCTGGCTGATGGCTCGGTGATGTCGCGCGTGCGCTACGATATTGTCGGCGCACTGCGTATCTACCCGGAAATTCGCAAGATAGGCGTGCATTACCCTGAGCTTTATCGCCGTTTCAAGATATGGACGTCGGTGGCTCTGCTGGTGCTGGGCATATTCATCCTGATCGATCCGGTGAAAGCCCTGCTGCTGTTTGTGGCACCCATGCCCGTCATGTACCTCGGTTTGCTCGACAATACCTATATGCAGCATTCCGATCTCGATACTGGCTCCGAGCTCACGGCTTCGCGCAATACCACCAGCCGGTTTTACAATTTCATTTCCTGGAATCTGGGTTACCACACGGCGCATCACATAAAGCCGCATTTGCACTGGAGCCGTCTGCCCGATTTTTATGCGGAGTTTGAGTCCTCCATTCCGGCCAGCATGAAGTGTGATTCTGTGCTGTTGTCCGCCTGCAGTTACCGGCACTCGCAACAAATCGGTGTGGTCAAGCGTCCACGAATCCGTGTGCTTTCCCCTCATCGCGTCCGGCCTTTGCGCTGGCGCCCGGCACAGGCGCGCTTGCCTGTCTGAGCACGTTTGCATGATGATGCTTGTTCACCCATAAAGAGGCCGCTACTGTAGCGGCCTCTTTCTGGGTGACGGATGCATGCCATGTTGTATCAGATGCTATTGCGCCTTTTCCTGAGCGCAGCGGGTCTTGGTCTGGCCTCGGTATGGCTGGACGGTGTGCATGTGACCCAGCCTTCAACGCTGTTCTGGGCGGCCTTGCTGCTGGGCATTGCCAATACCGTGGTGCGGCCCCTGCTGATCCTGTTCACCTTGCCTGCCACCATTCTCACCCTCGGTCTCTTCCTGCTGGTGATCAATGCCGCCATGCTGGGACTCGTCTCCTGGGTGCTGCCCGGTTTTACACTGGACGGTTTTTGGGCGGCTCTGGGGGCCTGGTTCATTGTCGCCATCCTGCAGGGGATAGGGTCACTGCTGATCGGTAAAAACCGGTTTGTGATGAAAATCGAACGTTTGCCGAATGATCGCGAGTGATTCCCGGAGCAGTACGTCAGGCACTGCCCCTGGAAAATCTGTCAGTGCTCAGGGTTTAAGCTTGAACAGCATTTTTGCGGCAGGGTGGCGATAGGCACTCTCGCCACTGATCAGTGGCAATACGCCGGAGAGCTTCTCTGGATTGGCAGCGGGCTTCAGGCCCTGTGCCTGCAGCACCAGAAAATCGCAAAGCGGTTTTTCCTCTCCCAGTTCTTTGGCAGAAAGCTTTTGGCATTCTGCCGTCTCCTGCCGGCCCAGCAGGAGGCCCATCATGTCCCTGTCCACCAGCAGCGTTGCATTTTTATCGGTCTGCACAAGATCGTTCAGTGCCGACAGCGCTTGCGGGTAATCACCCTTCGCCATGCTGCTGCGGTAATCCGTATTTTTTGCGATCGGCAGGGCAGACTTGGTGGCCGCTTCGGCTTTCAGCTCTTTTGCCCTGCTGGCCGTTTTGCTGCGCTGAGCCGCAGCGGATGCCGCCAGCGCATCATCACGACGCAGGGATTTCTCCGCTTCACCGGCAAGCGATGTTTCCCTGGCGGCGCTGGCGGGTTCATGGCTCAACACACCGGAAGACCAGTTGCCGGCATCGGTCTCGGCACGATCTTCTGCCACGACGGCAGGCGCTGGTGCGGGGACAGCCATGCCACCTGTACTGCTTGCCGCAGGTGCAGAATAAGCATTTTCCTGTTTCTTCTGGCGCACTGCTGCCGTTGCTTCTCTGGTGAGGTTTTCAATAGGTTTGTCGGCAGCAGAAGATCTTTGCGTAGTACGGTGAGAGAAAATTTCTGCGGGCGGCTTGGCCGCAGGAGCAACATCGGCATCAGGAATAGCAAGAGATTCCGGCATGGCAGCCGGCGCACTGCTCAGGGCTTCCTGCAGTTTTTCCGGCTCGTTCTTCTGCCATTGCACCACAAGGCCGACACTGAGCATGAGTACTGCAGCAGTGGCCGTGAGCTGTTTCAGGTCAAACGAGAAACCTTTTCTTTGCGGCCCCGCACCCACCGCGCGTCGTGCGCTGGCACGAATCAGCGCATCCGTTTCTGCTGAGGGCTGAACATCAGGCAGCTGGCGATACAGCGCGCTGATTTTTTCATCATGCAGGTCTTTGTCCTGATCGTTCACGGGGTGACTCCCGGCATGGCGTTCATGCAAATGCCTCCAGACAGGTCCGCAGCTTCTTCACGGCGTAGCGCAACCGGCTTTTGGCGGCTTCGAGGCCGGCGCCAGTGATGTCGGCGATGTCGGTCAGGGAAAATTCGGCTTCTTCTTTCAACAGGAAGACTTCACGCTGCTCGGCGGGCAGCTGCGCCATGCAGTTGGCCAGTGCGCGGGCGGTGAGTTGGCGGCCCCAGTCGCTTTCCGGCGTGGGCAGCGGACAGCTGGCGTCGTCGGGAAGCTCGGCCACGGTTTCTTCGTGCTGCCACAGACGGCCCTGCTTGCGCAGATAATCCATCAGGCAGCTGTGTGCCAGGATATAGAGGTAAGTGCTGAAACGTGCCTGCACGCGGTATTTTTCACGATCGCGCACCACGCGCAGCCAGGCTTCCTGATAAATTTCTTCGCCCGCTTCGCGGCTGCCGGCTTCGCGCACGAGAAAACGGAAAAAGCGCCCGCGATGACGCTGGTAAAGCGTATCGAAGGCGCCGGCGTTGCCAGCCTGGAAAGCCAGCATCAGTTCCTCGTCACTCGTGTCGTGCATCCGCCCTGCGATCTTCCTTTGCCAGTGCATCGTTGTGAGGGGCTTTCGGGGTGAGCGATTTTGCCAGCTCTACCAGGGTGATGAATTCGCGACGATAACCGTTTTTATCGGTGCCGGCGGCTTTCTCTGCCAGCTGCTTCACATCCTGATAGCCGAATGTACCGGTATAGGGAGATTGCCGCAAAAGCTGACCGAAACCGGCCACGGCGGCGGCAAAGCGAAAGTCGGCAGAAGGCTCGGCCGAGAGTGTGGCGACATCGGGGCGCAGCACGGCCCGGCTCAGCTCGGTTGAAGTGCTGCCATCGGGCTGCTTGTAGCGTATGCGCAGGAAGCCGAGCTCAAAGCCCTTGCCGGTCACTGCCGCAGCGGCACCGGCACCGTAACGGCGTTCGGCATGCAGGGTGCTGGCACCTGCCGGTGTGATTTCATACAGCGCGGTCACGCTTTTGCCGGCACCGACATCACCTGCATCCACCTTGTCGTTGCGGAAATCCTCTTCACGCAGCACACGGTTTTCGTAACCGACCAGACGCCATTCCGCGACCTGGCTGGCATTGAATTCCATCTGGATCTTTACGTCCTTGGCAACGGTGTTGAACGTGGATGAAAGCTCTTCCACGAGCACCTTGCGCGCTTCGCCGAGGGAATCGATATAGCTGTAATTGCCATTGCCCACATCGGCAATCTGCTCCATCAGGGCTTCCTGATAATTGCCCTGGCCAAAGCCCAGCGTGGTCAGCGAAATGCCGCTTTCACGCTCACGCTTCACCATGTCCTTGATCTGCTCGATGTCGCTGATGCCGACATTGAAGTCACCGTCGGTGGCCAGCAGGATGCGGTTGATGCCGCCCTTGATGTAGCCGGCACGGGCCTGGGCATAGGCCAGGCGTATGGCCGATTCACCGGCAGTGGAGCCGCCGGCGGTGAGGCGTGCAATGGCCGCGCGGATTTTTTCTTTCTGGTTGCCCGGGGTGGATTCCAGCTCCACGGCGGTACGCCCTGCATAGACCACCATGGCCACGCGATCCTGCGGACGCAGCTGTTCGGTGAGCAGCTGCAGCGTGGATTGCACCAGCGGTAATTTGTCGGGTGAATCCATGGAGCCGGATACATCCACCAGAAACACCAGATTGGCGGGCGGCATGGCGGCCACATTCTTTTCCACCGTTTTCACGCCAACGCGCAACAGGTAGTGATCGGGATTCCAGGGCGCACGCGCCATTTCCGTGCTCACGGCAAAGGGATGGCCGGACGGCGCAGCGGGGTAGTCATAAGGGAAATAATTGACCAGCTCTTCCACGCGCACGGCATCGGCCGGTGGCAACTGGCCCTGGTTGAGGAAGCGCCGCACATTGCTGTAGCTGCCGGTGTCCACGTCCAGGCTGAAGGTGGACACACTGTCGCGGACCGTGAGTTTCACGGGGTGGTCACTGATGTTCTGGTATTTCTCGCGATTTTCCGCCGGCATTTGATAGTAGTCCTGCAGGGCCATGGCGGCAGGCGTGGCCATCAGTCGGCCGACAGCGCCCGCACTGCTTTTGCTCGCGCTCAGGGCTGCATTTTCACGCGCGATCCCGCGTTCTTTCTTCAGGTCCGCGCGCTGGGCACTCGGTGCCGGCTGATTGATGGCATCCACCTCCGGGCTGGCGATGGCATCCGGTGGCGGCGGTGCGCCGGCTTCCTGATGCGCGCAGGCGCTGAGCAGAAGGGTAAAGGTCAGGGTGGCCGACAGCAGAGCCGAGGCGGGGCGTTTCATGGTTTTCTCCTTGGAAGATCAGCCTTGAAAGAATCGGGGCTACACAGGGTTAAACGCCCGAGACCTACCAAAGGGTTAAGCACCTGAAGATTTCTTTGGCTCCAGGGGAAATTCTTATGTTGCAACCGCCTTCATCAAACCGTCAGCGAGC
>Ga0073914_10000195_pt1 | contig 12390 bp, 7 predicted proteins | sample GWRWT4_30Apr14_FD_71481 | JGI IMG/M metagenome (GOLD analysis project Ga0073914, IMG submission 71481) | Sand microcosm microbial communities from a hyporheic zone in Columbia River, Washington, USA - GW-RW T4_30-Apr-14 | ecosystem: Engineered > Artificial ecosystem > Sand microcosm >... | reverse complement strand
TGGGGCGAAAAAGACGGCACCGTCACCAACAGCGAACGCCGCATCAGCCGTGTCAAGGCGGCGATCCCCGCAGCGGGCGAATCGCGCCACGACTGGGCCATCTTCACTGATTTTGGGCGCCGCCTGGAAGAGCGGCTGCCAGAGCGCAGTGGTGGCTATCGCCGGGACGTGACCACCCTCTTCCCCTACGAAACGCCCGAATCCATCTGGAACGAGCACCGCGAATCAACGCGCGGGCGCGACCTGGACATCACCGGCCTGAGCTACCAGATCCTGGAGACCACCGGCCCGCAGCAGTGGCCCATGCCCGATGGCCAAGCCACCGGCAAGGTACGCCTGTATGAAGACGGCCTGTACCCCACCGCCACTGGGCGGGCCAACTTCTCGGCCATCCGCTACGAGCCTGTGGCCGAAGCGCGTGATGCGCGCTTCCAATACTCGCTGAACACTGGCCGCCTGCGCGACCAGTGGCACGGCATGAGCCGCACCGGCACGCTGGGGCGCTTGTTCGGCCACGTCAGCGAGCCGCTCATCGACATGAACCCCCAGGACATGGCGCGCCTGGGCCTGACCGATGGCGACCTGGTCCAAGTGACGTCCCGCCGTGGCACCGTCGTCATCCCCGCGCAAGGCAGCGACGCCATCGCCTCCATGCAGTCCTTCATCGCCATGCACTGGGGCGAGGAATACCTCAGTGGCATCGATGCCGAAGGCCGCCCCATGACCGGCGTCAATGCGCTGACCGTGTCCACCTTCTGCCCCAAGTCCAAGCAACCCGAGCTCAAGCACGCCGCTGTCAAGATCAGCAAGGCCCAGTACCCGTGGCGCTTGTTGGCCGTGGCCTGGATGCCGCAAGACCAGGCCCTGGCGGTGCGCGAGGCGCTCAAGCCCTTGATGTCGGCATTCGCCTTCACCAGTTGCGTGCCCTTTGGCCGCGAAGGGCAAGCAGACGGTGGCCCCGGCAAGGTCGGCGTGCTGTTCCGCGCCGCCGCGCTGGAGCCGGCCAGCGATGCCTTGGTAGAACGCATCGAGTTGCTGCTGAACATCGGCGGCGGCGACGTGCTGCGCTACCAGGACCGCCAACGCGGCCAACGCCGCGCCATGCGCATGGCGCGCACCGACGCTGGCCTGAAGCTCGAAGCCTTTGTGTTGGCGGGCGACATCAGCGCCGAGGCCTGGATACGCCCCCTGCTGCAAGACGAGCTGGCGGCCGACGTCTATGGCCGCGCTTTGCTGTCGCCAGGCAGCACGCCTCCCGTCGCCATCCAGAGCAAAGGCCGCCAAGTCTGCACCTGCTTCAATGTGACCGAGCCCGCCATCGTGGATGCCTTGGGGCATTGCCCTGGCAACACCGACGAACGGCTGGCGAGTTTGCAAGGGCAGCTCAAGTGCGGCACCAACTGCGGTTCGTGCATCCCCGAGCTGCGCAAATTGATCAAGCTGCATCCCCTGCCCGTGACCACAGCGTCATGAGCCCGCGATAATCACGGTTTCAAGGAGCCACCGTTCGCGGTCATCAGCATGAGCATCAGCGCCTACATCAAAGTCATCGGTCGGGGCAAAGACGGCGCCCGGCCTTTGACCGCCGAGCAGGCTCATGATCTGATGAGCCAAGTACTGACTGGCCAGGTGACAGACCTGGAGGTGGGCGCCTTTTGCCTTGCCATGCGCATCAAGGGCGAAGAGGTGAACGAGCTCGACGGTTTCGTGCGCGCCACGCTGGCCCATTGCCTGCCCATCCCCTCGGCGCCGTCTGGCGTGGTGGTGCTGCCCTCCTACAACGGCGCCCGAAAACTGCCCAACCTGACCCCCCTGCTGGCCCTGCAACTGGCACAGCATGGGGTGGCCGTGCTCGTGCATGGCCCCCGGCACGACCCCACGCGCGTGACCACCGCGCAGGTGTTTGATGCGCTGGGTCTGCCCACCGCCACCAGCACGCAAGACGTGCAGGACGCCTGGCAGGCAGGACGCCCGGCCTACATGGACATTGCCACGCTATGCCCGCCCCTGGCCAAGCTGCTGGACGTGCGCTGGACCATCGGCCTGCGCAACCCTGGCCACACCGTGGCCAAGCTACTGGACCCCATCGTGGCGGCCGAGGGCTCGCGCACCATGCGCGTGGTGAACCACACGCATCCTGAATACGCCATTTCCCTGAACGCCTACCTCAAGCACGCGCAAGCCAACGCTCTGCTGATGCGTGGCACCGAAGGCGAACCCGTGGCCGATCCGCGCCGCCAACCACGCTTCGACATCTTCATCAACGGCTTGAGGGACGAAGGCCTGTCACGCGCGCCGATCGATGGCGTGCTGACCGAACTGCCCGAGCTGCCCAACGGCTTTGACGCTGACACCACCGCCCGCTACATCGGGTCGGTGATGTCGGGCCAGCAACCATTGCCCGCGGCCATCGCCGCCCAAGTCAGCTGCCTGCGCCAGGCCTTGAAACAAGCCTGAGCCTCGCCCCCCCAAGGCAGGGGGACAAATGCAACCTTATGTATATCGGACACCCGAAGGGTGGCTGGCGTCATCAATAATGCTCGCTGCGCCACCGAAATGCATGATTGGGGCGTTATTTCGCGAATTTGTTCGGTAAAGCCCTCATGGGAGCCGTGCACATATTCGATTCAATCAGAAGCTTCCCAAGTTGTAATTGTCCCGGATGACGCCCGACGCCCCCAAACCCTGGTATCTGACGCTCATCGCCACCGTCGCACTCCTGGCGGTCTACCCCTCGTTGAGCGTGGCACACGCGCAAGTCAAAGGCGAAGCCGACGCATTGGCCAACTTGTCGCTGGAAGAGTTGATGCGGGTCGAGATCGTCTCCGCCAGTCGCCGCACCCAAGCGTTGGCGGATGTGCCCGATGCCGTGCACGTCATCACACGCGATGACATCCTGCGTTCAGGCGTGCGCTCACTGCCCGAAGCCTTGCGCATGGCCCCCGGGGTGGATGTGGCGCAAATGTCACCCTCCGGCTGGGCCGTGGGCGTGCGCGGCGAAGCCGGCCGCTTCTCCAACAAGCTGCAGGTGCTGATCGATGGCCGCAGCGTGTTCTCCCCCTTGTACAGCGGCGTGCTCTGGGAGGCCGAGCGCGTTCCGCTGGAAGACATCGAGCGCATCGAGGTCATCCGCGGCCCGGCTGGCGCGATCTGGGGCACCAATGCCGTCAATGGCGTGATCAACATCATCACCCGTGATGCCCAGCACACTCAGGGCAGTCTGGCGGTAGCCAGTGTGGGCAGCGATGGATCAGACCGTTTGCTGCTGCGCCATGGCACCGCCCTGGGCCAGGATGCCTGGCTGAAGTTTTACGGGCAGGCCGACCGCCAGGCCGATTCAGCTGATTCATCCGGTGCCCAGGAGAACAACCGGGCCCATGCCGAGACCATTGGGCTGCGCTTTGACCAGGCTCAGAAAAACGGCTCACGGCTGTCGGTTCAAGGCCAGGCACTGCGCTCCACCAAAAACGGCGAACTGCCCCTGCCCGACTTCACGAACCTGGCCCTGGCACCGACGGTTCAGAGCACCGAGAAAGCCACCCTCACCGCCTCGCTCGACACCCCACTGAGCGCCGCTTCCGAGCTGCATGTGCAAGCCACATTGCAAAGCCAGCGCAATGAGCAAAGTGGCTATGCCATCCAGCGATCTGAATCGGCCGATGTGGACGTTCAACACCGCTGGCACCCCCAGGATTCGCGCCACGATGTGCTTTGGGGCTTGGGCGTGACCTGGTACCACGACAAGATCGACAGCGTTCCCCTGGTCACGGTCGATCCCGCCGCGCAAACCTTGGTGCATGGCCGGATCTTCGCGCAAGATGAGTACGCACTGCTGCCCGACCAACTCCTGTTGACCTATGGCGCCCGGGTCGACCACGACCCCTACTCCGGCGCGCAAGCCTCCCCCAATGCCCGGCTGCTCTGGAAAATGAACGAGCGCTCCTCCAGCTGGATCGCGGCATCGCGTGCCGTTCGTGCGCCAGCGCGTGGTGAGGCAGACGGTGGCATCAACATCGACTTCCCGAACGGCGGCGCCCCCATCACCGCTCGCGGCGTGTTCAACCCGGGTGCCCGCATCGTTGAAAAAGTGACCGCGCTGGAGGCCGGCTGGCGCAGCCAGGTGCGCCAGAACCTGTCGGTGGACGTGGCCGCCTTTGTTCAGCGCTATGACCCATTGCTGGGGGTATCGCCCACTATTTACAACGACCTGCTGACCAACCCCACCATCGTCAGCGACACCACGGTCAATGGCCGCCGCGTCGTCACTGTCGCCCTGACCTCCGGCACCCGCGCCACCACGCGCGGCATCGAGCTGGCAGCCGACTGGCGCATCGCCCCGTACTGGCGCCAGCAACTGGCCTACAGCTACATGCAGACCCGCTTCGACACGCCCGCGATCATCACCACCCTGGGCGGCACCCCGCGCTCCCTCATCTCCTTGCGCGAATCATTTGATCTGAGCAGCCGCTGGATGCTGGACATCTGGCTGCGCTACACCTCGGCGCGCAAGGATTCACTGGTGCCCTTCCTGGACGTGCCATCGCGCACGGCGCTGGACATCAACTTGCGCTGGGCCATGACCCCCGAAGTGACCTTGTCGCTGGGCGGGCACAACCTGGGCCGCCGCTACACCCAAGAGATCAACCCCCGCATTTCTTCTCCGGTGGAGCGCGCCGGCTACGCCAAGGTAGAGGCCTCGTTCTGACCATGGAGCGCCAGGCCACGACCACCACGCAAGCACTGCTGAAAGCAGCGCTTGGCCGTTGGCGTGAATCGCTGCTGGTCCTGGCATGTCTGGGCAGCGCCACCTTTCCTGATGCCAGCCACGCCGCCGAGTCAGAAGCCAGCGAAGCCGCGATCCAGGCCGCCTACCTGTTCAACTTTGCCAGGTTCACCGAATGGCCTGCCAATGCTTTCGTGACCAAAGCTGCACCGCTCAACTCCTGTTTGCTCGGTCGCCGAGAAGCCTTGGCCAACGCCATGATCAGCCTCAACGACCGGCCCGTGCAAGGCCACCCACTGCGCTTCTTCCAGCCTGAACGAACCGAAGAACTCAAACTGTGCCACCTGGTCTTCATCGCCGAGACCGATGGCCGCCGCCGCACCCAATACCTGCAAATGCTGGCCAATCAACCGACGCTGACGGTCAGCGACATCGAGGGCTTTGCGCAGGAAGGCGGCATGATTCGGATCATGCGCGTGGGCACCCGACTGCGCTTCGAGATCAACCGGGCGCAGACCCAGAAAAATGGCTTGAAGCTGGCCGCCGACCTGCTCAACCTGGCCACCACCATCGTGGAACCCGACAGCGGGGCCAGCCGATGAAGCCATGGATCCATCCCCGCCAATGGAGCTTCAGGCGCAAGCTGGCGCTGGTGCTGGCCGCCTCCACCATGCTGGCGGCGATCGTGTTGTTCGCCGCCACCACGGTGCTGGACTTGCGCTCCGAGCGCAACCGGCTGTACACCAACACCTCCAGCGTCACGCAGATTCTGGCGCTGAACGCCCGTGCAGCTTTGGCCTTTGGTGATTCGGACGCAGCCCGGGCCGTGCTCAACAGCCTGAACGCGCTGCCCGAAATCAGCCAGGCCATCCTGCTGGACCCGGCAGGCCGAAAGTTCGCCGTCTTCGCCCGTGCCGAGATGTACGTAGAGTCCACCCCAGGCCCCAGCGAAGCGTTGATCAAACAGGCCATCAACGCTCCACAAGAACAGGCTTTGCGCTACGACTGGACCGCCTTGAGCCTGGCCCAACCTGTGGTGCTGGATGGCGCGCGCGTAGGCACTTTGTTGGTGGAAGTCGATCCGCGCCACATGCTGAATGCCATCTACTGGCGGGCGGGCCTCTTGCTGGGCCTGAGCCTGCTGGCCTCTCTGGCCGCCATGACCGTTTTGCTGCCCCTGCAAAAAAGCGTGGTCCAGCCCATCGTCAAGCTGGCCGACACCATGCAGAAGGTTTCGCAAGACCACCAGTACGACCTGCGGGTGAAGACCCACCACCACGACGAAATTGGCTCGCTGTACGAGGGCTTCAACGGCATGCTGGAAGAGATCCAGGCCCGCGACTCGGCCCTGGCCGCTTACAACGCCTCGCTGGAAGACACGGTGACCATGCGCACGGTGCAACTGCGCCAGGCCAAGGACGCGGCCGAAGAGGCCAACCGGTCCAAATCACAGTTCCTGGCCAACATGAGCCACGAGATCCGCACGCCCATGAACGGCGTGCTGGGCGTGCTTGACCTGCTCAACGACAGCCTGCTGAACGAGCGCCAGCGCCACTTCGTCGGCCTGGCGCGTTCGTCGGCCGAATCATTGCTGGCCATCCTCAATGACATCCTCGACCTGTCCAAGATCGAGGCCCAGAGCATGCGCCTGGAGGCCATCCCCTTCGACCTGGGCGAATTGGCGGAAGAGGTGGCCGGCCTGTTCGCCCAGGAAGCCCAGTCCAAAGGGTTGGAGCTGATCTGCGAAGTGGCCGCCGAGGTGCCCCCTTTGCTGATTGGCGACCCGGTCCGCGTTCGCCAGATCCTGGCCAATCTGATGTCCAACGCCATCAAGTTCACCACGGTCGGTGAAGTCATCACCCTGGTCAAGATGAGCCCGACAGGTGAGGTTGAACTCACCATCCGCGACACCGGCATCGGCATCCCCGTCCCGGTTCAGCAGAAGATCTTCGAAGCCTTCGCACAGGCCGACGAGTCCACCACGCGCCGCTTTGGCGGTACCGGCCTGGGCTTGAGCATCACCCGCTACCTGTGCGAACTCATGGGCGGCCGCATCAGCCTGAGCAGCATCCCCACGCTTGGCTCCACCTTCGTGGTCAAACTGCCGCTACCTCCCGTGGAGCGCCCCGCCTTGCCGGCCCCGGAGGCTGCCGAGCCATCGCCACTGACCGGCCAGCGCGTGCTGGTCGTTGAACCTCATCCCGCCACGGCCGCTTTGCTGGTCCGCTACCTGAAGGCCCTGGGGCTGGTGACCACCTCCTGCCCCAGTGACCATGAAGCGGCCAAGCTCATGGCGCAAGCCAGCGCTGCCTTTGACCTGGTGGTGCGCTGCAACAGCGCCGGATCTTCCGCGCCCCATGTGCTCAGGCAAGTGCCCACCGTGCTGTTGACCTCCCTGGAGGGCGACTTCTCATCCGACCCGGAAGCCAACCGCCCCGCTCCGCTGGTCTGGCTGAGCAAACCCATTCGTCGTCGCAGCCTGCAAGAAGCGCTGCACAACGTGTTCCAGCGGCAATTGGCCAAAGACCCGCTGTGGAGCCGCGCGCCTTCGCCCGTCAAACCGGCAACCAGCGTGCGCGTCCTGCTGGCCGAGGACCACCCCGTCAACATCATCGTGGCCGAAGAACAGTTGCGGCAATTGGGTTGCGAGGTCGTCATTGCCAACGATGGCGCCGAAGCCACGCAACTGTGGTCCACCGCCCAACAGTCGCAAACACCGTTTGACCTGGTGTTGATGGATTGGCACATGCCAGTGCTGGATGGCTTGGGCGCCACCGAGGCCATCCGCCAGTTCGAAGCGCAACGCGACCTCAAGCCCACACCGATCATCGCCCTGACAGCCAACGCCATGAGCGAAGACCGTGAACGCTGCCTGCAGGTCGGCATGGACGATCACCTCGCCAAGCCCTTCGGGCGGGCGCAACTGGCGGCACTGCTGGCACGCTGGGCCCCAGGCTGGCGCGAGCCTCGGCGAGAGCGCCGTGGGCCCAATGCCCCCTCGGTGGCACTGCCCTGATCGGATCGCGCTACATTGACCTGGTTTCAATGCTTCTCGCAGGATCCTGACCATGGCCAGCCACCGCCTTCCCACCTATTTCATCTCGCACGGCGGCGGGCCCTGGCCATGGATGAAGGCACAGTTGAACGGGGCCTATGACCAGCTGGAAGCGTCACTCCAAGCCGTGCCCGGGCAACTGGGCCAGACGCCCAAGGCGGTGCTGGTCATCTCCGGCCACTGGGAAGAGCCCGAATTCACGGTGATGGCCGCGCCCAGGCCACCCATGATCTACGACTATTCGGGCTTTCCGGCGCACACCTACGACATCAGCTACCCCGCGCCCGGCTCACCCGAGCTGGCCGATCGTGTGCAAACGCTGATCAAAGCGGCGGGCATGCCCGCCCGGCTGGACTCGCAGCGAGGCTTTGACCACGGCACCTTCGTGCCTTTGTTTTCCATTTATCCCGAGGCGCGAGTGCCCGTGCTTCAGCTGTCCATGAAAAGCAGCTACGACCCGGCCGAGCACCTGGCCCTGGGCCGTGCATTGGCCCCATTGCGCGACGAAGGGGTGCTCATCATCGGCAGTGGCTTGAGTTATCACAACCTGCGCGCCTTCGGCCCAGGTGGCAAAACCGCGTCCAAGGCTTTTGACCAGTGGCTGCAAAGCGCCGTGGTCAGCTCAAGCCCGGCCGAACGGTCCAGTCGATTGCTGGATTGGGCTTCGGCACCGGCCGCGCGCCTGGCGCACCCGCGCGAAGATCACCTCGTACCCTTGATGGTGGCCGTCGGCGCCGCCGAAGGTGAAAGCGCCCAATGCGTGTACCACGAAGACGATTTCTTCGGTGGCATCACGGTGTCCAGCTTCATGTTCGGCGAAGGTCATGCCCCATCCTGAACAGGACGTGGCCCAGCATGGCTTGGGCCAACTCATGTTCACCGATGAAGACCTTGCCCACCTCGTCTTGCTCCAGCAAACGGCCTTCGTCCTCGTTGTGGGTGCGCACCACCACTTCGATGGCGGGGTTCAGGGTGCGGGCAATCTCCACCATCTTGCGCACATTGAAGGAGTCGGGCGTGGCGATGACCAGCATGCCGGCCCGCGCCACGTGGGCCTGAATCAACACCGACGGATCAGAGGCATTGCCCCAGACCGCCGGGATGTTCTGCGCACGCAGTTGCTCCACCACTTCGCGGTTTTCTTCGGCGACCACAAACGGCAGGTTGCGGTCCTGCAAGGCCTTGGCGATGCGGCTGCCCACACGGCCATGCCCCACCAGGACCACCTGCCCCGTGAGCACCGACTGGGGCACGGACATCGGCAACTCGGCCAGCGGGTCATCGCGCAACTCCAGGCTGCGCGCCAAGGCCGAGCGTGAACGTATCCAGTTCTGGGCAGGCTCGATGGCCGCGAACAGCAGCGAGTTCAGCGCAATCGAAATCAAGGCCCCGGCCAGGATCAGGCTGTGCCCCTCGGGCGTCAGCAGCTTGAGCGAGACGCCCAGCCCCGCCAGGATGAACGAGAACTCGCCGATCTGCGCCAGACTGGCACTGACCGTCAGCGCGCTGTTGAGCGGATAGCGGAAAGCCAGCACCAGCGCCATGGCCGCCAGGGTCTTGCCGACCATGATGATGGCCACGACCACCAGCACCCGCAGCGGCTCCTGCACCAGCACGATGGGATCAAACAGCATGCCCACCGCCACGAAGAACAGCACCGAGAACGCATCACGCAGAGGCAGGGATTCTTCGGCCGCGCGATGGCTGAACTCCGACTCGCGCATCATCATGCCGGCGAAGAATGCCCCCAGCGCGAAGGACACATCAAACAGTTTGGCCGAACCATACGCCACGCCCACCGCCGTGGCCACCACGCACAGGGTGAACAGTTCGCGCGACCCGGTTTTGGCCACCAGCCACAGCACCTTCGGGAACACGCGCCGCCCCACCACCAGCATCAGCACGATGAAAGTGGCCACCTTGCCCAAGGTCAGGCCCAAGGTGAGCCAAACGCTTTGGCCCGAAGCGGCCTGCGGATCGGCCGCACCGCCCAACATGGGCGCCAGCGCCGGCAGCAGCACCAGCACCAGCACCATGACCAGGTCTTCCACCACCAGCCAGCCCACGGCAATGCGGCCGTTGACCGACTCCAGCACGTTGCGCGCCTCCAGCGCCTTGAGCAGCACCACCGTGCTGGCCACCGACAAAGCCAGGCCAAACACCAGCGCCCCACCCAAGCTCCAGCCCCACAGCATGGCCGTCCCCATGCCCAAGGCGGTGGCCACTGCGATCTGAAGAATCGCCCCGGGGATGGCAATGCGCCTCACAGCCAAAAGGTCGGCCAACGAGAAATGCAGGCCCACGCCGAGCATCAACAACATCACACCGATTTCGGACAACTGGCCCGCCAGGTCCATGTCGGCAACGAAGCCAGGGGTGGCGGGGCCGATCACGATGCCCGCCAGCAAGTACCCCACCAGGGGCGGCACCCTCATGCGCGAGGCGATGTAGCCAAAAATGAGTGCCAAACCAAAGCCCGTGGCGATGGTGGAGATCAAGCTGACGTTATGGGGCATGCAGACGAAGATCCTGTGAATGGGTGTTCAAAGGTGCAGTCTATCGGCAGTGATTGCTTCGCCCAAGAAAAAAGCCCGCCAAGCGGGCTTTCAGGTCAGCAAAGCGGATGCTTCAGGGCTCGATGCGCGGCTGGCCATTGAGTTGATGGCGCATTTTGGAGATCTCCAGGTAGACATCCTTGCGCACCCGCGAGATGCCGCCCAGAGGACGGTGCTCAGCAATGGCATGCCATGGTGTGAAGGAGCGAATTTCGCAAGCTTCGCCCTGCTCGGGCACTTGGGCGCCAATCTGGATCTTGGCCACCGGGATGAAGGGCGACTCTTTTTCCTTCCACTCGATGGTGGGGTCTTCAATCGGCATGGTGCTGGGCTTGACCCGGGTCTGGACCATGAAATCAAAGCAAGCACCACCCGTGGCCAGTTGGGAGGTCAAGTTGTCGCCGAGGCGGTCCTTGGTGTCGGACGTGGTGTTGAACGTGCTGCCCGCGCAGGGCTTGGCCGAGAACTTCATCTGCTGGGTGCCCAGCTTGGACGGCGTGGTGCTCCAGTACTGCGAGGCCAAGGGATTGACCACCTTGCGCCCCTGAATGGCCAACAGAACGGCGGTTTCATGGAAGAGGTGGCCCGCCAGCCAACCCGCAGCCGTGAAGGCGTTGGTCGACATGGCTTTCTGAAAGACCACGTAATCGGCCGCATTGCGGATGAAGAACACGGGGCTGTTCATCATCAAAAAGTCTTGCGTGCCAGCGGACTGTTCATCATTCAGCAACTTTTGGCCGCCCACACCCAGCACCTTGACGGCCATGCCGCGAGCGTCGCCGGTGTGGTCGTCCTGGCTTTGGCCAGAGCCGTTGGAGAACCGGATCACGGCGTTGTAGGAACGGGGCGTGGCGAACAGGCCCTGCGCAAGGGCTGGCGGCAGTTGGCCCAGCACCGTGAAGGTGGACTGCACACAGCCATGCGCCTTGCGGTGCGCATCGCGGAAGGCATGGCCATTCTCATCGAAGCCTTTCTGAACCATGGCACGGATGCCGGTGACCATGGCGGCGGTGGCCTCGGTTTCGCCAGCGGGAATCAACTCGCCATCGGCCGACGGGGTTGCTGCGGCCCAAACCTGGGGGGCTGTGGCCAGCAAGCAGGCGTACAACACGGATGAAAGAAGACGGTGGGTGGACATGGATGAACCTCCGATTTGTTTTAGCCCGTTAAATGAGAAACGGTCTGATCTCAGGAGGATAAGCGGTCTCGCTCACTTGACCCATGAGGGAAAGTATCCCAATCCGGCTTGAACCGTGTCGTCGTGGGCGGGCACCACCACCAGTGCAGGGTCTTGCCTGACGAGTTCACGCATTTGTTCGATGGTGTGTTGGGTCTGAGCGCGGTCCTTGTCCACGATCAGGCTGGCTGGCCAGAACTTGGGGCTGCCGTCCTTCAAGGCATCGGCCCGCCAGACGGCATCACCGCAAAAGAAGAAGCGCTTGCCCGAGTCCACCGTGAGGAACATGCCGATGGAGCCGGGGGTGTGGCCAAACATGGGCACCAGCACCACCGAGCCATCCGCGAACACGTCGATGCTGCGGTCAAAGCCCTTGTAGGGCTGCGGCTTGAAGTCGAGCGCCTGCCAGCGGATGCTTTTCAAGGAGACCTGCGAGGGCCAGCTGCCGCCCAGGCCGGGGGCCGCGTGCTCCACCACGGTCAGCTCTTCGGGCGACGCCCAGACCACCGCTTCCGGAAAGTCACCCAGCCCACTGGCATGGTCCCAGTGCGCATGGCTGAGGAAGATGCGCTCGATGGGGGGGATGCCCGCCTGGTTCAGCTGCGTGCGGGCGGGCACCACCGGGTCCTCGTACTTGAAGAAAGCGCGGGCCCACCAGGGCATGTCCTGCTGGTACTGCTGGGCGACCTGGGTGCCCAGGCCGGAGTCGAACAAGAAGTGCGTTTGGCCATGCTTGACCAGGATGGCCGAGAAATTGCCGTCCACCTTGGTGGTGAAGCCTCCGCCCGAGACCATCATGCCTTTGAGCGTGGTGGTTTTGCCCGTTTTGACGATGGCGAACTCAACGCCCGCTTTGGTTTGTGCGTGGGCGGACCAACTG